>Ga0207835_1000021_pt1 | contig 152457 bp, 158 predicted proteins | sample LuqExpMetagenom8_FD_187766 | JGI IMG/M metagenome (GOLD analysis project Ga0207835, IMG submission 187766) | Tropical forest soil microbial communities from Luquillo Experimental Forest, Puerto Rico - Sample 8 (SPAdes) | ecosystem: Environmental > Terrestrial > Soil > Tropical forest ... | reverse complement strand
CTTCATCCTCCACGCGGCGTTGCTGCGTCAGGGTTTCCCCCATTGCGCAAAATTCCCCACTGCTGCCTCCCGTAGGAGTCTGGACCGTGTTTCAGTTCCAGTGTGTCCGTGCGCCCTCTCAGGCCGGATACCGATCATCGTCTTGGTGGGCCATTACCCCGCCAACTAACTAATCGGCCGCGACCCCCTCCTGAAGCGAATTGCTCCTTTGACCCGTAGGTGTTATGCGGTATTAGCCAAGGTTTCCCTTAGTTATTCCCCACTCCAGGGTAGGTTAGTCACGTGTTACTCACCCGTGCGCCACTTTACTCATGGATTGCTCCACTTTCTCGTTCGACTTGCATGTGTTAGGCACGCCGCCAGCGTTGATTCTGAGCCAGGATCAAACTCTCGTTTGAAACCTGTTGTCTCCCCCACTCTGACGGAGGTCAGAGGAGTTTGACCGCATCGTCGGCTCGAAAGCCGACGATGCCTTACCTTGTGAGAATGATCAAGCCAAACTTGACCGTTTCTCACGACTGGCATGTTCAACCTTATTTTCAAAGATCCTTAAGGCTTGTCCGCCTGAGCGGAGCCTTCGGATCGAGGCCGAAACCGAAGCTCCGGTGTCCCCGAACTTGTTGCGCTGTAAGCATTTAGCTCGTTTCCGAAGCTCGCTTACCGTTTAGCGCGACTTTCTTAGACTATCAAGCTTTCGTTTTCTTGTCAAGCCGCTTGGTTTTGCCTGAGGCCGCTCCATCACAATATGGGCGGATCATCCTCACTAGCGCAACCAGCAGGTCGAAACCACTGAAAGCCGACGTCTTAAGCGTCGCACAGCGCAAAATGTCTAAGAGCGACCAGCCTTAAGGCCCGCGCCACTTGGGCGCACAGAAGGTCTTGCCTTCTGGGTCATGCAATGGCTTGTTCTCTGTGGGATTCCCTACAGGGGCGCGAAGCTCAGCTTCAACAGCCCATCGAACCAGCTCTCCGTATCCCCTACTGGGCAGGCCATTTAGGCCACCGGAGCTTTCCACTGCTCATTTGCAACTTTTTGAGAGTATCACTTCTTACTCTCTTTTGCAAGCCCTGCGCTTTGTTTTTCTCTCAGCGCTTGTTCTTGCAACTTTTCAAGACTATCAAACTTCAGTCTTGTTTGCAAGTCGTTTGGTTTCAATCAAAACCGCTCTTCTTGCAACTTTTCGAGAGTATCAGACTTCGCTCTCTTTCGCAACCCCTGCCGTTCGTTGTCCGAACCACTCAGTTGCGACTTGCTGAGAATAGCAATCCTCATGCCCGCTTGCAACCCTCAAAGCCTGTGGGAATCGCGTCTCCTTTGTGGGAATCGCGGTCAAGCCCGCGCCCTGAGCGGCTGAAACTCATCAGCCGCGGCTAATAATCCCCAGATCCGTCAGCCCGTTCACGAAGAACTGCATGGCCAGCGCAACCAGGAGCAAGCCCATAATACGCACCAGGATACGGATTCCTGTTTCGCCCAGGAACGCACGCACCCTCGCAGCGCCGGCCAGCACCCCGTAGCTCACCACGCAGGTCACAGCAATCGCTCCCAGAATCGCACCCATCTGCCAGTGCCAGATCGACGGCACCGTCCCCACCAGCACCATCACTGAAGAAATTGCGCCCGGCCCGGCCAGCATCGGCACTCCCAGCGGCACAATGCCAGCGTCCTCCTTGGCTGCGCCCTCCTCTGTATCTCCTTGCGCCTCCTGGGTGGGAGAGCGCCGCGCCTCCAGCATGTCCAACCCAATCAGCAGCAGTATCAGCCCGCCCGCAATCTCAAAAGCCGGCAGCGTGATCCCGAAGATCTCAAAGATCACCTTGCCCGCAAGCCCAAACAGGGTCAGCACGATAAAGCACGTCAGCGTAGCCTTGCGCGCCATGCGTTTGCGCCGTTTATCGTCCGCGCCATCTGTAATGGCGATGAAGGATGGAATCGCGGCCAGCGGATCGACCAGGAAGAAGATCGAGCTGAGTGCGAGCAGGGAAAAGCGCACGATCGGCGCGTGGCTGAACTCGGTGAAGGCCGTCGCGGCGGGATTTGTCCAAAGAAGTAGCACGATGATTAGAGCCTACAGTAGGTCGAAAGTTTCCAGCAGTGTGTGTCCGTGCGCGTCGTCCACCGGCGCATTGCCCGGCCGCACCACCAGCCGCGTCGCGCACCCAGCCGCCTGCGCCGCATCCAGCTCACGCACCGCATCGGAGCAGAACACAATCTCCCCCGGCTCCACACCCAGCTCGCGCGCAATCGCCGCATAGCTCGCCGCGTCCGCCTTCCCTCCAACGCGCGTGTCAAAGTAGCCCGTGATCCGCGGCGTCAAGTCGCCAAAGTTCGAGTAGCGGAAGACCAGCTTCTGCGCCTCCACAGATCCCGACGAGTAAATCGCCACGCGCCCCTGCGCCGACCACCGCTCCAGCGCCGCCGGTACATCGTCAAATAGCGTCCCCTTCAGCTCGCCCGACTCGAACCCAGCCTTCCAGATGCGCCCCTGCAGGCTCTTCAGCGCCGTCGACTTGCGATCCTGTTCCATCAGCCACAGCAGATAAGCGCGTGCGTGCAGCTCATTGCGGATCTCCACGCCGAACGTCGGGCAGTCTTCCCTCTGCTCCGCGCGGTTCTCCGCCGCCAGCAGCCGCAAGTCGTCCTGAACCTCCGGCCGTTGCAGATTCTGCTTCAGATATGCGCCCAGGTGCGCCTTCGCATACGGAAAAAGCTGCTCGCTCACCAGCGTAAGCGGTGCCACCGTGCCTTCCACGTCCAGCAGATATACGCGCGGTGTCATGCTGAAATCGTCGTCGCCGCGCGCGGTCCCAGATACGCAGGCCCAAAGCACAGCGGCTCGTAGCCGCGGTCCACGCCCGAGCCCGTGTAGTGCGGCGTCCAACCCGCCGGATCCTGAAACCAGCGAATCGCCCGGATGCGCCGCTCCTCGCACAGCGTGAACCAGTGCCGAGTGCCGCGCGGCACGGAAAGCATGTCGCCCGGCCCCACTTCGACACTCGCAATCCCCTTCTCCAGCGCGAGGAAAAAGATGCCACGCCCTGCCAGAATGAACCGCACCTCGTCCTCGGCGTGCGTGTGTTCCTTGTCGAACTTCGCCAGCATCGCCTCCAGGTTCGGCGTGCCCGGCTCCACGTCAATCACGTCCGCCGTCGTGTAGCCACCGCGCTGCTTCATCGCTTCAATCTCATCGGCATAGGCGGCCAGCACCGCGTCGGCCTGTGCATCGGCGGCCACGCGGTCCAGCGTCCAGCGTTCGTAGTGGATGCCCTCGGCCGCAAGCTCGCGCGCAATCGCGCCAGCATCTTCTTCGCGCCGCTGCTCCGGGGGAAATCGAAGTACAGCCATCGTGCGCTCCTTCAGTTGCGTGCGTTCCGGCGGCGTCAGCCGCGTACGCTTAGCCGCCGTTCTTCCACCTCAAACAGAAACTCGAGGGCCTCCAGGTGGCGGCGTGCCTCGGCCACCGATTGCCCCCAAGTATAGAGCCCATGCCGGCTCAGCAGAACGCCGTGCGCCTCCGCGTGTGCGTCCAGTGCGGACTTCACTTCGTCGGCCAGCGTCGCATAGTCCTGCGCATTTTTCAGCACCGGCACGCGCTCCGTGTGCTCGTGCGTTGTCACGCCCGCCAGCCCTTTCAGCAGCTCGTAGCCCTCCAGCGGCACATGCCCCGCCGCCTCATAGCGTGCAGAAATCAGCGTGTTCCAGACCGTGTGTACATGCAGAATCGCCCGCGCCTGCGGCCTCTCGCGATAGATCACCGCATGCAGGCTCGTCTCTGCGGAAGGCCGTCCGCGCCCGGCAATCGCGCGCCCTTCTGAGTCGATCTCCAGCAGGTCCTCCGGCGTCAGCGCGCCCTTGTCCAGCCCGGTCGCTGTAATGTGAATGTGCGCGCCCGCACGCACGCTGAAGTTGCCGCTTGTCGCAGGAACCCAGCCGCGCGCAGCGCACCACCGCGCCGCCGCGCAAAGCGCATCCATCTCCGTCAACACTGTTTCGGCAGGGGAAGCCGCGTTGTGAGTCATCAGTGCGACGAGTGTACCAGCCAGCCCTCCCCGCGCCCCCTTCTACAATGAGAGCTTGCTCACCGCCAAACAACGCGACCAGCTCGACGTGGTGCTCGTCTCGCCGCGCAACCCGCTCAATATCGGCGCCGTCGCACGCGCCATGGCCAACTTCGGCCTCGCACGCCTCGCCGTCGTCGCACCGTTCGCGGCCCACTGGCGAGAAGCCCGCTCCGCCGTTGGTGCTCCCACCCTGCTCCACGACGCACACCAAACCGCCACGCTCGCGGAAGCCCTCGCCGACGCAACGCTCGTCCTCGGTACCGGCACGCTCACCTATCGCAAGCCCGAGCAGCGCGTCGTCTCCCTGCCCGCGCTCGCCCCGCTCGTCGCCGCCGAGTTCGCCCGCGGCGGCCGCGTCGCCTTCGTTTTCGGCCCGGAAAAGCACGGCCTCACCCGCGAAGACCTGTCGTTCTGTCACGTCCTCGTGGAAATCCCCACTGACCCGCAGCAGCCCTCCATGAACCTCGGCCAGGCCGTCGCCGTCTGCCTGTATGAGCTCTCCGCGCGCACCAACACCGCGCCCCCCGCTGACACTCCGGCCAGCTCGCAAGTCCCCTCCGCCACGCTCGACCGCCTCGGCACGCTCATCGAAGAAACCATGTCCGCAGCCGGCTACTCGCCCGAATCCATGCAGGAAGCCAACCGCCACGACCTGCGCCTCATGCTGCGCCGCCTCGGCCTCAACGCCCATGACACCCGCCGCGCCCTCGGCTACTTCCGCCGCGTGCTCCACAGCCTGCGCCGCCCCCGCTGACCAGTCCCGCGACCTCCGTAACCCGGCGCCCGCAAATTCCCCAGCCGCCCCGTGACTGTTTCCTGCTAGAGTGGCCCTGACAGGCTCCCCCCAATGACTCGCATCCTCCATCGATTCCGCGCCGGGCTGTGCGTCTCCGCACTGCTCTGGGCCACGTCCGCGCTGGCGCAGGCCCCCGCCGCAGCCCCGGCAGAAGAGCCCTCCTCCGCAGCCCCGCAGGACGCAAAATCCAGCGGCATCACGGAGGACCAGCTCCGCCAGCAGCTCTCCGGCAAAACCTTCTACCTGCGCGGCGGCTTCCTTGAGAACTCCCTCGAGTTCGACGAGCACGGCCACCTCTCCAGCCACTCGCCCACCGGCTCTTACACCCTCTGCCTCATCGAAATCGACAAAGTCCGCCTCGCCAAACACCGCGTCGAGCTCACCGGCGTCCGTTACGGCCTCCACTTCCTCGGAGCGCTCCCTGGCGAAAACTCCGCAAGTGCCATGGACCGCGTCCGCATCACGCCAAAGAAGAAGTCCGTCCGCATCACCATTGACCGCGAAGAGGTCGTCAAGCCGAAGAAGGAAAAGAAGAGCAAGAAGGGCAAGGACGAAGCCAGCCCCGCGCCCCCAGCCGAGGCCCCACAGCCCGCCGAAGCGCCAGCCGATGCGAAGAAGATCACCACCACCACCTCGCCCGCGCACGCCAAGCAGGTCCTCGCAGACGCCCTTGACGCCATCTTTGCCCCCACGCTTGACGCGCGCATGACCGGCACCCTGCCCGACTTCTGGAAGCTCTATTACCAGGCCGCAGCCGCCGGGGCCGACTACGCCCCCACCGACCCCGCCGTCTTACGCGCCGCGCAGACTGACCGCAAGCCGCACCTCACCGCTCCCGTCGAGCCGCCCTCCAATGAATTCGCGCAGGCCGCCGGTGTCGCCGGAATGGCGCTCTACCACACCATCGTCGGGCCAGACGGCAAGCCCACCACCGTCGTCGTAGGCCGCCCCATCGGCTTCGGCCTCGATGAAAGCGCCGCCGACGCCATCCTCAAGGCCACCTTCGAACCCGCCCTCAAAGACGGCAAGCCCGTCCCCGTCCTCATCGATCTCGTCGTGCAGTTCCGCATCTATTCAAACCGCACCAGCCAGTCCGCCCACGCTGAAACCAGCTCGGTTCCAACCGCCGCGCCCAAACTCCCCGGCCCCTACAGTCTCCAGCAGCCATGAGCGCCTTCCTCAAGCTGATCCAGTCCGGCTCCACCGCAGAGATCGCCTCCGCCGTCGAGGCCGACCCCGCGCTCGCCGCATGGCGTGACCCGCAAGGCGTCTCCGCTCTGCTCTGGTCCATCTATCTTGGCCAGCCGCTGGTCCGCGACTTCCTCCGCGACCGCCTCACCGCCCTCGGCGTCGTGCTCGATGTCTTTGAAACCGCAGCCCTTGGCGATCGAGATAGGCTCGTAGCCATCCTCGCCGCCGACTACGCCTCCGCAGCCTCGTTCTCCGCAGACGGCTGGACCCCGCTCCACCTCGCCGCCGCCTTCGGCACTCCGGAGACCGCTGAACTCCTGCTCGATCACGGCGCACCCGTCAACGCCGTCTCCGCAAACGCCCAGCGCAACCAGCCGCTCCACGCCGCGCTCGCCCTCAGCCGTAACCCCACCACCATCGCCCTGTTGCTTGCCCGCGGAGCAGACCCCAACGCCCGCCAGACCGGCGGCTTCACGCCGCTGTTTTCCGCCGCTGCCGCCGGACGCCGTGACCTCGCCGAGCAGCTCCTAGCCGCCGGAGCCAACCCCAGCCTCACCGCCGACGACGGCCAAACCGCCGCCCAGTTCGCCCGCACCCGCGGCCACGCGGAGCTGGCCGAATGGCTAGATTCGCAAGCCAGATAGCCTCCCGCCAGCCGCGTGCCCCGGGATCGCCGCGTCTTTGTCCTTGCGGCTAGTGTCCTGTCTCTAAAGATTGGAAGTACCAGGTATCGCTACGAAGCTCGCAGAGAGCAATGGGGCGAACTTCAGATGCGAATGCATGCGATCGCTCAAACTCGGGTGCGCTACGGATACAGAATGATCGGCGCACTGTTGAACCGCGAGAGATGGATGGTTGGTAAAAACCTGGCTGACCGGCTATATAAGGAAGAAGATCTGGAGCTACGGAAACGGCCTACAGGGCCGCGCCCAGTATAGGCGGACTCGGCAGCATCGGCTGGCACGCTTTTCGGCAACATACCGCGCATTACTGAACTCTGGAAATACGCCGCTCGAAGTTCAGCAGAAGCGGATGCGCCACGCAAATATCCGCACCACTACCCAATACGGTGGCGTCCCAGTTGTGGACAAGCGCACGGCAAACCGCCAAGTGGTACGTGCGATTCTGATGCGAAAACCGGAGAGCTAAATCCTCTCGAAAAGCAAAACGGACGCCTTCTGGCGTCCGTTTTCGTGGGGTTGGACTTCGGGGTTGAAGTCCATAATTGGTTGCGGGGGCTGGATTTGAACCAGCGACCTTTGGGTTATGAGTGACGCAACAATCGTATTATCAACGAGTTAGACGGCGTAGTCGGGAATTTCAAAGAGCGCTAAGTTGTTGAAAGTACGTACAGGGATTTCTTTCGGCGGGTTGGGATTGGGTTGATGGACAAAAACCGGCAAAATCGGCTAAAACCCGAAGATTGCCCAAGACGGTGCTTGTGTTTTTACTGAAATGGTCGTTGCTTTAGCTGACGTCCGCAGTTGACGCCACAACTACTTCCATGGAGGTTGCTGCCTGTCTTCCTAGCGGTTTCCGCACCCGGGGCTTGCGTCTGAGTGGATGCGGCTTCATAATGAGTCGAGAAAGTTGACTTATTATGCAAACTCCCAATGGGCCTCAAAAACAGCTCTACCGCATTGCCGAAGCTCAAGGGGGATACTTTACGGCCAAGCAGGCCGCTTCTCTCGGGTATGCCAGTAACAAGCGTGTCTACCATGTCCGAGCTGGCAACTGGCTTCGCGAGCATCGCGGAATCTATCGACTGGCTCTCTACCCGGAGCCCGATCGCCCGGATTTGATCCTATGGTGGCTTTGGTCTCGTGATCGAGCAGATCGTCCGATCGGTGTCTACAGCCACCAGACAGCGCTCAGCCTACACGAACTCACCGACGTGAATCCTTCCCGCCTTGATTTGACCGTGCCGGCATCATTTCGTCGTGGGGCTCCGATTCCAAGAATTCTGCGCCTTCACTACGGCTGTATATCTGAACCTGAGCAGGAATCTCTATTCGGTGTTCCAGTGACCAATGCTCTGCGGACGATCCTTGATGTATGGGAGGAGGGCTCGCTTCCGAAAGGTACGCTGCGACAGGCATTTCAGCAGGCCAAGTCAAACGGCAAGATTACCCGAAAGCAAGCTGCCGCAATGCAACATGATTCCCGGTTTGCTTCCATTGCGCGGGCATTGGAGGCAGCGTGAGCGACAAGAGAAAATATGCCACCGGCGCAGCACTGCGTGCAGCCCTTGAAGAACGATTTAAACAGATCGCCAAGATAGAAGGAACGGAGTTGCAGAGACTTCGGCGTCAAGTTGCCTTCGATCGCTTTCTGGCACGCCTGTTTGGCGGCGCGGACATCCAGTGGGTTCTGAAGGGTGGCTATGCGATGGAACTCCGCTTCCAGGTTGCACGTGCTACCAAGGATCTCGATTTTACTGTACGCACGATCTCCACTCCCGCAGGCGATGCTGTACTCGAATACTTACAGGAAGCGGGCCAGCGCAACCTTGGCGATTTCTTTTTATTCCGCGTGGGTGCACCCATGATGGATCTCGACGGCGCACCTTATGGTGGTTCCCGCTATCCGGTCGAGGCGATGCTGGCCCAGCGAACCTTTGCGAAGTTCCACTTGGACGTCGGCATTGGCGATGTGGTCCTCGAGCCTCTGGAGCACATACAGACACGAGATTGGCTTGGCTTTGCTGAAATTCCACCCGCATCGGTCCCCATGATCCAGCGAGAACAGCAGTTCGCAGAGAAGCTGCATGCGTATACGTTGCCTCGAATTGGAGCGGTGAACAGCAGGGTACGCGATCTGGTTGATATGATTCTGCTGATTCAGTCTGGAACGCTTGACGCCTCTGTTACCACCACGGCTATTCGCCGCACGTTCGATCGCAGAGGGACTCACGCCATCCCCCTTGAGTTGGCATCTCCACCGCCCGACTGGAGTGCGCCCTTCGAAAGATTGGCTGATGAGTGTCAGCTCGACCATTCGATAGCAAAGGCATTTGTTGAGTTGAAGCGGTTCTACGCAACGCTGAGACCGGCGAAATAAACCGTTCTGGATAACCGACATGATTGTCCTGCTTCTTCTCTCCCTGGCTGCTCGCAGACAATGCGTTCGGCTTATCGGGAGTTTTTTGTCCCTGCAGGCCTCTGCGCGCTCGCCGCATGTTGGGACAATTGCATCTATTGCGCGATTAGCCTGACAAGAACCCTGCTCGACGCCATGCCCCATGGCTATGCCGCATCTGAAATTTTGGTAAGACCGCAAAACATAGGGCTTTGCACGGTATTCGGCCCACCTTGGCCGCTCTCGGTTTGGGGGTCAATAGCCGTCTAAATTCAACTCTGACGTAATTCTTCGCAAGTAAATATCTACGCCGTTGTCGTGAAAAAGCCGCCGCGCTTCCACTATTCGTATGGAGTCACTTGAGGTTTCGCCAGATGCCAGACATCATGGTGAACTGTCGATTCTGCGAGAGTTGGTGGCACAGAAATGGAGAAGCCGTCTTCCACCCCTACGAACACGTCGCTCCCTCTGCGTGCTGCGCAATACGTGCGCATGTCCACTGAACATCAACAATATTCCCCAGAGAACCAATTGGAGGTAATTCGCCAATACGCTGCCACGCACCAAATGGAGATTGTTCGCGAGTATTCAGATCATGGACGGAGCGGGCTAAACATCGAGGGACGCGAAGGCCTGAATAACTTGATATCGGACGTCGAAAACAAGCATATCGATTTCTCTGCGCTACTTGTATACGACGTCAGCCGCTGGGGGCGCTTCCAGGATGTAGACGAGAGCGCCTATTACGAATATGTACTCAAAAGAGCGGGCATACGCGTGCACTATTGCGCGGAGCAATTCGAAAACGACGGCAGTATGTCGTCTTCCGTTCTCAAGACCTTAAAACGTTCGATGGCTGCAGAATATAGCCGTGAACTCTCAGTCAAAGTTTTTTCTGGGCAATGTCGCCTGATTGAGCTCGGGTTCCGTCAAGGTGGACCTGCAGGATATGGACTGCGACGGCAATTGATCGACCGAGACCGACATCCTAAGGGATTACTGGATAGAGGCGAACGAAAAAGCCTGCAGACAGATCGCGTCATCTTGGTCCCCGGCCCGGAACTGGAAACCGAGACCGTTCGACTGATCTATGAACTGTTCGTCGCGCAGGGCAAGACGGAACGCGAGATCATGGCGGAATTGAACGGTCGCGGAGTATTGGGCGAATACGGCCGCCCGTGGACACGCGCGACGGTCCATCAGGTGCTGACGAACCCCAAGTACATCGGCGCGAATATCTACAATCGGCGCTCGTTCAAACTGAAGCACAAGCGGGTCAAAAACCCTGTGCAGATGTGGATCTGGCGAGATAACGCATTCGATTCCATCGTGCCACTTAGCCTCTTTGAACAAGCACGGGCAATCATTGATTCACGTTATCGACATCTCACCGACCAGGAACTCCTTGAGCGATTGCGGGGCTTGCTGCTGGCTCAAGGTAGGCTTTCCGGAATCCTCATCGACGAATCCGAAGACATGCCATCGAGCTCCTGCTACTCTTCGCGCTTTGGTAGCCTTACACGCGCATACTCATTGGTCGGATGGACTGCAGGCAGGGATTATGCATATGTAGAAATCAATCGGAAGCTCCGCCGAAAGCATGCCGACCTGATCGCTTCGATCTTTGATCAGCTTTTGTCCCTTGGCGCCACCGTCAGCGTAAACCAGCAAAATGACGTGCTCACCATAAATTCCGAATACACCGCATCTCTGATTCTCGCGAGATGCCGCGAGACCAGCGCTAGAAGCTTTCGGTGGTTGCTCCGATTCGACGCTAGTGTTCACCCAGACATTATAATTGCTGCCCGACTTCGTCCTGGTAACGACGAGATTCTTGATTTCTATCTTCTGCCAAGCACGGACGTGCTAACGGAGCAACTCAGGCTCCAACCAGATAACGGCTTGGTGTTAGACGTCTATCGGTTCAACAACCTCAACTTCTTTATGGAAATAGCACAACGCATGCGGGTGGAGGATGTCGCGTGAAAGAACAAGTCATCGAACAAATTCCAATTGCGCAGATCCATATTGCCAACCCAAGGCCCCGCAATCGTTGCAGGTGGCAGATGATCGTTGCCAATATTCGCGAGGTGGGCCTCAAGAAACCAATTACAGTCGTACAGCGAAAAGAGCCAGACGCGGATGGAAAGCGATTCGATCTGGTTTGCGGCCAAGGAAGGATCGAGGCATTCATCTCGCTCGGGGAAACGACTATCCCCGCGATCATTACTGAGGCATCGCGCGAGGATCAATTCCTAATGAGCCTGGTCGAGAATATCGCAAGACGGCCGCCATCCAACCGCGACATCATCCGCGAAGTTAGAACTCTCCGCGATCGAGGATATGGCATTGCTGATATCGCAATGAAACTTGGCATGGAGCGCATGTACATCACAGGTATCGTACACCTCGTGGAGCACCGAGAAGTTGCCCTCATCGAAGCAGTCGAAGCCGGTCGCCTGCCAATCAGTGTTGCTGCACAAATCGCGAGTGGAAAGGATGCTGAGATCTCTAGGGCACTTTCAGAGGCATACACTACCGGACAATTGAGAGGAACAAAATTGGCCGCTGCGAGGCGCCTGATCGCAAAACGTATCGAGAAAAGGCAAAAAGAGGGTAAGGCGGAAGAGGTCCGACGCAAAGTCACCGGAAACGTGTTGGTCCAGGTCTATAAGCAACGTGTCCGTGAGCAGAAGGCCCTGATCGCTAAAGCAGAACAGACGAAAGAGCGGCTGTTGCTCATCACATCGGTGATGCGCCAACTCCTGGCCGACGAAAACTTTGTCACTCTCCTGAGAGCGGAAGGCATCGTCGACATGCCAAAGCAGCTCAAGATGCGACTCGATTAGGAGAATTGGCGATGTCCAGCAGCACCGTAAAGGCAGCCTTCGAAAGGCACGTCGTCTTGTTGCCTCTCGATAACATTGCACCGCAGAAAGAAATTACCAATGGTCAACGTGACGGGGATTTCTACAGACAGCTCAAAGCCTCACTTATGAATATCGGGCTAATTGAGCCACTGGTGGTTTATCCGCGAGAGCCAGGTAACTATCTCCTCCTCGATGGTCATGTGCGCTTCGAAATACTGAAGTCAATGGGCGTAAAGGAGACAAGATGTCTTCTGTCGACTGACGATGAAGCCTATACCTATAACCGTCACGTTAACCACATCCCTGCAATTGCACAGCATTACATGCTTCTGGAGGCATTGAAGAATGGCCTAACCGAAGAACGACTCGCCGCCGCGCTGGACGTAAGTTTGGAATCCATTCGCGTCAAGCGCGATCTCCTCAATGGCATTTGTCCAGAGGTCGTGCCGATTTTGATCGACAGACATGTAAGCCCACAAGTGTTCGGCATCCTACGCAAGATGAAACCAATTCGTCAAATCGAAGCCGCCGAACACATGGTTGCTGGCGGCACTTATACCATTCCGTTCGCAAAAGCGCTTTTGGCGGTGACGAAACCAGAATTGCTCGAAGACTCCACGGTTTCGTCCAAGAGATTACAAGCGACGTCTGTGGCTGCTCGGTCGATGCTTAAGGAAGAAAATGATTTCCTTCTCAAGGATCTGAAACTAGTGGAAGAGTCATACGGAACGGATGTACTGACTCTTACTGTAGCTCTTGGCTATCTTGATCGTCTTTTGAAGAACACAAAGATCGAGCGCTATTTGGCTCGATATCAAACAGAGGTTTTGCAGGCAGTTCAAGAATTGCTGTCAAACAGCGGAGTCCGAACTCCCGTTTCCGAAAGCGCTCATCGCTGAAAAGACGCGTTCGCGTGGCCAATACAAGCAACGGTGGACCGCAACAGCAGAAGTCCCAGGTTCGCTGCCGCCCACTCTGACTTCTCTTGTCTAGGAATTGTTCCTTCGTGTTGTCGCGAAAAGCAGCAAGTTCAGACACTCCTAGACAGCTACTTTGTTCCATCTGGCTAGGGGCGTGAATGAATCTGATGCAACCGACTTGGTAACGGCGCTCTTTGATCGCTGGTATATGTCTCTTGTTCACTATGCGCTCAGGACGACGCGTAGCTATGAACTCGCTGAGGACCTCGCACAAGGGACGTTTATGCAGCTTTACCTTGCACTGAGACGTGGCAGGACGATTGAACATCCAAAAGCGTGGACACTTTGCGTATTGCGTCGAGAGATGAATAGACAAATGAAGGATCGCAGTCTCCACGAGTCACTCGACGAATCGGACATCGCTGACGAGCGCGTCACAGAAATGTCTTGTTTTGGAGAAATCCGAAGCCTTCTTTCGGTGCTCTCCCCTCGCGAAGAGGAAGTTCTTCTCCTCAGGCTCGAGGCGCTGAAATATCGAGAAATCGCCGAACAGTTGGGCATAAGCATGAACTCCGTCAATACTCATCTGGCGCGGGCACTACGGAAACTCCAGGCAGCGATGTCGCAACGACACATAAACGAAAGGACCACCGAATATGCAAAGAGATCGATCACGTAAACATTCAACCGATGAAGAGCTCCTCGCTTTTCTAGACGGCGAGATGCCCAACACGCAAATACGTGCAATTCGGACTCACCTCAGGGCCTGTTGGAAGTGTCGTTCTGCACTGGCTGAGCTGGAGGCTGAGGCAGAAGCAATTTCGACTCTTTTTGCCAATAATACGAAGGATGGAATTGAACGCTCCGCTCAGGCCCGTGAGGAATTCCTGCGATGGCGGATTGTTCTTGAAGGTCGGCTACGGCTTTTCTTCAGCTATCAGCCACATTCTCTGCTCAAAGGGATGACAGATGCGATTCTTGCATAGATCTAAGCTCGCGCTCTTGTGTTCGCTCGCCCTGACGATCTCAACATGCGTGGCTTGATGCCTCTACTTGCATGCGCTCACTTCCGCCTGACGTTCTGTTGGAACGCCCATGTTCGCCGGACAGAGAAACGCCGCTTAAAATGCGCTCTAGGAACGGGCGTGAATGCGATATTAAGTTGCGCTACTTCGCAGGCTTCCTAGCCGAGAACTTTACATGAACTGGGACTTTGGCGGGCTTCTCCGCTACAAAGCGTACTTTTTCACCATCTTTGGTTTTGAAGGCCACCTTCGTAGGCTGCTTCACTGTCTTATGCGCATCGAATTCAACCGTCTTCTTCGCCATGCTGCCTCCTATCCGATCAAGGGTATGCTCTTCGGTGTTGTGCTATCCAACACCAAATGGCTTAAGTACGCCACGATCATGCTACCGAGAGCAAGACTCTGCTCTTCGGAATTGATTGAAGAATTGCGCCAGATCAATCCGAGCAACACAACCAACACAATGGCTAAGAGTATGCTGTGAGCGAACTTCCTATGGTTGGGGTTTGAAGCGGGCTCGAGCAGGTCTGCCAGAAGTCCACCAGTTAAGCCGATGAAACTTGCGACTACCAAATCCGGCAGTTTGACCTTGATCCCCGACTCGCGGCAATGAATTACACACCAAGCCATTCCGGCGGATGCCCCTGCTATCGAATGAACCTTTGCGTTTGGCAATTCGTCCCCCTTTCGTCGTTGCTTGCCGCACTTGCAGTCCGACCCATAAACGGTAACCCCAGAGTGTTTGTGGGATCCCGTCAATTTCTACTTCTTCTGCTTCGCACCGAGTTCGTATCGAGGAACGGGTCATCTGTCAGGCGGCTAGAGTCACCAATGCCTGAACAGAATCCCCCATATTCTTCACTTGCACGCGAACAGTACGATCTGAGAGCCGGGTACCGCAGCTGGCTTGCCACCAGGCAAGGTTCTCAATGGCTTCTCCGCCAGCACGTCCACGGAAGAAAGACCCAAATATGATTGAGTCCGAGGGCACCCTGAAATTGGGAATCATCCGCAGGCCCTGTTGACGCGCAGCACCGTTCTCCGAAACTTTGACAGCGCGAAGAGCAGGAATTGAGTCCTTTGGTTCGCCCTTTTTGGCTTGAAGCCGAGCCTCAAGCCACACGCAGGGAGAGGGCCAGATCTTGCTTATGTTGATCGCAGAGCTCATCTGGCTGGAGTCAGGGCATACACGGCTTCGAATCTCCTCGATCTTTTCAAACGAGATTTCGCCAGCAATGAAGGGTTTGACGAACTCTGGGTAGAACGAGAGATCTCCAGCGATTGCATCTACGAGTTTCTCCTCGGCGCTTTTATCCTGCCCGACTTCGTGGGTTCTGCGGAATGTCATCCGCAGTTGATCGGTCATGATTAGGAGGTGCGACAACTCATGCCATTTGGTGTGATATCGCCGAAGGCGTCTCCTACCGCGACAGTCGATAATTGAAACAAACGCAGGCTCCCACAGATCGCGGTAGGACAATCTCAGCGTTATCCCTTCAGTACTCCCCTGAAGCTCCTGTTCCAATGTAGCGAAAGCATATTCTTTTTTTTGGCGATATTCGGTGACTACTTGAATAAGGTCATCGTCCGAATTGATCTCGACAAGTCTCGTGGAAAGTTTCGCCGCTAGCCATGGCAGGATCTCTTCTGGCGTCATGCAACCGTCGAAATCCTGAATCAGTTTGCGAACTTTTTTCCGGCAAAACTCCAAGATCATTTCGACAGGCGCAGCTGAAGGCTTCAGGCCGAGGTCTGTAGCCAGTTTTTGAACAATGATGTGGTTGTTCAGGTTGCTTGCCATAGGTCATCCGAAGACTTGCCGTATTGCCCGATGCAAATTCTCCCAATCCTCGACTGTGAAGTGCTTGGCTTGTTTGGCGCTCCTTCGCGCCAAAACCGATCTGTGCGCCTCCAGCAGCTCAACGGTCTGCGCATAGCTCAGATTGAGCTTCTCTGCTGTTTCAGAAAGCTCAGGAGGTATAGTGACAGGTTCTCGTGAAACGAACTCCGTCGTTGCGCCACGCAGCAGGTAGTCAAGTGAAGCACCGAGCACATTGGCGATGCGTAAGAGATTTTCCGAGCTCACATTCCTCTTATTGTTCTCAACGTCGCTCAAAAACCCCTTACTGATTGCGCTTTTCTCCGCGAGCTGGTCCTGGGTCATCTTCCTTGCTTCTCTGATTTCGCGGATACGATCGCCAATACTGGCCATGTCGCCTCCTTCCCTCGTTATTTGTTCTCTTTCATTGTACCTGCGAATTATGTTCGCAAAAGAAAAACATTTGCGGGTTGACTTTGCGAACGAAGTTCGCAATACTGTATTTGCACACGCAATACATGGATACGGAGGCGTGGCAGGAGGAAAAAGTGCAGAGAAAGCAGATCGTTTGTATCGAAAAAAAGCCCACCCACCACGACCGCCATCATCACATCACCCATGTCGGCGTAGGGCGAGATCAGGAGAGAGCCAATGAACGGCTCACCACCGAGGAGGTCATCCGCCAACTGAAGAATCCGGCGGGCGACAGGTATTTCGTCGTGGGCACGAGCGGCGCAGAATCAGAGGTGATCTACAAAGATTGTCCCGTCTGCGGGGCCGGCCATCAGATCATCACGACAACGCGGGATAGCACTAAGACAGACAATCTCCTGAGCCTCCGCGAATGCCGGGGAGAGGATTGTAAGCTCTCCGAGCACGGCCACGGTCATCATCCTCCTGGCCCGCCGCCGACGCCTGGGCCACCTCAACCGCCCCGTCCGCCGAGAGACCGGGGCGTGGGATGGTCTTGCCAATGAAGCCATGGTGGGAACTCTGGCCTGAGCGTCTTGAATGGGAGCTTGATGCGCTCAGGTCAGCCGGCGTCGAATACAAGATTCTCGAACAGGACTCCAAGACCGGGGTCTTGCGTCTATCGTTTCCATATCGTGTCAACGAGGAAGTCATTGCGCTTGAAGCGGTATTCCCGTGCTTCTATCCATACACCCGCTGCGAGATCATTGCCCCGGAGTTGACGCTCCCTTGGCATCAGAACCCTTATAGCCGGAATCTTTGCCTGCTGGGCCGCGCGACCGCAAACTGGGATACCGACAACTCGCTTGCGGCGTTCTTAGCAACACAGTTGCCGAAGGTGCTCTCTGCGGCGAGGACAGAGAATGCTGAAGAAGCAAAAGGCAAAGAAGAACTCCAAGCCGAACCGCTGACCGTTTTTCTGCCTTGTCCCCATGGGTCTGTTGTCTTTAGCTTGGACGACACAGACTTGCCCCACGATGTGGAGCAAGGTCACATGCACTTCCGCGTCGCGGCCTCCCACACAGAATTCCGGGGCGTAGTTTCAGCCGTATTTGGGAAGGGCAAGAAGACCATATTCGAGGTTGAAGATGGTCCTTTTCTGCGAGCCTTTCCCAAACATTTCGAGGGTTATTGGTACCGGTCAACATTTTCACCTTCGGGAATGAGTGCCGATGAATTCCTGAGAAGGCTCGCCGTGGAGCACCCACCCGCGGCGATGCCGAAGTGGGCGGAATTCAACGGTGGACGTTATGAATTGATAGGCGTCAGAATCCCGGAGGAGTCTGCATGGCGGGAACTTGGCGAATCGTGGATTTTCATCTTACGCCTTGAACAAAGATTGAAGGCGAACAAGAGGGCGCCGATCCAGAAGTTCTTCATCAAGACCGCACGTGCTAGCCGTTCTCAGATGCTCGCGCGAATTCCAGAACTCTCTGTTTTGCCGTCAAAGAAGATTGCGATTATCGGGCTCGGCTGCATGGGAGGGCCAAGCGCAATAGAGTTCGCGCGAGCAGGCGTAGGCGAAATCCGCATAATGGACGACGACAGTGTGGAGCCTGGAACTACGGTTCGATGGCCTCTAGGTTTCTCTGCAGTTGGAAGAGCAAAGGCTGATGTCCTCCAGTCTTTCATCGAAACCAACTTTCCCTATAGCAAAGTGAGAGGCGGAGTTTTCCGCATGGGCGCAGTTCCGGGCATCGGCGGAACCTCCCTTGAGGAGTATCAAGCTTTCTTTGAGGGCGTAGATCTGATCTATGATGCCACGGCAGAAGAAGGTATAAACTATCTCCTTTCAGAGCTGGCTCGGGGTATGAAAATTCCCTATTTAGGTCTCTCAACGACTTGGGGAGGATGGGGTGGAAGGGTCTGGGCAATTCGTCCTGGCAAAGACTCCGGCTGTTGGTACTGCCTTCGCAAATGGATCGATGAAGAGAAAATTCCTGTGCCGCCGGCAAGCCCTGGTGGGTTGATTTCAATACCTGGTTGCGGCGATCCGACTTTTACAGGAGCCTCGTTCGACACATCAATGATCCCATTGATGGCGGTACGGACTGCAGTCTCGATGATTTCCGAAGGCATAGCCGGCCAATATCCAGGCCCAACGTGGGACGTGATAAACGTCAGACTTCGCAATGAGGACGGAACCTTGTGTTTGCCACAGTGGCAAGATTTCAAACTTCCGGTACATCCAGAATGCCCAAATCATTATCAATAACAGCCTGGATTTCGGCCACATGTCTGGCCTCAATGGTGGAGGAAGCACGCCATTGCCTTCCTAATGAGACTGGCGGAGCGTTGATGGGCTACTGGGCGGACCGGAACACGGTCGTGATAACCAATGTTATTGGCCCCGGCCCGAACTCCAACCACTCCCGGCACTCGTTCTATCCAGATGCGGAATACCACGATACAGAAATCGAACGCATCTATACCGCGTCAGACAGGCTTCATACTTACCTGGGCGACTGGCACACGCATCCTAATGGCTCCGCCAGGACAAGCCGAAAGGACCGCAAAACACTCTCGGCAATCGCATCCGATTCGGGAGCACGAGCGCCGAGACCGGTCATGGCAATCTTGGCAGGCAATAAGGATTGGAAGCTCGTCGTATGGTCATGGGAGGCCAAGGCCTTCCTGTGGTCAGCCAAAGTTGTCGCGGCCAACGTTACCAGTTTCGATTAACTGGACTGAGAACCGGAAACGTCCCATGGAGCAGCAGGCTGTTGTGGTGAGTGATTCGCTTCGGGCAACATGAGATGGCCCAACCTTGAAGGTTGGGCTGCAAACTCGCCTAAAACTGTGATCTCATAGCGCGACGATCTGTCCCGACTCGCGGTCGTAACGATGCCGCACAATTGATCCGTCGATAAGCATCTTAATCGCGCTGTCAACCACCTCGATTGAGACCAAGAACCATTCGCGGGGTCTGCATGGCTTGTTGAAACGATCTAAAATCTCGATGTCGAGGCACGCGCTACCGAAAAAGTGATGCAGGAGATTCTCCATCTTGACTGTGTTGATGTTATAGACGCGATATGATTTCACGGGCTTAACAGGCGCCATCAGGAAAGTTGGATCGTCTTTCGCTGCGACAATCCTCTCCTCTACGCTACCTGCCGTAAAGCCGATTTTGAATAGATGCCCATCGAGTTCGCGAATCGATGGATTCGCCGACAGGCTGCGTAAAACATAGATCTCGCCGGTTTCTATGTCTTCCTCAGCTATCTCAACATCCTTCTCCTCACGGTCACGGCCGCTCTGACGATATTCCACATCGCTCTTGCCAGTAAACAATGGGCCGTCGTCGGCTGCCGTCACTCGGCGTCCTCGACCTGCCGGGCCATCTTTGTAGAGTTCAGCCGAGAGCGACCTAAGAAGATTGTCGCCCTCTGTGCCGTTGTCAAAGATCAAGCGCAGACGGGCATTCTGTTTTCCATTGCGGAGATGGCGATCCTTGACTTCTGCAACATAGATCATCGTGCCGTTAAGGATAAAGAATCCTCCTGCCTCTATCTCCTGCTCGTTCTTAAACTCAAGCGTTTTCCGTGCCCCAGACTTCAGGTCTACAGCGCAAGCGTCAAACAATGGCTTGAACGCGCTGAAGTCCTTACACACCCGCCGTTGGGACACACGGTCCGGCCTTGCATTCGACACAGGGGCGTTCTTGAATTTGAAAATGTCGTCTGCCTTCGTACTCAGTAGCTCGTCATCCGAATCAACGATTTCTTTCAGGGACTTCGGCGTACTTGTGGCGGCCTGGACCTGAGCTAAAAGGTTATGACGGTCATAGTGCACAAGGATTGCAACAGCCTCGTCATTGCCCCTAATGCCACTGAGCGCATACTGGAGCATTTTCTCCGAAGGGGGTACCTTCTTTCCCTCCTCCACCTCGCCGGGGACTCGCGCATTCCTATCGATGAAGAGATTGATCTCCTCGAACTTCTGGCGAATGCGCAGATCCTCTGAAGAGGCAGAACCTGGACTCGGCTTGAGGTTCAACAGAAGGCCAGAATCGTCATCCTCAGCTAGGATGTCATTTAGTGTCTTTTTTACCACTACTCCCACCCTTGCATTACTCAATTGTTGATCACAGCTTGCTTGCGTCTTTTCGCTTCCCGCACGAACGCTAACGCTTCAGCCATGCGCTTTTCCATCGGATTAGGGCTGGCGAGGTTCGGCTCTACGCCCTTGGTCTGCTTGAATTCCTTGATGCGGGGCCAGAGCATAACTGCCTCTTCTTCCGACATGGCAATTCTATTGGCCGTGAGTGTCTCATGTATCCGCTTCAACACGTCGGCAGTCACTGATTTTGAAAGGACCTCGTACGCCATTTGAAACGGGTTAATGCTGTCAATCAAATCGACATCCAAGTCATTGATGTTGACGAACTTGTCGGCCATTCGAATGAAACTAGCTCCGCCCGTGGCCTGGCCGTCGTCGTCGGCGTTTTCTGAAGTGGGGTTCTCAGGAACAGTTTCTACCGCGCCGCTCCGAAATACGGCATTTGCAACGACGTGCTGCCGAACCTCTTCCACTTCCTCCGGCGTAAGGTCTGGGTATTCCTTTTCGATCACCTTGGGGATCAGCACGTGATTGATGACCTCCGGAGAGAATTCCTCCGGGTTCATTGCAGCGCGAAGGACGGTGTCATCCTGAAAAATAGCCGCAGTCAAATCTACAAGATCGCTTTCGACAATTTGGCGGGTTCTTGCGGTCGACGGCTCTTTGAAACCGAGAATGGCAATTGTATCTGGCGCGCCACTGGGAACCATGGTCACCTCCTGCGGGGCACCTGTTATGTCATCATCGGTCGGACGAGTCCTGAAATTAAAATTCGGTGCCAGGACTTGCTCCATTAGGAGTGAGCAAGCAATGGCCTTCAACATATCGTTGACGGCTCCTGTGACTCGTTCGGAACTTGCGTCCGGTTGAGCAATGAGATTCGTGAATTGAGCATGTTCCTTGCCCGGAGCATCCCGCGTGGCACGACCAATGATTTGAATGACCTCGGTCAGAGACCCGCGATATCCGACTGTGAGTGCGTGCTCGCACCACACCCAGTCGAACCCCTCTTTGGCCATGCCCAGCGCGATAATGACGTCCATATCGTCGCGGGACTTGATATTCCGGAGAGATTCTACTACGGCGTCACGCCCGTCTTCCGTGACCAAATCCGCGACTTTTAGCAGTCTGCCGTCTTTGGTTCGCATCGTTTGAATACCTGTCGCTGGGTTCTTCTCGACAAAATCACCCAGGTGATCGAGAATTCGATCCACTTCGAGGTACTTGTCGCCGCTCGATGCTGCGGACTGAACGGCGGGGATGTGAACGATTGTCTTCTTGGTCGAGTCGAGAATCTCGCCGATTGCGTCACCATAGTGTCCGCGGTAGAAATGGTAGCCGATCCCGAGAGTCTTTAGGTCGCGATAGCCGTTGAGCTGTTCATAGTACGTGTAGCTGATGCGCGTGAACTTGTCCTCGTCTTCCGGACGCAAGACAGGCAGGGTGTCGCCTCGGAAATAGGAGCCGGTCATCGCCACGATGTGCGCCTTCCCATTTTCCATCAGCCCGCGAACCACCTCACCGAGTCGGCTATCCGCGTCCGCAGATACATGATGAAACTCATCCACCGCAACCACGCAGTTATCGAATGGTGCAGCACCGATCTTGTCATACGTAAAGCGCAATGTTGCGTGTGTGCAAACAAGAATTTCATCCGGCGAATTCATGAAGTCTTGAAACGCTTGAACCTTTCCGGCATTGCCTCCGCCGGTGGTCAAGTTCCAGCGTTGTTCCACATTCCAATCGCGGAAAAATCCAGACTCCGATAGCTTCGTCGGGCGGAAAGATGCTCCGATAGCCCTCTCTGGGACAGCGACAATGATCTTCTTGAGCCCTTGGTTTTCAATCTTATCCAGCCCGATAAACATGAGTGCCCGCGACTTGCCTGATGCTGGCGGAGCCTTGACCAATAGGTATTGGGCATTCCGCGCGTCATACGCACGCGCCTGCATGGCACGCATCCCAAGCGCGTTGAGCGACTGGCTCGCGCCAGTCTGTCCATACTTTACTGTGACAAAATCACCCATTGACCTTTACCTTCACTTTCGCAGACTTCTTTCCGGCAAGGAGCGGTGCCCGCTCTTTTGCTGTCATCAACTTGTAGCGCTTGAAAAGATGTTCAAGCCGTTCTGTGTCGTTATGGAATGGACGACCAATGTAGATGCGCTCCAATGCGTCATCCACTTGACGATGTGCCTCCAGCAAGCCGGGGGGCATCGTGTCGGGCTCGTAGAGGCTCGCAATCGTCCTACCGGTGTGCCTTTCTCTTTCGGCCAGGATCTCCCAGGCGCCATCCTCCAGCATCGCTATCTGAGTTGGAGATAAATCAGGCATTGGAAAAGTGTTCCAGGCCATCGTGTTGGAATAGCGGAGTCGATCCTCCAACTTGCCGCTAGCTGCCATGGCCCATACAAGATGAAGTCGAGAGGACAGAATTGAGATTAGGTACGGGCTACAGCCATATATCCCGAACGCGAGATCGTTGATGATTGAATCGGCCCCGACCAGTCCAACCGGAAGGTACATTCTCTTTTCGGATGAGACCTTGGGGACGATGATGGCATCACGCCCAGAGTCCTGAATCTGAATGAACCGATGGGGAATTGACGCTCTCTCGACAGTTGAAGCCGCTGGGCTCGCGAGGCGCACGTCGCGTACGCGATTGACCCTCCGAACAATCTCTGGGATTTCAAGCGCTTCACCGACATCCGCGTCATTGATCCAGAGGCACCAGCGTTCAATACCTTTAATGAACTCCTGCGATCCGTAATAGCGGCATAGGAAGCGAGCCGCCTCAGGATGTGCGGCAAGAAGTTGATCCTTCTCTTGTGGAGAAAGGATTAGGTTCCCACCATCGGTGGGTTTATTCCCATAGGCCATGTAAGGAAATCCCGACAGGGAGCGGCGCCGTTTATGAATAATAGTGTCGTCGCCTTCAATCAAATAAGGGCTAATATGCTTAACTTCGCGAACAACGTCCTTTTCAAATAGGAGCTTCTTTTCGTTGGATTCAGGCCTCAAACCAATGATGGCGCACGTCACGCCTGCATTGTGGGCGGCGCTGTTCTTCCATTTGAAAGACTGATATGCAAAACCGATCTCGATTTGCCTTCTGAAAACCAGGGGCCACAATAGCGCAACCAATTCTCCTTGGCAGATCGAGTTCGTTGTCACGAGGGCACACTTGCATGAGTTTCGTTGACAATAATCCGCGGCCTTCAGAAACCAGCAAGCGACATAATCAAGCTCTTTGTAGCCTTTGACCAAACCCTTGAACAAAGCGGCAACATCAGCCTTTTGCTGTGCGTTCTGGAAAGTCATGCCCAAATATGGTGGATTTCCCACAATATAGGTTTCTAGAGATACATCGATCGGGCATACAGTTTCCCAATTGAGTGCGGTCGCGTTCCCTTGAATAATCCTCCCTGCATCACGGAGCGGGAGTGCCGGGGGCGCAACCGCAAATCGCTGTTCAAAGACGACGTTCATCTGATGCTGCGCGATATAAAGGGAGAGCTTCGCAGTTTCTACCGCAAAATCTTCAAGCTCAATGCCGGTGAAGTTCTCAAATCTGACTTCCGAAAAAGGCAATTTGAACTGACGGTCGCAGAGCTTCAGTAAATCGAACACTTCCATTTCGAGCTTGCAAAGTTCTTTATACGAAATAATGAGGAAGTTACCCGACCCGCAAGCTGGATCGAATACACGGATGTGACGAATTCGCACAAGTAGAGCGTTAAGCTTCTTTGCATCCCCACGAGCCGAAGTCAGTTCCTCCCTGAGGCTATCGAGGAAGAGTGGGCGCAAGATTTTCATGATATTCGGCACGGACGTATAGTGCATGCCGAGCTCGTCGCGCATTTCCGGCTTGACGACTGCCTGAATCATCGAGCCGAAGATGTCAGGATTGATTTCGGACCAATTCAATTTAGCGGCATCGATAAGAATGCGACGCGACTGAAGTGAGAAATGTGGCACGGCTGTTTGATCGCGAAACAGACCGCCGTTAACGTAGGGAAAGCGACTGGCATATTCGGGGCAGTTTGCTCGCTCTGTCTCTCGGAGATTCATCGCTCGAAAGACTTCGGCCAACACCTCATGCGTATCGGTACCATCCGTCGATGTGCATTCGACCAACATCTGTGAGAACAGACCCGCGCGAAAAATGCCTGTGCTCTGCGCGAACATGCAGAGAAGAATTCGAGTTAGGAAGATGTTGAGTTCGTGGACTCGGCTATGACCTGTCCAATCAGGGTTCGCTGCGAGAATCGCGTCGTAAAACTTGGCCAGCCGGCCTGACGCCTTAATGTCGGCAGGGTTGTCGGGGACGCCCTGATACCGTTCAATTCCTGCAAGCGGCAGGAAAAAATCATAGCGCTCAGTCAATTTGCCGAACGAGATCGATAGCGGATCGTCAAGCTTGGTATCCAAAGCAACAATATCGTTGCCATCCGACACTACTAAGAGCCGGGGAAAGTTCTTTTTACTTTTCCATTCGGTGGAGAGGTTGTCTAGCGTGTCAGCTGCTGTGCCCTCTGTCGCAGAGCGGAAATGCAGTTTTTTTGCCCAGAGCAAGTCCCCGTTCTTGCCTGCCTTGTTCAGTGAGCCTTGCTTCAGTTTCGCGAGAGTCGCCTTCGGCGGGGCATACGCTTCAATCAATTTTAAGGCGAAAGTTTCAACGTCAAACGCTGTGTCGCTAATGTCTTGAAGCTTGATGATGATTTCGGCAATGTTCATCTGGTAATGGCTCTCACTTCCAGGAATATCAGCGGTCCCAAATCGCCTCGGCGGAAGTTCGGGGTCAATCGGGAACATCCCGAGGTTACTTCGATCAGCGCCAGCTAGGCATCCCGAGCAACCTACAATGGGCTGTCGATCTTATTCAGAGGCGGTCTCGCCCCCGTCTCCAAGATTGCGTTATTGATCCAGCCGCGCTCGATGGAAGCTGCCTTCTTTGGGTCGCACAAGTAGTAGTAGAACCAGTACGCTGCGCCGAGAGGCCCGACCGCCCGCTTTTCATCTGTCTCGAGATGGTCGCCCATCCGGTCGCGTACGCTTACCGAAGCTAGCCCCACATAGAGAACTTCCCCACCAAACGTCGCAAGCGCGTAACATCCTGGCTGCGCTGGAACGCGTGCGTGTCGGGACCACGCGAAGACCTCTCGCTCGCTCGGCAAGGGCTTAAGACAATTTACTTTCATGGACTACCCCAACTGCGTCAAAGAGAGATTTCGCCAGCACCGTCTTGGACGTTTATTGCTTGGCTTAATGCGTTCGCCAGCTTTCTCACTGCACTTGAATTGAGGCCCGAAGCTATGCCGCCTCGCTGCCACCACTCCGGAGAGGACATCCCGATGTTCTCTCCACTCAAATTGCCAAAACCACGTGAAAGGACGGATTTGATCGTGTCCTTCCGAAAATCGCGCTTGTTTGCCAAGTAAAGGAAGACGGTCGCAGACGAGATGTGAAACAGGTCCACACCCGTAGTCTTAAAAATCACAGACGATTTCGGCGACTCAGTGTCCACAAGGAGCTCAACGATTGCTTTCCAATAATTGGAAAGCATCTTGGGTCGAGTCTCATTGAAGGTCGCGTCTGCGAGGGGATTGTTCGCAGAGAATACATACTTCTTCAAAGAGTTGACGAAGCTCTTTTGATTGATCGTTGCATCAGCACTTTCGTCGTTTGCCATTCTTATCTTGCTTAGCCACGGCGAATTTGCATCTGTGTTGAGATAGTTCGCCACCACTAATGCTCTTGCGTCCTCGCCCTTTTCTACCTGTCTTCGAATCCAGCGTGGAATCGTTGGCATATCCTCAAGGTCAACCATCGCGCTGAGTCTAGCCACAATCTGTTGCTCGACGGCTTGGTCGACTGAACGCTGTGTGGTGTTCACTATAAGAAAGTGGCACATTTGGCTCACATCATCGAGACAAACTGCAATATTGACGGGAATCTCAAAGTCGAGAAGTTCGGGATTCTTCTCGGCCGCGGCGACGAGCCCTGCAATGCGGTGCTGTCCGTCAACAACGTTGAATGGCCCCACCTGCTTAACGTCGAAGGTTATGGAATTGGTCTTCGTATCAAATGGAATGTCTTGAGTCGTCGCAAGGAACAGCGAGGTTGGCAGGAAAGCGTCGCCTTCGGTGTGGCCATCGAGCAGGTAATCTGCCAGTTTCTTCGCACGCCCTTGATTGAGAAGCCGCTGAAAGCCTGGGCCTTGTCCGTCTGGGTCCAGCTTGTTTATTTGGTAAAAGCCAGGGAGCCTAAGCTCGCGCACCGTTACAGAGGTTGCATAAAGCCTTAAAGAACCCTGGCGGACCAAGGCAGCCGGGCGGGTAATGGATGGCACAAGTACCTCTCAGTCATGCGGCGGTGCTTCAATTGCGGTGCCTTAATTATAGTTCCGCTCGATCACAGTCCCCAGTTCGCCAATTGCGACAATTTCCCGTCGAGCGGCAATGAAATCAGTGATTTATGGTTCGGCGAGATTAAGAGTCAGGCTTTCAATCACCTCCGGGAGTCGCGTTATTCTGGCTACGTAAGATCAGAATCCTGCAAATCCAGGAGGTCGAGTTGGTCCCCTTTTCGAGGGAAAGCCCGCTTGAGTAGCTGATTGAAGCCGGCCCATGTTGTGGATGCCCGCATGAGTCCGATGACGGCGTGAATATGATGGCTCAGAGCTGGATGCCCGATTTCATCAGTGAGCCACTGGTGATGCTTGCTCAAGCGGTTCCCGCTGCCATCTTTAGGATTGAGAACCTCGAGTTCTCGAAGCAGGCCGGGGGCGATGCGTGCGTAGACGATGTCGCGAGTGTATGTCCCGACGATGCTTGGCCTGTTGATCGCCATCCCCTTCCAGTCCCACTTCTTAAGCCGAAACATCTCGTGATAGAAATCGTCTGGGAATCGCTTTGCCCAAATCGCGTATTCCTTTTTCAGATAGCGATCCAGGAGTTCCCGAAGTGCGTCAGGAGCTCTTTCCCTTTGGAACCCGGTCGCCTCATCAATGAGCGCGACGAGTCCAACATTGGCCAGCGAAATTATGAGGGATTCCGATTCTTGGGCAAAGATGACCTCATCCGCGGTCTTCAAAAGACCAAGACGCCTAGCTTTCAGAATGAATTTGCACGCAGCCACAAATGTTTCAGACTCAAGGCCATGTTCAGTCTTTCCAGCCTTGGTTATGAACTTAATAGGGGAGCAAAGGTCCAGCCTTTCCTCTGCGTTCAAGCTATTTCTCAAGGTTGGATGCTGAGACCATCGGGTAATTGAAGCCTGTACCTGGGTTGGTGATTTGGCCTGCAGGATATACGTGACGCAATCATGAGAGAGAACTCTCCTCTGATCGTCGAGGACGTGGGCTCGAAGATTGTCCCATTTGCCCAACTTGAGCCAAGCTTCATGGGTAGCAGTGGGGACGTGTCTCGGCATAAACCCTCCAACAAGACTCTTAATCACAATGATTTTGCGGCAATGATACGCCGTCTTTGCGGTGACCCACAAGATTGGCGACGGGAAAGCTCAGGATTTGGAGCCGTGCGTCACCAGCGCCCGCGAGGGCCAGTGCCGAAAACAGGATCCGTTCTTGGATGCCCCTGGGAACTGACATTTTTTGATGCCCCGAGACGCTTGGTTCGCATCGAGGTGCTCCACCGACTAGCTGCGGCTCTCTCAGGAATATCCGCTAGCACGAACAGTCTTCAACGCTGAGGAGGGATAACAGGCCGACGAGCAAGAGCGGTAGCTCGACTTCCTCGCGTGTTCCGGTCACCGACTTGATTTCTTTCTGAAATAGAGGTATCACGGACGAAGTTCTAAGCGGGGCACGCCAGTGCGTCAACACCGACGTGCCCCTGACCACACATCACCTTCGTGAGAAAGGCGACGATATGGCTGTCTCTAAAAATACCCGCAGGTCCGTTCCGGACACAAACGCGGTCTTCCAGAATTTCTTCCAAAACAGTCGGGTCTCGGACGAGCGCGAGCACAGATGGCATCAGGCCGTCCGCCACGCTGGAGGCGGAATGCCTCCGCTACGCTTTCCGGTGTATGAGGATCTCTATCTCCTCAACGTATACGCCCAGAGCATGGTGGACCAACTGAACGAAATTGCCGCTAAGTATTCCCTCAATCAAGAAGTCTCTACATACCACGAATGCCTGATCCAATACGTGCGCGCCAGCATCAGCCAGGAAGTTGTTGAGTTCATGGCCGGGATCGAGCACACGGACGCATGGCTCTTCGAGAGTCTGCGGAAAGTCGAGGAAAAGAGGCTCCGCGATCCCGACGACGTCTATTCCCTGGTCCGCGACCGAGAGCAAGAACGGCTCCAGGAGGGACTCCCGCCGCGCATCCGCTTCCTCGACGATGCACCGGCTGGTCGGTAGGGGAGGACACCATGGGTAAGGGCGGGAAGAAGAAACAGCTTGTCAACCGTTTCGAGACCGGCACACATGGGGGATGCGAAGCGCTTCTCTATGAGTTTCGCGAGAAACTCCGCGCCACTGCAAAACCAACTGCTCTGGATTCGGATGACGTCGACGAGTTGCACACCGTGCGCATTGCGGCCATCACGTTTGACGACGCTCTCGAGTATCTCCGCTGGCACCAACCACACTTCGTCATCGACAGCGTACAGAATCTCGGGATCATTGTGATGGCCTCGGGTTCTCCGCTGGACTGAGCTTTGCATTCGTTAGGAGATTTCGCGTTGTTGCTCCGAGCGTCGAGTTCTATCAGCTAACACACTCACTCGGCCTGAAAGCCAAAGGAGGTTAAATGCTGGACCCCATTGTCTTCGAACATCTGGTATCGCTAAACCACAACGTGGCGGCGGTGATCGACATTCTCAAGAAGCTTGCCGAGTTCAAGGAACTTCAGACGGATGATTTCCAGGCGACTTCATCGTATTTCCGCGAGCATCTGTCGAACGCCAACGTTTCCATTCTCGAAGCGCTCCACGAATCGGAGGAGCGAGCCGGCGGCAAGGCGTATCAGGAGCGCCGCGCTTACGAGAAGGAACTCCGCGACCCGGACGATTGCTACGTGGAGGTCATGCGGAGGGAGAAAGAGCGCCAGCAGCAGGGGCTTCCATCCTTGATCGGAATCCAATACGAAATGCGTGGTGCGCACATGGCCGACCTTCCAGAAGCAACCGCCGAAACTGAGACTGACGATGACGACGATTCGGACTCGGAAAGGGAGCCTGACGACGATGTGGACGACGTGGCTGCGGGCAGTGAAGCGGAGCGACGCGGCGAGCTTCGACGGCAGAAGATCATTGCCCGTGTCGAGGAGCTCCGGACTGCGCAAAGAATGACGAAGCAGGAGTTCCACATCCGCATCGGCGTGTCCGAGGCTCGAAGCTGGAGAGGTTTTGTGGGCTCCAAAGCGGATGAGGCATGGAAGCGTGTCACGCCTCAGATGTTCGAGAAGATCGCCCATCTCTTCGACATCGACAGTGCCGACCTATTGAAGTGAGCCGTGAGATATCCGTCCGGGGAATCCACCGAATTGTAGACGGCAATTGTTTGCTCGATCAAAACAGAACGACCATCCTGCGCTGGACAGAGGTTCCTCAATGAGCAAAAAGATCGTGAAGGCTGAACGCGCTATCGTCGTGATTAAGGAAGCGGCAAATAAGCGCGTTCGGCAACTGAGCATAGAAGAGCCCCACGCGAACGCAAAAGAAATCTATGTGGTAGTGCGATTCGATGATGACACTCAGCTCTACATTGATCTCAGTTCCCGGCAACTGTTCGGTGTGCAGTATCTCGAACACATCGATGGAGAGTTGGAACCGGTGAAGACGTACCCAGTTAGGTCGTTACACCCTTAGCATGCCTTCTCCGTCCTGCAATCGGGCATTCATGGATGGGTGCTCCCATGGGGGAGAGCACCCATAGGCGCTGGCGGCTTCCATGCCTCCCAGGTCTGCGTGCGGAAGCTCGCCAGCGCCGGCTTTTCAAGAACAGATCGCGACTTCCTTCCATGCACGCGAACTCTCAGGGATCTTGGGCCGACCTGGCATCCATCGACCCGAGAGTAAATTTGGCCAAATTGTAGATTCTGATTGCATCGACCAAATCCCACATGCAGAATTCCGTTCAGGAGCGCAAAGCCGCTTTGAACGGAAGCTGCGTTTGCGCGTGTTCCCAGAGACGGCTCCGATTCTTCATTCCCCAGGTCTGCTGTGTTGCGTATAAGCAACCAGACTGAAGAAGAGTTTTACGGCCAATTATCCCCGTAGTTTTCTGGTGACATTGGTGGACTTCCCGTCCCCACCGATGCACGAATCCCCATGTCGCGATCCGCAGTACGGACGCGGAATATCGAGGTGACATACGGCAATCCCACCCTGAGGGCTGAATGTAGATTGCGCATTCAGGCATCCTGCCTTCGGCTCCGCTTCCCCCAAAAGGAAGGTGTGTCATGATGCACCACAGGAAGTCGTTGGAAACTCACATCTATGTCGTCGTGATTTCGCAGGAGGGTAGTTTCGTCCGGGCAGCCAGACGATTGGGTATCCCACCGCCATCGCTGACCAGAAAGATTGCGTTACTGGAGAAAGACCTTGGCGTGCAGCTATTCGATCGAAGCACTCGTCGGCTCGAGTTGACTAAAGCTGGCAGGCTTTTCATCTCAGAGGCCACTGTCGCAGTGCAGTACGCTGAGCGTGCATGGGATCTGGCCAGGTATCAGGCACGGATGGAGCAAGGACCAGTCCGCATCGGTTACTCTCCTTACGTACACAGTGCATTTTCCTCTTCTTTACAGCAACTCACTGTGCCCGGAAGTGACCTACCCGGGATCGTGATTGAGACTGCGTCCACGCCACAGTTGATCGAGCGTGTTCTTCGAGGACAACTCCATGCGGCGCTAGGCGTACAGCCCATCGTGGACAAGGATCTATTGGTCGAGCCCATCGGACAGGAAGGATGGGCTGTCTGTTTGCCCAGAAATCACATTCTGGCCCAAAAGCCGGCAATCAGCTTAACCGACCTTCATGGAGCCATCGTCTTCTGGTTTCCATCTTCGATGCATCCCAGGTTCTTCAGCCGCTCGGTGAAGTACATCCACAGCCTTGGCGTATCTCCTGTCTTTAAGGAGGTGCATGCCAATATCCAGGCGATTGACTTTGTGGCGCATAGCTTTGGTGTGGCCCTGTTGCCTCGGTCAGCTATCCGTCTGGCGCGCACCGGCGTGGTGTTCAAGCTTCTTTCTGACCGTTATCTCAAACTCGAGACTGCGCTCTTTGTGCGGGAGGACAAGAGAGCCGGTCCCTTGCAAGACTTCATCCGTGATTTATCTTTCCGCCTGCGGAGGCTTGGTAATGAAATCCAGTGATATACGCGGGGCGTCCTTATCGTCGGGCGTTCCGCTGCTTTTCTGCCGCGTTCATTCGACCTTCTCAAGAACACTCGGACTGGACCACCACAGAGATCGGTTTCGACCTACTGGTATTCTGTAAAGGTATTGGTGCGCTGAATGCGCAGAAAGACGAGAGAACGATGGCGAAGAAACAGGCCGGACGGAAGCCCAAGGGAAACCTGCTTAAGGAAATCGATGCTGCGCTTGCCCTTTTGACCCGCGTCCGTGCACTTGCTGCATCCGCATCAGCGGAAGTGGGCACACCGCAAACGAAGCAGAAGCAGATACCTGTTAAGGCGCAGTCCAAGCGGACACTCAGCGCGGATGCCCGCGAAGCAATTGCCGCTGCACAACGGAAGCGCTGGGCCAAGGTGCGGCGTGCCAAGAAGAAGGCAGAGCGGGCGGCGCTCACGCAGTAACAGCCCGCGTCAGGATGTCCTGATACGCACGAGTTCCTGAACAGCGCGGACGCCATCGACCTTGGCAACATGGACAACAATGTCGATGGATCGCCGGCATTCCTCTTCCACATCCTTGAGCGAAACGCCACCGGACCCACGCAGAGCCAACTGCGCGAGGCGATGCAGCGCATCCTCTGCTCCGTTGGCATGAATCGTGGTAAGCGATCCACGATGGCCGGTGTTTAATGCATCAACGAAGACGCGCGCTTCGACCCCGCGAATCTCGCCGACGATGATCCGGTCCGGCCGATGGCGCAGCGCGGCTCTGAGCAGGTCCGCGAATCCGATCTGACTCTTGTGCGTATCGAGCTGGGCCTCGGCGGAGATGACATGCGGCTTCCGAATATAGAGTTCGGCCACATCCTCGAGGATCAGGATGCGGTCCGCATCGGGGATGAAGCCCGCGATAACGTTGGCCAGAGTCGTCTTGCCTGCTCCGGTTCCTCCGGAGATCAATAGGTTATCTCCACTGCGGACCGCATCGACAAGCTGCTCCGCCTGCTCAGCATTGAGCATCTGGCGGTCGATCAGGTCGTCCATGGTGAAGTCACGCGACGTGAATTTGCGGATGGTCATCATTGGTTGCGGATGGACAACGGGCTGGATAAGCGCCGCCATGCGGCTGCCATCCGGCAGGCGGAGATTCAGGATCGGCGAGTGGGCATCGAGCTTCTTGCCAAAGCGGTTGGCAATCACTTCCAGTCCGGTAAGCAGCGCGCCGTCGTCGAACCGGACACCGGACTGTAGTGTGATGTGTCCCTGTTCTTCGACCCATATTGAGCCGTCCGGATTGATCATGATCTCGGAGACGGTCTTGCTCGCAAGCAGATGCGCGATCGGCTTCAGAAACGGAAGGATGATTTCGAAACTCATGCTGAAATCCTCCCTGGATCGAAGCCGATTCGCTCTTGGTCAAACCATGACATGCTGACCGGCAGAAAGTCCGGCTTGAGATAGCAGTAGGTCGGCGGCAGCGGGCTCACGCCATCGAAGGCAACGACGACCGACTGCGCGTTCTTCAGATCGAAGAAGACCTTCTCCTCGAAGAGCGGCTCCTTATGCTTCTGGTACTGCTTGGAGGCGGAGACAGAGCCTTTGCTGGACGAGGTGCGGCCAGAGAGCCAGCCTACATTGGCATTCGTGGAAGATTCAGAGACGGTATAGCTGATGCGGGTGCGGTCCGCCTTGCCGCATAACTCCGATGCGTACCGCGCCGTCTCCGGGTCCGTAGTCGTGAGGAACACTTTGTTGCGGAGGGCCTGCAGAAGCGTCTTGACGCCCTCGTTGGGCAGCGCGTCCTTGAGACTCGACACGCTCTGCGTGGCGACGATGGGGATGCATTTCGGCTGCCTGGAGAGGGACAACCAGCGTTCGTCGCCCGTTGGATTGTCGGCACCTACCGTGGCAAAGTTCTGGTACTCATCGCAGATGAAGACGGTCGGGCGATAGTGTCGCTCCGGGTGTGCATCCATCTTCCGGATGCGCAACATCACGGCCCGCTGATAGTCGATCTTCATCATGGTGCCGATGGTCTTCGCCAGCGCCGGGTTCAGAGCCACGGGAAAGTTCAGGCCAACGACAGCACCCGATTCGATCAGTTCCTCAAACGGTTGCAGGACGATGCCGCGCGGATCGTCGGCGCATGGTTTGCCGTCGTAGAGTTCCTTCGGCGGGCAAAAGACGCGCCGCACGTCGGGGTCGGTTTCGAAGAGCGACAGAAAGACCGCGATGCCCTGGACAATGCTGGTCTTGACCTCGGAACGGAAGAATTTCCAGTGCTCCCAATACCAATACTGGACACTTTCGAAGCGGTCGCGCCGTTCAGGCCGGTACGGCTTACGCGTGAAGACATCGAAGGCTGCAGATGTCTCCTGCATGAGCAGGTTCTCCATCGTCTCAGTCCACGCGATCAGATAGAGACCCGCATCCCTGTTCCACTCGAAACCAAGCAGGGACAACAGACCCTCATGTTCCCGGTACGCATCCTTATCGATGCCGATATAGCTGGTGCTGCTAAATAGCGAACCTATCTCGATCAGCATCTCTTCGAGTTTGCCGGCGCTGATGACGGTGCGAAAGAGATCGACCATCGTGAGGTATCCGTCGCGGATACGATGCAGCATGATCACGTACCGGACAAGGTCTGTGTAAGACTGCTGCCAAAACGGCTCCCTGCCCTTGCCCCAGATGGACGTGATGATGGACGCGATATTAAACGCTTGCGCGTAAGGATCGAGCGAGTTGTTCAATGGGTTATATCGGATGTCGCCGGTGAGAGAGACTTCGACGTAATCCTGCTCGCGCCCGCACCACTTGAGAATGCGTTGAAGCTGGCGGCAGAGATCGCCTTTGACTTCGAGAACTATGCCGGACAGTTTCCGCTCAGGATCGTTCGCACGGTATGCGAACAACTGCCGCATCGCCGGCAATATGAGCCCATACGTCTTGCCACTCCCGATTGAGCCGAACGATGCGACGCCGGTATACAGGCCGCGCTTCGGGATCGACAACCACCGCGGAGCCGGGCTGGGGTCTGGGACAAGTTGGCGGTGGACTTCGCCGAGTATCAGGGATAGTTCGTTTCGTGTATGCGGGTCAGGATACGGCGGCAGTGCGCCAGCGGCCAACTCCGATTCTGTTCTGTACAGGTGGACGTACGTCAGCGAGAGCGCCATGGAGAAGACCAGGAACGGCGTGCTGTACAGAAAGAGGTCGTAGCTCCATACCAGCCCATGAAAGACCCCAGGCCGTTCCAGCGCAATCAGGCGCAGCAACGGATTCGCCACATTCATCGGGAAAGAGCTGTTGAGGGCAATGCCGCAGGCCACGCTCAGTCCCAGCGAGAGCAAGAAGCGGTGCTCGACCAGAGTGCGGATGAGTTTCTGAAGGTGTGGGAACGGTCGCATGGTCTGGAGTCTCCCTCTATAAGTGAGCCGCCGTTGCGTCTGATTTCGGCGCAGCTTCGGTTGCTGGTTTGATCGATGCCGTTGCTGACTTCGTACCGCCGGCAGGCCGCGCTGCGGCCGCAGCAAGACCGGCTTTATATTTCAAGAAGTCCTCTTCCTGGGCCAGTGCGAAGCGCAGCAGCTCGTTGACGATGTATTTGCGGTCATTGTTCGACCAGCTTGCCAGCAGGTCGATGTCCTGCGAGATAGTGTCCTCGATGTTGGTCTTGAGCAGGACAAGGTTGACCTTGCTCGCTCCATGCTCGATCTTGAATTTGCTCATCGGTCGATTCCTTTCCGGCCGCATCGCGACCTTTGCTGGACTTGCTTTGGTTGAATGCAAGTACCGACTCCAGACCTGAACGAGTACCAGCCTGGGCCGAATCAGGTACTCAATTCGGTCCACGGCTGGTACTCGGGTTGGTACGTAGAGGTGCCGGGGGTGGGAGCGACCAGCGCGGCGGAGCCGACGCGGCAGGTGCAGCGCACCGGGGTCGCTCCCACCCCCGGAACATATCTTCCCTTGACCCCATCTGCTCGCATAACTCGTTGCATTCGTATGGCTAAGCCTCCTTCGGCAATGACCGCTGGCCCGACCGCAGCCGTGACCCATGTCCCTCGCTGGTTTTCCTCTCCCGCTTCAATGAGAAAAGCGGATAGACGTACGGAAGAGCGATGGTTGTGAACTTTGCCTGCGAACCATGCCGCATAAACCGTTGCCGGATCTTCTCCGCACTGGTGCTGCGGATCTTCCACGCCGCATACAACGCCTGGTGCTCAAGCGTGATGTAGATGGGTTCGCCCTCGCGCAGGACCGCAAGGTCGCGCAGGGTGACAGGCTGGCTCTGTGTCTCGTGGATCTCGCGCGCACGGAGAAATTGGAGAAAGTGCTCGACGCCGAGTGGTGTCTGTTCACTGACGCCGGCAACTTGTGTCTCGGTGAAATGAGCGGCGAAGGCGGCACGAGCAAACGGAAAACTCTTCTCGACGTCGGAGAGATAGACCAGCTCAAACGCCCGAAGCACGGACAAGAGCGGGCGGTATTGGTCGAGGTAACGCTCGAACCGGGTGAGCGTTACCGAGCCGTCCTCAAAGAACGTAAAGCGAGGTACGCCAGCCGGTGAAACGAAGATGGGATAGCCATCTGGGAAGAGGACGGACCGCCCGGCCCAGCCGCGGGGCAGGAGTTCGGCGCGAACACCGCACCGGGTTGCGAAGAAATCGACCTTAGCCGACTCATCTTCAAGGATGGTGTCGCTGAGATTGTCGAGGACGAAGTCCAGAACCATGAGCCGGGACTGCATATAGCCGAACCCTTTAAAGCGCCGATGCTGGGAGTCGGCCCGTAGGATGGCCTGGTATATCGGGCGCGATGTCAGGTGATACACATGACGAGCCTGCCCGCACTCGATCACCTGAAGGTGATCGTGGCGTAGGGCCTTTTGAATGAATTTATCGGCGAGGCCGCCCCGGTCGCGCTGCACGAAGCGGGAGAACTGCCGGCGCAGAAAGTAGCCGGAGTGGACAGCAACCAGATACAGGAAAGCCGCCTCCTGCTCGGTGTACCCGGTATTCTCCAACATCGGAATGGGATCGTAGTTAGCCATCACGGCTCCAAGATGTTCTCCATGAGGTGACTATCGTCGTCGATCCTAGAGGTCAGAGTTGCCCGGTCGGATGCCGAAGCGTAGTTGCGGAAGCCGGCCTGCGCTTTCGAGCGCAGATGCCCGGCGTGATAGGCGGCGGTCAGAACCTCGATGTCTTCGTGCCCCGTGCGTGATCCCTGGTCCTGATCCTGGCCGACTTCACGCGGCAGGTCGTAGTCGATCCGCGCGTCAGGAATCTGAATCTTCCCATCGACAAAGGGCAGCTCCAGCCGCGTAGCGACCTGTTGTTTGATCTCGCCCATGTCGCGCTTGGGGTCGGCTTTGCGCTCGGCGTAAATCGCCTTTTGCACCTGAGCCTTGATCTCGTAGTCGAGCCGCACTCGCAGGTTGGTGCCACCGTTCGCCTCGATGCGTTCCGCCTCTTTTCGATACGCACGATAGATTTGCGAGTCATGTTCGACCTCGCGAGGCTTCACCAGACCGGCGTAGACTGTCTGGTCTTTCGGCAGGTCGCCCTGCCTGATGAGCAGGCTGCGACCGGCCTTCGTGAGCGTGGCCACCTCGACGCGCTCGATGGTCCGTCTCTTTCCGTCGTGACGGAGATTCACACGCTGCGTCTCCACGAGCCCCTTTTCGCGGAGGTAGTTCAGATCGTTTTCCAGCTTCCGCGATTTGCCGTCATAGATGGTCTGGTTCAAGTCTTCAACCCGGACCACGCGGAAGCGCCCCAGCTCTGTGAGCAGCTTCTTTTCCTCATCGCGCAGCTCAAGGCCGATGACCTCCCGAGGCACACGGCGCGCGCGGCGTGTGTCCTCGGAGTCTACGGTCCGCGTCCCCGGCTCCCGCGGAACGGCGCGCGCAGCGGCGCTACGTTCCCGGCGGGGGCGCGGATGATACGGCTGGCGATTGTGGGCGCGTTCCTGCAGAGATTCCAGACGCTGCTGAACCGGTGTCGATGGCGCAACAGGCGGAGTCTTCCTGTTGTCCGAGGGCGGACGATTGTCCGGCGCAATCTCGCGGCGACGCGGCATCTCCTGGGGAACGTCCAGCCTCATGCGCCCTCCCGGTCATCGCCGTGCTCCGCAGGAGCAGGCGCAAATTCGAGCACAGTCTGAGCCGACGCGGGTTTTGCGGCAGACTTCTTCGGACGTTCCTTGGCCAGAGCAGCGGGGGCAGTTTCGGAAGAGACCGATGCATGCTTCGGGCCGTGGCCGACAACGCGGCGCGCGTCGTAGTCGGCGACACGGGTGAAGCGGTTCATCTCTTTCTCGGCAGCCTCACGCATGGCGCGGACTTTGGCCACAAGGTCCGGCGTGCGCTCCAGATACTGGTCTTCGTTCTGCATGGCTATCGCTCCTCCTCATCCCCGAACTGTGCGAGGATTTCGTCCGAGAGTTCACTCTGCCCGGTGTGTATCTCCTGATCGAGATGCCGGAGCTTGCGGCCGGTATCGCGCAGGAAGAACTTGCGCTCAATCCAGATGGTGAGGCCGAGAATGTTGGCAAAGAGCAGAGCGCAGTAAAGCGCAATGCTCTCCAGATAGCTGTGCAGGATGAGACTGCGCCAGGGAACGAGGAAACGCAGTTCGTGGCTCAGCCAGAACCCGAGAGCGAGAAAGATCAGCGTTGCGACGAATGTTGCATTGGCGATCATCGGCACCCTCCCTGCCGCGGGGAAAGCGCGGCACGAACAACAAGAGAGCGGAGAGGCGTCAGCCTCTCCGCGAAAAGGAGCAGCATATTGAGCATTAGCCGTGGTACTCCTCAATAACTCCGACGACCGGGATCTCCAGTCTGCGAATCTGCGTCGCGTGGATCTCATAGACAGGATTTGTGAAGTTCAACGAAGCATAGTGCTGAATTGCGAGCTGTCCATCGATCTCGACATACTCTCCCTGTTTCATGCCGCGCGTGAAACCGCAGAAGTAAGGGCCGGGACAAACGACGCGAAACCACGCCGTCTTGGAGAGCCATTCATTGCCTGGCCGCCACCAGACGCCGGATTCCACGCACAGTGTGAGCACGGCGAAAGCGTCATCGGTGATGCCATCGGAAGAAGGTGTCTCGGCATCGCGGCCAAGAAACCCGCGCAGCGTAACGGTATTGAGAAAGAGTGAAGTCATGGTTGCACCTCCTGAGAGGAGGACGCGGCCTAGGCCGCGTCCTCCTCGGTGATCGGATCGGCGTCCCACCCCACGGACGAAGACCTGTCCGTGGGGACCCCGGCGTCGAGGTTCTCTTCACGTGAGCTCTCAGGCTGCGCCAGCTTGCGAACGATGCTGGCGCGAATCTCCCAACCACGGCGCTTGACCGTGGTCTTCTTCTTGCCATCGCCGACCTGGGCGTCGTACTCGGTCGAGCGCAACTGGCCTTCGATCTCCACGTAGTCGCCCTTCGTGAGATTCTTCGCGTAGTCGGCGGGCTTGCCGAAGGCGACAATGCGATGCCACTCGGTGTGGTTCACCCACTGGCTGGTCTGCTTGTCCTTATAGCCGGACTTGGTGGCCAGCGACAGAACCGTAAAGGTCCGCTGCTGCTTGGTTGTGATGTTCTCGGCGTCCTTGCCGAGGTAGCCTTTCAGAGTGACGGTGTTCGTGTAGAGTGCCATGATGTTTTCTCCTTGGTTGTATTGGCCCGGATTACCCTCGGGACACTCTTGCGCGAAGCGACGCGAGTGCGCCCCGCTCCCAAGGCAAGAGCTGCATTTTCCGGAGTGGGGACCCAACGCTCCTGGTTGGGGGAGGAGTCCGGGAAAAGCAGAAGCTCGCAGTCCGCAGAATCGGGGCCCCCAACGCACGTTCGTTGTGCGCTGGGGTGATGTGGCGCGGGAAAAGCGCCGAGCGAGTGACCGAGGGTGAGCAGGGAAAATACGGGAGAATTGGCGCTCTAGGTAAACACTTGTCTGAAGGGCGCCTATATAAGGATGCCGATCGAACCACACGGCAGTGGAACCATAATCTGTCGCTTGCCATGCTTCCGACTGCAAAAGCAGAAAGCGGGTAGACCGCACGTCCCCGCGCTTCGCATCGTCCTCCGCATCCCACCATGCAAAGGGCCTCAACTGAGGGCGACGGAATCGAAGACCAGTTGCGTGACCTCCGCGACGGGTCGGCGAGGTCAGGAATAGACTCCCCCGCGCGCATTCGTTGGGAGACCCGCGCCAGCATTGCTCGTGTTCGCATCTGCCTGCTCACGAGGACCTCCGCGAGACGATCTCGTGGACTGCAGCAATGCGTTGTCCGATCCAGCGCATGACAGGAACGGCCATCGAGTTTCCGAGAGCACGGTAGCGCGGACCATCGGCTGCGAGTTTCCCGCGATACTCGACAAGGGTGTAGTCGTCGGGGAATCCTTGCAGGCGCTCACACTCGCGCGGGGTCAATCGGCGCACGGCCATCCCCTGCTGCGCGATCGTTGTCGAACTGTTCTCGATGCTGCCTGGAGGCTTCGTGCGAACGCTTCCCGCCACGTCGGTCGACGTAGCTGTATTCGCCGTGCCATCGCTGCCATGCAGAGTGAAGGCGACAGCTACTTGTCCGCCGCCATTGGCATGACTGCTCTCATGCCCCATACCGCGCAGGGTAGGTGCAATCTCATCTACGTCTGCTCCATCGTCCTTCGCGGAGAACGCGACATAGCTATTGCTGCTGCCCCCGGATGCAGAGCGCACGCTGGCGGCATCTGCTGATTCTGGCATGGCTCCGCCTTCCCGGCCACGCAGGTTGAAGGCTACGGACAGCAGAGGCACGCCGCGCCCTGTGCCATCCTCACTGGCATCAAAGCCATCCGCGGAAAGAGCGTGAGCGATGAACGTCTCTGTTTCGAAGTCGATGCGACCCGACGCGCTGGAGCAAGCATTGGCGGCGGTTGCCACGTCGATAGGCCCGGAGGTGTTGTTTCCGCCGAATGCTAGTTGGCCGATCAGGCCGCCGTCAAGTTCAAAGTCTGTTCCGAGTCCGCCACCGCCGCCAGTGCGTGCGCTAAGGCTGGGGGCAACGTCTTTCCGCGCTTCTCTGCGCGGCGGAGGATACCCCGACAAGCACGACCGCTCAAGTAGTACCGCCGCGGCAGCTCGCCAGTCTCCAAAATGTGCGACAACAAAGACGCGGCGCCGTCGCTGGGGTACTCCAAAGAATTGAGCATCCAAGACTCTCCACGCGAGGCCATACCCGAGTTGAACCAACATCCCGAGGAAGGTTCCAAACGTCCGTCCATCGTCAATTGACAGGACACCAGGGACGTTCTCCCATACCAGCCATAGGGGCCGGAGTCGATCAGCAAGTCGAGCAAACTCGATGGTGAGGTTGCCACGCGGGTCATCCAGTCCCGCTCGTTTACCGGCGACGGAGAAAGACTGGCAAGGTGTTCCTCCGGCCAGAAGGTCGATTGTTCCCACATCCTGTTTTCCAATCCTGGTGAAATCGCCTGCATTGATCACGTCGCCATCGCCGGGCAGAGCAACTACGTTACGAATAGCTGCCGCACGGTGTTTGGCTTCCTTTTTGTCCGGCGAGTCATGCGGACTCGGCATAAACCTCGGCCGCGATGCGCGATAGCGCGAGCGCAGAAGCCAGCAGCAGAATGGGTCGATCTCGGCGAACATCGCAGGCTGCCAGCCGAGAGATTGCCACGCAACCGAGACGGCCTCGATGCCGGAGCACACGGAGAGGTATCTCATGGCCGGCCCTCGCTCGAGATTCCATTGAGGACAATTGCGGAATTTAGATAAGTATTGATATAATTGTTTTGATGGAAATGAAGCCGGTCTTCTTTATTGGCAGCAGCCGGGACGATCTGCGGGAGTTTCCTGCGGAGGTCCGCAAGGCGCTCGGCGACGAACTTCTTCGGGTGCAGAGCGGACTGGCGCCGGTCGACTTCAAGCCAATGAAGGATGTGGGCAAAGGTGCCTATGAGATTCGGGTTCATCTCGATGGAGCTTGGCGCGTGATTTATGTAGCAAGGTTTGCAGACGCCATTTACGTGCTTCATGCCTTCGAGAAGAAGACCCGGAAGACGAGCCAGAACGATCTTGAGCTTGCGAGACGGCGATACAAGTTGATTGGAGGATGACGGATGAAGAAGACCGATTCCCGCTGGAACGACAACAGAATCACCAAGAGCAGCGGCAACATCTTTCTTGACCTTGGCTTCGATGAGGACGAGGCCGCCATTCTCAAGATGCGCGCCGAGGTGATGATCCGCATCGAGAAGCGCATCGCCGCCAACGGCTGGACACAGGCGGTGGCGGCAAGAGAGCTCGGCATCTCGCAGCCGCGTGTTTCCAAAATCAAGCGGGGCGAATGGAAAGACTTTTCTTTGGACACGCTGCTGACCATAGCTTCGCGCCTTGGACTTCGGCCTAAGCTCAAACTCGCTGCTTGAAAGAACCAGCCCGCTCATGCAGCGCTCCGGGGCTGCGGCCCATGCTTACGAGCGCAGAGCGTCTGAAGTGCGCCGAGGATGTGCTGCATCGAAGTGTTGCGGCCATAGAGCACCATGTCCGCGTAGCGGACGGGTGCAAGGTCGCCGGCACGGTCCACCAGTAGCATGGGCATGTGGCCAGCAACTTCGAGAATGTGATGGACCAGTCGGCCGGCCAAGTCACCCTGCTGCGCATGGATGAGCACACAGCAAGCGAATACCGCGCCGGAATCTCCAGCGAGCAGTGTAGCGTCCGCACAACCTTCGATGGCAATGACCTCGTAGGGATGCAGGCGCAGCGCAAAAGCTGTTGCGGATAACAACTCGGCATCGGCGCAGTAAAGCAGGATGGGCCTCTTTGGTTGCATGACACCTAGCTCCCGAATGCCTGGTCTTCGTGGACGTAGCTGATGACCAGACCCAATGGATTAGTGAGCAGCATTTGGTTGGGGACTTCGTCGCGGAAGCCATAAACAACGTTGGCGGTCCAGCGCTCACGGCTCTGCTCCTGCTGGTCACCGGGCGAATAGAAGACCTTCTCGAATTCGATGTGGGCGCGATACGGAGCTTGCCGTGTATCGTCCAGCACCACAGCTTTAATCTCGATGTCCATGTTGGGCGCGCCGGGATCGAGCAGGAACGTCTCCAGAGTTTTGGCTTTGGTGACGCGTGCCAGGGTTGCAGACTGCAACTCATTCGAGAAGAAATTCAACGATTCGGCAAAATCTCGCTGCAGCGTGGCGTGATTACGGCCGTAGTAAAGCTCGGCCCAGCGGGCCAAGTAGTATTTGCTGACGCGCTCGACAGGCACCTTCGAGAAGTCGGCATAGTTCACGACCTGTCCGCGCCCGATGTCGGAGACCGAGATGACGAGCGGCTTCAGCCGCAAGGCAGCAGTCTCGGCGCGATAGAGGAGCGCAAGCAAAGCGAGCACGACGACGGAGAGGACCAACACCGCTACCTTCAGGTAGGTGTTGGTGACGACGGGCTCGGCATACAGCTCGAGGAACCTGTGCCCGGCATCGGTGGTTGAGAAAGATGTCTTTGTCATAGCATTATTTCCCCGAGAGATCGACCCAGGTTCCGGCGCGTCCGCTGAGGATTGCGCCTGTCAGTTCCGGTATCTTGTGGAGGCCGTAGATGCAGACGAAGGCCAGAGTGAGCAGCGCAGGCAAGAGCGTGACGATATTCGAGAGCGAGAGCGTACCGATGACGCCGAACATCCCAACAACGACCTTCGAGAAGATGAAGACGAAGGCCGAGGCGACGACCTGATAGAAGCTGAAGCCGATGAACGCCTTGAACCATCCCCAGAACAGCCAGTCGAGCTTGGGCACGATGAACCACGGAATGAAGATCGGGCCGATGAGCACACAAACAGCCGTCGCGACATAGCCATAGGCGATGACCGCGAAGACGAAAGCCTGCATGATCATCAACGCAAGGCTTGCGATCATCCAAGTCAAGTCTTCGGAGAAACTGAACACGCCCGGCGGCGCGCCGAGTTGAGTTTCGGCGGCAGTGATCACGTCGACGATCTGCTGCGTGTTGTCAGCCTGTATTTGGGCCGAGAGTTGAATTGCCTCTTTGGTGATGAGGTCGCTGAAGCTCAACCCGACACCCGGAATCGGCGACGAGTAGTAAGTCAACATGCCCAGACCGAAGGCGATCATCAGGATCAGGTCGGCGAACTTTGCGAAATGGAAGCCGCCGTGTCCCTGCGAAGCGGACAGGGCGGCCTTCACGCCGAACCAGACGATGAGGATCACGGCCAGGCCACGGAAGATGTCGAGTCCCGTGGCCTGGATCGCCGCGCTTTTGGTGGTCAGCAGGTCATTGATGGCCTGCGATAAGAAGGTGAGATAGCTCTGGGACATGGCCTACCTTCCGTTGGGGCTGAGAGAAATAGACTGAATCGCATCCGTGATGCCGCTCGTCGTCTGCTGCATTACGTTCGAGAAGTTTTGCTGGAAGTAGATCGCGTTGTTGATGGCCCGGTTCTGCGCGTCGATCTGCTGTTTCTGCGCGACAAGTTGCTGCTGGATCGAGGCCATGAGGAGTTGGTTTGTGTCCTGCTGCGAGTGGATCTGCAGCAGCGTGGCGGAGTTGATCTTGCCGAGCAGCGCAGCCTCTGTCTGCTGGCTGGAATCGTTCGAAAATGTATCCGTGTCGAGGTTGGAGAGCCTGGTTGCGAACGCCTGCTCGTCGGTGCGGATGGTGCCGAGAGTGGCGAGCGTATTTGTGGTGGTCGTCTGCGCCAGCTCCGACGTGGCGTACTGGTTGGCGACGGTGGCCTGGGTACGCGCATCGAGAGACGAATAGCTCCCCGGTGGGTAGCTCTGGGCCTGCACGTAAGCGCTGTTATAGCCCTGCTGCGCATTGACGAGCGCGCCATAGTTAAGGGCATTCACGAGTGCAGTGGTGTTGCCATAGGTATTCGGCGGCGCCTGCAAGCTGGTCCACTGCGACCAGTCGGCGCGATACCGTGCAGCCAGATTCTGCGGCATCTGGGCCATCTGGTGGGCAAGGTTGTACATGGTGACGATCTGGTTGCGCGTGTCGACGGCGGTTGTGTAAAGCTCGGAAGCCTGCTCGATCTGCTGGAGAGCATGCGCGGATTGTGTGGGATCGAAGACGATGCCGCTGCCGAACTGCGCGTGCGCCATGGGCGCGAGCGCAATCGCCAACGCGAAAAGAGACAGGAAGCCCCTGCTGGATTTCATAGACACTCCTTCTTAGCGCCGTGCTTCGAGCGGCGCGAATTGTGGGTAGTGGCACGGAGACGGCTTCTTCGGCAGGTGCGACTGGGAGGCGCAGCCCGCCAACAGCGCACACGCGAGAAAGCCGAAGGAAAGAACTCGCATCACATCACCCCCGGCATGTCGTGGTTCTCATAGGCCGGCAGCAGCATGTCCTGGGTGATGTAAACCTTGATCCGGTGGCCCTCGCGGATGGTAATCGTGGGCGGAATATTGATGAAGCGGTCGAGCACATTCGCGCTCGACTGCGACAGGCTCGACGCGACGCCGGACTTGTATGCTTCCGAGCCGGATTCGTTGTAGCCCTGGTTGGCATTGGTCGCCTCCGCTGCTCCGGCAATGACACCGAGCGCAATCGACGCGCCGAAGATCTCAACGTAATGGTTGTTGACCTTATCTTTGATCCCAGTCGCCCCGGCCTGGTCGAGACCGTGAAACTGGTCGAGATCGACGGAGTAGCCATCGGGCATGATGAGCCGATGAAAGGTGACGGCGAGGCGCTTCTGTCCGAGGCTCGCAACTTTCTGCACATCGCCGAGGATGAATGTGCCTTCGGGAATCAAAAGGTGTTGGCGATCCTGGCTGTAAACGGGATTGGTCACCATAACTTTCAATGGACCCGCAAACTCACCATCGAGGCGATTGACCAGCACCGTATCGATGGTCGTTCCTTCAAAGACGACGAACGGTTGGCCGTGCGCGGAGTTCACATTTACCTCCGGCGCACGCTTGCTGCCGGTCCCCGCAGCAGGCGCAGCCTGCGCAGCGGGGATCTGCGGCAAGCTCGAAGAGCGAGCTGTTGAAGCGCCGGGGGGATCCACAGCCTCGCCCGATGGGTGCGCAGCGCCAACATCGGGAGCGACAAGGTTTGAAGCAAAGCGGGCCTTGAAGGCCAGCGCTTTTTCCGCATCCGCGACCGGATCACGGGGTGGTTCCGCAGGCGGCGGCAACTGCGCAGCAGGAGCCGTGACGCCTGGTTGTGCGGCATTGGTCATAGTCGCGCCAGCCGCTGGCAGGGCGGTGGCTGCTTTCGCCGCCAAAGCCTGGCGCTGGTCTGCGCTCAAGTCCTGTTCCAGCTCGTGTATTTTCTGCTGATTTGCGTTCGAGGATGCAATGGCTGGAGCGGAAGCAGGGTCTTTCGTGGCAGGCTTCTGATGGTTCTTCGAGAACATCACGGCCATCAGGATGAGCACGGCGAGTCCGGCCACGACGTAACCCTGCGCTTGTTTCGGCACCACTCCCTCGGGCCGGACGCGCTTGTCCTTCAGAACCGGTGGTTGCGGTTCCTGTGGCGTTTCGGTGGTCTGTTTTTCTTCTGCCATCGGCGCACCTACCTCCCTTTCCGCTCGAAAGAGAGCTTGTGCTTGCCGATTTCGAGATAGCCCTTATCGACGACCGTGGGCAGGACGTAGGTGCCATCCTTCAGCTGGAAGGTAATGAGGTCAGGCTTGCCGTCCTTCAGCTCGTACACGGAGAACTTCTCGGAAGCGGACGACTTGATGTAAGTGAACTTGTCGTCGTGATAGATGGCGGAGACATCGAACGGTCTCTCGCTGTGAAAGCTGTAGTCAAACTTGAGTGCCGCTGTCGGATAGTCCGCACGGAACTGCTCGACCGCGGTGGCGGCGCGGCTCTGCGCGATCTGTGCCGCCGCGCGCGCAGCTTCCACCTCGCTGGCAGGTACGAACTGCCGTACTCCGTTGGCAGCAGCAAGTGAGGACGGGTCGGAGGGCTCGATGACGACCTTCAGATCTGGATCGCCCGACTCCACATCGTCCAGCGTGAATGAGTACACCGAGCCTTTGTCAGTGATCAGGTTGAGATTGGAGTGGATGCCATCTTTCGCCGGGTGCAGGAAGCAGTAGTTGCCGACCGTGTCGATGATCCAGAAGTCTTTGTCGCCGGTGGCGACCTCCATGATCTTTTCGGTCGCGGGCAGCTCGATCAGCGTGGTGTAGCGCATCTTAGCGCGCACACTGACGATGTCGTTGGCGTGGTACTTGACGATGCGGGCGGACTGCTGGCCGTGGGCCACTGTGGCCGCAAGGCCGAGCAAGAGCGGGATGATGGGCAAAGTCTTCATGGTTCTCCTTGAGTTAGCTATTGAGTGGGTTGGGATAGTCGTGGGCAAGCTGGAGCAACCCTTGCTCCGGACTGAAGCGGACGAAATACTCTTGCTTCCGTAGGTTGTCGCGGGCATTGTTGGTGGCGATCCAGTAGGTCAGCGCATCGACTTCGAGAACCAGCTTTTTGGTCCCGCGCGGCTGGATCAGCAGCAGCTCGCGCTTCGGCACGAGCGACTCCAACAACTCAAGCTGGGTGTCGTTCAACTGGAAGATTTCGGCGTAGAGCCTGCGGTCGATGTTGGGATTGGCGAGAAAGATCTTTGTCGGACAGGACTCGTTGACGATGTGCAGCATGTCCGACGCGGCCAGTTCCACAACTGATTGCGTTGCCAGAATCATCGCCGCATTCTTTTTGCGCCATGTCTTCTCCGCGCGTGTGATCCAGTCGCGGATGGTCTTGTTCTTAAGGAAGATCCACGCCTCGTCGATGACGAACACCTTGAAGGTCGCGGCATTCGCGGGCTTCTCAATCTCGGATGACGCGCGCTGCAGGGCATAGAACAGGAGCGGTTCCAGGATGTCCGGATAGTCCGACCAACCGTCGAAGTTGAAGGTCTGGAAACGCGCGAACGTCAGCGTGTCTTGGGCGTTGTCGAATAAATGGCCGAACTGACCGGCTTGCGTCCAACGGTGCAGGCGTTCCCCGAGCGGCCCCAGAATGGACGCAAAGTTCGTCAGCGTCCGGATTTCGGCAGGCAGCTTGTATGCGCGTTCGATCGCAGCGAAGAGGGCCTTCTCATCCTCCGGTGTCAACTCGTAACGCCCGCCTGCCTCGATGAGCACACGTAGAAACAGGTACAGAAAATTCATATTCTCGTGCGTGGGCGCGAGTGAGAACGGATTGATCGTGAAACCAGGATTCTTCAGGCCGACATTCAGATAAATCCCGCCGAAGACACGCGTCAGCGATTCATAGCTGCCACCGAGATCGAAGATAAAGGTCAGCGGGTCGTACTTCTGCGCTGCCTGAAGCGTCGTGGACAATGTGAAGGATTTGCCCGAACCCGTAGCACCGAGCAGCAGCGTGTGTGCGACGTCGCTGCTATGGAGATTCAGGTAGTACGGCGTGCCGTGCGTCGATTCGAGGACAGCAAGATATTCCCGCTCCAGATGCGGGTTCCATGGGGAGCCGCTATCGACGGTGAACAGAAACGATAGGTCGGCATAGTTCGAATTCAATGCCCACTGCTTGCGCAGGTTGAACTGACGGTTCCCTGGGATCGTAGCGAAGAACGCATTGAGCAGGTTGTAGCGTTCCTCGTAGAGCAGTCCGTCATGCTGGGTGAACAGCTTTTGAAACTCGGCCACTGCCTGCTCCACCTTCGCGCGGTCCTCGTCATAGATCACGACGGACAGCGTGAACTCACCGAAGGACTTGCCCTCCATGCCCATCGCGGTGAGCGCATTGCCCAACTCCATCACCGCCGCTTGTTTGGAGTCATCGACCAGTTCGTCATGCGGACCGGTGTTCTGCCGGTCCTGGAGATTCGAGACGAAGCTGGTTTTGGAGTTGTGGTGATGGCGGCGGCGCGAGGCGATCTCTTTCCGTGCCTTTGCGTTGTCTACCGGGTGCCACTCGGTAACGACGTGGAAGTTCGCCGGGATGTCGAGCAGGCCATTAAGGATCAATGGACGGGTCTCGCTGGGAAGCTCCTTTAGCGTGAGGACGCGGACGTAATCGTCATCTATGTTCAGGTAGCCGCGATGGGCCTCTAGCTCCGAGTCGCAGGCTTGCCGGTCAAGATGGCGCGCGCCGTAGAGCCGCGTATTCTGAAACTTCGAGGGGCGGAAGTTTACGAGACGGCGTAGTATGCGCAAGGTCTCCTCCGCCCCTGGCAGCTCGACCGTCATCAGGTCGTTTAGCTGCCCACTCAAACTCTGGACCTTTTGCTGCAAGCGCAGCCGGTCGCGCTCGATCTGTTCATAGATCAGCGTGCGTTCTTTATTGCCCGAGAAGAGCGCGCGCAAGTCGCGCAGCGACGAGCGTGGCTGCTTTGGGAATTGCGACAGCGCGTGGAGCAGGCCGGTCTTCTGGTAGCGGCCATTGATCATGACGACCCAATAAATCTCGACACTGTAAAGGCGATCTGCCTTCGATTCGAGAAATGCGCTGCGCTGTTCTACAGCCGCGCGAACCAGCGGGTTCTCATACTCTGCATGGGGAATTGCGGGCCGGTTGCGCTTGAACAGAATCTGATAGAGCCTACAGCGGTCATCGAGCGACCGCAAGGCCGCTTCGAGGCGCTTTACCGCGTAGTCCCGGCCGGCATGGTCGAGACTTTCGTAATCGATCCCGCCGATATGCAGCGCGGCGCCTAGGTCGCCTGATTTCGTCAGAAACGAGTGTTCGTCCCAAAAGCCGTACAGGTTCAGCTGGGCGGCTAACGATCCCGCTTCTCTCCAATCCTTCGTGATGTCGTCAACTTTGACCATCGTGCCTCGCAATGCGTATCTCTGTGTCGTCGGCCTTCATGGGGTCGTAGCGTCTACGGAACTTGCTGGAGTTGAAGAGCACACGCAGAATCTCCACGTCATGCTTGGTCGCAATGCGGGCAATAATGACGCCCACAATGAACAGGCCGATTCCACCCAGCAATGAATGAAGCAGAGAGAAGATGGCGCCCCCGGAGATCAGAGCGACGAAGAACAGTCGCCGCTCCGCTCCGAGGACAGTCAGCGGACGGTTCATGGCCTTGAATACCGGACTCACCCTCGCGTCCGCTGGCTTAGACATGGATCACCTCCTCTCTAGCTCGGAAAGAGCCAAGCCATGAAATTGACTGCGCCTATTGCCATGCCCACGCCGAAGACGATCCCGGCGATAGTTTTCTTGGACTGGCCTTCGCCGTAGGCGAACATCAGACCACCGACGACGATTGCGACCAGCGATAGCCCGGTCGCAATCGTGCCTGTGAAAGCGGTTTTGAGGACAGTGACTGCGTTCTCCCATGGATCGCTGCCGGATTGCGCGTGCACCGGCAGTGCTGCGAGGAGGAGCAGGGACGGAAGCGCAAGTCTTCGCGCATGGCTGATGAATTGCCGGACGCGTCGTCGTTTCGATGAAAGAGTTGTCTGCATAGGGCTCCATTTCAGTTGCTGCTTTTCAGGCGAGTAGGGCTCACCGTGCAACGTCATGGAGCGAAGGTAGGCGAGAATTGGGGTCTCGATTATTGCTTTTTCATCCCCGTCATTTCATCTGCGTCAATAATCGAGAGACACAGATTGTGGCGTGCGCGGCACAGTGGGAAGCGGAGTTGATGTGAGCTTCTCGCGCCCTGGAGGCGCAGAGGTGGGCATTCCCACCATGGCAGGCAAAGAAAGCGCGAGCATGACGCGGGTCAAGACGACAGAAATGATCATTCAGAACAATGGCTCGTCTTGAGGCGCGGCGGGCACGCGGGTAACATCACACTCGCGTGGGAATGCCCGCACCGGAGAGTTGCTTCACAGCAACCCTCTGGTGAACACGCTGCATACGCTTCACCGCGGCATCATAGTAGGCTTCGTCCATCTCTATGCCGATGTACTTGCGGCCTGTCAGCAATGCCGATGCGCAAGAGCTGGCGCTGCCTGCGAAGGGATCAAGGACCGTATCTCCGCTGAGAGTGAAGCTGCGAATCAGTTGTGCGAGAGCCTCTACGGGCTTCTGTGTGGGATGCAGCTTGTTGCCGCTATATGGCATGTCGATGACATCTGCTACAGGTTGCCTGGGTAGCGGAGGACGGCCCTTCGCGAGCAGGTACGCCTGCTCGTGGCGATAGCTGAGGAACCTGCTCTTGGAACTGTAAGCCTTCCGGAACACGATATGACCGACAGGCTGAAACCCTGCGTCTTTCCAGGCCGCGAAGAACTTATCGACCTTTGTCCAACCATAAAAGCAAAGCATCAAACGATTCTGCTTCAGAACGCGGAATGCTTCGGCCATTGCGGGCTTGAGCCATTCGGAGTTCACATCGTTGTGAATGGAGCGTCCTGTGCGGTCGCGATAGTTCACCAGATACGGCGGATCAGTGAGGATGAAATCGACGCTGTTCGCAGGCATCTGACGCATCACTTCGATGCAGTCGCCGTGGAGAATCTGGTTGATGAAGCTGCTCTGCTGTGCGATTGCTTGTGACGTGGTTGCCATCTCTGAAATCTCCTTTGGTCCCGCGTCTCTAAAGTCGCCCGGGACACACCACGCGAAGCGATGCGAGGGTCCCGCCTCCCAAGGCAAGCGTGTGCATTTTCGGGAGGGCCGAAAGAATGTTCTGCGTCCTTTGCAGAAGATTGTTTTGGAGGGACCCGAAACCCGTCAGGGCGTTCGCCGTTGCGAACGAAGCAGAACACGCGCAGTCCGCCAGGGCGGCGGTTAAGACCCGAAGCAGTGTCCGGGCGACGCACAGAGCGTGGGATTGGAGATAAGGGACTCGATGGCACACACCAGAAACTCGCATGTCCGAAGAGCGGCTCCGGGATGACTTCAGGCTATGCGATCGATATGCGACCCGGTGTCATACTAGAAGACGATGTCCGCAAGCGAGCCCAGCACAACCATCGCCGTTTTAGCCGAAAAGCCATCCGTTGCCCGCGATATTGCTCGCGAACTCGGCGCCAGCAAACGTGGTGATGGATTTCTGCACGGCAATGGATACGTCGTCACCTGGGCTATCGGGCACCTGGTTTCACTCGCGCAGCCGCACGAGATCAACCCAGACTGGAAGCAGTGGCGCTTTGATTCACTGCCTATGCTGCCCGCCTCGTGGCCCTTGGTCGTCTACGAAAAGACCAAACCGCAGTTCGAGGTGGTGCGCAAGATCCTGAACTCGCCGCGCGTGGCCAAGGTTGTCTGCGCCACCGACGCCGGGCGCGAAGGCGAGCTGATCTTTCGCTATATCTACGAGGCTGCTGCGTGCTGCAAGCCGGTCAGCCGGCTATGGATTTCGTCGATGACCGCCGAGGCCATCCGCAAGGGCTTCGACAACCTGCAACCGGGCGTCAACTACGATGGCCTCGCTGATGCAGCGCATGGCCGCAGCCGCGCCGACTGGCTGGTTGGCATGAACCTCTCGCGTGCCTATTCGCTGCTCTATAACGAGAACCTCTCCGTTGGCCGTGTGCAGACGCCGACTCTCGCCATGATCGTCGAGCGTGAACAGACGCTGCGGGCCTTCGTCGCCGAAGAGTACATCGAAGTCCTTGCGAGATTCGAGGGGATCGGCGAGAGGAAGAAAGAAAACTATCGCGGCACGTGGTTCCGCCCTCGCGACGAACAGGAAGACAAGGAGGCGCAGGCCAAGCTTTCGCGCCTGCCTGCCGACGGTGAAGAGGCGCGGCAGATTGTGGCCCGTGCAAAGTCAGGCGAAATGGCTATCGAGTCACTTCGCGCTGCAACCCAGCACGCGCAGCCGCCGCTGCTCTACGACTTGACCGAATTGCAGCGCCACGCCAATCGCCTTTACGGCTTCAGCGCGCAGGAGACGCTCGGCTACGCGCAGGCGCTCTACGAACGGCACAAGCTCATCAGCTATCCGCGCACCGACAGCCGTCACCTGACCACCGATATCGTGGCCACGCTCGACCGCGTTGCCGCTGCTGTCGCACCGAATTATCCGAAGCTCGTCGCCGAGGGAACCGGCAAGCCCACACTCGGCAAGCGCTTTGTCGACGACAGCAAGGTCAGCGATCACCACGCGCTGCTGCCGAACGCCGTGCCTGCGGGCCGTGTGCAATTGAGCGATCCTGAACGCAAAATCTACGACCTCATCTGCCGACGCTTCCTGATGATGTGGCACGAGGATCATGTGCAAGCGGTCACCACAGTCATTACCGCAATCACCAACCCTGGCGCGGATGCACCGATCGTTGATCGCTATCGCACTTCCGGTACTCTCGTGCAACAGATGGGATGGAAGGTGCTCGACATCGTCGTCGAAAAGAAAAAGAAAAAGAGCGACGACGAAGAAGAAGATCAACTGTTGCCAACCGACCTGAAGCAGGGGCAGCCGCAGCGCGTTGCCTCCATCGAGGCCAAGAAGAAGAAAACCAAGCCCCCCAAGCGCTTCACCGAGGGAACTCTGTTGACGGCTATGCAGACCGCCGGACAGACGCTCGATGAGAAAGAACTGTTGGATGCGATGAAGGAGACTGGGCTGGGCACACCCGCCACGCGCGCCGGCATCATCGAAACGCTGCTCAAGCGGGAATACATGGTGCGCAAGGGCAAGACCCTCGAGGCCACCGAAAAGGGCATTCACCTGATTGAGGTCGTACACCCGGAGGTGAAGACCCCAGCGATGACCGGCCAATGGGAAGCCTTCCTTAAAAAGATTCACGAGGGGGAAGCGCAGCTAGCTCCGTTCCTCTCTGGCATCGATGAATACGTGAGCGGTGTGGTGCGCAAGGTGCGTACGGACCCGCGACGGGCTTACGTTCCACAAGATAAACTTCGCCGCGCGGCGGAGAACGGCGCAAACAAGCAGACTTCATCCGGGCATACAAGCGCAGCGGCCGGTGAGAAGAAAGCCACAAAAGAGCCTTCGAAGAGTGCGCGGCTTGAAGCCTTGCTTAAAGAGCGCTTCGGCTTTGAGAAATTTCTGCCGGGACAAAAGTCCGCGTGTATGGCTGTGCTGGCGGGCAAAGACGCGCTGCTCGTGCGTTCCTCGGGCTCAGGCAAATCGTTCTGCTATCAGCTTGCCGGAGCGGCGCTCGGAGGCGTCACCATCATCTTCAGTGCCCATGAAGACTGGCTCGATGCACAGACAAATACTCTGCGCGAAAAGAACTTCACGGCTGATTGCATTCATGCAGGGCGCTCACGCGACGAGCTGCGCGCTGTTTGCGTCGAGTATTTGAATTGCCGACTGAATTTTCTGTTCGTCGCGCCCGAACGTCTTGCCGTCGCAGGCTTTCCGGAGATGCTGGCCAGGCACAAGCCCGCGCTGATTGCCATCGAAGAAGCAGATCGTATCGTGCCCGCCAGCGAAAGCTATCTTGCCGATTATGCGTTGCTCGGAGAACATCTGTCCAGGTTGCGCCCCGCGCCGTTGCTTGCCCTGAGCTCGACCACCATCGAGCAGCAGCAGAAAGAAATCTTTGCTCGGCTCGGTATGTCATGCTGAGCCAGCTCACGGCACGAGTGAACAGCATTTCGACAATGTCCAGTATCCTTACGCGCTCATTGCCGAGCTTATTGGCAAGGGTGCGGGAGATGCTCAAGGCAGGGCAGAGCGCATTGGACCGCAGTACAATTTGCACTTATGGATTCCGGCCAAACCAGATTGCGTGTGCCCGAGCGCGGGCAACTAGAACAGATCAACGGGCGTAATCTTGACTGACGCAGCAAGTGCACTTCCGTGGGATAGGATGCTGGCCTCTTTCGGCGGAAAGAGGACGGAAAGGGATGCGCTTTATTCGGAGACCTATGAAAATACTGGCTCAAGACAAAGATGACGTTTTGCATTTCCTTCAGAATGAGGCGCTCAGGCGCACAAACGACCAGCTCGGCGTCTACACTCTGGCAGAAGATGATGCGGGCCAGTTGGTCCTTTTCATCGAGGGCTTTACACTTTTGGGGTCTGGCACCGTTTCACTGGGAGGCGACCTGCTCCATGTTACTGGCGGTTCCGTCATGAAGGCACAGAAGCCATCCTAGATGCATAGGAGACCCACAACCGAAGGCAGTGTAGGCGTCAATGATCTTCACGCTTCCAGAGAGTGCTCACGATGAAAGCCGGACTCTACGCGCGCTTTGATCGAGACAATATGGCCGTTGCCCGTCAGCGCTGAAAATCACCAACGTTATGCCGGAAGCACTTTAGCCGTCTACCGTGAGTGTGCGTGCCTTTCTATCAAAGCTGAAACCACTGCCGAGGTGTAACTACGCTCAATGGTTGGCTCCGTTTTGCGCTGTAGAACTTGCGAATGTGCTCAAACGTGGTCGGGGCGCTCAGCATGTTGTCAATTGTCTCGCGTGCGTATTTGTCGCCAATGAGCAATTCGAGTACCTCGTTTAGATACTCTCTCTGAATCTCTTTAGACACTCCTGCGAACGACCGCTCGTTCAAAATCGCGGCGGCAATTTCGAGAAGGTTCATCAACTCGCACAGCTCGTACCTCTTGGCGTCCTCTGCCTTCTCGGAGAGGTATCTCTGAAAGGCTTGGCGGGATGCCTCATAGAGGGTGACAAGCGTCGCAACCGATGCGTTTCTGTTGCCCTTATAGATCGCCAACATCGCAACTACAAGAGCGAGAATCGCAACGATGAGAGCCAACAGTGCGATTTGGTCAGAGGTCTGCAAGCCTCACTTCTCTTGACTTGGGGATTGGGTTCCGCCATTTCCCGATTGTCCGGTTTGGCCTTGGCTTTGACCCGATTGTTGGTTTTGGACTTGCTGTTTGTAGTGCGCGGTTGTCAGCGTCTTCTGTAAATGTGAAGTCGTTAGACTGTCATTTGCCATTACCTTCTTGTCACTCATTTGCTCTCCGTCTTGGCTGTTGAAATGGGGTGCTTTCCGTCCGGTGCTGTACTGTGGGGCTTGACCTGGACACGCTGCCTCTCGGAACCTTGTAGCGTTTGCTTCAGATGATCCGTGGTCAGTGATTCTGCCGCCAGCATCTCTTGGATGTGCCCGGTGGTCAAGGTAAGCGCCTCTAGTTCTACCGCTTCTTTGAGGTGTTGCGTGGTGAGCGAGTCTTTAGTCCGAGCACGGTGCGATTTACGGTTGTCCTCAATCACAGTCCCTCTTTAATCACTGAAATGGACGCACTGATTTTACGCTCTTGCAAATGTGAAAAACAGCGCAGAAATGCTTGCATAGGGGTAGCGTACACTCCAGGCATGAGCGATATCCCGTTTGTATGCAAGAGCTGCGGGGCCAAGACTTTCAAGGTCCGTTCTAAGCCGAAGACGCTGGACGATTTTGACGGCGCAACCTGCGAGAAATGCGGAACGAGGATGTCCAAGAAAGACATCGAAGCGCAGGCCCGTAATATCGCTTTGGATGCCCTGAAGAAAGCAGGATTCAAAGCCAAGTAATGGAGCAGTGACGTGGAACGAAAAAGATTCCAGGTTTATGGATGGGTCTGCCCAACGCCCAAGCCGAAAGAGAGCGACGGAGTGAAATACCATCTCGGGGAATTCGATTCTCTGGAGGAAGCGGAAGGGATGAGTCGTGAGAGACGGGTAGCCGGGTGGGGCTCCATCCAGATCGAAGACATAACGCTACCCGAAGAGCGTTCCTAGAGGGGCAAATTGCATGCGCTCTATCCGCGCTCGGCTTACCGATATGCGTCAGGGAACGGAACGGGTGAACTAGCAAACACCCGTCCATCGACAAGTTCGCCTCGTACGTATGTATGCGCTTGCCGGCAGAAGCAGCGTCCTGGGGGCTGCGCATTATCCCGTCAAAATCCTTTTTGGTGACGTGTTCCAGCCAATCGCCAACCCTTCCGTTGAGTTCTTCCTGGATCGCGATATGGGGCAGATAGACACGCTTACGGCGCTATTTCAAGGATGCGATGTAATTCTGAACAGCCGGATTTTTGAAGTAGTCGAAGTGGGCACAGGAAATACGTGTCGCCGTATTTCCGCCGAGAGCAGAATCGGTTGGTACTACCAAATCGTGTTCAATCGCTGGGCTGAACGCACCAGAGATTATGTTGTCGATATCTTGACCATATCCCAGCGATCCTCCTGAGTCCTGATACACACCCGCCCATGACTCGAAAGGCTGGTTGAGAAGGAGCGCACTTGTTCTCAAAATCTCTGACGATGGCTGCATGGCTCTGATCCCCGAAGGAAGTTCCATTCCGACAAACATTCCGGCCATTCGGCGAACCTCGGAAGCGAATGGGACACCGTTTACGACGAAATCGCCGGCACGCATAAAAAGCGCTAGGCCACCGTTCGCCGCATCCGCTATAGGTGTTCCCTTGTGGGGCGTCCCAAAGGTGACAACCTTGCTCGCCCTTCGGTATTGGCTCCGCAAAATTCGCTGGCTAAACCGCGCCACCAAGCCGCCACGCGAATGGGCCAGTATGTAGGTGCACCGATATCCGAGTTGGTCAATCAAGCAAGCGAGTTCCGATGCATTTTCTCCAAGCTCGTGAAAAGTGTCGTGTTCGAAACGATACATTGGGATCTTTGGAAGTGAGGGCAGATCTTTCAGTCCCTCCAGACCACAAGAAAGTGTTCCATGAACCCACACGGCGCAAACATCAGCAGCAGAAATCCGGTGCGTTGAACTCTCCAGGCGTGGGACCTCCTCCGCGCGAGCCGCGTAAACTGACTCTGAGCGATTAAGACGTGCGTTCATCGTGAAGTCATCTGCGATCAAATTCTGCCGCGGTTGGCCTCCACGCACTAGGACCCTTCCGATCAGAGTACCGACCTTGTTCCTCGTGTTGTGGACAAAACGCAATGCGGCGTTCAAACCGTTCCCAAATGCGCCCACAGTGAATTGATAGGGCCGGACAAAGGCGTCTGTGATAAAGCTCTCGTTCCCCCAGTAGCCGCGCAGGTCTATCCACACGTCCATCTGTCTGTTGTCAAGGAAGAACGGTTGGAAGAAATTGGCTTCATCGAGCTTTTCATTGGGGACGTATGCGATTTCGATGGTCTCATCGCTTTCTGTCACATCCATAACGAACAGAGTCGACAGATATGTCCAACTCACATCCGTATTCGGAAATCCCGGAATGCCGGCGAACCGGACCGCAGGAATCTCCGCGATCTGAGCGCTAAACGTTTGATCGTCCGGTGAGCTCTCGATCTCCTGCCGAAGATGGCGCAACACATTCCGCCGCACGTCGTGCGTCGAGGCTAGTTCAACCGCCTGTCCGGACGTTGGTGGTATACCGCTGGCCTGCAGCAGTACCTCAGCGAGGTCACCATTTCGAACGCGTCTCCACATGACCTTCATTCAATACCACGGAACCGCCTTTGGGAAAGTTCACTTCCATAAGAATAAAAACGGTGCTCAAGTCACCACCAGTAGGTGGTTGGAGGGGCTCCCGGTCGTTTGAATATGCTAGTCAGCACAAGTGAATAGGGTTCACCTGGAAATCCAACAGTTTGGGGACTGAATTTTAGGTCGGGCGGCTTCAATTCGCTCTTCTGGTCGTTGCGGCTAATTCATCCCGTCCACCACGCCTTATGTTGCTGTGAGCAGCGTCTTGTTTGCCAAGCCACAGAACCGGGAGCCCAAGCGCTCACTTGCCCGCTTTTGTATCGAGTGCGACGATCCCCCCGCCGAGGTCTGGAAAATCGCGCGCTGCGCGGTCGAGGAATGATGGCGGCACGTATAACGCGGCGATATCGCCGAGTGTGAACTCAACTCTTCCCGCCACGCGCCATTCGCGCTCCATGTAATAGTTGTCGGGGTGGTCCGGAGGCAGGGTTGGATCGAAGAACTTGAGGTGGCCGAAAAGCGAGGTCTCGACTACCGTTTGGTATAAGAGCGCCGCGTGAAGGTCACGTTCTACGGATTGTACATCGGCAAACGATTTGAGTTGGTGAAATGCGTCCGTCATTCGGTCCTGCAACCTCATGAACAGGTCGGCCGTGAGCTTGTGATTGTGGAAGTCAAAGGCTGCGTCAATCATGGGCGCGCGCGCGCCAACTTGGACCACCTGCTTGTCCGGCTTCCTGGAGTGGCAGTCGTGCGACTGAATTACGGCTTTGAACCATCCCGGTTTAGGGACGTACATAACCGGCGAAGCTCCCGCATTCACGAGGAACATCCTGGGAAACGCCAGTCCGAAGTGGCTGTACTTGGCGCAGTGAATTGCCAATTCGTCTTGCGGGATATCACAAAAGCACACAATTTCAAATTGCACGAGCGCATTGTCGCTGAGCTTAGTACCAAGGTCATGTCGGACGTTCGGATACGAGGAATAGTCGAGTCCCGAACAAGCAGAGAGGGGCACAGATCCGATGGGACCTGGGCTCATCTTGACTTGGAAAATTGGATCCCGGCGATCGATGTGTGCGGGGTCGCGGAGCACGCCTCCGTGGACGATCTTGGCCAAGAGCTCGTAGCGCAACTCATCCGAGGCCAGGGAACGCCCGACAAAATGCGTCAGGTTATTGGATACGTAGGCCAAGGAGATACCTCTACTGTTGTTTGTGTGCTAATTCTACCTTGCCTTGGCGATCAGTCGTACTGGTTCAAAAGGCATCGCATTGTTCCTTCAGGTCAAATCACTCATGCAGAATGATTCCCACTATAAAAGTTGGGTAGGTAACGAAAAACACCGTTGTCGACGGAAGTGATTCTCGCTTTTTCTGAATCTGCCAACGCGCCCGGCGAACAGCGCAAGCTCACACGCTTCCATGGCTCGCGGCTGTGGACGGATGTGTCTCGCCTGTCGCGAGGTGCGGTCCCGGATTATTGACGCAGATGAAATGATCGGAACGAAAAAGCAACAATCGCAAGGGAGCGGTGAGCCTAGTTTGAGATCAGGGAGGAGCCCCGATGCCAAACGAAGATGCGGCTCGTTGTCTGTTGCGTCACGAATTTGAGCCGTTGCTGAATCTGGAGGAAGCCGCCGCCGTCCTTGGAATGCACTGGAAGACGCTAGAGAGAATGGCCCGTGGCCGAAAAGTGCCTGCATTGAAGGTCGGAAAACGTTGGAAATTCCGACTCAGTGCGCTGAACACATGGCTTGAACATGGATTAAACTCGACCACAACCGACTATGCCGTTCTGACTGGAGAGGACGAACATCCTTGAAATACAGACGGCAACGCTTTCAACGAGGCAGCCTGCGCAAGGTAGCGCGGGCTAACAACAAGTGGGCGTGGGAGTACCGCTACAAAGACCCCACGACCGATAAGGACACGTCGATGTATCTGAGCGCCGAGAAGTTTCCGACCGAGATTGCTGTCACGCGGCATCTGGAATCTTTCGTGCTCAAACTCAATAGTGAAAACCCCACACTGGCCATCCTGGAGCCGACCTTCAACGCCGTTCTGGACCGTTTCATCGAGGAGGAAAGGCTGCTCGAAATCAAGCAGCGCCGTCCTGGTGATCGGTGCGACGCCGATGGAGAGCTGAGCTATTCGACGGTCAGCTCTTACCTGAGTGTCATCAAGCAGGTTCGCGTGAGGTGGGGAACGACGCACATCACGCGCATGAAGCCACTCGCAGTCCAGGAGTGGTTGAAGCAGATGGATGCCGCGCCCAAAACCAAAGGCCACGTCAAAGCCATCATGCACCGTCTGTATGAAAAGGCCATGCTGTGGGAGTTGGTCGAGTGGCAGCGGAATCCGATGCAACTGGTCGAGGTCAAGGGCATCAGCAAGCGGCGGAAGAGGCCGATTGTGCTGACGGTCGAGCACTTCTACCAGATCCTCGAACTACTGCCGCAACCGTACCGGACGATGATGGTAGTGGCGCAGTGCACCGGTCTACGGGCCGAAGAGGTTCTGGCGCTTGAATGGCAGGATATCGACTTCGAGAACCTGAGCATGAAGGTTGTCCGGGCAGTCGTTCATGGCCGCGTCAAAACGGTCAAGACCGAATACTCGGAGGATGAGCTTCCGCTCGATCCCGACTTCGCTTCGATTCTTCTGGACTGGAAGCGCGAGTCGGACGGGCAAGCCCGGAAGTCTCTGACCGATGGAACAACCCCATTGGCAAAGTCGGAGCTGGTCTTTCCCAGCTCGTCCACAGGGCGGCACTACCACACGGCTCCTGTCCAGCAGGACTATATCCGTCCGGCTGGATGCTGCTTGGTGGCGTGCCCGAAGTGCGGTGCGGCGTCGGGCGTCTGGTGTCTCACCGAACGCCCGACGCCAAATGGCAGGCGGCTCCCGCTCCATGAGGAACGCTGGGATGCTGCTGGGAAATACTCCAGCGTTGGCTGGCATACGTTCCGCCACACCTACCGGTCGTGGCTGGACGACACCGGAGCACCGGTCGGGGTGCAGCAGAAGCTGATGCGCCACGCGCAGGTTTCGACCACGATGAATATTTACGGGAACGCTTTGATGGGCGCCAAGCGTGAGGCGAACAGCAAGGTCGTCAGAATGGCATTGAGGAGCGCATAACCGTGCAAAAGGCCCGCAAACACACCAAAACCCACCCTACGTTTTCGCGACGTCTCACTGGGTGGGTTATCTTGGGTTGGCCGGTAGGCTAAATGGTTGCGGGGGCTGGATTTGAACCAGCGACCTTTGGGTTATGAGCCCAACGAGCTACCGGGCTGCTCCACCCCGCATTCACAGTCTAGCAATACCCCCGCGTGCGGTCAATGCCACCCCGCTTTTCGCGCCCCATCGGCTTCATCCGTTAAACTGCGGTCAATCCCAGTTCGTCATCGGATCGATTGCGAGGCGTCCCGCCAATGTCCCATCTCTATGTGGCTGTGCTGGCAGTGATTGTCACCGTCCTGCTAGCCGTGGCCCTGTACCGCACCACGCGCGTCAAAACCAAAGCCGACTATCTCGTTGCCGGCCGCTCCCTGCCTGCCGTCGTGCTGGTGCTCACGCTGCTCACCTCGTGGATCGGGGCCGGCTCTCTTTTCGCCGGCGCAGAAAACGCCTACCGGAACGGCTTCGCCGCGCTCTGGCAGCCCGCCGGTGGCTGGCTCGGCCTCCTGCTCATTTACTTCATCGCGCCGCGCGCCCGCAAGTTCGCCCAGTTCACCCTGCCTGACCTGCTTGAAGCCCGCTATAACCAGGTCGCGCGCGTCCTCGGCACCTTCGCCATCCTCTTCGCGTACGTCGGCATCACCAGCTACCAGTTCAAGGGCGGCGGCAACGTCCTCCACCTCATCTTCCCGGATACCGTCAGCCCCACGCTCGGCACTTACATCATCGCCGTCTTCGTCATCGTCACCACCGCTCTCGCAGGCATGTCCTCCGTGGCGTACATGGACGTCGCCATCGGCACGCTCGTCACCATCATCGGTCTCATCGCCGCACCATACCTCGTTCTCAAGGCGGGCGGTTGGAACGGCCTCCACGCAGCGCTTCCAGCCACCCACTTCCAGGTCTTTGGCAATCTCACCTTCCTCCGCGCCATGGAGTTCCTCGTCCCCACCATGCTCCTCATGCTCGGCAACCAGGTGATGTACCAGAAGTTCTTCTCCGCCAAATCCGAGCGCGACGCGCGCCTCTCCGTCCTCGGCTGGATCGTCGGCACTGTCGTGCTTGAGACAGTCATTGTCGCCATCGCCGTCTGTGGTTCCGCGCTCTACCCCACCGGCGAGGCCGCTGCACAGCCTTACGAGATCATCCCTTACACCGCCCGCCACGGTCTGCCCGCCGTGCTCGGCGCGCTCCTTCTCGGAGCCGTTTTTGCCAAGGTCATCTCCACGGCATCCAACTACCTCTTCTCGCCCGCCACCAACCTCATTGAGGACGTCTTCGTCCGCTACCTCGCCCCGCAGGCCTCGAACAAGAAGGTGCTTATCGTCTCGCGCCTCGCCGTGGTGCTGCTCGGTTGCTGGGCGCTCTATCAGGCCGTTTACGCGCAAAGCATTCTCGAGAAGATGCTCTGGGCTTACACCATCTACTCCGCCGCGCTCACTCCCGTCGTGCTGGCCGCGTTTTACTCGCGACGCGCCACCGCCTGGGGTGCCGTCTCCGCCATCGCCGCCGGAACCGCCGTCACCCTCACCTGGGACCTGCCCAGAGTGAAAGCCTTCTTCCCGCCCCTGCTCGCCCAGCGCGACGCCATCTTCCCCGCGCTCATCGCCGCCGTCGCAGCACTCGTCCTCGTCAGCGCCTTTACCCCCAAACCCACCGCTGGCCAACTGGCCCAGTTCGAGGAATAGGGGTTCCAGCGCCTCAGGCTCGCGTCAAAGCGCTCTCTGCGATGGCTCCCAGGCGCGAGAATAAGTGCCCCGGGTCCATGTGTTTGGACCCGGGGGAGCAAGCCCCTCTTCCAGCCACAACAGAACCCGCGCTCAATCACGGCAGCCCCGCGAGCGATCAGCGAGCATCCGCTGCATGCAATGCTGCCATCGCCTACACTGGAGCTTGGACACCTCAATGACCACACGCCCCTGCTGGGTTGAAATCGACACCCACGCCCTCGAAGAAAACTTCCGCTTCCTCGCTGAAATCGCCACTCCCCACGCTGAACTGCTCGCCGTCGTCAAGGCTGACGCCTACGGCCACGGGCTCGCCCTCTGCGCACCCGCCGCCGTTCGCGCCGGAGCACGCTGGCTTGGCGTCACCAGCGTTGAAGAAGGTGTGGAAGCACGCATCGTGTGCCCCTCGGCGCGCATTCTCATCATGGGCGGCGTCTTCCCCGGCCAGGGTGTCGACGTGGTTCGCAGCCAGCTCACTCCGTCGCTCTGGGAGCCGTTCCAGATCGCGGAAATCGAGGAGGCCGCCCGCGCCGCCGGGCTCGCTCCCGGCTCGTTTCCCATTCACGTTGAAATTGACACCGGCATGAGCCGCCAGGGCGTTCTCCCCTCCTGCCTCGCCACGCTGCTCGCGTCCTTCGGCGCGGACTCGCCCCTACGAATTGAGGGCCTGATGACCCACCTGTTCGCCGCCGACGAGGCCGACGAACGCGTGACCCATGAGCAACTTAACCGGCTCGATGAGGCCGTGAGAAACCTGGAAACCTCCGGCCATCACGCCGAGCTCATCACCGCGGGAGCCACCGCTGCCCTGCTCGCCGGAGCAGCCCCAGCCATCGCCGCGCTCGCCGCACGCCATGGCCTGCGCGCCATCCTGCGCCCCGGCCTCGCCGTTTACGGCCTCGCGCCTGAGTTCGACCCGCCCTTTACCGGCCCCGAGCCAGCCCCGCTGGCCTCAGCGCACCAGCGTCTCCAGCCCGTGCTCTCCTGGAAGACGCGCATCACCTGCCTGCGATCCATTGAGCCCGGCGCGGTGGTCGGTTATAACGGCACCTTTGTCGCCACCGAACCAATGCAGATTGCGCTGCTGCCCGTGGGCTACGCCGATGGCCTTGACCGTAAGCTGGGCAACCACTTCAGCGTCCTCGTTGCAGGCCAGCGAGCGCCCATCATCGGCCGCATCAGCATGGACCAGGCCACCATCGACGTGACCGGAATCCCCGGCCTCGCGCCCGGCGACGAAGTCGTCCTCTTGGGCACGCAGGGCACGGAAACCGTCTCCGCCTTTCACCACGCCGACGCCTCCGGAACGATTCCGTGGGAGGTCTTCACCCGCATCGCCCCGCGCGTCACCCGCCGCGCCGTCTAGCGCCCTTCCAACTCATGTAGCATGCTGACGGAACAAGGTTTACCTGGACGACGACCTGACCGGAGCTGGGTTCTAAAAGGGCGCGACTTTAGAGGCCGCGGAAAGAGTCGGCAGAAGTCACTGTTTTGAAAGGGCACGGCTTCAGCCGTGCCAATAACAGCAGCATCCCTTCCCCGGCAGGATCTCAGCCTCTTCAACCGTTCCGGCCCAAGCCGCAGAATCAACAGGACTTCAGCTCCGAAGCACGGTTTCCCGGCTCAGCCCCGCCGCAGCCAGCGCCGCCTCCACCATCGCCTCCATGCCCACTGAGGCGTTCAGCAACAGGTGATAGTGCCCGCGCGCGCACCAGTCCTGCTGGTAGTGCTTGCGGATAAATGCCGCCCGCCGCCGGTCGTGCGCCGCCAGCTCCTGCTCAGCCTGTGCGGCCTGCGCCGGAAACGCCTCCGCAAACCACGCCCGCTTGGCCTTCCCCGTGGCATAGACAAACACATGGAAGCAGCCCGGTACGCAGGCCAGCGCACAGGCTGCACCGCGACCCACCAGCACGCACTGGCCCGCATGCGCCGCCGCCTCTATCTCCTTGCGCACCAGTGACATCATGCGGTCTGAGTCAAAGAACTCCACGTCAGTCACCCCCGCAGTTGAGATGCCCGACTCATGCCAGAACGCTTTGCCGTAGCGGTGATACCACGGGTCCAGCCGTTCGTCGAAGCGCGCCGCCAGTTCCGGAGCCACACCGGCTGCGGCAGCAGCCGCCGCCACCAACTCGCCGTCCAGCAGCCGCCAGCCGAGCCGTGCGGCCAGTTCCTTGGCAAACTCGCTGCCGCGAGAGCCATATTCCCGTTCTACGGTGATGACACGGACAGGTGCGCGCATGGGGAAGCCTCTCGAGCGGAGCATACAACGGCGCAGGCCGTTTTGTGCAGCCGGAAGTCCAACCGGAAAGCCCCAAAAATTGAAACGGACATATCAACGCATCATGATGCGTTGATATGTCCGCTGCGAAACGATGAAGCTGGAGGTATCAACATATCGCGATATGTTGATACCTCCAGCCGGTGAGACGGCCTGCCCGTGCCTACTGCGCGACGGGAGCGGCGGGTGGTGTCTTTGGCGCCTTCAGGTGGGGTGCCTTCGGGTTCGCCGGAGTGGCAGGCGGCGCGGGCAGCTCCGGCGTGAAGCCGGACCCCTTGTTGATCCGCAGGTCACCCACCTCGACGTTCAGGCTGATCTTGCCTGCGCCCGAACCGATGCGTCCGCTGACGGACTTGGACGTGTCGCCGCTGATCGTGAGCGGATACTCGGTCACAATGTCGCCATTCTGGGTGCGGCCTTCGAGCGTGCCGGAGGCGTTGGGCGGCAGGGTAAGCTCAATGTCGCCTTTGCCGCCGTGGGCCTCAATGCTGGCCGCGCTGGAGGGGGCGATGGAGATCTTGCCGCGGCTGTTGTTCACGTAGATATCACCCGCAACCTGGCTCAGGTCCACGTCCTTCGAGTGCGTCGAAACGCGGACCCCACCACGCGCATCCGTCACGCGCAGATCGTCAGAGTTCAGCGTCATGTCGCCGGGCAGGGCTGCCAGATCAAGCTCGGTGATGGAGGTGTGCAGGTGGAGCGGCCCGGCAAGGTTCTCCATGTGCACGTCGCCGAACAGGTCGCCGTCGATCGTGGTCTTGCCCTTGATTTCAGAGAGCGTGAGGTCGTTGCAGTTGCCGGAGGCGGTCACGTCGCCCTGAATGTCATGAGCGCTGAAGTCGTGGCGGTCACCGGGGAAGCGCACCTGCACGGGGCCCGCGATGGAGCTCAGGTGCACGTCGCCGTGCGAGGCGGTAACGTTGAGAGCCGCACCCAGCCCGGCGATGGTCACGTCGCCCCGGCCCGCGTTCACGCTGACCAGCGCGGACTTGGGCACGGTGACGGTGACGTTGACGCGGCCGCGGTCATTGTTCTCAGACTTGACCAGCACAGTGTTGCCGCTGACGGTCACATGGGCCTGCTCGGCGTCATAGATCTTGGCAGCCTCAGAGTCAGAGTTGGCGTAGGCAACGAGGTGGGCCTGCACCTGGACCTCAGGCACGTCTCCGGCGCTGATGCTGACGTCGCCGCGCGGGTTTTCAACCTGCACAGTTGCGTTGGCAGGCACAGCGGAGTGGAGCACCTGCTGATCCTGATCGTGCTGCGGCAGGCCGAAGAAGTTGAAGAAGTTGTCGTCGCCGTCTCCAAAGTTGGCGCGCATCGGGCCCCACCAATTGTTCCAGCTGGCAGCGGCCAGGCCAAGAACGGCGAGGAAGATAAGCCCGCCCACAAAGCCGCCTGAGCGGTGCACTGGAGTGGGGCGACGCGTGTCAATGAACCACTCGGCCAGCAAGGCCAGACCGGCAAAGATGAGCAGCAGCGGCCACCAGTGGCCATACCACTGCCAGAAGATTGCAGGCGCCACGCGGCCGCTATAGATGAGCAGGCCGATGATGCCAATGGCGATGAGAATGATGGGGCCGACGATGGAGGGCACGCGCGGCACGTAGGGACCGGCATAAGCGGCCTTCCACGCGTGGCGCTGGGCCTTCCATGCGTCCCGCTGAGCCCGCCACGCGGCGCGTTGCTGCTCGCGGTAGACGCGCCACTGCGTCTGCGGATCGTAAGGCGGCACGCCGCCCGGAGGCGGAGTGAACGGGGGCTGGCTGCTCATTGCTGGCCTCCCTGAGAGCCCGTGCCGGGCACCTGCGGCGGTGCGGGAACGATGGACGTGCCGGTAGGCTGCGGGATCGGCTGCGTCGTGGGTGGCGGGACAGGCTGGCCACCGTAGGGGTAGCCAGGGTATCCGGCCGGAACCATCGGCTCATCACCAGCCATGGCCAGCGCGGCACGTTGCGCAAGCTTCAACAGTCCGAGAAGGATCAGCAGCAGCGGAACGAAGATGCTCCAGTTCACCAGATCAGCCTGATGGAGCAGGGCGACAATGCCGAGCAGAAGCAGGATGCACGGACCGGTGAGCCGGCGGATGAGGATATAGCGATTCATTGCTGCTCTCCTTTCGAGTCGCCAATGCGGCGAAGGACCAACCACAGGCCGAGCGCAATGAAGATCAACGGCCAGAGGTAATGCACAAAGCGTTCAGCCATGTAGCCCATCTGGTTGAGGAGCAGGATGACTCCGAAGCCGATGAGGATGATGGCTCCGATGGGCTCCTTACGACGCCAACCGAGCGGCGGCACGGGCGGCACCGGGGGAACAGGCGGAATGGGCGGCGCTGCCGGATCAGTAAAGCCGGAGACGGGTGCCCACGGAGCCTCATACGGATTGGCCGCAGGCTGCTGCTGATAACTGGCGTAGGGCGCCTGATACGGGGCCTGCTGGTACGCGCCGGGCTGCGCTCCCGCAGCGGGCGGCTGCGGCGGGCGGGAGCCGGTAGAAAACCAGTTGCCGACCTCGTTCAGCCCGAGCGGATCAGGCAGCGGCAGGCCGTCACGGCGTGCCACGGCGGTGTGATACGCCTCAAAGGACTGGTAGACGACCCAAGCGGCGATGAAAAGACCAAAGATGCCGTAGTGATCTGTGAGGCTGACAAGCACGGCGAAGATGACGACGTGGAGCAGCCCCTTGATGAACTGGCCGTTATACATGGCGCCGACGCCGGGAATGATGCCGAGAACGGCGGCGGCGACAGGATTGGGCGTGCCCGCGATGGGCGGCACAAAGGGCTGCTGCAGGCGCTGCCAGGCGAGCAGGCAGGGATCGCAGAGAATCTGCCCGCCGGGGGCGACGCGTTTGCATGCCTCGCACATGGCCTTGCCGCAGTTCTGGCAGAAGGCGGATGCCGGAGTTCCGGTGTGATTTACGCAGTCCATACTGTGCTCCTTTCAGGCCGTACTACAGGGGAGCCTTGAGACTGCTGCCCGGGCCATTCGTTCATGGGGAGAGAGGTTTCGAGAAAGTCAGAGTCGCGTCCAGCGGGGACGCCCGACTGCTGCGGCGGATCGACGCGGGAGCCACCGTCCTTGCGCGGCGCGTTCTGTTTCGACTCGCCGGGGGCTGGCTGCTGCGGCTGGTTATTCTGCTGCGGAGCGGCCTGCCCCTCAGGGTTGCGGCGCAGCTCGCGCATGCGCGACTGGACCTCATAGACCAGCCGGAGGTGGTCGTAGTAGCGAATAATGGGCGTGGAGGCCATGGTGATGCGGCGCTCCATGAACGAGCGGATCGACGAGGGCTTGAGGTCGGCGGCCCTGACCTCACTGAGCCGGACGCCGGTGAGATTGAGCGTGAGCGCGATGGAGAAGAAGGCCATCGCGGCGGTCATCATGAGGCGCGGCTCCGCGAAGCGGCGGACCCAGCCCATGAAGCCGGGCTTCTGCCATGCGGGGAGGGCCGGAGCGGCGTCTGCCGGGCCGGAAACAAGACCATAGCCTGCGGCCTGCCCGGGGCCCGTGGTGGCCAGTAGCTTATCGAGCAGGCCGGCGGGAACCTCGGGCTCTGGTGTGAGGAATTCCAGCCACTCCCTTCCGCGGCGTGCTTCTTCAAACAGGGCGGCGCAGGAGGCGCAGGAAGCCATGTGCTCAGAGAAGGTGGCCTCGTCCTCTGGTTTCAGCAGTCCGTCCAACGCCTCGGCCAGCAGGGTTTCCCACTGTCCGCAGGCTGGAGAATTCGGAATGTGCAAGCGGTCTGCCATGGCTTACATCACCTCCCGTTGATTACGTTCCAGCAGGCGCGCAAGTTCCGCACGGCCCCTGCTGATGCGGGATTTCACGGTACCTTCGGGTATCGCGAGCACCTGAGCGATTTCCTTGTAGTCAAGGTCCTGCAGATCTCGCAGAATGACGGCCTCACGCAGTTCCGGGGAGACGTGCGCGAGCGCTTGTTGCACCATCTTGGCTAGTTCCTTTTTGGCGGCCATCTCATGGGGCGTAGGCCCCTGGGCCTGCAACCGGTCAATGGGACGAAGCTCGTCGGTCTCATCCCATCCCTGGTCAAGCGAATCAGTGGCGCGCTGGTTGCGCGTACGGCGAAAGTTGTCGACGAGCAGGTTGCGGGTCATGGTGGTGATCCAGACCTGCAGGCTGCCGCGCGAGAGATCAAAGCTGGTGAGGTTGGAGTAGATTTTGAGGAAGACGTCCTGGGTCAGGTCCTCAGCGTCAGCCGGATTGCCGGTGAAGCGATAGCAAAGGCCGTAGACACGACGATGGTGGGCGCGGACCAGCTCAGCCCACGCACCGGAATCCCCGTCCATGCAGCGACGGACGATCTGGGACCAGTCGATCTCCAGCGAAGCCCCCTCTGCGCGCTGGGTGCGCGGCGCGGCCGCGGAACCGGGTTGAACTCCGGGGGCGGCGGCGCGCGTCTGCGACGGCCGCCAGGCGCCGGTTTCGCCGCCGTCCATATTGCGGCGAGAACTCCGGGGCGGGGCGACCAGCCCCAACACGCTCCAGCTTAATGTACCCGCGCATGCCATAGACGGCTATACGCATGCGATTGCGCGCTGGTTCCCAGAGAGGAAACAGTGCGCAGGAAAAAGGCGCGGCTCCGGCTCCGAAAGGAGGCAGAAACCGCGCCCGTATGCGGACGGGAGTTATCAGTTGCGCTCCATGAAGCCGGGAGCGACGGGGTTCTCAAACAGCGAAGCGTCTCGCGTAACGATGGTGAGGCCGGAGGGCGTGACAAAGTAGCGGCGCTTGTCTTCGACCGGGTCATAGCCGATGACGGTGCCCTCTGGGATGGTGACGTTGCGGTCAATGATGGCGCGGCGGATGCGGCAGTGGCGGCCGATCTGGACGTGCGAGAAGATCACGCTGGAGTCCACCTCAGAGTAGGAATTGACGCGGACATCCTGCGAAAGGACAGAGTTGGACACGGTGGCGCCGGAGATGATGACGCCGGCGGTGATGATGGAGTTGATGGCCGAACCGGTGCGGCCCGGCTCACCGAAAACGAATTTGGCCGGCGGATACTGCCGGACGCGCGTGCGGATGGGCCAGTCCTTGTCGTAGAGATTGAAGACAGGAGAAACCGAGCAGAGGTCGAGGTTGGCATCGTAGTAGGCGTCGAGCGTGCCCACGTCGCGCCAGTAGAGTGCCTGCTGCTTGTTCTCGTCCACAAAGCTGTATGCCATCATCTTCCGCTTGCCAAGCAGATTGGGCAGGATGTTGTGGCCGAAGTCATGCTTGGAGTTGGGGTCTTCAGCGTCGGCAATGAGTTCTTTGAGCAGCGTTTCCGTGTTGAAGATGTAAATGCCCATGGAGGCATCCACGGCGTTGGGCGTGAAGGGCGAGCGCACGGTGGTGGAGGCGGGCTTCTCCTGGAAGCCGATGACTTCGCCGGTGCGGTCCACTTCCACAATGCCGAACTGCTTCACATCTTCCGGCGCAATGGGCAGCGTGGCGATGGTGACGTCAGCCTTGGTCTGGTTGTGGTAATCCAGCATGCGGCTGTAGTCCATCTTGTAAATGTGGTCGCCGCCGAGGATGAGGACGTGGACGGGCTGCTCGCTGCCAATGGAGTAGATGTTCTGGTAGACGGCGTCTGCGGTGCCCATGTACCAGTTGTTGCCGGTGCGCTGCATGGGAGAGAGCAGCTCGTAAAACTCGCCCAACTCCTGCGCGACGACGCTCGTCCAGCCTTCGCGGATGTGGCGATTGAGCGAGAGCGCCTTGTACTGGGTGAGGATGTAGACGCGGCGCAGGCCGGAGTTGATGCAGTTCGACAGGGTGATGTCGATGATGCGGTAGTGGCCGCCGAAGGGCACGGCTGGCTTGGCGCGGTCGCGCGTGAGCGGAAAGAGCCGTTCACCGGCGCCTCCCGCAAGTAAAACCCCCAACGTATCTCTCATCACGGCGGTATCCCCGGGCTGCGGAGCGCGACACGTCTGCCTTCCGGAACGGCGTTGTGCCGGATTCCGGTACGGCATTTTTCAGCGCGGCACGATTACCACAGCGTGTCTAACGGGTGGAGCATACCACACGCAGATGATGGCCGGAGCGTGTGTGGTTTCAATAACTTTTGTCGGGCCAAAAGTGAAAACCGGAGCCCCCGAGGGGACTCCGGCTCAGACTGCCTGCCGCTGTACGCGGGGTTAGCGCTTCCAGTGGAACTTGTACTGGACACCGACGGAAATGGCGAAGTTCACATCATTCTGCGTGATCTTGGTGCCGTAGTCGATGTGATAGCGCGTGATGACCGCATCTGGCGTGATGCGGAAGACCCAGTGCGCGGAGCGGTTCAGATCGATGTGTCCGCCGACGATGGCGGCCAGAGCGGTCTGGTTGTTGTAAAAGCCCACGTCAGACGGCGGATTGCCGCGCAGGTCATGCTCGAAGTCGCCGTGCACGCCGCCGACGAGCGCATGAGCGATAAGCGCGCCGTGCTTGTTGTGCGGGCCGAGCCACTCAGGACCGGCGACGAAGAAGTACTGCGCCACAAACGGACCGCTGATGCCATCCGTGTTCGGCGCGGCGCCGCTGGTGCCGACGTAACCGCGCGCCGAGCCCTCAGCTGCCCAGTGCTTCGAGAGCCAGTAGGAACCGGACAGATCGAGGCCACCGAGGTTGGAGCCCTGCAGCAGGTTGGGGCCGGCCTTCATGTGGTCATAGGCCATGCCAAGCGAAAGGTCGAACCGGTTGTCGTAGCGAACACCGGCGAGCGGGTCAACAACGACGTAAGCGGGCGCAGCGGACGGAGTGGAAGCTCCCGTCTGCGACGACGAGCTCTGGTCCTGCGCCTGCACGCAGGAGGAGGCCAGCAGGGCGGCCAGTCCAGCCGCAGCGAATGCAAATGAGAAACGAACCGAAAGACGCATCACCACACAGCTTACAGGACCGCGCCAAGGGCCGACAACGCACCCCGGGCCCGGTCCGGAGAGGATTTTGGAGACACATCTCCGGAAGCGACACAGCGCCGGGCACGGCGCGGGCGTGGCGATGAAGATGGACCCTGCCGTGTAGACGGACCGGGAGCAATTCTGTTTGCCGGAAATGTGTGGCGAAGCAAAAGAGTGTGCGTCAGGGTTGGCAGCGCTCCGCCCAACTGGTGAAGAGCAGGTAGCGCGCGGTCTTCACCGTCTCCAGTGCTTCTTCCACGGCGGTGCGAAGGTCAGACGGCTGCCCCATGGGCGGGGCGGCGTGGGTGCGCCAGTCCACCGGCAGATGGCTGAAGATCAGCCCGGCGCGGGGCAGGTGCGCCTCACTGGAGACGACCTCTGCGGAACGCCAGCCCTGCTGCTGCATGATGCGCACGGAGTAGCAGGCGTTCTGGATGGTGTCGCGCGCCTCTGGCTCGACCACGACGGCCGAGTCCGGGATCCCCTGAGCGCGGGCAGTGCGGGCCATGACCTCAGCCTCGACGAAGCCGTTATGAGCCGCTGCGCCAGAGACGATGAGCCGTGGAGCGACACCGCGCTCGTACTCATGGACAGCCTCACTGACGCGAGCGAGCTGCTCGGGGGTGGGGTTGCCGTCAGAGTCGGCGGGATAACCGAGCACGATGATGGCGTCAAAGCGCTGGAGGCCGGTGTTGGAGTGTGGCGCAAACTGGCGGGCGAGCACCGCCCAGACGGTGAACGCAGCCACGGCAGCCAGAGTTCCCAGCACGAGCCGGGCCTGCCAGCGAAGAGGACGGCGCTGGCGCCGCGCTATGAACATCCGGCGACGGCGGCGCGGCAGCTTCTGACGCTGCAACGGCCCCGGCGGGCGAAGGACAGACACAAAAAAACCTCCCGACTCCACTGTAACGCGGAGACGGGAGGGTGGTCAGTAAAACGGGGAAGCCGCTGAATTTGCTTTAATTAGCCGAGCTTGGCGCTCTGGTCCCAGGCGGAGAGGGCAATTTCACCGAGCGCCTTGCGGCTGCGCGGAGACTTTTCCATGCCAACCAGCTTCTCGTCGCCGAGAGCATCCGGCTCACCGGGGTAGCCAAGCGCGGTGATGGCGCCGAGGGTGTAGTCCTGCGGGATGGCGAGCGCCTTGCGGGCTGCGTCATGGTCAAAGCCTGCCATCTGGTGCGTGGAGAGTCCGAGCGCAGCGGCCTGCAAGGACAGCGACGCGGTGGCTGCGCCCAAATCATAGAGCGCGTAGGCGTTGGCCGTGTCGTTGTGGGAGAAGTTGGACTTGGCGATGCCGAGGATCAGCACCGGAGCCTTGGGCGCCCAGAGCTGGTTGAAACTGATGAGCACCGCGGCAAGCTTCTTGTGCGTTTCAGTGCCGGCGACGCCGACGATGAAGCGCCAGGGCTGCTCGTTATAAGCCGAGGGGGCCCAGCGGGCTGCCTCAAAGATCTTCTTGAGGTCGGCCGGGGAGACAGGCTGGTCACTGAAGGCGCGAGCGCTCCAGCGATCCAGGAAAACGGGAAGCACACCCTCAACCGAGGGGGCGCGCTTGAGCTGCGATACGGACTGCGAAACAGATGCCATGGGAAATAAGCTCCGAAAGGTAAGGCGTTCCCTTTTACAGATGAGGGCCAGAGCTGGAGGATTCACGCGTGAGGCAAAAAAGTTGTTGTAACGGTAATTGTTCGCGCCGAACGGCGAAGGCGTTTTGAAAATATTTGTAATCCAGTGTTCATCTGGCAATGGGAGAATAAGTTATGTCCAACCTGTAAGGAGCCGCCTGAAGTCTTGGGCGGCTTCCGTGCGCAGGCGGTCTGTGGAATAGCACAACCGGGAGAAAGAGCCTGGACACATCCTGCGGACCGGAAGCATCCCCCATGCTGCGGAAACCGCGACCTGGATTTTTAACTGTGTTTCTTGGAGAGCCTTTATGCGTTTAAAGAGTCTTGCGGCCTGGTGGATTCTGCCAGCCGTTTTCTTTGCTCTGCTGCTGACCAGCCTTGGCGTGAAAGCCCAGACCGCGGTTGACGGCGCCATTGGCGGTACAGTGGTGGATGCGACTGGCGCCGTGGTATCTAGCGCGGCCGTTTCAGCGCGCAACACGGGCACCAACGCCGAGCAGAAGACCGTCACGGATGCGACGGGTTACTTCCGCGTGCTGCATCTGCAGCCGGGCGTGTACAACGTAACGATTGAAGCTCCTGGCTTCAGCACCTTCCGCTCTGTGAATCTGCAGGTTCTGGTGGGCGTCATGACAGACGTTCAAGCCCACCTCGCCATCGGCAGCCAGTCGCAGGTCATTGAAGTGACTGACGCCGCGCCGCTGGTGAACACAACCTCACCGGACTTTGCAGGCGTGGTGGAACAGATCACGCTGCACAGCCTGCCAGAGAACAACTACCGCTGGTCAGCGTTCGCCCTGCTCACGCCCGGCGTCGTCAACGACACAAACGGCTACGGACTGCTGAGCTTCCGCGGCCAAAGCACGCTGCTCAACAACATCACCATCGACGGTACGGACGACAACCAGGCGTACTTCTCTGAAGAGCGCGGCCGTACGCGCGCGGGCTACTCGACAATCAAGGACGCCGTGCAGGAGTTCCAGGTCAACACTTCGAACTATTCGGTGGAGTATGGACGCTCTGCCGGCGGCATTGTGAACTCGGTAACCAAGAGCGGCACCAACAAGTTCCATGGCGGCGCCTACTACTTTGATCGCGACAGCGACTGGAACGCGACGAACAGCTACGTGACGCACGTGGTGCAGGACCCGACGACCAAGAAGTACTCGTCTGTGGCCTTTAAGCCGACCGACCTGCGCCGCCAGATGGGCTTCAACGTGGGCGGACCGATCCTCAAGGACAAGGTCTTCTTCTTTGTTGCCTACGACCGTTACTACCATGACTTTCCCGGCGTGGCGGCAATGAGCCCGAGCGCCAGCACGAACTTCTTTGCAACGGCTTCTTCCACCAGCAGCAGCGCGCTGGCTTTCTACAACGCGCAGATCAGCCGCATTGTCACCGACACGGGACTGACCAGCGCGAACGCGGCCACCGTGTACGCCAACGGGATCACCGGTCTCACGTCTATGCTGGGCACCACGCCCCGCACGGGTGACCAGACGATCTTCTTCCCGAAGATCGACTGGCAGATCAACCAGAAGAACCACTTTGCCGTGGAAGCCAACCGCATGCGGTGGACTTCGCCGGCGGGCATCCAGACCGCACCCGCGGTTGCTTACGGCACGTCCAGCTTTGGCAACGACTACGTGCGCGACAACTGGCTGGTGTCGAAACTGGACACCTACTTCACACCCTCGCTGAGCAACGAAATCCGCTTCATGTACGGGCGCGACTTCGAGTTTGAAACCAACCAGACACCCACCAGCTACGAGACGAGCAACCTGGTGAACACCCCCACCGGCTACTCCAACCCGCTGGGCCTGCCGCCGAACGTCTACCTCAGCGGCTTCTTCCAGTTCGGCACGCCGCAGTTCCTGAACCGCGCCGCGCTGCCGGATGAGTACCGCTGGCAGATTGCTGACACGGTGAGCTGGGTGCGCGGCAACCACGCGTTCAAGTTTGGCGTGGACTTCCTGCACACGGACGACAACATCAGCAACCTCTACAACCAGTTCGGCGGCTACTCCTACAGCACGACGGTGTCTGGAACGTCAGTGGCTCTGGCCGACTACATCTCGGATTTGTATCTCTCGCAGAACCCGGTTTCCGGCAAAACGGCAAAGCACTACAACTCGTACACGCAGGGTGCCGGGCCAGCTGGACTGGACTTCACCACGCTGGACTCGGCGCTGTTTGCCCAGGACGAGTGGAAGGTTTCTCCGCGCCTGAGCCTGACGCTGGGCCTGCGCTGGGAGTTCGAGAAGATGCCTGATCAGCAACTTCCGAACACGGATATTCCGCAGTCGCTCTCGCTGCCGGAGAACAAGGCCAACATCGGCCCGCGCGTCGGCTTTGCCTATGACGTGTATGGCCACGGTACGACGATCCTGCGCGGTGGCTACGGCATGTTCTATGCGCGCGCCATCAACTCGACCATCTACCAGGCTCTGATCAGCTCGGGCTCTGCGAGCGGCCAGACCAACCCCACACTGACGCCTTCCACCTCGGGTGCCTGCGCGCCGGTGTTTCCGCAGGTTGACGCAACCTCCTGCCTGGGCGGGACGAGCGGCAACACGACGGCCTACTACCTGAACTCAAACTTCAAGGTGCCGCAGATTCACATGGCGGACCTGACGGTGGAGCAGCAGCTTGGCAAGAGCGATGTGATCAGCGTCTCTGGCCTGGGCTCCTGGGGCCGCCGCCTGCCAAACTTCCGCGATGTGAACCTGCCCACTCCGGTGGCGATCACATACACAATCAGCGACGCGTCGGGCGTGGGTAGCCTGCCGGATGGAACCAGCTTCGCGACGAACGCCTACTTCGGCGCGCGTCCGAACACCAAGTACTCGAGCATCACCGACATCTACAGCGGTGTGAACTCGAGCTACTACGCGCTGGTTGGATCGATCAAGCACCGGCTCTCGCACCACATTTCAGCTGACGCCAACTACACCTGGTCGCACGCCATGGACTCGGGTGAAAACAACACCACCGGTGCCAGCGCCAACGCGCCGCTGGACACCAACGACCTCACGCTGGAGCGCGGCAACTCCAACCAGAATGTGCCGAACCGGCTGGTGGCAACGGTGATCGGGCAATCGCCCTGGAAGTTCAAGGGGCTGCTCGGCTATGCGCTGAACGACTTCGAGGTTGCTCCGAGCTTCCAGGCGCAGAACGGCCTGCCGTACTCGTCCGGCGTGACCAGCTCGGTGTCTGCCCTCTACCAGGACAACGCAACAGCGACCACCAAGCTCGTCAACAGCTCGTCGTTCAACGGCTCGAAGGGCGCGGCCCGTCTGCCGATCCTCGATCGCAACTCTTACCTGGCCCCGAAGACCTGGAACGTTGACCTTCGCCTGTCGAAGGCGGTGACGGTGCAGGAGCGCTACAAGCTGGAGTTTCTGGCTGAGGCGTTTAACCTGACCAACCATCAGAACGTGACCGCGGTGTACTCGACGGCCTACGCTGTGAGCACCAATGCAACAACGCACCAGAACCTGCTGGTTCCGTACACGACCAACGCGTTTGGGTCGATCAGCGCCACCAATAACAGCAACTTCGCTTTCAACGTTCGGCAGCTTCAGCTGGCCGTGCGCCTGAACTTCTAAAGGCGCAAGCGAAGCGCAACAGAAAGAGCGGCAGCCTTCGGGCTGCCGCTCTTGTTTTGTGTGGAGTTGAACCTGCGCCGTGGTGCTTGCGCCGCGGTTTACGGATAGATGCGGTGCAGGGTGCGGGCGAAGGGGATCGTCTCGCGAACGTGGTCGAGTCCGCAGATCCAGGCGACGGCTCGCTCAATGCCCATGCCAAAGCCGGCGTGCGGCACGGAGCCATATCGGCGCAGATCCAGATACCACTGGAAGGCTTCCAGCGGCAGGTTGTGCGCCTCAATGCGGCTCTTCAACAACTCGTAGCTGGAAACGCGCTGCGAGCCGCCGATCACCTCACCGTAGCCCTCAGGCGCGAGCACATCGACGCAGAGCGCGAAGTTCGGATCCTTCGGGTCCGGCTCCATGTAGAACGCCTTCACAGCAGCCGGATAGCGATGAACCATGACGGGGCGGTCGAACTGCGAGCTGAGCCAGGTTTCGTCCGGCGAGCCGAAGTCGTTGCCGTACTCGAAAGGGTTCTCAAGCTCGCCCCTGGCGTGTGCCTCGTTGAGCATCTTCGCGGCTTCGTCGTAACGGAGGCGCGGGAACGGCGGCGTGATCTTCTTGAGCTTCTCCACGTCGCGGCCGATGACTTCCAGCTCAGGCGTGCGGTTCTTGATGACGCTCTGGACGATGTGGGAGATAAAGTTTTCCGCCAGCTCCAGCAGTCCGTCCAGGTCGCAGTAGGCAACTTCCGGCTCGATCATCCAGAACTCGGTCAGGTGCCGCCGCGTCTTCGACTTTTCCGCGCGGAACGTCGGCCCAAAGCTGTACACCTTGCCGAGGGCCAGCGCGGTGGACTCGATGTAAAGCTGGCCGGACTGCGTGAGGTAGGCAGGGTCGCCAAAGTAGTCGACCGGGAACAGCGTCGAAGTGCCCTCGCAGGCGGCAGGCGTCAGGATGGGCGGATCGGTACGGATGAAGCCGTTGGTGTCAAAGTACTCGGCTGCGGCGCGCATGATCTCTGCGCGGATGCGCAGGATGGCGGACTGCCGCGGCGAGCGAATCCAGAGGTGGCGATGCTCCATGAGGAAGTCGACGCCGTGCTCCTTGAGCGTGATCGGGTAAGGATCAGCCTCAGGGACGCGCTGGATGACTTCAACGTTTTCAACGTCGAGCTCGTAACCGCCGGGGGCGCGCTTGTCGGCGCGGACTTTGCCGGTGACGATGACGGACGACTCCTGCGTGAGTCCCTTGAGCGCCTCAAAAACTTCAGGCGAAACGCTTTTGACGTGGGCAACGCCCTGCACGGTGCCGGTGCCGTCGCGGAAGATTGGGAACAGGAGCTTGCCGCTCTCGCGCAGGTTGTAAAGCCAGCCTTTGAGTGTGACGGACTGCCCCTCATGCCGGCCAAGCGTGGCGATGGTGGCCACGGGCGGCGTAGAGGGAGTTTCTGCTGGTGGGTGTACGGTTTCTTCAGCCATGAATCGGTCGCTTTCTGCTGGCGTACACCGCTGGTTGCACGGGCGCACGCCGGACCTCTCAGGATAACGCGCGAGGCACAGGAGGCCGGTCTTGCACTCGCCGCGTCCGGGCTGGCAGGTTTATCGTCAACATCAGTATGGCGAACAACAGCACTCGCACTCCCCGTCCCACGCCCGAAGCCGAAGAGCTCTACCGCCGCTGGATTCAGTTCCTTGATGAAGAGTTCACGCGGCACAAGTCACCCGAGCGGCGCGCTGAGGTGGTGCGCGACCAGCTCTACCAGCTCTACATTGGGCGCCCGTTTGGCAACAAGCCGAATTTGACGCTGACCAGCGAGCTGCCCGGAAATGTGCTGGCGCTCTCACTGGACCCGGAAAATGTGACGCTGGAGGCGCAGCACTTTTCTGACGCCGACTGCGAGGCGCTGAACCAGCGCAAACCGCTGCTGTGGTTCTGGCAGATGTTTGACCGCTCGCCGGTAGGGCTGAACCACTGGCTGGGCATCCGCTTCCGCTGCATGCTGGGGCGGCATCTGTTCGCGCATGTGGGCAAGGGTGTGAAGATCTTCCACGGCGTGGACCTGACCTACGGCTACAAGCTCTGGATTGGCGACAACGTGACGATCCGCCAGCGCGCGCTGCTGAACGACCGCGGCGGCATCCGCATCGGCGACGGCGCGGTGATCGGCTCGTTTGCCCGCGTCTACTCGCACTCGCACATCGACACCGGGAACTTTGACGAGGTGACGCTGGAGCCAACCGAGATTGGCGCCGGAGCACGCATTGCGAGCCACGCGATTGTGCTGGGCGGGTCGCGGATTGAGTCGCAAGCGGTGGTGGGCAACTTCCCGACGGAGCGGAGCTGAAGGCTAAGAGCAATCCCAGAGCATAAAAGCGTGGCACCCAGTGCTATACTTTGCCAGTGCCCGGTTCTGCGACGCTTGCGGTGTATATGACCAAGCCTTTCGCACGCTTCGCTCGAAAGGCCGGGATCACGGAATCCGCCCTGTGGCGAGCAGCCTGCGACGTCGCGGCTGGGAAGATTGACGCGGACCTTGGCAGTGGTGTGGTCAAGCAGCGGATTGCGCGTCCGGGACAGGGTAAGTCAGGCGGTTCGCGTTCGATTGTGTTGTTCCGCGTGCGCGGACGAGCAGTATTCGCATACGGATTCGAGAAGAAAGGTCGCGCCAACATCGAAGCGCGCGAGTTGGCCGCCTTCCGGGAACTTGCGGACATCGTGCTGGGCTACAGTGAGTCAGAGATTGCGAAGCGCGTGGCGGATGGCGCGCTGCTGGAGATTCTTCCGCAGGAGCAATGACGATGGCGAAGAAGTACACAAGCCGCGCCATGGCGGCGATTCACGAGGCGGCGACGGACCTCTACGAGTCCGGCGGCATGGATCAGAAAACCATGCGCAAATTTGACGCGCTGTGCCTCACGCCTATTCCAAGGATGACACCCCGAAAGATCCGCGCACTGCGGGTCCGGGAAAGAGCCAGCCAAGCCGTCTTTGCGGCTTATCTCAACGTCACGCCCGGCCTCATCAGCAAGTGGGAGCGCGGCGAAAAGAACCCGCAGGGTCCCTCGCTTAAATTGCTTGCGCTGGTTGAAAAGAAGGGGCTAGAGGTCATCGCCTGACGTAGCACCCCCACATGCTACTCTGGGCTTTCGTTGGACGGGAGTGCAGGTTTGCAGTCGATTGAATTTCTGGTTGGCGTCTTTGAGTTTGTTCTGCTGCTGTTTTCACTGAGCTTTCACGAGTGTGCGCATGCGTGGATGGCTTCGCGACTGGGTGACCAGACGGCGCGCATGCAGGGCCGCGTGACGCTGAACCCCGCAATGCACGCGGACCCGATTGGCACGCTGCTGATTCCAGCGCTGGGCATCTTTGGGCCCATGTTCGGGCTGGGCGCGCTGGGACGCATCCTGATTGGCTGGGCCAAGCCCACGCCGGTGATCACGCGCAACTTCCGCAAGATTCGCCGCGACGAGAACCTGGTCACGCTGGCAGGGCCGTGCTCCAACCTGCTGCTGGTGATTGCGGCCGTTGCGGTGCTGCTGGTGGTGAAGCACTTTGTTCCGGGCGGGCGCGAGATTGCGCTCTACACCTTTAGCGGGCAGTTGATGGATGGCGTGGGCTCAGCGACGCAGGCAATCACGCTGCTGGCGGTGCTGGCCATCAACGTGAACCTCTCACTGTTCTTCTTCAACCTGCTGCCGGTTCCTCCGCTGGACGGCAGCCACCTGCTGCGGAATGCGTTGCCTTACAGCGCGGTACAGACTTATGACCGCATCCCTTACTGGCTGAGTCTGATGCTGATGTTCATGGTGGGCGGAACGGTGCTGCGCATCCTCATTGGCCCGGCGATGCACGTGGTGGCGATGGTGCTGGTGAGCGCGTGAGCGGGCGCGGGCCGCTACAATAGTACGAGTCGCGCCTGAGCCGGGAACGGCCGGGGTGCGACGCGATCTTTCGCATCACTCCGGAATCGATCAGCACAATGCCAGAACAAACTCTTTTGTCTCGTCCGCGCGTTTTGAGCGGCATGCGCCCCACCGGCAAACTGCACCTGGGCAACTACATGGGAGCGCTGGCCAACTGGGTCAAGCTGCAGGACTCAGACCAGTATGACCGCTATTTCTTCATCGCCGACTGGCATGCGCTGACCTCTGACTACGCCGACCCGAGCCGGGTGAAGCTGAACACCGTGGACATGGCGCTGGACTGGCTGGCGGCAGGACTCGATCCGGAAAAGTCGACGATCTTCATCCAGAGCCATGTGCTGCAGCACGCTGAGCTGCACCTGCTCATCTCCATGATGACTCCACTGGGCTGGCTGGAGCGCGTGCCGACCTACAAGGAGCAGCAGGAGAACCTGACCAACAAGGACCTCTCCACTTACGGATTCCTTGGCTACCCGGTCCTGATGTCGTCCGACATTCTGCTGTATCAGGCGCAGTACGTGCCGGTGGGCCAGGATCAGACGGCGCACGTGGAGCTGACGCGCGAGGTGGCGCGACGCTTCAACTCGATGTACAAGACGGCGGTGTTTCCTGAGCCGGAGGCGCTGCTGACGCCCTCTCCCAAACTGACGGGAACTGACGGCCGCAAGATGTCAAAGAGCTACGGCAACACGATTGGCCTGACCGAAGATCCGGCTCTTGTTGCGAAGAAGATTACGGAGATGTCGACGAACGGGCAGCGCATCCGGCAGACCGATCCCGGCGATCCGGACCTTTGCCCGGTGGGCGACTTGCACAAGGTGTTCAGCTCGCCAGAAGCGCTGGCGGCCACGCAGCAGGGTTGCCGCACGGCCACGATGCGCTGCGAATTCTGCAAGGCGGACGCGGCGAAATCCGTGTGCAGCTTGATTGAGCCAATCCACGCGAAGCGCATGAGCCTGGAGTCGCAGATCGACGTGACCTGGGAGATGCTGCGCGAGCAGTCAAAGAAGGCCGCTGTGCGGGCAGAGCAGACAATGACCGCTGTGCGCGAGGTGTTCCATCTCTCCCACGACCTGGGCGCTGTGCGGCGCTACTTTGTTTCGCCGGAAGAGGCTGGACGCAATCTCCGCGACCTGAGCGAGCATGCGGACTGGTGGGATCTGGCAGGCGATGAGCGCTCCAAGGCGCTACGTGACTACTGGCACTCCAACCTGGTGCCACGCGATATTCCGCTGACGCAGGAGAGCAACCGCGTCTTCACCTCGCTGGAACGCGAGTTGGAAGAGCCGTTCATCACCGCGAAGAAGAAGCGCGTGTTTGTGGCGACGGCGGTGGAAGACGCTGCCGAGCCGAATACGTGGCAGTTCGAGGTTCCGGGCCGCTCGTACGAAGTCTGGACGCTGCTGTGCTGGAATGGCGGCGACAAGCATCTCCGCGACTTCATCATTCCTCAGAAGTTCTACGCGCAGCCCTTTGCAAAGGCCAAGAAAGCCGTTGGAAAAGACCAGAAGATTCCGGTCCGGATTGTGCGCGACCCGGAAAACGGCCACGTTTTCCTACGGATCGGCAGCGGCGAGGATGCGAGAATCGATGAGTTGGCTGGCGATTTCGAGCCATTGAAGTAAGAGTGAGCATTGTTTTTGACCGAAGAGACTCCCAAGCCGGAATTGACGCCTGCGGCCGACGACGCCGCGGCAGAGACGCAGACTGCGGCGGACTCAACGCCTGAAGCGCCCAGCGAGGCCGTGCCTGCTGCACCTGAGGCGCCGCCGCTGGTGCTGGTTTCTCCCAGCGTGCCGCCAGAGAAGCCTGCAAAGGCTGCCAAGGCCAAGAAGGACGATGCCAAGGCTGAGGCTGCGAAGAAAGAAGCTGAGCAGTCGCCGTTCTCTGTGACCGTGGGCCAAGTGTATGACGGGCCGCTGGACCTGCTGCTGGACCTGATCCGCAAGCAGGACATCGACATCTACGACATTCCGATTGCGAAGATCACGGCGCAGTTTCTGGCCTACGTGAACCAGTTGAAGGCGGGAGACGTGGACGTGGCGGGCGAGTTCATTTACACCGCTTCTCTGCTGATCCACATCAAGAGCAAGATGCTGCTGCCACGCGCCGACAAGGGCCCGGACGACACGCCCGACGATCCCCGCCGCGAGTTGGTGGAGCGACTGCTGGAGCACGAACGCTTCAAAAACGCCGCGCAGATGCTGCTGGAAAAGCAGATGCTGGAGGCCGCGACCTGGTCCAACCCCGGCATTCGCGAGTTCAAGAACGACGTGGACGCAGAGCCGGAGATTGCTGCCGACACGGTGGACCTGGTGCGGATCTTCCGCGACATCATGGAGCGGATGCGGCACCGGCCGACCTTCAACGTGCAGGAAGATCAGGTCACGGTGGGCCAGATGATCCAGTTCCTGGGCCGCCGCCTCACACTGGAAGACCGGCCGATAGCCCTGCGGCGGCTGCTGAGCCACTCCAAGAGCGAGCGGGCCCTGGTGGCGATGTTTCTGGCGCTGCTGGAGCTGGTAAGGCTGCAGGCAATTCTGCTGCGGCAGGATAAGGCCTTCTCCGAGATCTTCATCAAGAAGCACACGGCATTTGACGCGGTGATGACCGAGGGCATGGCGCAGTCGACCGACGATTGGCGATAGAACCCCTCGTTATAACTTTTGTTATAATCTGCGCAGAGGTCTCTGTTTATGACCACTGCGGCCAAAATCGTGACAATCGGCAACTCGGCTGGGATCGTGCTTCCCAAAGACACGCTCGCGCGCCTCAACCTGAAGAAGGGCGATACGGTCTACATTACTGAAGACCCGCAGGGAATACGCCTCGTTCCTTACGATGAAGAGTTTGCCCATCAGATGGAAGTGGCTCGCGAAGTGATGCGAGAGAACCGCGACGTATTGCGGAGACTCGCGGAGTGAGTGAGCCAGTCTGGGTGCGTCAGGATGTGGTTCTGGCCATGCACGATGAGAGTCTGAGAGAGCATGGTGGGCCTGAAGGAGTGCGAGACGGCGGACTCCTGGAATCGGCGCTTGCACGGCCCAGAAATCTGTTCTCCTATGCGGAAGATGCGGTTTCGCTCGGCCAGCTGGCTGCGGCTTATGCAAAGGGCATCATAGCGAATCACGCTTTTGTGGATGGCAATAAGCGAACCGCGTTCGCGGTATCCGTCACCTTTCTGCGGCTGAATGGTCTGCAACTCACTGCCAGCAAAGAGGAACGGGTTCTGAAGTTCTGGGCTCTGGCCGCAGGTGATCTGAGCGAAGATGAGCTGGCTCAGTGGTTTGAGCGCAATACTGCACCATACAAGGTGCAAGGATAGGTTTCCTGCTGCGAGCCTCGTAGTACACTGGAGTGTAACAAGGACCTCTTCCCCAGAACCTTGTTGCGGAAGACAATCGTGGCCTATTACGGTTGTTGGGGTTTTATGCGATCCAACCAAACTGGCGCTGTGCAGTCCACCCGGAATGCCTGCCAATGTTCTATTCCCTTCTTCTTTCTCTCCTTTTATCCCCTTGCTGAGCCGGGCCCCGAAGCCGGGAGCCGTGCGGCTGTGCGAGGACTGCGAGCCCTCTGATGGCTGATCTTGCCACGATTACTACCCCACTTCCCAAGCGGTCCACGGTACTGGACCGCAAGCTGAAGTCGTCTCCCCATCCGGTTGGCATTGCAGTGTTTCTGCTGGCCATGGTTACGAGCCTGACCTACATCGGCGTCCATGTGGCGCACGACCTGGACGGGGCCGCGGTGCCGAGCATGGCGCCCTACCTGATGCTGGGGCTCGCGCTCATCATTGCGCTGGGCTTCGAGTTCGTAAACGGCTTCCACGACACGGCCAACGCTGTGGCAACGGTGATTTACACGCACTCGCTGGAGCCGCACATCGCAGTGGTGCTGTCTGGCATGTGCAACCTGGCGGGCGTGCTGTTTTCAACCGGCACGGTGGCCTTTGCCGTGGTGACGCTGCTGCCGGTGGAGTTGATTCTGCAGGTAAGCTCGGGCGCGGGCTTTGCCATGGTGTTTGCGCTGCTGATTGCAGCGATTCTGTGGAACCTGGGCACGTGGTGGTTCGGCCTTCCTGCCTCCAGTTCGCACACGCTCGTCGGCTCCATCATTGGCGTGGGCCTCGCCAACCAGCTACTCAACCCTCACACCGGCACCTCTGGCGTGGACTGGGCGCAGGCGATGAAGGTGCTGAAGGCGCTGCTGATTTCGCCAGTTGTCGGCTTTTTGCTGGCGGGCGCGCTGATTCTGCTGGCCAAGGCGGTGACGAAGTTCCCCGAGCTCTACGAGGCGCCGAAGGACGACAATCCGCCGCCGTTCCCGATTCGCGCACTGATGGTGCTCACCTGCACGGGCGTGAGCTTCTTCCACGGCTCAAACGACGGGCAGAAGGGCATGGGGCTGATCATGCTGATCCTGATTGGCACGGTCCCCACGGCCTACGCGCTGAACCACGCGGTGAGCGCTGCGGAGATTCAAGACTTTATTGCCTCCAGTGAGCGCACAGGGCGCATTCTGGACCAGCACGTTGATTCCAGCGGCATCCTCGGCGCCGACGCGCGCGAGGAAGTGACGGACTACATCCGCACGAAGAAGATGCAGCCGGACACGATTCTGGCGCTGCGCGAACTGGTGGAAGACCTGGGGCACGAAGTGGCGCTCTATCGCGAGTACCAGAACGTTCCGCCGCAGGATCAGGCGAATGTCCGCAACGATATGTACGTGGCCGGTGAGGCGCTGCGGCTGATGGACAAGAACGGCGACGGCGGATTCAACACCGACGAGCGCGCCGCGCTGATGAACTACAAGTCCAAGGTAGACAAGGCCACGAAGTTCATTCCTGACTGGGTGAAGGTGGCTGTGGCGCTGGCGCTGGGCCTGGGCACGATGGTGGGCTGGAAGCGCATTGTGGTCACCGTGGGCGAGAAGATCGGCAAGGAGCAACTGACCTACGCACAGGGCGCGGCCTCCGGAATTGTCGCCATGGGCACGATCTTTGCCGCGGACAACTTTGGATTGCCGGTTTCCACCACGCACATCCTGAGCTCCGGCATTGCCGGAACCATGACGGCCAACGGCAGCGGTCTGCGCCTGACAACGGTGCGGAATATCGCGGCCGGGTGGGTGTTTACGCTGCCAGCGGCGGCGCTGCTCTCAGGCTCGCTCTACTGGATCTTCCGGCACATCTCCTAAACCAAGCGAAGCGGGCACGGGAAGAGTTCAGCTCTCCCCGTGCCCGCTTTTTTATGGGTACGTGCCGGAACAGGTGCGCGTAAATATCTCTGATTTCCTCACGAAGGCCGGGGAGCGAGCCGCGCTTCCGGTACCATAAACAAGGTACAAATTGTCGCGATGAGCCTGAAAGCCAAGCTGGAAGCTGTTATCTACGCCGCCGACGAGCCGGTCACACTGGGCCAGCTCGCCTCACTGTTTGCCGCCGACGCCCTGGAATGGAAGGCCGAGCAGGAAGCTGCCGCTCGCGCCGCCCAGGCGGAGGAGGCCGAAGAACCGCAGCCGATGCTGGAGGCTGTGGCCGAGTCACTGGGTCTGGACGCCGAGGAAGCCGCAGAAGTGGTGGGCGAGACGGCGGAGGCTGCCGCACAGACCACGCTGGAAGGCACTGCCCCTCCGGCGGAAGCTGCGCCGGAGACCGGCGAACCTGCGTCTGAAGCAGGCGAAGCCGCGGTAGTTGCTACCGAAGCTGGAGCGCCGGAGCAGGCTGCAGCAGCGGCGGACGAGGAGTCTGAGGCCAGGCGGCTGGCGCGGCAGCGTGACCGCGAAGTGAAGGCGATTCTGCGGCAGGTGTTGGACCAGATTGTGGCCGACTACGCGGCAGACGGGCGCGGCGTGGAGATTCGCGAGATTGCAGGCGGGTTCCGCATGGCAACGAAGCCAGAGTGCCACGACGCGGTGCGGCTGTTCATCAAGAGCCAGAAGCCAGCGCTGAAGCTCTCCCTGCCCGCGCTGGAGACGTTGGCGGTCATCGCCTACAAGCAGCCGGTGACGGCACCGGAGGTCAGCGAGATTCGTGGCGTGGAGTCAGGCGGCGTGCTGGGTTCGCTGCTGAGCCGTAAGCTGATTGCCACGGCGGGCCGCAAGCAGGTGATTGGCCGTCCGATTCTCTACAAGACGACGAAAGAATTTCTGCTGCGCTTTGGGCTGAAGGACATCTCCGAGCTGCCTTCGATGGAAGAGTTTGAGAAGATGGCGAGCGAGTTGACGGAGCCTGCAGACGAGGCTGCGACGGAAGAAGCAGCGCAGGCTGCCGTGGGCGGTCCGCCCGAGGGCCAGCCCGACCTGGACGAGAACGCGCCGGAGAACGGCGATGCGCCCGAGGCGGAGGCTGCGGAAACGGCGGGAGCCGAGACCCGAGCCGCCGATGGAGAGACGGCAGAAGCGGCTGACGCTCCTGCTGAAGATGTTGCTGAGGCTGAGGCGGAGACGCCGGAGCCAGAAGCTGAGTCGCCCGAATTGCCGGAGGCTGAGGCCCCGGCGGAAACCGAAACCGGCGACACTGTTGCCACAGAGCCTGCGACTGAAGAAGCGTCCGCCGAGGACGAGCAGGCAGAAACCGAGACGCCTAACCATGGCAACTAAGAGCACGAAGACGACGAAGGCTGAGAAGCCCGCGAAGACGCCTAAGACGGAAAAGGCTGAAGAGACTGTGGCCACGCCGAAGGCTGCGAAGACAACGAAGGCAGCAAAGGCTCCGAAGGCCGAGAAGGCCCCCAAGACCACGACGAAGCGCAAAAAGAAGGCGGAAGACGCTGCTGAGCCCGAGATCTTGACCGAGGCCGCGGCGCTGGAGCCTGAGAACGAGACGGACGACGAGCTGGCGGACACGGAACCGGCGGAGATCCACGACGAAGAGGAACCGGCCGAGGAGGCACTGCGCGCGGTGGCCGAAGCTGAGGACGAGGCTGCGGAGGACGTGGAGCCTGAGGCGGAGCCAGCGGAAGAAGAGGCCGCTGCTGAGGACGAGGAAGACGAGACGGCAGAACTGCCGCCGTCGGCCGCGCCGAAGCAGGAGCGCCTGCAGAAGATTCTGGCGCAGGCAGGCATTGCCAGCCGTCGGCACGCCGAGGAGCTGATCACCGGGGGCCACGTGCAGGTGAACGGGCAGACGGTAACGGTGCTGGGGTCAAAGGCCGATCCAGCGCGCGACCACATTCGCGTGGACGGCAAGCTACTGCAGGGCGCAGAGCGTCTGCGCTACTTTATGCTGCACAAGCCCAAGGGCTACGTGACCACGGTGAGCGATCCCGAGGGCCGGCCCACGGTGATGGAGTTCTTTGCCAAGGCCGGTGAGCGGCTCTACCCGGTGGGGCGGCTGGACTACCTGAGCGAAGGGCTGCTGCTGGTGACCAACGACGGCGAGCTGGCGAACGCGTTGACGCGCGCCGCGGCCGGCGTGGAAAAGACCTACCTGGTGAAGGTAAGCGGCGACCCGACGGAAGATGCGCTGGCCCGGTTGCGTGGCGGCGTCACGATCGACAAGGGCAAGCCTGGCGAGGGCCGCGTACGCACGGCTCCAGCGCGAGTCCGGCACGTGCGCGAAGGCGACAATCCATGGTTTGAAGTGGTGCTGACTGAGGGCCGCAACCGCGAGCTACGCAAGATGTTTGAGGAGATCGGGCACCACGTGGAGAAGATTCGGCGCGTGGGCTACGGGCCTCTGGTGCTGGATGTTCCGGTGGGCAAGATTCGCCCGCTCGACCCGGAAGAGGTGGAGGCGCTGCGGCTGACCGCTGCAGGCAAGCTGAAGCCGAAGCGGCTGAAGACCAAGAACATGCTGCCCAGGGACGCGGGCAAGACCGTGGTCTACGAGGACGCGGAGGAGAAGCCGCGCGGACGGAAGCCCTTTGGCGAGCGGCCTGCGCGGCCCGGGTTTGGCCCGAAGCGCGAGGGCGGATCCAGTCCGCGTCGCGAGGGTGGCTTTGCTCCCCGGCGCGAGGGCGGCTTCACACCCCGGCGGGAAGGCGGATTTGCACCGCGGCGTGAAGGTGGCTTCGCTCCTCGAGCGGACCGGCCAGAGCGCCGCGAAGGCGGATTTGCCAAGCGCGAAGGCGGGTTCGCTCCGAAGCGCGAGGGGGGATTCGGCCAGAAGCGCGAAGGTGGTTTTGGCGCCAAGCGTGAGGGTGGATTCGCGCCCAGGCGGGAAGGCGGATTTGCGCCGCGGCGTGAAGGTGGCTTCGCTCCCCGAGCGGATCGGCCCGAACGTCGCGAAGGTAGCTTTGCGAAGCGGGAGGGCGGGTTCGGCCAGAAGCGTGAGGGTGGATTCGCACCCCGACGTGAAGGCGGATTTGGCCAGAAGCGTGAAGGCGGTTCCGGTCCGCGTCGCGAAGGTGGGTTCGGCCAGAAGCGCGAGGGCGGATTCGGCGCGAGGCGTGAAGGTGGATTTGCTCCCAAGCGGGAAGGCGGATTTGCCCGGCAGGACAGGCCTTTCCGGCCCACGCCTGACCGCGGCGAGCGGCCTGAGGGCGAAAGCCGCGGCTTTGCACCGCGCGGGGAGGAGTTCCGTCCGAAGCGTGGCGGCAACCCCAGGTTTGGGCGGCCCGAGGGCGGGCGCACAGGCAACCGTCGCGACGATCGGGGATTCCGGCCCGACGACCGGCCGCAGCAGAGCTTCCGGCCACGGCCGGAGCGGCGTCCTTTCGAGATTGTCGAAGAGGGATCGGGACAGCCGGCAAGCTTCTCGCGGCCCGCAGCCAAACCCTTCCGCCCGGCAGAGGACCGGCCGTTTGCAAAACCGGCCGCGAAGTTTGGTGCGCGCCCCGGCGCAAAGTCAGGCCCGAAGTTCGGCGGATCCAAGTTTGGCGGTCCCAAATCCGGCGGCAAGTTCGGCCCCAAGCCCAGCGGTGAGCGCCGCGAGGGTGGCTTCCGCGGCAAGCCGAAGACGGGTGGCAAGCCCGGCTTTGGGTTCAAGGGCAAGAGCGGCGGCGCAGGCGGACCGAAGCGTGGCGGTTTCAAGCCGCGTCCAGGCGGGCGTCCGGGTGGAAACCGGGAGCGCTAAAGCAAAATCCTGATACGTGCGACCCTGAGGGACAACCCTGGAGTGGCTCTTTCCTCAAGAAAGAGCCACCTCGCACATAGCAAGCGAGGACACTGCTGTCCGGATTTCGCGCTAAAGCTCTTATTTCGATGAGGCGGTCAGGGAATTTTAACGGAGGGCTGGCGCGCCCGGGCTACTGCAGTCCCGGGTGCGTCAGCCGATCCGTCTGCGGCACCAGATACAGATAGGCCGCCTTCGGCATATCTGTCCGCCAATGATTCGTGGCCCGGGCGAACAGGACTGCGCCAAAGAAGAAATACACAATCACTCCAACCACAACTGCCGGGCGAAGGCCACGGCTGGCCCAGCGCTCGCGTGCGGTGGCAGCGCGCCGCGGCATGAGCGCGAGTTGCAGGGCGTCCTGCGCGGGGCAGGCGGCCACGCACTGCATGCAGGCGGTGCACTCGGCGGAGCGGATCTGGATGAGCTGATCGACCTTGAGGCCGGCAGGGCAGGCCTTGGAGCACTTGCCGCAGTCGATGCAGGCCTCAGCGTCACGGCGGATCTTGACGGGGCTCAGCAGCGAAACAAGGCCCATCAGCGCACCGTAAGGACACAGATAGCGGCACCAGAAGTGCTCAACCAGCGTGGAGGCCAGAACGAACACGCCGATGACGAGCGCCCCGGTCAAACTGATGTCGCGGAAGAAGTTGAGCATCTTCACGTCAGCCATCAAGCCGTAGGGCGTGGCCATAAAGCCGTCGAGCGCCTCTGCGCTCATGCCGCCGATGATGACGGCGAAGAAGGCCAGCAGCAGGTACTTGAGGCCGCGCAGCGGAATGTCAAGCCAGCGCGGAAGGCGAAACGTGCGGCCGTAGATACGGTGGCCGAGGTTCGCCAGGAACTCCGAAAAGGTGCCAACCGGGCAGAGCCATGAGCAGAAGCTCTTCTTCAGGAAGAGGCTCAGGCCCAAAAAGCCGAGAAACAGGAACATGGCCCCGGCATGTACGGCGGGAATGTGGCCCGTAACGAGGAAGTACTTGGTGTTCATGAGCCCGGCGATGGGCAGCCAGCCCTCCACTCCAGCCGGGCGCGGCACGTATAGGCCCTGGCCGCCACGCTCAAAGTAGCGTACCCAGAGATAAAACTGCAGGCCAATCCAGGCGTTAAGCGCGAGGAACAGGCCCTGCACAATGTGGCGCGTGCGCTGCGAGCGGTCCGGCGCGGTGCGGCGGACGAGCGGCTTCTTTGCGGGGGCGGGTTGAACGTGAGCGGCCATGATTTTCGGTTCCGGAATCCAGCCTACGGCCGGGGCTCAGCACACGCTGCGACCTTGGTCACAGTAGGTGATTTGGCTCACATTTGGTGTGACGGAACGCACATGCGTGCATCTGATGGGATATGACGACGGAAAAAGCAACGTTCGGCGCGGGGTGCTTCTGGGGCGTGGAAGCGGCATTTGCGCAGATTCCCGGGGTGACGGGCACGGCTGTGGGATACGAGGGCGGATCGCTGGAGCGTCCCACGTACAAGGACGTGTGCACGGACCAGACGGGGCACGCGGAAGTGGTGGAGCTGGAGTTTGACCCGGCGCAGGTGAGCTATGAGCAGTTGCTGGACGCCTTCTTCAGCCTGCACGACCCGACCACGCTGAACCGGCAGGGACCCGACTGGGGCACGCAATACCGCTCGGCGATTTTCTTCCACTCGGCTGAGCAGCAGGCGGCCGCAGAGGCGAAGATCGCGCAGCTCACCGATGAAGGTCGTTTCAAGCCCAAACGCATCGTCACCAAAGTTGAGTCCGCGCAAACCTTCTGGCGCGCCGAGGACTACCACCAGCGCTATCTGGAAAAGCGCGGGCAGGCCAGCTGCCACATCTAGACAGAGATCAGAGATCAGTGGTTAGAGATCAGGAAAGGCGCGGCTTGGCTGCGCCTTTTTTATTTCTCTGCGCTGCCCGCTTGTTTTGCCATCCACCACGCTCTCACGAACTTCCAGTGGATATACGCCGAGTGGTTCAGGTGCAGGATCAACCCTTCGCGGCCGTCCAGGAAGCCCAGGCGGAAGATGTAGTTGTAAACGAAGGTGGCCGCCGGGTTCAGCAGGGCATTCCACAGGAACGAGGGCAGAGAGCGGCTGACGCGGCCGCGGGCGTAGAGAAGCTCCGCGATCTCGCGCGAGTAGCGCTGCATGTGCTCGAGGTAGATGTCGAGCGTGGGGTAGGCGTAGTGCAGCATGTCGCCGTGGAGCGTGCCGCGCGGCCCCTCAAACTGCGGCGTGGAGTGCGGGCCGACGCCCTCTGACAGGCGCGCAGAGCCGCGGCGGAAGAGACGCAGCTTGTGGTCGGGATAGAAGCCGCCGTGGCGAATCCACTTGCCGAAGTAGAGGTTCAGGCGGGGAATCCAGTAGGCGCCGAATTTGGGCTCGCTGACGAGAAGGGTACGGATTTCGGCCTGCAATTCGGGCGTGAGGACTTCATCGGCGTCCAGTAGCAGGATCCAGTCGCAGGTGCAAAGGTCAAGCGCCACATTCTTCTGCTCGCCGTGGCCGCCGAAGGCGTGGTAGCTGGTTTTGGCACCGAAAGACTGCGCGATCTCCAGGGTGCGGTCACGCGAACCCGAGTCGACAACGATGATCTCGTTTGCCCAGCGCACGCTCTCGAGGGTGCGGGGCAGGTTCGCCTCCTCGTTCATTGCGATCATGGCGACCGACAGCGTCTTGCTCATCGTTGAGCAGAATAAACCAGCGGCCCATGAAGGAGGGCTGCAACGGACGCGGCCGTCTCAGCGAATGGGCGCGGGAAAGCGATAGACGGGCCGGCCGAAGATCCAGGTCGGGGTCAGGATGCGATGCCCCATTGCACAGCACATTTCGCTCCAGTTCCAGCGTGAGGCCAGCTCCGGCACGTCATCTGCGGCAAGCGGTTCCTGCGTCTGGACAAACAGCGGCAGGGGGTAAGAGCAGCTCTCCTCGTGGCACTTGAGCCAGTCCAGCAGCACAACTTCACCGCGCGGCTCAGCGGGGACAAGGCCGTGGCGGGTGTCAAAGCCGGGGCTGCCGCGGAACAGCGAGAAGTTGCTCACATGGCTGCAGGAGCTGCAGACAGCGGCCACTGAACGCACCTCAATGCGCCGCAGATAGGGCCCGGCAAAAGGCAGGCCGATGCGCTCATGCGCCAGAAGAATCGCGGAGCCGCACCAGCGGCAGAAGAATCGGCAGTGCTGCGTGGCAGCACGGTGCACTATGGGGGATGACAGTACGTGCCCGGCCTTGGGCGGCACCGGCGCAGTCGCTTCCAAGGCCCCGGCGGGGGAAACATCTGCCCGCGTTGGCATGACAAGAAGTTCGCCTCGATCGTCACGCAGGAATTTCATAGTGGTTTTCTCCCCTGCCTCCGCTCGCGCTCTACGGAAGGGCCAGAGCGACAGGCTCAAAGTCATACCACGTTCTCCCCGCCGGCTCCCCGGCTCTGCTGTGTTGCACTGCTCGTTCCTCAAGCCGGTTCGCCCACGAACACGAGGAAACATTGCCGCCGGATGCGGCTTTGCCGTTCCGGCGAACCGGCTTGTCACGGTTTGACGTAACTTTGCCGGGTCCTGCTTACATCAATTTTCTCCGTAGAGCGGAAAAGATTAAATACGACTTCCATGCTAATTACGGTGAATCACTTAAGGAACTTACTAAAGCCATGATTGGGCGTGTCGTAATGATTACTTTCCGATTACGTTTTTAGCGTTTGGCAAGTTACCTTGCCTGACTCCTGAAGACTGGACAGCGGCGGCGGCTGAGGCAGACGCCTGCGCTGCGCTTCCCGCAGCCTGGCCGTTAAGCAGCGTGGTACAGTGGGAGTCCACGGGGGTCAGAATGGCGGCCGGATTTCACTTGCCGGGCGGCGAGGAAACGATTGAGCTGCAACAACAGGTGGCGCGTTTGCAGGCGCTGCTGGAGGCTTCGCGCCAGGTCCACTCCACGATTCGCGAGAACGAGGTGCTGGAGCAGACGCTGCGCATTGTGGTGCGCGAACTGGAGATGGACGGCGCGGCGTTTCCTGAGGTTGGGCTCACCTATGGCAATGCCAGCGAGCTGACAAATGGCGCTTCGGCAGACCTGCCGAGTTTTCCGCTGGAGGACCGCGAGGGGCGGCGGATGGCGGCGCTGGTAGTGGCTCCGCCAGAGGGCCGCGAGCTGACGATCTACGAAGCGGACTTTCTGGAGGGGTTGGCGCTGCAGGCGGCGGTGGCGCTGGAGAACGCGCGCAACCACGAGCGCAACCTGGAGTGGGCGCGCGTGCAGCAGGATCTGGATGCGGCGCGGAACATTCAGCGCTCACTGCTGCCGCAGTCACTGCCAAAGATTCCCGGCTACTCGGTGGGCTTCAAATCAGAGACCTGCTACGAGGTGGGCGGCGACTATCTGGACATTGTGGAGCAGCCGGACGGCAGCCTGCTGATGGCGGTGGCCGACGTGGCGGGCAAGGGGCTGGCTTCGGCGATCATGTCGACGAGCTTCCGCTCGGCGTTTCGCGCAATGGCTGCTACGGGCCAGCCGCTGGATGAACTGGCGGCGCGCATGAACCAGCATCACTGGTCAGAGGGCGACGAGGCACGGCGGCGTTACGTGACGGCGATTTTCCTGAGGCTGTATCCGGAGACAGGCGCGCTGGAGGTGGTGAACGCCGGGCACAACCCCGGCTTCCTGCGCCAGCCCGACGGCAGCATAGTGCAGTTTGAGTCCACGGGCACACCGCTGGGCTTGCTGCCGGGGATGCACTATGAGAGCCAGCGCATGGAACTGGCGCGGGGCGCGCGGCTGCTGTTCTACACGGACGGACTGACGGAGGTGTTCCGCGGCGATGAGGAGTTTGGGCCGGAACGCCTGCTGGCAGTGTTTTCCGGGTGCCGCTCCGGCAAAGCCGATGATATGCTCGGTGCATTGTGGACGGCCATTGGAGAGTTCTCACAGGGCAGCCCGCAGGGCGATGACATGACCGCTCTGGCGCTGGCCCGGGAAGCGGAGTGCGCCATGGAGAGCAACGCATGACGGAAGTCAAAACCACCAGTGTTGAAGTGCGGTTGCCCTCACGGTTGGGCTATGAGAAGGTGGCCATGAGCACGGCAGCAGCGGTTGCCAAGCTGATGGGGTTCAAGGAAGAACGCGTCGAAGACCTGAAGACTGCCGTTGCCGAGGCTTGCATCAACGCCATCGAACACGGCAATCTGCTAAATGAGGCGCTTTCTGTCGGCGTGGTGCTATCGACGGTCGACGACACGCTTGAGGTCAAGGTGATTGACGACGGCAAAGGCCTGAAGGCGTTGCCGCCCAAACCGGATATCGACCGCAAGATTCACGGCGAAGAAGACCCGCGTGGCATGGGCATGTTCCTCATCCAGGCGCTGGTGGATGAGGCGGAGTGGGTGAAGGGCTCAAACGGCAGAAGCAGCTATGTGCGCCTCGTCATCCGCCTCGACAAGGAAACGGAATAATACGGCTGAACTCAGCGAACGGAGATACAAGATCGTGCAGACAGAGACCAAAGCGCGCGTTGACCAGCTTACTTCCCCCGCGGGCCATGCAGTGGCCGTCCTGCGTTTTGAGGGCGACATTTCATCGACGTCGAAAGATGCTGTGCTGGGGACCTACCAGACACTGCCCAAGGCGACAACGAAGATTGTGCTGCTGGACTTTACCAAGGTGGACTACATCAACTCGAGCGGGATTGCGCTGGTGATCCAGATGCTGATTGAAGCGTCGAACTCGGCGCAGAAGGTATATGCCTTCGGGCTCTCGGCGCACTTTACCAAGGTGTTCACCATGGTGGGCATCACGAAGTACGCAGGTCTGTTCCACGACCAGGCCGCGGCGTTGGCCGCGCTGTAGAGCCTCTCTCGGCGCGGGAGCATCCTCCTGCGCCGGCACGCTCAGAAGAGCAAATTCCCAGGACCATCGCGGACGACGAAGCGTGAATGCTGCTGCATTAGTTCCTTGGGCTGTTATCTTCTACTGACAAAGCGCCGATTCTGATTCTAAAACCGCCGCCAAAAAGGAACGCTGTGCTCAGTGCTTCAATGGGCGATTCTCTACGGGGGGCGCCGGGCATTGCCTAGCTACGCGGCGAGTGAAGTTCTCCGGTCGCAGCTTCATCTTCCGATTGTCGCTTACCCCTGAAATCGTGACTAATCCAGTCAATCTAGCTGATTTCTTATGAAGCGCCGAGCGATCAATCAGGAGAAAACCACTAAGTTGAGACAAGTTGGTTGCAGATAGCGCATCGTGACCTACATCTGCGCTTCCCTGGACTCTTCCTCCACCATCTTTGTAGAGGGCAGCTTCTCCATAGTTCTCTGCATTGATCGTCCACCCTTCCGGCACGTTGCACACGGCAACAATCCGTCCTTCTTGCATCTGGATGTCGAATGTCCACAAAAGTTCGTCGGGCCTCAGAGTCACGTTCTGCAATCCGATAAGTTCCTGCCCCAAGGCTGGGTAAACGCCGCAAAAAATACCGATCAACAGCGCAAGTGAGATATTTAGGATTGCTTTCATTTCGCCCACCTCATCGTACGTTCGTCATGAATGACAATCGTACACTTAAGCAATTATTGATGAATCGCCGAAGCACTTATTGCCCTTCCCGCCTGCGAACGACTCTCTTGCAATCGCCTCTTCGTCGATTCGGCGGCAAACTCTGGTGCGCTTCGGACTTCGCTGTTTCCCTGTTCTGCGCGCCTGTTTGCTACTGATGCGGCCGTGCGGCGTGCTTTCATGGAAGTGTGAGGCGTGTTGCGCAGGCTGCGCCGCTGAGGACTCGATGACAGAACTGGAATTTCACATTCGCCGCGCTGCGGCGGCGGACGCTGCGGCGCTGTCGCGTCTGTCGGCGGCGGTTTTTCCGCTGGGCTGCCCGGCGAACACGCGGCCTGAGGACCTGGCCGAGTACATTGGCCGGGAGCTGACGCCGGAGCGCTTCCACGCGCTCCTGACGAACGAGCGCATCGCGATCCTGCTGGTGGAGATCGGCGGGCAGCCAGCCGGTTACGCAATGGTCGAGTTGGGCGCGACGCATCCGCAACTGCCGCGTGCAGAGCGCGAGCTGCGGAAGTTCTACATTGACGCGGCCTATCACGGGCGCGGTGTGGCGAACACGCTGATGCAGCAAGTGCTGGCGACGGTGGGCGATGGCTCGCTGTGGCTGAGCGTCTTCAGCGGCAATCCACGCGCCATTGCGTTTTACACGCGCTGGGGTTTCCGGGTTGCCGGGCAGCAGGAGTTTGTGGTCGGCACAGACCACCAGCAGGACTACCTGATGCAGCGCGATGCGAACCACGACACGAAGGAAGACACGGCATGCAACTGAACAGCATGGATTTTGTTCCCCTGCTGATGATTCTGGGCGGCGGCGTTCTGTACCACGTGTGCCAGAAGGCCACGCCTGCCACGCTGAATCCGTTTCTGGCGCTCTCGATTTCATTCGGGCTTGCGTCGCTGACGTGCCTTGCGCTGGTGGCCACGCGCGGCGGCCTCACAACGGAGCAACTGCACCGCGTGAACTGGACCTCAATTGCGCTGGCGTTGGCGCTGGTGACAATCGAATCGGGATACCTGATTGGCTACCGCGCCGGGCTCAAGCTGAACGTCACGTCGTTTGTGTGCAATAACGTGATTGCGCTGGTGCTGGTGATTCTCGGGACGATGTTTTATCGCGAAGGGTTCACGCTGCGGACCGGCTCCGGCATGGTGCTGTGTGTGGCCGGGCTGCTGCTGATGCGGTGAGGCGTCGGCTGGGGTTCGGTTCAGATGGCCCTCGCGCCGCGCGTAGAATTTCCGTATGAACCTTGATGCGATTCAGGCGGCACTGCGCGAGGCCGGTCACGACGGCTGGCTGTTCTACGACCATCATCACCGCGACCCGATTGGCGAGAGCATTCTGGGGCTGGACCCGAAAGCGCACATCACGCGGCGCTGGTACTACTTCATTCCAGCCGCGGGCGAGCCGCGCAAGCTGGTGCACCGCATTGAGCAGGGGCGGCTGGACACGCTGCCGGGGTCGAAGGGGCTCTACTCAAGCTGGCAGGAGCTGGCCACGGGGCTGGAGGCGATGCTGGGCGATGCGCGACGCATTGCGATGCAGTACTCGCCGAACAACGCGATCATGTACGTCTCCATGGCCGACGCGGGCACCGTCGAGTTCGTCCGCAGCCTCGGCAAGCAGATTGTCAGCTCGGCAGATCTCGTGAGCGTGTTTGAGGCTGTGCTGACGGCCGAGCAGGTGGCGAGCCACACGGTGGCGCAGCGCGCGATTGACGAACTGCTGGCCGAGGGCTGGAAGCACATGGGTGAACGGCTGCGCGCGGGCGTCTACACCGAATACGACCACAAGCAGTGGCTGAGCGAGGCGATGCGTCGCGCGGGCCTCGTCTGGAGTGACGGCCCCAACGTCAGCGTCAACGCCAACTGCTCGGACTCGCACTACGACCCGACCGCCGAGCGTTCCTCCGCCATCCGCGAGGGCGACTTTGTGCTGATCGACATCTGGGCGCGCACAGACACCGCCACCAGCGTGTACTACGACATTACGTGGACGGGCGTGGTGGGCCGCGAACCAACCGAGCGCGAGCAGCTGGTGTTTTCCACGGTGACGGCTGCGCGTGACGCCGCCATTCTCGCCGTCGAGAGCGCGTTTGCCGAGGGCCGCGCCATCTGTGGCTACGAGGCGGACGACGCGGCGCGCGCGGTGATCGTGAAAGCCGGGTTCGGCGAGTGGTTCACGCACCGCACGGGGCACAACATTGCGCATGAGATTCACGGGCCGGGCGCGCACCTGGACAACCTTGAGACGCACGACGTGCGCCATCTGCTGCCGCACACCTGCTTCTCTGTGGAGCCGGGAATTTATCTGCCGGAGTTCGGCGTGCGCAGCGAGATCGACATGATGACCTCAGCCGACCGCGCGTGGGTGACGGGGCGGGTGCAGCGGGAGCTGGTGCGGATCTGACGGCAGTATCTAGTTGTCCGTGATCAGTGCTCAGGTATCTTTGGAACCTTCCGGGGGCGGCGTGCGTAGTGAATTTTGCACGCTGCTTCCGGGAGGTTTTTCTGCCTATGCATCGAATGCGATTCTTCGCGGTGCTGATTCTGGCGTTATGGACTGCGCCCTGGGCGCGTGCGCAGCAGCAGGGCTTGCCTGCCGCCGACCCGCTCTACAAAACCATCGCCGGGCTCGATGGCGAGCTGTTTGACGCCTACAACCGCTGCGAGTTGGACAAGCTGGGCGCGATGGTGGACGAGAATCTGGAGTTCTATCACGATGTGACGGGGCTTGCGGTGGGGCGAAAGCCGTTCGTGGACGCGATCCAGACGAACATCTGCGGCAAGGTGCAGCGTGTGCTGGTGCCGGGCACGCTGGAGGTCTATCCGCTGCACGGCTACGGCGCGGTGGAGATCTGCGTACACCGCTTCACGCACCCGCACGATCCTGTGTCGCTGGGCGAGGCGCGGTCCATCATGCTTTGGCAATTGAAGGACGGCGCGTGGCACCTGATGCGCGTGATCAGCTTTGACCACCACGCAGCACAACGCTGAACCACCCACCCCCGGTGCGATATAGTCGAAGAGGCATGGCAGCTACTCCCAACCCGCAAGTGTCCGCCGCGAAAAGCGCGCAGGGCTTTGTCTATCTACCACTGATTGCAGGCTGGCTGGTGCCCGGAGCCGGGCATCTGCTGCTGGGCAAGTGGGTGCGTGCGCTGCTGCTGGCAGCGTCGATTCTGGGCATGTTCGCGATTGGCCTGGCGATGGGCGGCAAGGTGTATGCACACTCGGGCGACATTCTGGACATGCTGGGGCTGGCGGGCGATCTGGGCAACGGCGTGCTCTACTTCCTGAGCCGCACGCTCGGGCTGGGTGCCGACTCTGTGCAGGTGACGACGGCCGACTACGGCACGCGGTTCATCGTGGTGGCCGGGCTGCTGAACGTGATTGCCGCCGTGGATGCGCACAACCTGCGCACGGGGAGAAAGCCGCTCTAATGTTCTCGCCTTCTCACTTCACGGCTGTGGTTCTGTTTGCGCTGTTTGCCTCAGTGGTCTTTGGCATCACCATGCGCGAAACGCCAAACAGAATGGTGCGTTACGGCGCCTACTGCTTTGTGCTGTTTGTGGGCTCGGCCATTGTGCTGAGCTGGGTGATGTACTTCATCGCACGGTAAACGCGGTTCCCTACCTCAATTTTCACGCGCCTTCGAAACGCTGCCAGACGGCTGCGTCAAAGCGGTGGCGGCAGACGTAGCCCTCAGCCTCATAGAGCGCGATGGCGTCGTGGTTTGCTCCTGTGACGGTGAGCGAGACCTCTGCCACGCCCTGGCGCAGAAACTGTGCGGCGGCAGAGTCCAGCAGCAGGCGAGCCATACCGCGCCGCCGGTAGTCCGGATGAATGCAGAGTTGGGTGACGTGGCCGCTCTCCGGGCTGACGCGGGAGCCGAGTACCAGGCCTGCGAGCTCGCGAGTGGTGCGGTCCACGATGACATGCGAGGCCATCTGCGAGAAGGCTCCACAGCCGGCGTAATGCACGATGTTGTGCAGGAAGCGCAGTGATCCATGCACGGAGTGGTACTGGTCATTAATGAGGCTGTCAGGGTGGTCGCGATACGACTCGGCGATGAGGCGTGAAGCGGCGTGGAGGTCTTCTTCACGCCAGCCGCGCAGCTCAAGCGGGGCGGGCAGCACGGCGCGCGGCGGCATGCGCTGCACGTCCAGCGGCTGCACCATGAAGATGCGCGGGTGAAGCCCAAAGCCTGCGCTCTGAAAGCTGCCGGCGTGCGTGCCGGATGAATGCAGCAGCAACTGCGACTCGATGCGGTCCACCTGCGGCGAGTTAACCAGCATTTCAAGCAGGTGACGCAGCAGAGTGGTTTCAACGGCGTGCGCGGTGCCGGTTTCAGCTCCGGCCAGGGCGAAGAGGTCGCCAATGACAGCTTTGGTGTCCTCGTAAACGCAGAAGGTGTAACCCACGATCTGCCCGGACTCAAGCGCGGCATAGCCGGGCAGCATGCGCGTGTCCATGTATTGCAGGAGCAGGCGCGAAGAGGCGCGGTAGTCCCAGTGGAGGCGCTCTCGCCACACGTCACTCTCGGCCTCAAGCAGAGGCCGCAACTGGGGAGCGGAAAAGTGCCGCAGGTCGAGAATCTCGAGCGAAACGTCGGCTGCCATGTGCCGTCCAGGCTCTCTGTCCGGTCCGCCGCAGGCTCAGAGCCGGCAAACAGAAGCGGGGCACAGAGGATCGATCTAGGGGCTACGCCTTTGGCTCACTGTGCCACGAAGCGCGGCCTTGCAGCAAGTCTACTGGAGCGGATCGGTATGCGCAGCAGCATCCGACTGCGTTGCGGCGGGACCCACGAGGAAGACCTCGAGGCCCTGCTCCGGCCAGGTGAACAGTGGCTGATAGGCGCGGCCCTCAAGATATTGGACGAGCGCATCCTGCGTGTGGAGATCTGCTCCGCCGCGACCAGTCATGCGTGCCACCAGGAAGTGCTCCTCGTCTGGCACGCCGGTCTCCTCATAGTTGGCCACCTGATGATTGCGATAGAAGGCCAGGCCGTACTCAACGTCACGGCGGACGCGGAAGACAGCGACGGTCTCATTGGCAGGCGCCATTCCGGCAAGCCGGTCAGCGAGAGGACGCGCGGAGTAGGAGCGGTCCAGCATGCGGATCATGCGCTTGGATGAGTCCACCTGGCCCACGCCGAAAAACGGGCCGACCCCATAGAGAAAGAGCATGAGCACCGCAAGGATGCCGGTGGTGGCCAGACGCAGGCGCGCAACGCCGAATCCGTGAACAACGATGACGATAAGCAGCGCCGCTCCTGCCGATGCCAGCAGAGCAACCACCAGCGCATGCCACGGCGGCATGACCGCGCCGTGAGCCACGAACCAGGGCAGCAGGAACGCAAACAGCGTCATGACGCCGCAGAGTGAGGCGTGGCCCGCAAGAATCCAGCGGTTGAGCCCGCGCGCACGGCTGCGGAAGAGGAAGTCGCCGGTGAGGATGGTGATGGGCGGAATGGACGGCAGGACGTAACCGGGAAGCTTGGACTGCGAAAGCGAGAAGAAGACGATGGGGATCAGCGCCCAGAGGACGAGGAATTCGGGGAAGGCGTCACCGGGGCGGTTGGGCTTGGGCTTGTCGGCGCGGGTGTGTCGATGGCGCCACTCGGCCACCGACGTGAGGACACCGTCCGCCAGTGCCCGAACCGCAATCACCGTCCACGGCATGAGAGCCAGCACAATGACGACGAGGTAATACCACACAGGCTGCTGGTGCTGATAGCGGTTGGTGGCAAAGCGCTCCAGGTTGTGCTCAAGGAAGAACTCGCGGAAGAACGTAGGATTCTGATGCTGCACGGCGATGAACCACGGCAGCACGATGGCGAAGTAGAGGGCGACGCCGGGCCACCAGATGGATCGCTTGAGCAGAGACCACTCGCGGCGCAGCGCGGCGAAGGCCGCGACGATAAGCAGTGCGAGGAAGGGCGCAACGGGCCCCTTGGCGAGCGTGGCGACGCCGGTGAAGAAGTAGATGTCGAAGAGCCAGAACTTGGAGTCGGTCTCATACCACGCGTACCAGCCCAGCAGACCGATGGACAGCGGCGCGGCCAGTTGCATGTCCGTCGATGCCCCGCGCGCAAAGCCGATGATGCCCGCGCAGGCGACGGTGATCAGTGCCGCGTCCAGGTGGCCACCGGGGCGGAACCGCCGCATGTGGAGATAAATGAGCGCCGCCATGATGAAGGCGAAGGTGGCGGAAGGCAGGCGCGCCGCCCAGTCGTGAACGCCGAAGTCCTGAAAGACGAACATGGCGCGCCAGTAGTAGAGCGCGGGCTTCTCAAGCCAGGGGTGGCCGTAGAGGAAGGGCGTGACGCAGGCGCTGAGCCGTTCCTTAAGCGTATGGGCGGAGTCAAAGCGCCCCAGCATCTCATGCGCAATCTGGGCATAGCGCGGCTCGTCTGCACCGACGAGGCCAAGGCCATCACCGCCCAGCAGAGGCGTGACGCCATAGATGATGAAGAAAACCGCGCAGACGGCAAAAAACACGCCTTCCCGCAGCGCAGGGCCGCTCGGCATCTGCCAGCGCGACGGCTTCGGTGCATCAGGAACTGAGGGTTCCAGTTGAGTCTCCACTCCCAGCGGTTCTCCAACGGGCGCGCCCTCGCGCGACCCCTGTGCGGCCCTTCCGCGGAAGCCGGGGAACTTCCGGGGACCGGTGAATACTGCAAAAATCACTCGTGGCAAGCAAGCGCGGAGCGTTGAAAGCCTGCCCCAACTGCTTGCCGGGACTGGGTCAAGGCTATCAGATTGCGCTCGAAGATGCGGGCGCCTCTCCGCTCAGGTGCGCCACCTGCGGGCGGAGTACGCTGAGAATCTGTTCGAGTGCGCGCTCCAGAGGACCGTCCAGCGTGCATCCGGCGGCGTTTTCATGTCCGCCGCCACCGAGCGTTTCCGCCAGCGCAGCCACGTTGACGCGGCCCTTGCTGCGCAGGCTCAGGCGGATGCGGCCCTCAGGCAGCTCGCGCAGGAAGACGGCAGCTTCTACGCCCTCAACAGAGAGCGCGTAGTTGACGATGCCCTCGCAATCCTCTTCCGTGGCGCAGGTGCGGATCAGGTCTTTCTGCCGAACCCAGACCCAGGAGAGACGGCCTTCACGATGGAGCGTGGTGAGCGCGGTGCCAAGCAGGAGCAGCTTTGACATGGGCGCCGTGAAGTAGGTGTCGAGCGCGATCTTGACGGGGTTTGCGCCGGCCGCGACCAGTTCCTGCGCCAAAGCGAAGGTGGAGGCGCGCAGCGTGCCGAAGAGGAAGCCGCCCGTATCCGTGAGCAGCGTGGTGTACAGGCAGGTAGCCATCTCGCGCGTCACGGTGCCGCCTGCGGCCTTGACGAGCCGGTGGACGAGCTGGCCGACGCTGGCGGCTTCGCGGTCAATCCAGTTGACGACGCCCCACATGCGGCCGCTGGTGTGGTGGTCAATGTTGACGATGGGGAACTCTTCAAGTCCGCGCAGGCGCGTGCGCTCGGCCGAGTCGCACTCCAGCAGGATGGCCGCGTCATAAGGGCCGTGGACACGCATGGCGGTGCGCAGACGATCAGCCCAGGGCAGCCCGCGATAGACGGCCGGGACGCGGTCAGCGGTCACCAGATCAGCATGCTTGCCCATCTCCTCCAGCAGCATGCCCATGGCCAGCACGGAGCCAACGGCGTCGCCATCTGGCCGCGAGTGGGAGCAGACAAGAAACCGCTCGCCCTCGCGGATGACCTTGAGGATGGCTTCAATGGCGGCTGCGGAAGCGGCGTGATCGGTTTCGATGGCTGCGGATGGTTCCATGGCGATTTACTCGACGGGGGCCTTCTGGCGCTTGCGCGCGCGATCCATCAGTTCTTCAATCCGCGCCTGGAAACGGCCGGAGCGGTCGGCCAGAAAGCTCAGGTCCGGGATGTGGCGCACACCGAGGCGCTCTTTGAGCTCGTGGCGAATGTAGCCCTTGGCGGCATCGAGACCGGCCACAGTTTCAGCTTCGGCCTTTTCAATGTCGGCGACGGTACCGTTGACGGCGAAGTAGACACGCGCGGACTTGCCGCCGGAGTTCAGCACCACCTCGCTGATAAAGCAAAAGGCGATGCGCGGATCGGAGAGTTCGCCCTCAATCATGGCGCTGATCTCCTCGCGCAGGGCTTCCGCCACGCGATCCTGGTGGTGTTTACGGCCTCTGTGTTCCGGCATACGGCAAAATCCTTCCTTCGGGAAAACTAATCAGGATACCAGAGGCTCAAAACCCGGCTGAGAGCCTGTCATGAACTTTCGCGCCGGTGTCGCTGGCGCCAATTTTTTCGAGATCAAGGAGCGAGGAGCGACGCAGACCGAGTGTCTGCTAGCGACGACCGACGCAGAGATCGGGAAAATTGGCCCCAGCCCTCCGGGTTGCGGTAAAAATCGCGCCATACTTTGTTGTCGTCCTTGCCTTGGAATAGCCAAAGTCTGCGTCCTCCGCCTCGTCTGGCGTGATTTTCTCCCGCAACGACGCCCGCGGGAAAGCTCATAACAGGCTCTGAGCCGCGAGCGGCGCTATGATGGTCGCGTTGCGGCCCCGGTGCGCGGGCCTGCGCGGAAAGGGTTTGCCCGATGGACTGTGCCCGGAAGCTGCAAACGGCTGCGCTGCGTGCCTTGGCGTGCGCTGGACTGGTGTGCTGCGTGTTGCCTGCCGTGGCGCAGAACGGGCCGCAGGCCGCGGCCGCGGGAACCCAGGCCGCGAGCCAGGACAAGCCGCAGGACGCCAGCAAAGACGCGGGCAAGGATGCGGCGAAAGACAAGCCGAAGCCCGAGGCGAAGAAGGACGAGCCGCCTGCGGTGACTGAAGCGATCATCCCCATGCAGGACGCCCCCAAAACCTATCGCGCCGTCTATACCGACGCGCGCTTCGGTCCTGCGTTCACCGTGACGGTGGAGCGCGACGGCGAGCGGGCATTGGTGGACCGGGCCATGCCAGGCGGCGCACACACGCGCACGCTCTACGATCTGGCGCAGGGGACGCGCGTCTCCTGGACACAGCCGAACCCGGCGGGGAGCTGCGTGCGCGCGGCGTTCGCGGGCGACTGGGGCGATCCGTTTGCGTCCACCGTGTTCAACGGGATGGACACCCACTTTGCGGGCAACGCGGTGCTGCGCGGCGTGAACACAAACATCATGGAGGGCCCGGCGGCCTCTGGTGGCACGGCGCGGGCGTGGTTTGACGCTAACACGAACCTGCTGCTGCGAGCTGTGGAGACAGGGGCAGGCGGCGGCGCGTCGACGCTGGTCGAGCTGACGACGCTGGATCGCGCCACGCCACCAGCCGCGGCGTTTGCCGTGCCTGCGGCATGCGCAGCGCCAGCCTCAGCAGAGGCGCTGCGGGCGCGGCTGTTCTCCGGCCGTGCCGCCGAGCTCACCCCCGCCAACGTCGCGCCTGAAAACCTCGGATCTGAGTCCTGCACCGTCCTCGTCCGCGTCGTGCTGGCGGGATCACTGGCCCCACTGACCCGCGGATTTCAAGCGGCAGTGGATCTGGCGCTGGACCCGGCGCATCCCCCTGCCTACGACATTGAGGTGACGCCCGAAGGGCACGCGACCTTTGCCGGGGGCCAGCTGCATGAGGTGACAGGCGAGTTCCGCAGCGGCACGCTGCGGCTGGAGCACGCGCCAGCGGAGTTCGAGGTGGACGCCGAGTTTGGCGCAGCTGGTTCAGCGCACGCACTTGTCCGGCGGCAGTGCCCTGCACCGGAGACGACGCTGCTGCTGGTGGTGCGCGATCCGGCGGCCCCGGAGGACGGCGCGGCGTGGGTGTGGGCACGGCACGGTGCTGCGCGTCCCTGAAAGTACACGGTGCAATGGGGCGCCGCAGTGTCGCGGCCCGCGGAAACTCTGTATCCTAAGAACGCGGCCCGATGTATTTTGACAAGGCAATCCGCGGCGAAAAGATCTCCGGTGGCAAGCTCACGGCGGTGCAATACGGCATCCTGCTGATGATGCTGGCGCTGGCGGCTGGGCTATGGCGTCTGCAGGTGCTGGGCGCGGACACGTTCCGAGTGCTGGCTGAGCAGAACCGCGTGCGCAAAGTGCCGTTGCTGGCGCCGCGCGGCAAGCTCTTTGACCGCGAAAATCGCCTCATTGTCGACAACTACCCCTCGGTTTCCTGCTTTCTGGTACGCGAGCAGGGGCACAACGTGGACGCGGACCTGCCTCTGATTGCCAAGGGGTTGCACCTGGACCTGGCGCAACTGCAGGCAACGCTGGACCACTACCGCAAGTCGCCGGGCTACCAGCCGATCCCGATCAAGCAGGAGATCACGCCGGACGAGCAGGCGTTTATCGAGTCGCACCGCAACGAGCTGCCGGAGCTGGAGACGATCGACGTAGAGCGGCGGCTTTATCCGCGCGACGGCTTTGCGGCGCACCTGATCGGGTACGTGGGTGAAGTCAGCGAGGACATGCTCAACAACGACATTCGCTACGCGGCCTACGAGCCGGGCGACGTGGTGGGCAAATCCGGTGTTGAGCAGTCTTATGATGAGCTTCTGCGCGGCGTTGACGGCTCGCGCGACGTGATTGTGGACAGCCACGGCCGCGAGGTGGGCTACCTGCGCACGCAGCACGCCACGCCCGGCAAGGACCTGCGCCTCACCATCGACAACGACATCCAGCGCTCGGCTGAGCTCGCCCTTGGCAAGAATAACGGCGCGGTCATCGCCATGGACCCGCGCACCGGCGACATTCTCGCGCTGGTCTCGCACCCCAGCTACGACCCCAACGCCTTCTCCGTGCGCATTGGCCGGCAGGAGTGGAACGACCTGATCACCAACCCCAACCACCCGTTGATGAACAAGGCCATCCAGGACCAGCTTGCGCCCGGCTCCACGTTCAAGATCATCATGTCCGCCGCCGGTATGCAGGAGGGCGTCGCCCAGGACATGCACGTGAACTGCGCTGGCGGCGGCACCTTCTACGGCCGCTTCTTCCACTGCGACAGGCACCACGGCATGCTCGACATCCACCAGGCGATTCCTCTCTCCTGCGACACCTTCTTCTACGCTCTCGCGCAGAGGCTCGGCATCGACACCATCGCCCGTTACGCCACCAGCTTCGGTATCGGCCAGCGCACCGGCATCGACCTGCCCGGCGAGATGGCCGGCATCATGCCCTCCACGCAGTGGGAGCTCAAGAACTACCACCAGAAGTACTACGCCGGAAACACTATCTCGGTCGGTATCGGCCAGGGTGAAACACAGGTCACGCCGCTGCAGCTGGCGCGCGCGCTCAGCGGCCTCGCCTCAAACGGCCACTTCGTCCGGCCGCATGTCGTGGATCAGAGCCAGCTCGACCCCAACTTCCGCAAGGCCATCGTCGACTCCTTCCCCGGCTCCGGCGACGCCTACGTGCCCATCTCAAACGAAACCTGGATGACCATCACCGAAGGCATGGCCGCCGCCACCACCACCGGAACCGCAGCCGCAGCGCATCTGCAGGGCATCGACTTTGCCGGTAAGACCGGCACCGCGCAGGTGGTCGGCTCCGGTGACACGCACGTGAAGGGTGGCGCCAGAACGCCAAACGCGTGGTTCGTCGGCATGGTGCCGCGCCGCAATCCTGAGTTGGTCGTTGTGGTCCTGCAGGAGCACGGTGACTGGGGTTCGAGCTCAGCCTTGCTGGCCGCGCACGTGGTCAACACCTACGTGACCAAGAAGCGCCGCGCCGAGCATAACCTGCCTCCAGAGCAGGCCGCCACGCCCAAGCCCGTCGAAGTGGGTGCGGTCTGGTCCGCGCCTGTGCCTCCCGGCCAGCCGCAGCGCATGCAGGGCGGACATTTCTTCCTCAATCCCACGCAGGACGCAGGCGCGCTGGCAAGCCAGCTCATCCGCGTACCGGCGCTGCTCGGGCTTGCCCCCAGCCCCGCGCTGCCCCGCAAAAGGATCATGCACTGATGGCGGCAATGCGGCGTTTTCTCACCTTTCGCGACTTTGACTGGGGCCTGCTGCTGATGCTGCTGGTGCTGTGCACCGTGTCAGTCTTTGAGATCTACTCGGCCACGCTGAACACGCGCTTTCACGGCTTCCACTCGCGGCAGATTCTGTGGATTTCCGGCGGCATGATCGCCATGTTTGCGCTCTCGCGCGTGGACTATCACCGGCTGCTGGACTTTGTTCCGTGGGCCTACGGGTTCTTCCTTGTGAGCCTGGCGGCAGTGCTGGTGCCGGGCATCGGCCACAAGGCACTGGGCGGGCGGCGCTGGATCAAGCTGGGACCGATGCAGTTTCAGCCGTCAGAGTGGATGAAGCTGGTGCTGATCCTCATGGCGGCGCGGTACTTTGCCAATCTGGGCGGCAAGCGGCTCACCTGGGGCGACATCGGCAAAGCCTTCGCCATGATCGGCATTCCAATGCTGATGGTGCTGAAGGAGCCGGACCTTGGCACATCACTGACTTACGCACCGGTGCTGGTGGCAGGGCTGCTGCTGGGCGGCATCAACTGGCGGCAGGCGGCCATTATCGCAACGGTGGGGTTGGCGCTGGTGGGCGGCATCTGGTCCAGCGGCAAGCTGCTGAAGCCCTACCAGAAGGCGCGCCTGACGAGCTTCATCAATCCGGACGAGGACCCACGTGGCTCCGGCTACCAGGTGAAACAGTCGCTCATTGCGGTGGGTTCCGGTGGCATCTGGGGCAAAGGCGCCGCAAAGGGAACGCAGACGCAGGGGTACTTCCTGCCAATTCCCTATACGGACTTCATCTTTGCGGCCTTCAGTGAGGAGCACGGCTTTGTGGGCGCGATTTTTGTGCTGCTGCTATACTTCTTCATATTGATGCGTTTGATTCAAAACGCTCAAACAGCCGCCGACCTGCCCGGCTCCCTGATTATTATGGGCGTCGTGGCTGTATTGACCTTCCAGATTGCGGTCAATGTAGGCATGGTCATCGGGTTCATGCCCGTCACCGGAATCCCCTTACCGTTAATGAGTTATGGTGGATCCTCGGTGTTGTTTACCTTCCTTGCGCTGGGTGTTGTGATGAACATCCGCATGCGCAGGTTTGTAAACTAGAGCGGCCGGCACGGGTTCGGTTAGGTGCCGCTCAAGCGTTCGGCCTGATGTTCCGGACGCGCACAACAAGATTGACCTTCTGTGGTGCTCCGCACCGGCGGACACTCGCAGAATGATTTCGATTCAAGCATTTACGCCGGCACAGGTCGCGATGGACCCCGGGCCCGGCAGGATTGAGTTTCATGAGCACGCAGAGATGGGAAGTCCATCGGCAGCCGTCAGCCTCTGAGAGTCGCGCGGAAGCGCCGGAGCTAAGCTCCGCCCCGGTCACGCGATTCGGTATGACGCCTGCTGTTGGACGAACGGCCCGGCCGGAGTTTCCGGCCACGCAGGCCACAAACTCTCTGCACCAGGATCACCCTCTCGTACGGTGCGTCCGTCCGGACGCACGCCGCGGCAGTCCGCCCCTTTTGAACCGCCGCCACGACGACACCGGCACTTCCGCCGGTTCCCGGTCTTCCCGTCCGCTCCTCTCTGTCCTTTCCGGTTCCGTACCTCTCCCTCCCGCCTTGCCGCAGGCCCCGGTCGCCAAGAGCCACCGGGCGGAAAGGTACGATGGCAAAAGAGATTTGCATTTCCTCCACGCCGCATGAGACGCGGCTCGCGATCATCGAAGACGATCAGCTTTCAGAGATCTACTACGAGCGCGAAAACGAATATACCCTTGCCGGGTCCATCTATAACGGCCGCGTAACGCGCGTGCTGCCGGGCATGCAGTCGGCATTTGTCGACGTAGGCCTGGAGCGCGACGCGTTCCTCTACGTGACGGACTTCCTGGAGCTTGAGGACCAGGAAGACACCGACGAGGTGGAGAAGGCGGCTGTGGCCAGCCCGAACCAGGCTCCCCGCGAAGTGCGGCACAGCGACCGCAGTGACCGCGGCGAGCGCAGTGAACGTGGCGAACGCGCTGAACGTGGCCGTGGACGCGGAGAGCGTCCGGCTCGCGAGGCCCGGGCCACTGAAGAGACGGAAACCGAGGAGATTGAGCAGCCCGTTCCTGAGACGGCTGCGCCCGCTGTAGAGGCGGGTGTCGAGTCCGCCGAGACGGCCGAGGAAACTGGTGGCCGCCGCTGGCGCGGACGCCGTCGCCGCCGCGGAAGCCGCGGACGCGATGCGCAGGCTGAGGCTGGCGAGACGACAGAAACCGAGCTTGCTGCGCCCGAAACCGCTGAGGTGGAAGAGACACACGCGATTCAGGCCGAGGCCGTCGAACCCCGTGCGGAACGCTTCCAGCGCGAAGAGCGCGCAGAGCGGCCTGCCCGCGGTGAACGCCAGGAGCGCCCGGCGCGTGGTGAGCGCGCTCAACGGGTTGAGCGCGCACCTGAGCGCGTCACGCTTCCGGGAGAGCGGTTCCTGCTGCCCGGCGAGTCACTGCAGAGGTATGGCGGCGCGCCCGCCGAAGAAGAGCCGAAGGCGAAGGCAGAGTCCGCGCGCCCGGCCGTGACTTCTCGTCCGTCGACGCTGATTGAGGCGCCGCTGGCCTGGGACGGTAGCGGCCTGCTGCCCGGCGAATCACTGGCGCGGCATCGTTCGGCGGAGCCGGAAGCTCCTGCAGCCGACGCTCCGCACGCAGACGAAGAGCTGACGGAAGAGGAGCTGACTGAAGAGACGGTCGAAGCTGCCGAGCCCGAGTCTGATGCCAGCGCCTCACATCACGTCGATCCGCTGCCGCCGAGCGGCTTCCGGCTGTTTGGACTGGGCGGAAAGAAGAAGAAGGACGAAGAGCACGCCGAGGAGCACGCGGCAGGAGAAGGCAAGCCTGCATCGAATCCCGCGGCTTCATCCTTTTCACCGGGCAGCGGCCTGGTGGAAGAGGAAGTGATCGAAGGCGAAGAGCTGGACCTGCCTTCTCACCGGCACGCGCACAAGCACGACGATGCCGACCTGGACGAGTACGAGGAAGAGACGCTGCAAACCAAGATGCGCAGCGGCGACGTGGGCGAGATGCTGCAGGAAGCCCACCTCGATCACCGCATCCAGCTGGACTTTGACGGCAAGAACGAAGAAGAGGAAGACGAGACCGAAGAGGACGAGGACGATCCCGCAGCGCAGGCTCAGGCTCAGGCTGAAGGCCGCGCCCCGTCATCGCGGCGCGAGCGTGGCGGTCGCGGACGGCGCGGTCGCGGCGAACGCGGCAGCGAACGTGGCGAGCGCAGCGGAGAGCGCGGCCATCGCAGCGGCCGCGGCCCCTCACGGCGCTCTGCGCAGACGCAGGACCTGCCCATCATCAGCGACCTGCTGAAGCCCGGCCAGGAGATCCTGGTGCAGATTGCCAAGGAGCCCATCGCCAAGAAGGGCGCGCGCATCACCTCGCACATTGCCCTGCCAGGCCGCTTCCTGGTCTTCATGCCCACCGTCTCCCACGTGGGCGTGAGCCGCAAGATTGCAAGCGACGAAGAGCGCCAGCGGCTGAAGCGGATCCTGATCCACGAGCGCGGCGAAGCCTCTGGCGGATTCATTGTCCGCACGGCGGCTGAGGGTGCCAGCGAAGAGGAACTCCGCGCTGACCTGCGCTTCCTGATCCACCTCTGGGCAGAGATCAAGCAGCGCTCTGACAACTCGAAGTCGCCCGCATTGATCTACCACGATCTCTCGCTGGTGGAGCGCATTCTGCGCGACCAGGTAAGCGAGGACTTCTCGTCGATCTGGGTGGACTCCGAGGCCGATTACGAGCGGATTGTGCGCTTCCTGAACCGCTTCTCGCCGCAGCTTGTCCGCCGCGTGAAGCTCTACACGAAGGAAACGCCGCTGTTCGAGCACTTCGGCATTGAAGACGAGATCTCGAAGGCGCTGCGCTCGAAGGTGTGGTTGAAGTCGGGCGGCTCCATCGTCATCAATCAGACCGAAGCGCTGGTGGCCATCGACATCAACACCGGCAAGTACGTCGGCAAGTCGGCGCGGCTTGAGGACACCATCGTCAAGACGAACCTCGATGCAGTCCCTGAGATCGTCCGCCAGATTCGCCTCCGCGACCTGGGCGGCATCATCATCATCGACTTCATCGACATGGACGAGCGCAAGAACCGCTTCAAGGTCATGGCCGCGCTTGAGGAAGCTCTCAAGACCGACCGCGCACCGACGAAGGTTCTGCAGTTTAACGACTTCGGCCTCGTCGCCATCACGCGCAAGCGCGTAAAGCAGTCGCTGGAGCGCACGCTCTCCGTGTCCTGCCCCATCTGCCAGGCCACCGGCATGGTGAAGAGCCCAGCCACGGTCTGCAACGAGATCTACGTGGAACTGCGCAAGATGCGGAAGCACTTTGAAAACGAGGACGTTCTGCTGCGCGTGCACCCGGAGACGGTGAAGACGCTCAAGTCCAACAACGCACGCTGGCTGAACGACTTCGAAGAGCTCACCGGCAAGAACATCCTGGTGAAGAGTGACGCCACGCTACACCCGGAGCAGTTCGACATCCAGGGGTAAAGCAAAACCTCCCTTGCAACCACGAAGGCCGGCCGCACACGCGGTCGGCCTTCTGCTTTTGTGGCGGGCTTCACCGTATCGGTATGCTGCCCCCTCTTTTGGAGGAGTTATGCCGGGCAACTTCCTATCAGGAGATGTGTCTAACCAAGTTGAAGCGGGGGCATTGCACGACTCCCGCAGGAACGCAGCTTAACTTATGAATTTCGAGGTACGGACAATGTTGACTCCCCGCTCGATGCCGCTGGTGCGGCATGGTTCCGTTATGGCCGCTGTGCTGCTGCTGGCAGCCGGCATGGCACGCGCGCAGTTTGCGCACGCACCGGAAACCTCCTCTGACTCAACTGCCCTGGTTGCCGACTCCAGCTCCAGCGCAAGCCTGCCTGATGGCATGAATCTTGCAGCCGAGCCCACACCGGCCGGGGCCGCGACAGGCGGCCAGTATGGCCGCTCGCCGTACGGCCGCCGGGGCAGCGCCCTGAGCCACCTGGCCTTTGAGGCGGGTGGTGGCTTCAACGCACCAACGCCGGACTCCTCCAACTACATCACCTGGGGCGGCAACTTTACGGTGGGCGCGGGTTACCGTTTCACTCCCTACCTGAGCATGCTGGCCGAGTATCAGTTCATTGACAGCAAGCTGCCCGCCGCGGTGATTGCGCCGACGGGCGCCAACGGCGGCCACGCGCACATCTGGTCGCTGACGGTTTCCCCGGTCGTGGACCTGTTCCCAAGGAGCGACAACAGCATTTACTTCACCGGCGGCGGCGGCTTCTACCGCAAGGTGACCAGCTTTACTGATCCGGTCGCGTCGTACTACTGCGACTACTTCGGCTACTGCTACATCGGCACAAACAACGTAGTCGTCGGCCACTTCTCGTCCAATCAGGGTGGCTGGAACATCGGCATGGGCTACTCGCGCAAGCTCGGCGACCGCTACAGCGACAGCCGCATGAAGCTGTTTGCGGAAGCGCGCTATCTGGACGTGCTGACGCCGGCGGTGGTGGCATCTGCCAACGGCCTGCCTGAAACCCGCGTGGGCGCGGACACGATCATCATCCCTGTCACGGTCGGCATCCGCTGGTAAGACCGCGGCGAAGACACTGAGCATTGCCAAGAAGGCCGGGGCACGCGCTCCGGCCTTTCTCATGCGCGCAAGCAGCGCCCGCAACCAGCGCCGTCGCCTGCTATGCTGGGCTCGCTATGGTGAAGATTGAACTGAAGTACGAAGGCGACTTGCACACGAACGCGGTGCACACCCCGTCCGGCGCAGTGCTGAGCACGGATGCACCGAAGGACAACCAGGGACGCGGCGAGAGCTTCTCGCCTACCGATCTCGTTGCCACAGCTCTCGGCAGCTGCATGCTGACGATCATGGGCATCCTGGCCCGCACCCTCTCCATCGACATCAGCGGCGCCACCGCCTCGGTTGAAAAAGAAATGACCGCCACGCCGCCGCGGAAGATTGCGCGCCTTGCAGTAAAGATTCACGTCCCCCACGCCATCAGCCCGGAGAACCGCGAAAAGTTCATCCGCGCCGCGCACACCTGCCCGGTCCACAAGAGCCTCAGCCCGGAGATCGAGATCCCCATCGAGTTCACCTGGGAATAAGCGGCCGCTCTACAGAAGTCCCAGCACGCGCATGCGCAGCAGTCCGCCGGCCAGCACACCCATCGGCGTCAGCGCCACCAGTGCCAGTTGAAACGGAATGGGCTGCTGCCCGCGCTGCTGCAGCACGCTCATGGCGGTGAGAGCCAGCACCACAATGGCCAGCACCAGCACCTGTACCAGCGCGTTGCCGACGGCGACAACCGCTGTGACGTAGCCGCCTGCCGCAGCGGACAGGAACGATGCTCCCAGCGTGACAAGCACGGCGCCGACCGTGGGCCTGCCCGTTTCCACAATCCAACCGGGCGTGAAGCGGCGCAACAACGCGGTAATTCCGCCCACCAGCAACGCCATCGCCGCAAAACCCGCCAGCAGCGCCCAGAACGTACGAGCTATGACCAAGGCGGGCGCTCCTCACTCTGCTGGCCCACCTCGCCGCGCTCAATGCGGGCGAGGAACTGGCGGGCTAGACGCGGCTCGCCGGGATGGGCCTCGCCGTTCATGGTGCACAGGTCAAGGAACTCGTCGCAGAGGGCGTTGCGCTCCTCCTGCTGGCTGGCGATGGCTTGCAGTGCGGCGGCCAGTTCGCGCAACTGCGCGGCCTCTGGCCAACTGCGCTCTTCGTCGTCCTCGCCAGTGACGGCAAGATCTGAGAATAGGCCACGGCGGCCGTGTGCGCAGGCTCCCAGGCAGGCGAGTAACTGCTCAGCAAACACGCGGCTCAACTCGTCGAGTTGAACAGGGTCCATTGCGTCGCGTGGGTCCATTCTGCCCTCACTTTCCCTGCATCGCCGCTTCGACTTCGTCGGCGGTGTGCGGCAGGTCAGCGTCAAGGTCAATCAGCTTGCCATCCGGGCCGACAAGGAAGTCGCACTCGATGCGCACACCGATCTTCTCCTCGGGGATATAGATGCCTGGCTCGATGGTGAAGACCATGCCGGGCTTGAGCACGGCGGGGTAGTCGGCGGGGTCGTGCACGTCAATGCCCACCATGTGGCCCAGACCGTGCAGCCAGTACTTGCCGAGCGGCTGGCCGTCGAGCGATTTGCCGTGCGTGTTGATGTAGTTGTAGGCCGCGGTGTCAAGCGAGCCCGGGTCTTTGCGGTCGCGGTCGTTGATGCTGGACTTGCCCGCGACGAAGGCCTCAATAGCCGCTTTCTGCGCTCCGAGCACGATGTTGTAGATCTCGCGCTGGCGCTGTGTGAAGTGGCCGCCAACGGGCACGGTGCGGGTGATGTCGGACGCGTACATGGAGAACTCGCATGCCGCGTCAACCACAACAACGTCACCGGACTGCATGGTGCGCGAATTCTCAGAGTAATGCAGCGTGGTGGAGTTGATCCCCGAGCCCACAATCGGTGCATACGATGGCCGCTCGCAGCCCTGCTGGAGCCACGAAGCGTACATTGCTCCCGCGACGGCGCGTTCAGTGGCGCCGGGCTTCACCGCGCGCATCATCACGCGCTGCGCCTCCATGGATGCCACGCTGGCCTTCTGCAGCAGCGCGATCTCGCCTGCGTCCTTGACCTCACGCAGCGGCATGGTCAGCTGGGTCACGTCATGCGCGGCGGGCGCGTTGTCTGCGCCCAGCGTGGCCGCGTTGAAGCGCACCAGAGCCTGCGCTGGCTCGGAGTTCGGCTGCGTCCACACCATCTGCCCAAGCCGCCGGTTCACGTCGATGAGCTTGTTCAGCTCAGCAGGCAGCGCGGTCATGGGCAGCACGGCGTCCACGCCAGTGGCTTTGGCAACGCCGGGCGTTGCAGCGTCCATCTTGGCGCCGGTGTACTTTTCAAGCCGCAGGTTGCGCGTGGGCAGAAAGAGGATCTCGCGATACGGCTGCGCGCCCGAAGCACCGACAACCATCAGCGCTGCGCCAGGCTCATTCCAGCCGGTGAGGTAGAAAAAGTCCTCGTCCTGACGGTAGGGATCAAAGTCGAGCTGAGGCTGGGGCGCGGCAAACAGGACGGCAACGCCGCCCTTCAGCTCGGCGGCCAGAGCCACGCGACGTGCGCGGTAGTCGGCTGCGGGCTGCTTTTCAAGCGCGCGGGCCAAGGCGGAAAAAGCAAGCGCGGCCACAAGGCCGCAGACGGCGAGTCGCAAGCGGATCATTTCGCTATTGTCGTCTGTGGCGGCGCTGCGCGCCAAGCATAAGAGGCTGCACTAACGTTTGGAGGAGATGACGGTGAGAGTGCCGTGCCCGGTGCGCGCTGCAATGCGTGCATCGTCCTTGGCGAGGAGTTCCTGCAGTGCCACTGAAGAAACCGGGTGGCCGAACAGCCAGCCCTGAGCACGCACACGCATCGGAGCGCCCACAAAGTAGCGCGCCTGCTCGTCGGTTTCAATGCCCTCGACGGTGACGTTCAAGTCAAGCTTTGCGGCGATGGAAAGAATCTGCGGCAGGATGGAGACTGTGATGGCCTCCGTTCCGATGGCCTGCGTGAACACCTTGTCAATCTTGATGGTGTCTGCCGCGAGGTCATGCAGATAGGCCAGGCTCGAGTAGCCGGTACCGAAGTCGTCGATGGCGACATGGTGGCCGAGGCGGCGCAGACGCGCGATTGTGTCCCTGGCAACCTGGTGCCGCGCGGTAAAGCTCTCCGTGATCTCAATGCCGAGCGTTTCCGGCTGCACGTCTGCGCGGGTGAGCTGGTTCTTGAGCATGGGCACAAAGTCAGGATCGGCAAGGTCCTGCGCAGCCACGTTAACGCTCACGCGGAAATCGCGGCGACGGCGCATGACGCCGCCCATCTCGTCGAGGACGCGGCGCACCACAAAGCGGGTGATTTCGCCCACAAAGCCGCGCTCTTCTGCGATGCGGACGAAGACGTCTGGCCCGATTGCGCCGCCCTGCGCTTCACTCCAGCGCACAAGCGCCTCAGCTTCCACAATCATCCCAGTGTCGAGATCGACGATGGGCTGGTAGACCACCGAGAGACGGCCATCGCGGATTGCTTCCAGCAGCTGGGCGGCAAGGCCCTGCCGGGTGCGGTAAAGCTGAGACAGCAGGCCGCCCAACATGCCGCCGAGAAGCGCGCCCAGCACGGCCAGAACGCCCAGCACCACGGCGCTGGATGAGGTGACCTCCGCGACAGGCGTGTACACGCTCACGCAGGACATGCCGGGGGCGGCGCATCGGGTGGCATAGATCTGCCCGTGCGCAATGCCGGCAGTGGACCCGAGCTGCGCCGACTGCCCGGCGAAGGCTGGCTCACCAAACACGACGCCGGTCGTGTGGGAGCGGGTGTCTGTCGCAAAGATTGAGTAGTGCATCCGCTCAACCAGTTCTTCATTGGTGTTGAACGGGTTATACACAACGAACGCGGACTTGGCGGCGACTGCGATGGTGGTGTGACCGGCAATCTGGAAGGACGGCAGATTCCGGTAGACGAGCGTCCCATCCTTCTGCACCAGGTCCGGTTGTGGCAGTGCCAGGTTGGCGACTGGGCCCAGAGTGGAGGAGCAGGCAACGCGGCCATCGCGAATGCGACCGGCCTCCTTGAGATGATGCGACTGGAAGACGAGCGTGCGGAGGCGCTCCACATCGGCCGGGGAACAGAAGGCGTCGCTGGAGGCATTCATCACTTTCAGAAGCCCGCGCGACTCGCCGACAGCAGAGGAGAGCTCGCCAGCTGCATCTTCTGCCGCTGCAGCAACGCGGCGCTGCGCGTGATCCAGAATCCAGTGACGGCCCAGCAAAAAGCCCGTGGCGCCGCCCGCCAACGCACCCAGAAGGACCGCGAGGCAAACCGCCATAAACCGCTGCAGGAAAACGCGCATGAATTCGATCAGTAGTCCGGACTTTCCGCTTATTACCTATTCAGACAATATTCTGTGATGCACAAAACCGGGCCCTGGCGCCGCACAACTGGCGGAAACACGTATTGCCGGGGAACCACATCCCCAGCCGTACCTGCTGCGGCTCTTCAATATAACGTGCAATCTGTCCATAGTCTTACGGGATTGGGCACGCGTTTGTCATTGAAGACGAACGAATTCTACACTTCAGTAACAAATTCCCCGATTTGGAATGTGTCAGCAGTTCCAAAGAGGTACCGGCGGAGTCACCCGGGGGGCAGACCCTGTGGAACGCGCGGGAAGGCCGGGTGAGAGGCCGCGTGGAGCGCTTTTCCATTGTCTTTCGGCCCGTTTCGCCGTATCCTAAAGCTGCAACGAGTTTGTCCGCCGGGTTTTGCCGTGGGTCTGCCGGCTGGCGGAGAGATGAGTGGGCTTACAGCCCACTTTTTATTTGGGGCAAACTCCTGAGAGAAGAAGGACCGTGAGGCGGGCGTCCGAAACGGGCGCGAGGAGCCTCCGCGGCAGGTTGAAATGGCGGCAAAGCTGGACGAAATCCGGGCAGCTGCGGAGCGGGTGGCCGCGTCGCATGGACTCGACGTGGTTGAGGTTGAGTTCACCGCACGCGAAAAAGAACGCATCCTGCGGGTAACGCTGGAGAAGAACGCCGAGGGGCGCGCGCGCCTGAAGGCGGCAATCGAGGCTGGCACGTTGCCGGAAGGCGACGAGGCACTGCCGGAGCGACTGACCTCTGGCAAGCTGAGCGCCGGGCAGCTCTCAGGCATGACGCACGAAGATTGCGCCGAATTCAGCCGGGATTTCAGTGTTCTGCTGGACGTGGAAGACCTGGTACCGGGCGCCGAGTACACGCTGGAAGCGAGTTCGCCGGGCCTGGACCGCAAGTTGACCAAGCCGGAAGAGTTCGAGCGGTTTGCGGGCAGCCTGGTGAAAGTGCAGACGTTTGAGCCGATCCGGAACAACCGGCACTGGCAGGGCCGCATGGCGGCGGGCCCGGGCGCGGCGATCACGCTGGACCTGAGCGCCGTGCACCAGAACTCAAAGAGCCGGAAGGCCGGAGTGACGACCGTGGAGATTGCGCTGGGCAACATTGAGAAAGCGCAGTTGATCCCGGAGATTTAAGTTTGCGCGCCCGCGGAACGGGCGCAACGGAATTCCCGAGGGTGGGACAGAACGGTTGGCGTCGCCCTCACGACAGAAGCAAACTGCGCAGCGCCCGTGGTGGCCCGGCGCAGCACCCCTACCAGAGAAAGCACGGGACAGTTATGGCAAGCCCTCTGTATCAATCCATCGAACTGCTCAGCCGCGAGAAGGGCATCGAGCCCGAGATCATCGTCGGCGCCGTTGAAGAGGCCATTGCGCTGGCCACGCGCAAGTTCTACAAGACGCAGGAAAACATGCGCGGCGAGCTGAACAAGGAAACGGGCGAGATCACGGCCTACGTCTACAAGACCGTGGTGGCCGACGATGCGGAGATTGAGGACCCGGCCAACCAGATCACGCTGACGGAAGCCGAAGAACTGGCGCCGGGCGCCGAGGTAGGCTCCGAGATCCATATCTACAAGGACACCACCCCGCTGGGGCGCATTGCCGCGCAGTTGGCCAAGCAGGTGATCTTCCAGAAGGTCCGCGAAGCCGAGCGCGACACAGTGTTCCAGGAGTACGCGCACCGCGAGAAGGAAGTACTGAACGCAACGGTGAAGCGCATTGAGGGCCAGGACGTCATCTTTGACCTGGGCAAGGCCGAAGCACGCTGCCCGAAGCGCGAGCAGTCGCGGCTGGAACAGTTCACGGTGGGCGAGCGCGTGCGCGTGGTGCTGATCAAGGTGGACCGCGCCGCCAAGGGGCCGCAGGTCATTGTTTCCCGCGCCGCGCCGGAACTGGTCACAAACCTCTTCCAGTCCGAAGTGCCTGAGATCTACGACAACACCGTCAATATCCGCGCCATCGCGCGCGAGGCAGGCGAGCGCACCAAGATCGCCGTACAGTCGCGCGACAAGGACGTGGACCCGGTGGGCGCGTGCGTGGGCATGAAGGGTATGCGCGTGCAGTCCATCATCCGCGAACTGCGCGGCGAAAAGATCGACATCATCGAGTTCTCCGACGAGATCACGACGTTTGCCGAGAAGGCGCTGCAGCCGGCCAAGGTTTCGCGCGTTTCCATCACGGACCTGACCGACAAGCAGCTTGAAGTCATTGTCGATGACACGCAGCTCTCACTGGCGATTGGCAAGAAGGGCCAGAACGTACGGCTGGCCGCGAAGCTGCTTGGCTGGAAGATCGACATCAAGAGCGAAGAAGAGAAGCGCCAGGAAGTGGAGCAGCAGATGCAGGCGCTCACCGGCGGGCCAACGACACCGATCGAGCAGGTCACCGAACTGGGTGAGTCGATCATCCAGAAGCTGGTGGCCGCGGGCATCACGACGGTGGAATCTCTGGCCGATATGACGCCGGAGCAGTTGGAAGAGATCCCGGGCATCGGCGAGAAGACGCTGGAACGCATCAGCGTAGCCGTTCGGCACTACTTTGGGCACTTTGAAGAAGGCGAAGAAGGCGCACCAGCGCAGGCTGAAGCGGCCGAAACCGCCGAAGGCGAGGCTGCCGCAGAAGAGTCTGCGGACGCTGAAGCCGAGACAGATGCCGGTGCTGAGAACGCTGAAGCGGTGTTGCGCGAAGTGGATCAGGAGCAGACGGATGCGGCCGTGGAGGCCGTGGACGCCACTCCGGAGACCGATCCTGCCGCGGAAGACAACGCGGGTGAAACCGCGATAGAACAGGCCGTTGAGGGCGTTCCCGCGGCCGAAGACAGCGAAGAGAACGAGGGTGGCGCGTAAGATGCGCCGCCTTTTTGAAGCGAATTCAGGCGATAATGGAAGTTCCACATGCCAATGCACTGAGGTAGCTATGAGCAACTAAGGGCTTTGGGCAACAGTTTGTGAAAAGAGGCGGATGAGCAAGGTTCGAATCAACGATCTGGCACGCGAGTTGGAAGTCAAGAGCCGTCAGGTTCTGGATGTACTGACAGAACTCGGCCTGGGCGCCGGTAAGACCCATTCCAGCTCGCTTGAAGAGCACGAGGCTGAAAAGGTTCGCGGACACTTCGGCCACGGAGGGTCTTCTGCGTCCGGTGCACGCGGCCCGCAGGCACCTGCACCGAAAATTGACCTGTCGCACATATCCAAGCCCGGCGACGTGCTGAAGGCGATCCTGGCCAAGAAGGAAGCTGAGGCGAACCGGCCTGTGGTGGCTGTGAAGCCGCCTGCCGCGCCCGCCCCGAAGCCCGTCGTGCATGCGCACCAGGCCCCCGTCGCGGCACCTGCCGCGCCCGTGGCTCCCTCTGCTGCGGCGGCCCCGGCGCATCCGCATCCGGCTCCGCGCAAGATCATGCCGCAGACCACGCGTCCGGCTCCGCCGATTGTTGCACCGCCGCCGCGCGCAGCGGTCGCGGTGAAGCCGCCCGTGGCTCCGGTTGTGGCCAAGCCGCCCGTGGCGGCCGCCCGCCCCGCCGTTTCCGTTGTGCCGCCGGCCGCCGTAGTGGTCAAGCACCCGGTTGCGCACGCAGTTGCAACAGCCAAGGAAGCACCTGTAGCGGCTGCTCCAGCGGCTCCGGTAGCACCCGCGCCTGAAGTCAAGGCCGTGACGCCGCCAGCCGTGGAAAAGGTCGCACCTGCAGTCCAGGCGACCGCAGCTCCGGCGCACGTCGCTGAGGTTGCGCACCCGGTTCATGCTGCACCTGCAGTCCCGGTGGTCCCTGCTGCCCCTGCGGCTCCGGCTGCAGCCGCTCCAGCGGCCCCTGTGGCGGCTGCTCCTGCTGCCCCGGCCACTCCCGCTGCAGAGCCGCCCAAGCACGCACCGGGGATCCATCCCGTGACGCCTGCTACGGCTGGCACACACCCGCACCCCACCCCCGGAGCCCCTGCGCGCCGCGTGGTGATGCCGCAGACCGGCCCGCGCCCCGTGTACAAGGCTCCGCCGCCGATTCCGGGCATCAACCCGGCAATTCCGGCCAATACGGGCCTGCAACGCGGCCGTCCAATCTTTGACCGCCGCCCGGCTGGTGGCCCTGGCAGTTTCCAGCGCACGCCCGGCGGTCCCGGCCAGTTCCCGGGTGGCCCGCGCCCCAAGCATCCCACACGCACCGGCTTCACGCCCGGCGGCCCTGGTGGCCGTCCCGGCTTTGGTCAGCGTCCGGGCTTTGGTGGTCCGCGCCCCGGCGGCTTTGGTGCGCGACCGGGCTTTGGCGCCGCAGGCGCCGCTCCGCCGCCCACCGCAGCGCCGCGCAACCAGCGCGGTGGGGCCAAGGGCCGCGGTGGACGCAACCAGTATCCGAAGACGAAGGAAGGTCCGATGAAGGGCTTTGTTCCGCCGCCGCGGTTTGGTGGTGGAGCAATGTACTCCAACGAGCCGGTGCCGATCACGCGCGAGATTACCGTGACGGAAGGCATCAGCGTAAAGGATCTGGCAGAGAAGCTCGAAATTCGCGCCAAGGACCTCATCTCAATGCTGCTGATGCGTGGTGTCTTCGCCACCGTCAACCAGTCGCTCGACGCTGAGATGGTCAAGGATGTCGCCTCCAAGTTCGGCGCCGGCGTCTCGGTCATCAGCTACGAAGAGGAGCTCGAGAACGAAGCCATTGAGGAAGTGCTCGACACCAAGAACACCGACATGGTGGAGGTGCCGCGCGCTCCTGTGGTCACGGTCATGGGCCACGTCGATCACGGCAAGACCTCGCTGCTGGACGCGATCCGCGAGACGGACGTGGCGGCGGGCGAAGCCGGTGGTATCACGCAGCACATCGGCGCTTACAAGGTCCGCTTCACCAAGGAAGGCTCCCCGGCTTCTGGCCGCGAGATCGTCTTCCTCGATACCCCGGGCCACGAGGCGTTTACGCGCATGCGTGCCCGCGGCGCCAAGATTACGGACATCGTCGTTATCGTCGTCGCTGCTGACGACGGCGTGATGCCGCAGACGCTGGAAGCCGTGGATCATGCCAAGGCTGCCAACGTGCCCATCATCGTTGCCGTCAACAAGATCGATAAGCCGGAAGCAAACCCCGACCGCGTGAAGAAGCAGCTCGCGGATCGCGGCCTGATCCCTGAAGAGTGGGCGGGCGGCGGTGAGGGCTCCACGGTCTTCGTCGAGGTTTCCGCCAAGAAGCGCATCAACCTGGACGGCCTGCTGGAGATGATCTGCCTGGTCTCCGACATCAAGGCTCCCAAGGCCACGCCGGGCCGCAAGGCTGTTGGCTCGGTCATTGAAGCCAAGCTGGACCGCGGCCGCGGCGCAGTGGCCACGGTACTGGTGCAGGACGGCACGCTGAAGCTCAACGACAGCTACATCGTCGGCAACACCTTCGGCAAGGTCCGCGCCATGTTCGACGATCGCGGCCGCGCCATCGAAGAAGCCGCTCCTTCGACTCCGGTCGAGGTGCTCGGTCTTGAGTCGATGCCGGATGCGGGCGATACGTTCCTGGTGGTCGCTGACCGCGACAAGGCCAAGGGCATCGCGCAGTACCGCAAGATGAAGGAGCGCGAGGCGCAGCTGGCCAAGAGCTCCAGGCTGACCCTGGAAGGCCTGAGCGAGCAGATTCGCCAGGCTGGCGTGAAGGATCTCTCGCTGATTCTGAAGGGCGACGTCACTGGTTCGGTGGAAGTGCTGGCCGACTCACTGGCACAGATGTCGACCGAAAAGGTGCGCGTAAAGGTCATCCGCTCGGGCGTCGGCTCCATCACGGAGAGCGATATTCTGCTGGCGGCGGCTTCCAACGCCATCGTCATCGGCTTCAACGTCCGGCCGGAGCGCAAGGCCGCCGAGCTGGCTCAGCAGGAAGGCGTGGACATTCGCCTGCACTCGATCATCTACGAGCTGCAGGACGAGATGCGCGCCGCCATGATGGGTCTGCTGGAGCCGGTCTTCAAGGAAAACTATCAGGGCCGTGCAACGATCCTGAACGTCTTCCACATTCCCAAGGTGGGCACCATCGCCGGCTGCCGCGTGCAGGATGGCGTGATCCGGCGCGACTCCGAGGTGAAGGTAATGCGTGACGGAGAGCAGGTCTTCAAGGGGAAGGTCGGCTCACTCAAGCGCTTCAAGGACGACGCCAAGGAAGTCACCAACGGCATGGAGTGCGGTATCGGCATCCAGGGCTTTGGCGACATGAAGGAAGGCGACCTGATCGAAGCCTTCACGGTGGAGAAGATCGCCGCCGACCTGGGCGCGCTCACCTCAGCTAAGGCGTAACCCGGCCTCACGCACACTACACAGGCCCGCGACTCACTCGAGTCGCGGGCCTTTTTCTTTCTGTACATAAATTCGAACACTCGCTCCACTTGCTCCGTCTTAGCGAATAGATACGGAGAAACCGCACGCTCGTGACTACCGATCCAGACGCGGAGTTTGCGGCGCTTGTCGAGCGCCAGTCGCGGTTCGTCTACAAGGTGGCCTACGCGGTTCTCCGGCATACGCACGACGCGGAAGATGCCGTGCAGGAGACGTTCTTGAAGCTCTATCGCAATCGCGGATGGCAGCAGGCGGAAAACGAGCGGGCGTTTCTGGCACGCGCGGCCTGGCGCATCGCCGTCGATCTGAAGCCGCGCACGGAACGCCGCACGGCCGAAGAGCTGGAAGCCGACGTGCTGTCCTCAGGCGCGCCCAGCCCCGAAGAGATGGCGCTTGCTGAAAACGCACACGCCCACATCCACAGGCTGATTGACGCATTGCCTGATGAGTTGCGCGTGCCGCTGGTCCTCGCCTCGTTTGAAGAGCTCAACTCGCGCGACATTGGCACGGCGCTGGGGCTGCCGGAGGGCACAGTGCGCACGCGCTTGCAGCGGGCGCGGCAGTTGCTGCGGGCAAAGCTTGAGCGGCTTCACGTCATGGAGGTGGGCCGTGGCTAAGCACGACGAACTCGACCGGCTTCTCGACGAGAGTCTTTCGAGCTACGCTGAGCCTGTGCACGGACTCGAAGAGCGCGTGCTGCGCGGCGTCTCTGCCTCAGCCTCTCCGCGGCCGCGCTTGCTCTGGCTCTGGCCCGCAGGGCTTGCCGCGGCTGCTGTACTCTTGCTCTTTGTCGCCACGCCGTGGCGCAGTCCGCTTCCACCTCACGCTGCACCCAGCCCGCAGATCGCCAGAACGCCTGCGCCGCAGCGCGACGTAGTTCGCAATGTAGATAAGGCTGTGCCTTTGCCCCGGCACGGCGCGGCTCATCTCCAGCGTGCCGTCGCGCAGACAACCGTGGCAGAGCAAGAGCCCCTGCCCAAGCTGGACGTCTTCCCTTCCCCGTCGCCGCTCAGCGCCGAAGAGCGGGCACTCGCCGGGCTTGTCGCGCGGTCTTCCGCGCAGGAGCAGCATGCCCTGCTGGCCGCGCGGCAACAGGCCGACGCGCCGATCCGCATCTCCGCCATCACGGTTCCACCCATCTCATCGCCCGACAAGGGCAAGGAGTAATCCACCATGCGCAAGACAGCCCTGCTTTGCACGCTGCTTCTCTCAATGCTCACCCTGCCCTCGCTCGTCCGCGCGCAAGACGCCGACAAGCCCGCCGAATCTGCAAAGGCCGCCGAACCCGTGACCCACTATTACCATCTCGTCTTCGTCGTCCAGGAACTCGACACCAGCGGCAAGCCATCCAACAGCCGCAGCTATACCACCAGCGTGAGTACGGACCGTCATTTCTCTGGCCAAATCCGCACCGGCTCGCGGATTCCCATCGCTACCAGCGGTTCGGCCGAAGGAACAGACAAGGGCTTGTCGAATGTACAGTTCCAATACGTCGATGTGGGGGTGAACTTCGATCTTTTGCATGTTGTGGAGGTCGGCAACACTCTTGCCATCGATCTCTCCGCCGATATCAGCAGCGTTGCGGAAGCTCTGGACGCACGCATCCATCAGCCAATCATCCGGCAGAACCGCTGGCGCTCGCCGGTGCTTATTCCGCTCGGCAAGCCCACCGTCGTCTTCAGCTCCGACTCACTGGACAGCAAGGGCAGCCTGCAGGTGACCGTCACGGCCACACCGCTCGGGTAGGCTCCGCCGCTTCTCTCACTTCAAGTCGTCGTAAAACCGGCACTTCGGATGCTCGGGGTGCCGGGGAGCCCAGAAAACCTCGCACGCATGCGGCAAGTGCGCCACGCGCGCCTCCATCATCTCGTGCGTGTACGGGTAGACCACCGGCATCCAGCGCTGTTGCTGAGCACCGTCAGCGGTGTAGCGGACCTGGGCCTCGAGCTCATAGACGATGCGGCCGCCGTAGCTGCTTTCACGCGCGCCCGCCTCCACAATTCGAGCATCTACGATGGTGCCCCGCGCCGTCCGGTGCGAGCGGTCAAGCGGCGAACGGCTGAGGAGCAGGGCGCACGCCAGCAGCCCCACCACCGCGACCACCGCCATCGACGCGAGTCCGGCTTTGCGCAGGACTTTCCGGTCCGCCTCGCCCTTCGCCGTCCGCCCCTGTTTCTGCCTCATCCGTGGCCACCTGGCCCGGATTCTACGCCCGCAGTAGGCGCGCGGCGGCACATCCAGACGCCTCTCCATCGCTTACAATGACCTGTATTGCTCCATGGGAGGCACTGCCCTGTTCACCGCGTTCGCTGAACCTTTGCAAGGACTCACCGGTCTCGCGTCCGCTTTCGCGCGCGACGCAGCCTCGTTCGTCGCGCTGTCGTCGCAGAACAGCCTCCGCCACTTCTTCCGCTCGCAGCAGCAGGCCGACCAGACCTTCCATGGGCTCTACCACTGGAACTGGTTCGACCTCACCATGCTCATCCCCTACTTCGCGGTGATGATCGTGCTCTCGCTGTACGGCGTCCACCGCTACACGCTCTGCTACCTCTACCATCGCTACCGCAAGAACTACGATCCCAACCCGCCGCAGCACTTTGACGAGCTGCCCCGCGTCACCATCCAGCTGCCGATGTTCAACGAGCAGTTCGTGATCGACCGCCTGATCGAGTCTGTGTGCAGCATTGAGTACCCGCGCGAAAAGCTTGAGATCCAGGTGCTGGACGACTCGACGGACGAGACGCAGGAGGTGGCGCGCAAGATTGTGGAGCGCTACGCCGCCATGGGCAACCCGATCGAGTACATCCACCGCACCAACCGCTACGGCTTCAAGGCGGGCGCGCTGGACGCCGGCCTGAAGATTGCCAAGGGCGAGTTCGTCGCCATCTTTGACGCCGACTTCGTTCCGCCGAAGGACTGGCTGATGAAGGTGATCCACCACTTTGCCGAGCCCAACATCGGCATGGTGCAGACGCGCTGGACCCACCTGAACCGCAACTACTCGATGCTTACGCAGATTGAGGCCATTCTGCTGGACGGCCACTTCGTCATCGAACAGGGCGCGCGCGACCGTACCCGCGACTTCTTCAACTTCAACGGCACGGCCGGCATGTGGCGGCGCCAGGCGATTGAGGACGGCGGCGGCTGGCAGCACGACACCCTCACCGAGGACACCGACCTGAGCTACCGCTCGCAGATGGCCGGCTGGAAGTTCAAGTACCTGCCGGACGTCGAGTGCCCGTCCGAGCTGCCCATCGAGATGACAGCCTTCAAAACCCAGCAGGCGCGCTGGGCCAAGGGCCTGATCCAGACCAGCATCAAGATTCTGCCGATGGTCTTCCGCTCAAACAACGTGCCCAAGCGCATCAAGAAGGAAGCCGTCTATCACCTGACGGCTAATATCAGCTATCCGCTGATGGTCATTATGACCGCGCTGCTGCTGCCCGCCATGGTGGTGCGTTTCTACCAGGGCTGGTTCCAGATGCTGCTGATCGACTTTCCTCTGTTCGCAGCCTCAACGTTCTCCATTGCATTCTTTTACGTGATGGCTGAGCGCGAGCTGTTCCCGAAGACGTGGTGGAAGACTCTGCTCTACCTGCCGCTGCTGATGGCGCTAGGCATCGGCCTCACGGTGACCAACACCAAAGCCGTCATGGAAGCGCTGTTCGGCATCAAGAGCGCCTTCGTCCGCACCCCCAAGTACCGCGTGGCGAAGAAGGGCGAAAAGTCGCAGGCAGCGAAGTACCGCAAGCGCCTCGTCCTCGCCCCGTGGATCGAGCTGGCCATCGGCTTCTATTTCTTTGTGGCCATCCTCTACACCTTCTCAAACCACAACTACTTCACCGCGCCGTTCCTGATTCTGTTCGTGATTGGGTACTGGTACACCGGCCTCATGAGCCTGCTGCAGGGCCGCTTTGAGCGCTGGCGCACAGGCAGCAGCACCGACCCCGAAGAATCCAGCGCCAAGCCGTTTCCGGTGGGCGTGTAGCGCGCAGTTGCAACGCGTGAGGAAGACGCTATGCTGGGCGATTCTGTTACGTCGGCGCTGTTCATGTTCGGCATTCCGCTGCTGTTTGTTACGTTCTGGTGTGTGATTCTTGCACTCATCTCCGCGCTCGCCGGTTGGCGGGCGTTGGCCGCGCGATTCCGCTCAGACTCCACACCATGCGGCGAACTGCACACAGCGGGGCCTTGGTTCGCCACCGTCTACATGCGCGGTTGGACACACTACTCCGGCGTCATCCGCATGACCGCCGCAGGGGACGCTCTCTATCTCACCGTGCTGATGCCGTTCCGCGTGGGACATCCGCCGCTGCGGATTCCGTGGAACGAGATCGCCTGCGCCCGCACGCGGCGCTTTCTCCAGAACTTTATGGAACTCCGGCTGGGGACTCAGGAGCAAATCCCATTCCGCATCAGCGAGCGGACGGCGCGCAAGCTTGGGCTGGCGGAGAGGTTTGTGCCAAAGAATCCGGCCTCGGCCTTGACTGCAGGCTGAGCAACATTCTCCGAACTCACTGAAGTATCTGTGCGAAGATATCGCTCGAGGTTGTCACCTTTATTAATTCTTTATAAAATGTTGCCAACATTTTGAGCTGTGATGTGGAAAGCCCGTAGTTTCATTCGCAAATTGGCATTGCGTGATCACGCACAGTGAACATCCGCTGCATTTCTTTCATCCATGTCGGCCCCCAGTCGAATTGGGAATTTAGTTCCCAGACTTGGACCACCGCTCCACCGTATCGCCCTCTTAGAATTCAAAGCTCAGTATCGCGTTGAATTCTAAGAGGGAGGCACGTCTCCTTTCGCGGCCCGGGCCCGCATTCATTCCAACGCGCCATGCGCCTGCTTTGAAAGAAGCGGGTGCAATGACGAGCGAGATCATCCTTTTATGCGAAGAGAATCACTGGATCAACTCAACTGTTCAGCACCCCAAAACTCGACGCTAGACGCAGGTGCCTCGGTGCATGCTATTCCGGTAGCAGGCGGGATCCGACCAGGGCCAAGCTGTAACTATGTTTTTGCCGACAACGTCCGTTTTTTCTCCATGGCAGCTGTGGTTGCGCAGCATTCATTTGCCGGCTTCGCCCAGGTAGCCGACTTTTCGCAGTCAGATATTCTGTTCCGTTTTTTGGTGCAGCTCTGCAAGTTTGGCACGGTCGGATTCTTCCTCATCTCTGGATTTCTAATGGGCGAGGGACTAACAAAAAGGAGTTCCAAAGAATACCTGAGCCGCCGCATTAATACGGTACTTAAACCGTGGCTTGCGTGGTTTGGGATGTTTGCTGCACTCTCCTTGGCGAATCGCCGTATTACTGGCAGGCTCCCCGGCTCCATTACGGATCATCACAGACTCCAGTACGTTGCATGGCTATATGATTTGCTGTTTCAGACGCCCTATTGGTTCGTCCCCAATCTAATGCTCGCAATCTGTGTATTGCTTCTATGTCGGCGCTTTCTCACGAGCATCTGGCTTGGTTTAGCACTTCTTCTTCTGAGCTTTTTCTATGGCATCAACGCTTATACACAGTGGATCCCAATGCAGGGTCACACAGAAGCTTTACTGGGATTCGTCTTCTATCTCTGGCTTGGTGCATGGGCTGCTCGCAACTTAGACCGCGTCAAGCAACTCATCGGCCGCATTCCGATGTCTGTACTCATGGCATCTGCAGCTTTATTAGGGGTAGGCGCCTTAGGGGAGACCCAGGCACTCGACCATATCGGTAGCATCGATAGCATGAATACACTGCGTATCAGCAACCAACTCTTCTCGGTTGCCGTGGTGCTGGCGATTTTCAAGGCCCAGCGTGCATTATCGCCGCGCGCGCTCAATGTCCGTGCAACTACATTCGGGGTCTATCTGTCTCATTCTGTCATCCTCGTCTCGGCAATCAACATTGCGAAGAGGAGCCCTTTATCTACCATCTTTATGCAGATAGGATCCCTGGGAACCGCAGCTGTTATCGCATCGTGCTTATGTGCGTGGATCATAATCTATGGTTGCTCACTTGCTGTAACTTACGTGATCGCCAGTCGGCCCGGCCTGTGCTGGATGGTGGGCGCGCGGCAGTCTAAAAAACTTGCTCCAATTCCGGCAGTATGAAGGTGCGATGCTAAACCGTCGATTTTGCACAGCAGGCCGGTCCTGAGTGCGGCTCGGCGCTCGTAGAGCAGGTCGAGCAGCACGACGAAGTGGCAGGAAAAACATCCAACCGCCCCGCTCCGCTACAATAGACTGCAAGCGCCTGCCGATCCGGTGACTCGATTCCCCGGCCCGCCAGGCGCATCTACGTATCATGCTCGAGAAAAATCTTCCTGAAGCGCTCACGTTCGATGACGTGCTGCTGGTACCTTCTTACAGCGACGTGGTGCCTGCCACGGTCAGCACGCAGACGCAGCTGACGCGTGCCATCACGCTGAACACGCCGCTCATTTCCGCGGCCATGGACACGGTTACCGAGTCGCGCATGGCCATCGCCATGGCTCAGCTGGGCGGCATCGGCATCGTGCATCGCAATCTGTCCGTAGACGCTCAGGCCGGCGAGATTGACAAGGTCAAGCGCTCTGAGAGTGGCATGATCGTCGATCCGGTGACGATCGGGCCGGACCAGCTCATCTCCGATGCACTGGACGTGATGCGCCGCTATAAGATCTCCGGCGTGCCGGTCACGCGTGGCACCAGGCTGGTGGGTATCCTCACCAACCGCGACCTGCGCTTTGAGACGCGCACGGACATCCCTGTGAACGACGTGATGACGAAGGAAAATCTCATCACCGTCCCGGTGGGCACCACGCTGGAAGAGGCCGAGCAGATCCTCCACCAGCACCGCGTGGAAAAGCTCCTCGTCGTAGACGATGCCTACAATCTCAAGGGCCTCATCACCGTCAAGGACATCCAGAAGAAGCTCAAGTACCCGAACGCCTGCAAGGACGATCAGGGCCGGCTGCGCGTAGGCGGAGCCATCGGGGCCACGGGCGACTTCCTCGAGCGCGCCGCCGAGCTCGTCAAGGCTCGCGCCGACGTGCTGGCAATCGACTCCGCGCACGGCCACTCAACGCGCGTGCTGGAGGCCGTCTCAGCCGTCAAGAAGGCGTTTCCGAATGTCGGCCTGCTGGCGGGCAACGTGGCAACCTATGAGGGCTGCCTGGCACTGATCGACGCTGGCGCCGACGCCATCAAGGTCGGCATTGGTCCCGGCTCCATCTGCACCACCCGCATGGTCACCGGCGCAGGCATGCCGCAGATCACCGCAATTGCCGAGGCAGCGCGCGCAGCGGTGGAGCGCGGCATCCCGGTCATTGCTGACGGAGGCATCAAGTACTCCGGCGAGATCGCGAAGGCGATTGCAGCAGGCGCAAGCTCGGTGATGATTGGCTCACTGTTTGCCGGCGTGGACGAGAGCCCGGGCGAGACAATTCTCTACCAGGGCCGCAGCTTCAAGAGCTATCGCGGCATGGGTTCGCTTTCCGCCATGAGCCAGGGCTCGGGCGAGCGGTACTTCCAGTCGAACGCCGATCTGGAGGCCGCACAGTCTGGCAGCGAAGGCGTGGTGCAGCGTGAGCGCAACGGCCAGAACCGGCTTGCCAAGTTCGTGCCAGAGGGCATTGAAGGGCGCGTACCGTACCGCGGACCGCTGGAGACCATGGTGTACCAGCTCGTCGGCGGACTGCGCAGCGGCATGGGCTACGTGGGTTGCGAGACAATCGCACAGCTGCAGCAGAATGCGCGCTTTGTGCGCATCTCTGGCGCAGGCCTGCGTGAGAGCCACGTCCACGACGTCATCATTACCCGCGAAGCTCCGAACTACCACGTGGAATAGCCCGGCAGCGCCACAGCGCCGGGCACTTCCCACGAAAGGCCGCTTTTGTCGAACAATTCTCGCGCGGCATACCGCGGCATCGGCTACTGGGTTTACGCCTGGTTGCCGGTGCTGATCGGCATTCTTGTCATAGGCATAGAGACAACGACCAGCTTTGGTGCGGATCACACCTCCGGCCCACTGCGCTGGCTCTGGGAACACCTGTTTGGCCATGTATCCACGCGCGCGTGGAATCTGATCCACCACTACATCCGCAAGACCGGGCATTTTGTCGGCTACGGCCTGATCGGCTTGGCATGGCTCCACGCCTGGTGGATGACCTTCATGCGCTGGCGCTTCTTTCACTGCTCCTGGATGGCCCTGATCTTCACAGCGCTGATGGCCTCAGCTGACGAACTCCATCAGTCCTTCGAGCCTAATCGCACCGGCATGTTCCGCGACGTGGTTCTCGATTGCTGCGGCGCCCTGGCGCTGCAGTTGCTGGCCTGGGTGGCGCTGCGCCTTCTGCTACCCGCCACATTACGACGCGTGGACTGATTCCGAACTGCCGTCCCATGCTTACCTTCGCGGCAGTCTCCTCCGCCCCTTGCGACCTCATGGCCTTCTGGGTTCTCCCGATAAACCACTAGAGGGCTGCTGGCACGATGGCCCAGCCGGGAGGAAACGGGATGAAGATTCACAAGGCGATGGAAGCGCACGTGGCCTGGAAGCTGCGGTTTGCGCCGTATCTGGCTCAACAGGATGGAACGCTCTGCGCCGTCGCCGTCGACCTTGCCCCTGCGCAGGAGGGTGATGCTGCCGCAGTAGACGGGCAGGTTATCGCCTTGCCGATGGTGACCACGGTGGACGACCAACGCGCGCACGTAAATACGCGCCTCACAGCCGTTCTGATCCAGCCTGGCACCGCGCCAGAAAGCCAGGCGCGGCTCTCCGTGCATCCGCTGCCCGCTGGAGAGCCGCATGCAGCGCTGAGCTCAATCACGCGGCTCAAGGGGCGCTTCACGTCCTGATTTCTCGCTATCCACCAAGTGCTTTCACGCAAAAAGAGAACGGGCACCCGCCGCGGCGGATGCCCGTTCCTGTCTTGCCAATGAAGCTTGCGCAGCACGCGCGGAGAGAGCCTGGCTTACGCGGCCTCTTCGCCGCCCTTGCCTTCTTCGTCCTTCTTGGCCTGTTCCATCTGGTCCTCAAGCTCCTTGCGCTTGCGGGCCTTCACTTCGTCGCGCTTCTGGCGCTTCTCGTCCAGCTGCTTCTCAGCACCCAGCAGCTCGATGAACGCCTTCTCGCCGCCGTCGCCCTTGCGGAAGCCGGTGCGCACAATGCGCAGGTATCCGCCCTGGCGGTCGCCGTAGCGCGGGGCCACGGTTTCGAACAGCCGCGTGACCGCGGTGTCAGTCTGGAGGAAGGCCAGCGCCTGACGGCGCGAGTGTACGTCACCCTTCTTGCCCAGGGTGATCATCTTCTCCACGTGCGGGCGCACGGCCTTGGCCTTGGCCACGGTCGTCTCCACGCGGTCTTCCACGATCACGGACGTGACCAGGTTGCGCAGCAGAGCGCGGCGGTGGCTGGTGTTGCGTCCGAGTTTGAATCCTGCATTGCGATGGCGCATGGTAAAAACTCTCTTTCCCGAATTTCAGTCGTGCATCCGGACCCCGCGGCGGAGGCCCGGTGCACCGAATCTTCTTCTCTGCCGGACGGCCTTAGAAGTTCTCCGTCTCGGTGGGCAGCTGGAGGTCTACCGAATCCAGCGGCTCATCTTCCTCGTCAAAGTGGCCGTAGTTTGCAGCCAGCGCCGTTGCCGGCGGAATGCTCGTCGGGCCCGGTACCGCATTGCCGCTCTCATCGATCTTCATGCCTAGCGACAGACCCATCTGCGCCAGGATTTCCTTGATCTCGTTGAGGCTCTTGCGGCCGAAGTTCTTGGTCTTCAGCATCTCGGCTTCGGTCTTCTGGACCAGTTCGCCGATCGTCTGAATGTTGGCGTTCTTGAGGCAGTTATAGCTGCGGACCGACAGCTCGAGCTCTTCCACCGAGCGGTTCAGGTTGTCATTGCGCAGCATCACGCGGCCTTCTTCACCGCGGCTCTCGGTTTCAATCTCTTCCTCGAAGTTGATGAAGATGTTCATGTGGTCCTTCAGCAGCTTCGCGGCCAGGCCGATGGCGTCGGCCGGCAGCACTGCGCCGTTGGTCCACACTTCGAGCGTGAGCTTGTCGTAGTCGGTGATCTGGCCCAATCGGGCAGCTTCCACGGTGTAATTCACGCGGCGCACCGGCGAGTGCGTTGAGTCCACCGGGATGAAGCCAAGGCCCAGATCGGCGTCGAAGTTCTTGTCGGCGGAGATGTAACCGCGCCCACGCTTGAGGCGCATCTCCATGTCCAGACGACCGCCCTCGGAGACCGTGGCGATGTACACGTTCTTGTCCAGGATTTCAACGTCGCCGTCGGCTTCGATCATGCCGCTGGTCACGACGCCCGGCTGGTCCGCGCGCAGGTACAGCGCCTTGGGGCCTTCGCCGTTAAGCTTGAAAGGAACCTGCTTGAGGTTCAGGATGATGTCGGTCGCGTCCTCGACCACACCCGGGATGGACTGGAACTCGTGCAGCACGCCCTCGATGCGGACTGCCGTCACGGCAGCGCCTTCGATGGAGCTCAGCAGGGTGCGCCGCAGCGCATTGCCGATGGTCGTGCCAAATCCGCGCTCAAACGGCTGCGCGCTGAACTTGCCGTAGGTTTCGGTCAGCGTCTCGGCATCGACTGCCAGGCGCTTCGGCTTCTGAAATCCTCTCCAAAGCATATCGGTCTCGTTTCCCGCACGGCTGGATGCGTCGCGAAGCATTTTGCGGCGGCCGCGCAAGTTCTCCTTGTTTTAGTGATCAGTTGTCAGTGGTCAGTGATCCGTTTGATCGTGCAGCCACAGGCCACGCCGTTCTGACGAATCCCCTTCCACCGCAGGTTCTGCCTTGCTACAAACTCAACCGCGGCCAGTGAGCAGCGCCAGAAAAACTGACCGCTGATCACTGACCACTGGTCTCTTACTTGCTGTACAGTTCGACGATCAGCTGCTCGTTGACGGGCAGGTTCACGTCCTTGCGTCCAGGCAGCGACAGAATGCGTCCGGACAGATTCTCGAAGTTGACCTCGATCCACGCCGGGACCGGGTTGGCCTGCGCAAACGCAACAGCCTGCTCAACCACCGTGAACTTCTTCGCCGCATCGCGCAGCGCGATCTCGTCGCCCACGTTCACCTGGAACGAAGGAATGTTCACCTTGCGGCCGTTCACGGTCACATGACCGTGGCGAACGATCTGGCGAGCCTGACGACGCGAGGTGGCAAAGCCCATGCGGAACGCAACGTTGTCCAGACGACGCTCGAGCTGCTGGATCAGCAGTTCGCCGGTAACGCCCTGCGCGCGGCTGGCCTTCTCGTAGTACTCGCGGAACTGGCCTTCCAGCGTGAAGTAGATGCGCTTCGCCTTCTGCTTCTCATGCAACTGCAGACCGTAGCCCACAATCTTGGCCTTGCGGTCCTTGCCATGCTGTCCAGGGGCAAAGTTGCGCTTCTCAATGGGGCAGCGCTCAGAGGTGCACTTGGCGCCCTTCAAAAAAAGCTTGGTGCCTTCACGACGGCAAAGGCGGCAGACTGCTCCGGTATAACGTGCCATTTCTTCTCCTGCTTCGGATGACGGCCGGTTTACACGCTTGCGCGTTTCAGTCCCGGCCCAATTTCAGTTGTCAGTGATCAGGGGTCAGAGATCAGTTCATGCTGCTCTGCAGCTCTGGCTGAAACCTGACTTCCCTGCACTGCCGGAATTCTGTCTCAGGATCAGAATCAGTTGGAGTTTGCAAATACTGCACATCCCAACCGATCCCTGATCCCTGAAACCTGATCCCTGTCTTACACGCGCCGACGCTTGGGCGGACGGCAGCCGTTGTGCGGAACCGGCGTAACGTCGCGGATCGACTTGACTTCGATCCCCGCCGCAGCCAGTGCGCGGATGGCCGACTCGCGGCCCGAACCCGGACCGGCGACGCGGACATCGACCGCACGAAGACCGTGATCGCGCGCCATGCCCGCCGCGTTCGACGCAGCCTGCTGCGCCGCGAACGGCGTGCCCTTGCGCGAACCGCGGAAGCCGAGCGAACCCGAACTCTTCCAGCTCAGCGTGTTGCCCATCTGGTCGGTGATGGTCACGATGGTGTTGTTGAACGAGGCCTGAATGTGCGCAATACCAAATGGCACATTCTTCCGCTCGCGCTTCTTGAACTTCTTTGTCTTGCCAGCCTTGGCGCCGGCTTTCTCCTGCTTCGCCATTAGGTCTTCGCCGTCGCTTTCTTCTTGCCAGCAACCGTGCCCTTACGCGGGCCCTTGCGGGTGCGGGCGTTGGTGTGGGTGCGCTGTCCGTGCACCGGCAGCGACCGCCGATGGCGGCTGCCGCGATAGCTCTGAATGTCGATGAGACGCTTGATGTGCATCTGGACGTCCTTGCGCAGGTCGCCCTCAACTCCACCCTCGTCTTCGATCACCTGACGGATGCGGTTCGCCTCGTCCTCGCCCAGGTCCTGGATCTTCTTGAACGGATCAACGTTCGCCTTCTCCAGGATCTTCGCGGCGCGGGGGTCACCGATGCCGAAAATGTATGTAAGCGCGATCCGTGCCTGCTTGTTGCGGGGCAGATCGACGCCAGCAATACGTGCCATTCCGGTTCCTTTGCTGCTTCTGGTTATGTGCCTCCGGCCTAGCGCCGGTTCGCACGGGTTGTGGCGTTTGCTCCGGGGTTCATCGCAAGCCTTGACTCAAGCTAACTCGCCCCGATCGTGCAGGAACTCCCGCCGATGCCAGACTGCCTTAGCCCTGGCGCTGCTTGTGCTTTGCGTTCTCGCAGATCACACGAACCACCCCACGGCGGTTGATGACCTTGCACTTGGCGCAAATCTTCTTCACCGATGCACGGACTTTCATTGCTTTTACTGCCCTTCTCCGCGCACCCAGGGGGACAACGCGGTTGATAAAACCCTATTTGTAGCGGTACACGATGCGCCCGCGATTCAAGTCGTACGGGCTCAACTCCACCGCCACGCGGTCGCCGGGGAGAATGCGGATGAAATTCTTGCGCATCCGGCCCGAAACGTGCGCCAGCACTTCGTGGTTCGTCTCGAGCTTCACCCGGAACATGGCATTGGGCAAGGTCTCAACGACCGTTGCCATCACCTCAATCGCGTCTTCCTTCGACAAGCGTTTCCCGCCTCTGGCGCTCGCCGCGCCGTGGACTGTTGGGGACCGAGCAAACTACTTCTCGGTCAGAATTCTCGCTCCGGTGTCGGTCACCGCCACCGTGTGCTCAAAATGAGCACTCATGCTGCCGTCCGTGGTCACTGCCGTCCAGCCATCCTTCAACACACGCACATCCGGGCTGCCCACATTGACCATCGGTTCAATCGCAATCACCATGCCAGAGCGCAGCTTCATACCGCGACCTGGATGGCCATAGTTGGGCACCTGCGGCTCCTCATGCATCTGGCTGCCGATCCCGTGCCCCACAAAATCCCGTACCACCGAAAACCCTTCGGCTTCGACCACCTGCTGCACCGCTGCGCCAATGTCGCCCAGCGTCGCTCCCGGCTTCACCATCGCGATGCCCGCGTGCAGTGAGGCCTCGGTCACCTTCAGCAGCCGTTCGGTCGTGGACGCAATCTTCTCACCCACTGGCACCGTGATCGCCGAGTCGCCGTAGTAGCCGTCGATCACCACGCCGAAGTCCACGGAAACAATATCGCCCTCTTTAAGCACCCGCTTCTTCGACGGAATGCCGTGCACCACTTCGTTATTCACTGAGGTGCAAAGTGCGCAGGGATATCCGTGATACCCCTTGAAGGCGGCCTTCACGCCCAGCTCCTTCAGCCGGGCTTCTGCCACCCGTTCCAAGTCCAGCGTTGTTGCGCCGGGCTTCACGTGTTCACGCACGAGCTCCAGCACCTCGCGGGTCACTTGCCCGGCTCGGCGCATCTTCTCGATTTCCTCGTGCGACTTCAACGTGACTGCCACTTGACTCTCCCTGGGCCCTGCGGCCCCGAACGCGCAAAATCCGCCCTCGGGTCGGCTTTCATCCCCTCGCGGGAACTACTGGCGCAACCGTTCGACGGCGGCAACAATTCCGGCCGCGATCCCCTGGATCGCACCGTCTCCATTCACTTCAGCAAACCGCCCCAGTCCGCGATAGTGCTCGATCACTGGCTCGGTTAGCGCGGCATAGGAGCGCATCCGCTGGCGGAACGCCTCTTCGGTGTCGTCCGCACGCTGCACCAGAGCGGTCCCATCCACATCGCAGACCCCATCCTTCTTCGGCGGGTTCAGATAGATGTTGTAGATGGCCCCACAGGCTGGGCAGGTTCTGCGTCCCGTAATGCGGCGCAATAGTTGATTATAGTCCACGTGGATACTGACGGCAACCACTGGAAGTGACCCGGCCTGCCCTTCAAGCCGGCCATCCAGCCAGCTTGCCTGACCCAGCGTGCGCGGAAATCCATCCAGGATGTAGCCGCGAGCCGTGTCCGGCTCTTGCAGCCTTGCCGCAACCATCTCATTCACCAGCGAATCCGGGACAAGCTCGCCGCGCTTCATCAGCCCGTCGGCAATCTTGCCCAGCTCCGTGCCGCGGTCGCGATTGCCGCGCAGCAGGTCGCCGGTAGAGATGTGGGGCACGCCCCAGTGCTTGATTAGCTCCTTGGCCTGGGTGCCCTTGCCGGAGCCAGGCGCGCCCAGAAGAAGGATCGGGCCGGGCGCAGCCACTACAGCTGAAGCCCGGTCGCCTTCCACAACCGATGCAGACGAATTCATTACCAGGTTTTCCTTCCGCGAATGCGACCGGAGCGCGGGGAAAAGCCGTCATAGTGCCGCATGATCAGCTGCGATTCGATCTGGTTGACGGTGTCCATGGCCACGCCGACGACGATCAGCAGCGAGGTGCCACCGAAGTAGAAGTTGACGTTCATGCCGTGGATGACCCAGTTCGGCAAGCTCTCAAAGAACCGGCCGATCAGCCAGATCTTGTCGAACCGGAGACCCGAAATCAGGAATGTCGGCACCAGGGAGATCACAATCAGATAGAGGGCGCCGACCAGCGTGATGCGCGTCAGAATGTCGTTGATGAAGTCCGAGGTACGCTTGCCCGGGCGGATGCCGGGGATGAACGAACCCGACTTGCGGAAGTTGTCAGCGATGTCATCTGGCTTCATCACGATCGACACGTAGAAATACGCGAAGAAGATGATGCCGAGCATGTACAGCAGCTCATACCACGGATAACCGTACTGCAGGTTCTGCAGGATCGGCTGGAAGAAGCGGCTGTTCTGGAATGCTTCCATCTGCCCCAGCATCATCGGAACTGAAAGCAGTGAGCTGGCAAAGATGACCGGCATCACGCCGCCCGAGTTGACCTTCAGAGGCAGGTGGCTGGAGACGCCGCCCATCATCCGGCGGCCCACGATGCGGCGCGCGCTCTGGATGGGAATGCGGCGCTCAGAGCGCTCGACAAAGACGATGAACGCGACCAGCGCGATCATGCCCGCGAGCAGCAGAATCATCGCCAGGATTGTGAACGAGCCCCAGGCGTTCGTCTGAATCTTCTGCACCAGATCCATGATGCCGCGCGGCAGGCCGGCGATGATGCCGGCAAAGATCAGCAGGCTCATGCCGTTGCCGATGCCGCGGTCGGTGATCTGCTCGCCCAGCCACATGATGAAGGCCGTGCCAGCGGTCAGCGTCAGCACCGTCATCAGGTCAAAGCCAATGCCCGGATTCAGCACCAGGCCCGGAGTGCGCGTCAGGATGGCGGCGATGCCGATCGACTGCAGCGCGCCGAGGACGACCGTCATGTAGCGGGTCCACTGCGTGATCTTGCGCCGCCCGATCTCGCCTTCCTTCTGAATGCGCGCCAGCGGCTCATAGACCACTGTCAGCAACTGGAAGATGATCGACGCGGTGATGTAGGGCATGATGCCCAGCGCGAAGATGGTCATGCGGCGCAGCGTACCGCCGGTGAACAGGTCCATCAGGCCCAGCGCCGAGCCGGTCTGCCCGCTGAACATCATCTCCAACTGGTGGGTGTTCACGCCGGGCGTGGGAATCCACGCGCCCAGACGGTACACGGCCAGAATGCCAAGGGTGAAAAGGACCCGTTTGCGCAGGTCGGGGATCCGGAAGATATTCAGAAACTTCTCAAGCATGTCCGCTCATCCGATTCAGGCGTTGCCGCCGCTCAGGAATACCGTGCTTTTCGACCATTGTAGGGGTCGAGCCTCCCGGCTGTCGCTTTCTGGGCGGTGGATTTCGGGGGCCTTCACAGTCTGAGGCCCCCGGATCACGCCTTGCGGTGTCGCCGGACACACCCGGCCGCTGGCCGGGCCTTCACAGCTTACGCCGCTGCCGGAGCTCCGGCCACGATCGCCTTGCCGCCAGCCTTTTCAATCTTCTCGGCAGCCGACTTGGAGAACTTGTGCGCAGTGATGGTAAGCGCCTTCTCCAGCTCGCCCGAACCAAGGATCTTGATCAGCGCGTTCTTGCTCGAAACCAGGCCCAGCTTCGTGTAGTCGTCCAGGCTGATCTCAGTCGCGCCCGTCTCAGCCAGGCGGTCCAGGTTGATCACCGTGTACTCGATGCGGAAGATGTTCGTGAAACCGCGCTTGGGCAGACGGCGGTGCAGCGGCATCTGGCCGCCTTCAAAACCGCGCATCATGCTCGTGCCGGAGCGCGAACCCTGGCCCTTGTGGCCGCGGGTCGAGGTCTTGCCCATGCCGGAGCCCATACCGCGACCGACACGCTTGCGCCCGGTGTTTGCCTTCTTCGGAGCGCGCAGATTGGAAAGGTTCTTTGCCATTATTTCCTCGCTCTAACGCCGCGCAGAGTAGATCCGCGCGACTCGCGTTGTGTTCAAACGGTTCACAGTTCTCAGTTCGTAGTTCACAGTTGAATACGCCGCAAAGCCGCTACGCACTGTGAACGCAGAACCGTGAACTAGTTTTCGAGAATCCGCACGAGGTGCGGAACCGCCTTCACCATGCCGCGGACGGCATCGGTGTCGACGCGCTCGACGATCTGGTTCAGCCGCGTGAAGCCCAGTCCCTTCACCACAAGCTTGTGCTTGACGGGAGTGGCGATGGCCGAACGGTAGTACTGAATGCGAATCTTCTTGGTCTCCGCCATGGGATTAAAGCTCCTCTACCTGCTTGCCGCGCATGGAGGCCACTTCAGCCTTGTCGCGGAGCTGGATCAGCGCATCAAACGTGGCCTTGATCACGTTGTGCGGGTTGGCCGTACCGAGGCTCTTGGTCAGCACGTTCTGCACGCCTGCCGAGGTCATGACCGCGCGCACTGCACCGCCTGCGATCACGCCCGTGCCTTCCGGAGCCGGCTTCAGCAGCACCTGGCCCGAGCCAAACCGGCCCAGCACCTGGTGCGGAATCGTGGTCTCAGTCAAGTTCACCTTCACCAGGTTCTTCTTGGCCGACTCGATTCCCTTGCGGATAGCCTGCGGCACTTCCTTTGCCTTACCCGAACCGTAGCCCACCACGCCCGAGGCGGCGTCGCCCACCACCACCAGCGCGGCAAACGACATGTTCTTGCCGCCCTTGACCACCTTGGTCACGCGGTTGATGGCCACCACCTGATCCTTCAGGTTGTACTGGTTGGCATCGATCTTCTTCTTCACTGTCGTCATGCTTCTGTCTGTCCTTCCGGGCCGCCACCGCGGTTCCCTGGAAAACTCATGTTCAGCCGATTCGCTGCTCCAAAACACGCAGGAGCGGAGCTTAGAACTCGAGGCCTGCCTCGCGCGCCGCATCTGCCAGCGCCTTGATGCGACCGTGATAGAGGAAGCCGCCGCGGTCAAACACCACGCGCTTGATTCCCTTCGCTGCCGCCGCCTCGGCCACCTTCGTGCCGATCTCCTTCGCCGCCGCAACGTTCCCGCCGGTCTTCAGCTTCAGCGCCATCGACGAGGCCGAAGCCAGCGTCACGCCCTGCTCGTCGTCAATCACCTGGGCGTAGATGTGGTTCAGCGAGCGAAACACCGCCAGACGCGGCCGTTCTGCCGTGCCTGACACCTTCTCGCGAATGCGCACATGGATGCGCTGCCGGATCTCGTTTCTCTTGATCATCGCTTCCTCTTCCTATCAGCGGAGCCGCCCCGCGACCCCGTTCGGTTAAATGCAGTGGTCAGTGAACAGTTGTCAGAGATCAGCCTTCCTGCTTTTGCTGATCTCTGACCCCTGAGCCCTGATCTCTTTTACTTGGCGCCCGTCTTGCCGGCCTTCTTCTTCAGCTTCTCGGTCGAGTAGCGAACGCCCTTATTCTTGTACGGATCCGGCTTGCGCAGCGAGCGCATTTCGGCGGCCACCTGGCCAACCTTCTGCCGGTCGATACCCGTCACCGTCAGGTGCGTCTGCTTCGGGTCGATCGCGACTTCAATGCCAGTGGGCAGCGGGAACTCAATCGGGTGCGAGTAGCCCAGCGTAAACACCACCATGCCCTTGCCCTTCATCTCAGCGCGGTAACCGATACCGACGATGTCCAGTTCCTTCGTCCAGCCCTTGGTCACGCCCTCAACCGCGTTGAACACCAGCGCGCGGGTCAGTCCGTGCACCGCGGCAAACTTGTCATTCTCGCGGTTCACATGCAGCGTGCCGTCCTTGGTCTCGAGCGAGATACCCTCGGCAACCAGTGCCGTAACCTTGCCCTTGGGGCCTTCAACGAGGACCGTGTTGCCCTCGACCTTGTACTTCACGCCCGCCGGGAGCGCAATCGGCTTCTTTCCAATACGCGACATCGAATCAATCCTTCAGGTGGCTTGCGAGTCCCGCCGGAGCTGATCGCTCCTCACGTTCCACTGCAGCCCGAAAACAGTGATCAGTGGTCAGTCATCAGAGATCAGATCCTTAGCTCCAGCTCAGGTTTTCACCCAGTGCGGCCTTGCTGATCACTGACCACTGTTCACTGACAACTGTGGTCCTACCAAACTTCGCAGAGGATCTCGCCGCCGACGCCTTCCTTGCGCGCCTGCCGGCCAGTCATCACGCCCTTCGGCGTGGTCATGATCGAGATACCCAGTCCACCCTGCACGCGCTTGATCTCGTCGCGGCCGACGTAAACGCGGCAGCCGGGGCGCGAAACGCGCGCCAGGTCACGGATGGCCGCTTCGGAGCCGCCGTACTTCAGGTACACGCGGAGCACCAGCTTGCCGTCTTCTTCCTGGGTCTTGTAGTTCGAGATGTAGCCCTCTTCCTTCAGAATACGGGCAATCTCGGCCTTCAGCTTCGAAGCCGGCACATCCAGCTTCTGGTGACGCGCACGGATTGCATTCCGAATGCGCGCCAGAAAATCCGCAACAGGATCGGTCAGACTCATTCCTTCTCCTTCATCCCCCGTTCGCCCGGGCCTTTCTGGCCTCTCGGGAACCTGCGGGAATGTGAAACCAGTGATCAGTATTCAGTTTACAGTGATCAGTTTCCGTGACTCACGCAAAAGCCTGCATCTGGCACGGCCCCGCTGACCACTGATGACTGACAACTGATAACTGCCGTGCTTACCAGCTCGACTTGACGACGCCGGGAATCTCGCCCTTCAGGGCCAGAGCCCGGAAGCACAGACGGCAGATGCCGAACTTCCGCAGAAACGCCCGCGGTCGTCCGCAGAGCTTGCACCGGTTGTGCTTGCGGCAGCTGAACTTCGGCTTCCGCGCGTCCTTCACTCTCTTTGCAGTGGTTGCCATATTTCCTCTTCAACCCCAGCTACTAGCTTCTAGCTACTAGCTTCTGGCCCTTCCCTCTGAACGCATCGTCAGACTCCGTTCGAACAGGGCCGATCTTGTCTTGCCTCCGGCGCTGGTTCCACCTCGGTAAAGCTAGAGGCTAGAAGCTAGCGGCTGAAAGCTGCCTTTACGCGCCCTGGCGGAACGGCATGCCGAAAGCCTTCAGCAGCGCGCGCGCCGAGTTGTCGTCCTTGGCCGTGGTCACGATGGTGATGTTCATACCCTTCAGCTTCTCCACCTTCGAGTAATCGATCTCAGGGAAGATCAGCTGATCGCGCAGGCCGAGCGTGTAGTTGCCGCGCCCGTCAAAACTCTTCGTCGAAACACCACGGAAGTCGCGCACGCGCGGCAGAGCCGTCGCAATCAGGCGGTCCAGAAATTCGTACGCCTTGTCGTGACGCAGCGTAACCATGGCGCCAATCGACATGCCTTCGCGCACCTTGAAGGCCGCGATCGACTTCTTCGCCTTGGTCGTGACCGGCTTCTGGCCCGTGATCGCCGCCAGATCGCCAACAAGGGGGTCGAGCAGTTTGTTGTTCTGCGTCGCTTCGCCCAGACCCATGTTGATGACGATCTTCTCGATCTTCGGCACCGCCATGGAGTTCTCGATACCGAGTTCCTTCTTCAGCGCCTGCTTGATTTCCTTGTGGTACTTCTCTCTCAGTCGTGCTGCCATCGTGTTCTCTCTTTCTTCCGGTGCCCGGGGTGGCCCCCACTTCAGCCGTCTACCGTTGCGGAAGGGTGTTGGCCGCGCAGGCGGAGCCTTATGCTCCTCCGTTGCGGACCTGGATCCGTTACTTCTTCGTCGGCAGCTCTGTGCCGCACTTCTTGCAGATGCGCTGCCGGGTGGCGCCTTCAGTCTTGAAAGCGACCTTGGCCACGCCGCAGGTGGGGCAAACCAGAGCCACATTGGAGGCGCTAATCGGCGACTCCTGCTCGGCAATGCCGCCCTTGGTGCGCTGTCCGCTCTTCGACGAAACCGTCTTCTTGATCACGCGCACGTGCTCAACCAGCACCGTCCCATTAGCTGGGAAGGCGCGGAGCACACGGCCCGTCTTGCCGCGGTCGGCGCCCGTGAGCACCTTGACCATATCGTTGCGATGAATGTTCAAACTCGGCATTTCAATCCTCAAATGCAGCTACTAGCTTCCAGCTGCTAGCTTCTAGCCTGTCCTTGCTCCTGCCATTCGTCCAGCCTCAGAACAACTAGAAGCTAAAGGCTAGGAGCTAAAAGCTGCCTTTACACAACCTCAGGAGCCAGCGAAACGATCTTCAGGAACTTCTTCTCGCGCAGCTCACGCGCAACCGGGCCAAACACGCGGGTACCGACCGGCTCGTGCGAGTCGTCGATGACCACCGCAGCGTTCTCGTCGAAGCGGATATACGTGCCGTCGCGGCGACGATACTCCTTGCGCGTCCGCACGATGACCGCCTTCACGACCTTGCCCTTCTTGACTGTGCCGTCCGGCGAAGCTTCCTTGACCGCGGCCGTAATCACGTCGCCGAGCGAAGCCTTCTTGCCCAGACCGCCGCCCAGCGGCAGGATCATCTGCAGCTTGCGCGCGCCGGAGTTGTCGGCCACCGCGAGCATGGTTCTCATTTGCACTGCCATGATTTCTTCTCCTTACCCGCTTCCGGCCTACTTGGCGGCTTCCACGTCCGCCAGGTTGGCGGCATCCTCAATCTGGCTCAGAGCCGAGCGGCGGACGATCTCTTCCAGCGCCCAGCGCTTCAGCTTGCTGGTCGGCCGCGTCTCACGGATCCGGACCACATCGCCCACGCGCGCCGAGTTCTGCTCGTCGTGCGCATAGAACTTCTTCGAGCTCTTCACGATTCGCTTGTACTTCGGGTGCGCCTTGCGCATCTCGACTTCGACCACGATGGTCTTCTGCATCTTGGTCGAGACCACGTTGCCCACCTTCTCATTGCGCCGCGTCGCCGGCGCCTGCGTTGTTTCTGCTCCCGCCGTCATTTACGGGCTCCCTTCTTGGCCTTCGGGGCCGCCGCAGCTTCAGCCGCAGCGTCCTGCTTAGTGCCCCGGATGCCGAGCTCGCGCTCGCGCGCCACGGTCTTGATCTGGGCGATTTCCTTGCGCAGCTCGCGGAGCTTCTTCACTCCATCGTTCTGCCCCAGCGACACCTGGAAGCGCAGCCGGAACAGCTGCTCGGCCGCCGTCTTCTCCTGGTGCGCCAGTTCGGCGTCGCTCAAATTGCGAATCTTCTCGAGTTCCATCTCTTGGCTCCTGGCTTCCAGCCTTCAGCCTCCAGCCCGCCCTGCTCCACAGGTGCTCCACCCGTGTGCGCAGGCCGGAAACCGGCGGCTGGCAGCTCGATCTCTACTCGGCCGCCGTCTCGGCGACCGCCTTCTCCATACCCGGGCGCTGCACGAACTTGGTCTTCAGCGGCAGCTTGTGCGAGGCCAGGCGCATTGCCTCGGCCGCAACCTCAGGCGCCACGCCTTCCATCTCGAACAGGATCTTGCCCGGGCGCACAACCGCCACCCAGTGGTCCAGCGCGCCCTTACCCGAACCCATTCGGACTTCGGCCGGCTTCTTGGTGATCGGCTTGTCCGGGAACAGGCGCAGCCAGATCTTGCCACCGCGCTTGATGAAGCGCGTCATGGCAATACGGCTGGCTTCGATCTGCCGGTCCGTGATGAAGCCGCACTCCATCACCTTCAGGCCGTACTCGCCGAACGACAGCGACGAGCCACGCCACGCCTTGCCGCGGCGCTTGCCCTTCTGCTGCTTCCGGAACTTTACCTTCTTTGGCATCAACATAGCGAAACCCTCAAAGCGAGTGGTCAGTGATCAGTAGTCAGTGGTCAGCCGGTTTGTGCCGTCTCCGGCCTCACCCGTTACCACTGCGTCCTGCGCCTAACCGTCTCCGAACTTACTACCGAAAACTCTGACCACTGATCGCTGACCACTGATCACTGTTTCTTAAAACACTGACGTGCCGACAGCCGGCGCCTGGCGCCGCTTCTGCTCGTAAATGTCGCCGCGGTAGATCCACGTCTTCACGCCGATCACACCATAGGTCGTGTGCGCTTCGGCAAAGCCGTAGTCGATATCCGCACGCAGCGTGTGCAGAGGCAGACGGCCCTGCAGATACCACTCCGAGCGCGCGATTTCATTGCCGTTCAGGCGGCCCGACACGCGAACCTTGATGCCCTTGCAGCCGAAACGCAGCGCCGAATCGACGCTCTTACGCATGGCGCGGCGGAAGCTGACGCGCTTTTCCAGCTGCAGCGCGATATTCTCGCCCACCAACTGCGCATCCAATTCCGGCTTGTTCACTTCAATAATATCGATGAACACGTCGCGATTGGTACGCTTGCCCAGCTCAGCCTTCAACTTTTCGATCTCGGCGCCCTTGCGGCCGATCACGATGCCCGGACGCGCGGTGCGGATCAGGAAGCGCAGCTTGTTGCCCGGGCGCTCGATCTCGACCGAGCTCACGCCGGCGGCCTTCAGCTTGTCGCGAAGCTCGGCCTTGAGCTTGACGTCCTCGACCAGGAGCTTGTCATAGTCGCGCTCAGAGAACCAGCGCGAACGCCACGGCTTGTTCACTCCCAGCCGGAATCCGTAAGGATGGACTTTCTGTCCCATACTCTTTACCTCAATCCCTCTAGGCCTTCTTGGCGGCCTTCTTCTTCGGCGCGGCGGCCTTCTTCTCCGCTGCCGGCTTGGCCGCGGACTTCTTCGCCGCAGTCTTCTTCGCCGCGGGCTTCGCGGCCTTGGTGGCGGACTTCACTTCCGCCGCCGCGGGCTCATCAGCCTTGGTCACCAGCTCGGCGCCATTGCCACGCTCTGCCACCGACACAATGATGTGCGCCAGGCGACGCTGGTAGCGGTACGCACGGCCCATGGGGGCCGGCCGGATCCGCTTCATGCGCGGTCCGTCGTTGGCCAGAGCCTGCTTCACGTACAGGTTATCGACATCCAAGTCGATCCCCTGCTCCTCGGCCACGTACTTGGCGTTGTCCACCGCCGATGTCAGCAGCTTGTGGATCACCGGCGCGATGCGCTTCTTGGTGAAGGCCGCCGTCTCCAGCGCTTCCTGCACCCCCCGGCCCTTGATCAAATCGAGCACCAGCCGCGCCTTCTGCGGTGACACGCGCTGAAACTTGGCCTCGGCCCGGTATTCCTTTGTCTCGACTGCCATTGGTCTGCCTTCCTCAATCTCGCGGTCCCCGGCGGCTCACCGCCGGGACCGAATCTGGTGCTAGCGCGGCTTCGCCGCCGTCTCAGCCGTCTTGGCGCCTGCCGTGTGGCCCTTGAAGGTGCGCGTCGGCGCAAACTCGCCGAGCTTGTGTCCCACCATGTTCTCCGTCACATAGACGGGAACAAACTTCTTGCCGTTGTGCACGGCGATGGTGTGCCCCACAAACTCCGGGAAGATCGTCGAGCGGCGCGACCAGGTCTTGACAACCTTCTTGTCGTTGGCCTTGTTGAGCACCTCCACCTTCACCATCAGGTGCTCGTCCACAAACGGACCCTTTTTCGTCGAACGTGCCATGTCTCTCCGCTCCTCTACTTCGTCCGGCGGCTGACAATGAACACATCAGTCCGCTTGTTGTTGCGGGTCTTGTAGCCGCGCGTCGGCTGGCCCCACGGTGTCACTGGGTGACGGCCGCCAGAGGTCTTGCCTTCGCCGCCGCCGTGCGGGTGGTCAACAGGGTTCATGGTCACGCCACGGTTGGTCGGGCGGATGCCCTTCCAGCGGTTGCGGCCGGCCTTGCCGATCGCCACGTTCTCATGATCCGTATTGCCCACCTGGCCAATCGTCGCCATGCACTCGACCAGCACCTTGCGGGTTTCACCGGAGGGCAGCTTGAGGAGCGCGTAGTCGCCTTCCTTGGCAACCAGCTGAGCTTGCGCACCGGCCGAGCGGGCCATCTGCGCGCCCTTGCCGGGCTTCAGCTCAATCGCGTGGACCGTGGTGCCGGCGGGAATATTCTTGAGCGGCAGTGAATTGCCAATCAGGATGTCCGCTTCCGGTCCCGAAGTCACGGTTGCGCCCAGCTTGAGGCCAACCGGCTGCAGGATATAGCGCTTCTCGCCGTCTGCGTAGTGGATCAGCGCAATGCGCGCCGAGCGGTTCGGATCATATTCAATCGTCGCAACCTTGCCCGGAACGCCATACTTGTCGCGCTTGAAATCGATCAGGCGCAGCTTCTGCTTGTGCCCGCCGCCATGGTGGCGGATGGTCAGGTCGCCGGAGTTGCGGCGGCCGCCGGTCCGCTTGCGCGTGGTCAGCAGCGGCTTGTGCGGCTTGGCCGTCGTCAGGTCATCGTTCACCTGCGCCGTCTGAAAGCGCAGCGTCGGTGTCACCGGTCTAAATGTCTTGATCGCCATCGTCTCTGTCCTCGAAGGCCGGCCGGATCGTCTGGTCCGTCCTTCGCATCTTTTCCGGAGCCCTCATCACTGCAGCCCCGATAGTTCTTCCTCGTCCGAGTCAACCTCGGGGCAGCGATCTGTGATCCCTGGCCCCAGCTGTTCGACTTACAGGTTGCTCACGTACTCGGGCATCTTCTCGCCAGCCTTGAGTCGCACGTAGGCCTTCTTCCAGTCCGGCCGGAAGCCGGCGAACTTGCCGCGGCGGCGTTCCTTGCCGAGCACGTTGGCCGTGCGAACTGCGGCAACCTTCACCTTGAACAGGGCCTCAACGGCCTGCTTCACTTCGGTCTTGGTCGCGTTCGGGGCCACGTCAAACACCAGAGTCCCCTCGGTTTCCTTCACGCCCAGCCCCTTTTCGGTAATCAGGGGGCGGCGAATCACGGTATGAACAGTCGGCATTATGCGGCCTCCGTCTGCGCCTGCTTGCGCTTGGAAACTGTCTTGGCCAGAACCTCTGCAAGCTGCTCAATTGCAGCCTTCGAGAAGATCGCCCGCTCGTAACGCAGCAGGTCATAGGGGTGCACTTCGTTATTCAGCACCAGCTCCACACCCTTCAGGTTGCGCGCGCCGAGCACCAGGCCCTGCGACAGAGTCTTGCCGTTTTCAACCAGCAGCGTCGTACGCTTGGCTTCGAGCTTGTCGAGTGCCGCGCGGTAGAGCTTGGTCTTGGCTTCCTTGATCTCCAGCGTGTCCACCACGATCAGCTTGCCATCGGCCAGCTTCGCGGCCAGCGCCGAGCGCAGAGCGCCCTGCAGCTTCTTACGCGGGAAGGCGTAGTCATAGCTGCGCGGCTGGGGTCCGTGGACCGTATAGCCGTGACGCCACAAGGGCGAACGCACCGAACCGATACGCGCGCGGCCCGTGCCCTTCTGCTTCCAGAGCTTCTTGCCGGAACCGGCAACCTCTGTACGGCTCTTGGTCTTGTGTGTGCCCTGGCGCAGCGAAGCGCGGTAGTGCTTCACCGCCTCCCACAGCAGGGCCTCGTTCACCTGGTCGGGCGCAAACACCACGTCCGCCAACTCCACCGAGCCCACCTTCTCGCCGTTCAGATTCACAACATCTACGTTTGCCATCGTCTTCTTCTTCCGGACGCTCAACGGAGCGCCTCGATAGTCTTGTCTTTTGGCGCCCCCGAAGGGGCGCGTCTTCCGCACCGTGGGTGCTACTTCTTCTTGGCGGTTGCCTTCTTCGAAGCCTTCAGCGGATCAACCGTGCTCGATCCGGCAAAGCCACGACGCTCACGCGGCGGAGCTGCTGACTTCTTGATCAGCACGTAACCATCGCGGGGGCCCGGCACAGCGCCTTCCACCATCAGCAGGTTCTCGTCGAGATCGATGCCGCGGATCCGGAGATTGCGGACCGTGACCTGGTCCACACCATAGTGGCCCGGCATGCGCTGGCCCGGGAAGACACGCGACGGGAAGCTCGAGGCGCCGATCGAACCCTGCACCTGGAACATGTGGCCGTGCGACTTGGGGCCGCCGGCGAATCCGTGCCGGCGCACAACGCCCGCGAAACCGCGGCCCTTGGAGGTACCGATCACATCGACGAACTTCGCGTCGGCAAAGATATCAACCAGCACGCGGTCGCCCGCCTTGGTTTCCGTCTCGCCCTCGGCCGCCGCATCCACGTCCACTTCCTTCAGGATCTTCACCGGCGGAGCGTCCGTCTTCTTCAGGTGGCCCGCCTCCGGCTTCGACAGCTTCGAGGCCTTCACGAACTCAACCAGTCCGATCTGCGCGGCATCGTAGCCGTCCTTGGCCAGGCTCTTCAGCTGCGTAATCACGCAGGGGCCCGCCTGCAGCACGGTGATCGGGTGAACCTCACCCTTCTCGTCGAAGACCTGCGTCATGCCGATCTTTTTACCCAAAATTCCTGTAACTGCCATCTCGTCCTCACCTCATCATGCGACGCTTGTTCTGCCGCACTGCCGGATTTTGCCGGGCTTTCAGCTTTTAGCTGTCAGCCCTCAGCTTGAAACTTCCTTACCTCATCCGTCTCCTCAGTTCAGTCCAACTGAAAGCTGAGAGTTGACGGCTGAAAGCTACTTTTCGAACGCCTTGATCTCCACATCCACGCCGGCCGGAAGATCCAGCTTCATCAGCGCGTCGACGGTCTGCTGCGTCGGCTCCAGGATGTCGATCAGGCGCTTGTGCGTGCGCAGCTCGAAAGCTTCGCGCGACTTCTTATCCACGTGCGGCGAACGCAGAACGCAATACTTGTTCTTGATCGTCGGCAGCGGAATCGGGCCGGCAACCGTTGCTCCGGTGCGCTTGGCCGTCTCCACAATCTCGCCGGTAGAAGTGTCCAGTACGCGATAGTCGTACGCCTTCAACCGGATGCGAATCCTCTGTCCTACCATGTCTCCAACTTCCCCGCGGGCTCTGGCCTCAGGTATCCCGCGCGCCTGAATTGTTACCGGTCCGGCAATCAGTTCCGCTTTGCTTCAGGCAGCAATCGTGCTGCAGCCCTGTTCCCCGGATCGACTTGTTACGAGGGGCGGGCCCGGATTTCCTGTCCCGGACCCGCCGTCCCTCACTTACTTAATGATTTCCGAGATGGTGCCAGCGCCGACGGTGCGTCCGCCTTCGCGGATGGCGAACCGAAGACCCT
>Ga0207835_1000020_pt1 | contig 153021 bp, 120 predicted proteins | sample LuqExpMetagenom8_FD_187766 | JGI IMG/M metagenome (GOLD analysis project Ga0207835, IMG submission 187766) | Tropical forest soil microbial communities from Luquillo Experimental Forest, Puerto Rico - Sample 8 (SPAdes) | ecosystem: Environmental > Terrestrial > Soil > Tropical forest ... | reverse complement strand
CCCGGCCTGAGGCGCGGGACCCGTGTGTGTGCTGGAGTTGAGCTAGAGGGCGGACTCGCCGCGCTCGTCGTTGCGGATGCGGATGGCTTCGTCGATTTTGGAGACGAAGATCTTGCCGTCGCCGATGCGTCCGGTGCGGGCGGCGCCGATGATGGCGGCGATGGCCTTTTCTTTGAGATCGTCCGTGACGACCAGCTCGATCTTCACCTTGGGGAGAAGATCGACGGTGTATTCGCGGCCGCGATAGAACTCGGTGTGGCCCTTCTGGCGGCCGTGGCCGCGTGCTTCGAGAATGGTCATGCCTTCAATGCCTGCGTCGAGCAGGGCATCCTTGACCGCGTCGAGTTTGGAGGGCTGCAGAACTGCCTCGATCTTGAGCATAAGCAAAAAACCTCGCCTGTCAGCGTATCAGTTCCGGACGCCCAGGGGACGGTCCGGGTGGAAGTTTTAATGCGTTGCGTGCAACGCGTCCTGCAATCTGAGCAAATCGGAATTCGCTCTTTGCCCGGTCTCAAACACGAGACCGTGGAACTCGTTTTCTGTGCTTGAGCGGGCTCTCTCAAAAGCAACCGCAGGTCTTTCGACTTCGCAGGGCGTGCGCCCTGCTTCGCTCAAGATGACAACAACGGAGAAGCTGGTGTGCTTCCCCACGCCTCGCTTCAGGGAGCTTTGCGAAGCGTGGAGCACCCGGAGGTTCGTGTTTCGTGCTTCCCCACCCTAGCCGCAAAAACAAAGGCGCGGCGAGGGTGGGGCACCCAGAGATTTGTGGTTCGTGCTTTCCCACCCTTTCCGCTGGAGTACGCGGAAAGGGTGGGGGCACGGAAGATTGTGCGGCGCGCAGGCATGGGCGCTAGGTGTTGAAGTCGTAGCCTTCTTCGCCGTGCTGCGAGAGGTCGAGTCCTTCGTGCTCGTGCTCCGGCGAGAGGCGAAGACCGATGACCTTATCGACGAGGAACAGCAGGACGAGAGTGCCGACGATGGCGAGAGCCCAGGAGAGGCCGGTTGCGATGAGCTGATTGCCAACCTGTCCCCAGTGGCCGTCTGCACCGCCGGTGGGCGCGTTTTTGCCGAAGATGGGGTTGATGGCCTGGGTGGCGAAGACGCCGGTGAGAATGGCTCCGAGCGTGCCGCCCGCGCCGTGGACACCGAAGGCGTCCAGCGAGTCGTCGTAACCGAACTTCGCCTTCACGAAGAAGACCATGAAGGGGCAGAAGAGGCCGGCCGCGAGTCCGATGAGGATGGCCGGGAAGGGCTGGACGAAGCCGGAGGCGGGGGTAATGGCAACCAGTCCGGCGACCGCGCCTGAGATGGCGCCGAGGGCGGTGGGCTTACCGTTGTGAATCCACTCAGCGATGGTCCAGCCGAGTGCGGCGGCCGCGGCTGCGAAGTGGGTATTGACGAAGGCCGAGGTGGCCAGCGGGCCCGCGCCGAGTGCGGAGCCGGCGTTGAAGCCGAACCAGCCGACCCAGAGCAGGCAGGCGCCGATGAAGCTGATCACCAGCGAGTGCGGCGGCATGGCGGTCTTGGGGTAGCCGAGGCGCTTGCCCAGATAGAGCGCGGTGACGAGTGCGGAGACGCCGGAGGTGATGTGGACGACGGTGCCGCCTGCGAAGTCGAGCGCGGGGAACTTGCCGCCCGCGGCGTTGAGCAGGCCGCCTGCTCCCCAGACCATGTGGGCCATGGGCGAGTAGACCAGAAGCGACCACAGCGTGAGGAAGACGGCCATGGCGGAGAACTTCATGCGCTCAGCGAAGGCGCCGGTGATGAGCGCCGGGGTGATGATGGCGAACATCAGCTGATAGACCATGAAGGTCTGCTCGGGGATGGTGGCGGCGTAGTCCGCGTTGGGGGCCACGCCGACGCCGCGGAGAAAGATGTGGTCGAGGCCGCCGATGAAGGCGTTGCCGTGGGCGAAGGCCAGCGAGTAGCCGAGTACGGCCCAGAGCACGGTGATGAGGCCCATCATGGCGAAGGACTGCATCATGGTGCCGAGGACGTTCTTGCTGCGGACCAGGCCGCCGTAAAAGAGCGCCAGCCCGGGGCCGGTCATGAGCAGGACGAGGGCCGCAGAGGTGAGCATCCAGGAGTTGTCCGCGTTCATTTGCGCGGACTGGACCTGCTGCTGGAGCTGGGCGATCTGGGCCTGCGTGGCCGGGGCGGCGGAAGACGCCGCGGGGGCCTGGGCGAGGGCAAGGAAAGGCAGAAACAGGAACGAGACGAGCATCAGCAGGCTCGTACGACAACGGCGCATGGCAACTCCACTTGGCTGAAGTTGTCCCGCACGGGGCGGGACGGTGTCGCCGGCGTCAGCCATGGCAGGCCCGGCGGGCGGATGATGCGCGATGGATACACCTCGGCGAGCGCAACGAAAAGAGGGCGCCGGACGAAGCATGCTTCCAAAAGGATTGACGAAAGGATAACGCATGGAGGGCGGGGACGGGGAGAGGGAATTGCATAAGGATATGAGGCTGGCGGCGAAAAAGGTGGGCAGGCCGGGGCGGATTGGAACGCAATGGGGAAGCGGGTATACTCGTTGCATGGCCGCAACCGAAGAACGCGACAGGTATCTGTTTGGTGCGCTGGAGAGCAGCGCAAAGAACCGCGCCAAGCTGCATGAAGTCAGCTACGGCTTTGACCAGCCGGAGGGCGTGATTCTGACGTCGCTGGACTTTGCCGTGAACTGGGTGCGCAAGAGTTCGGTGTGGCCGGTGACGTTTGGCCTGGCCTGCTGCGCGATTGAGATGATGTCGATGGGTGCGTCGCGGTTTGATATTGCGCGATTCGGAGCCGAGGTGTTTCGTCCCTCGCCGCGTCAGTCGGACCTGATGATCATTGCCGGGCGCGTGTGCCAGAAGATGGCGCCGGTGATTCGCCGGCTTTATGAACAGATGCCGGAGCCGAAGTGGGTCATCTCGATGGGCGCCTGTGCGACCTCGGGCGGAGTTTTCAACAACTACGCGGTGGTGCAGGGAGTGAACCAGGTGATTCCGGTGGATGTATATGTCCCGGGTTGTCCACCACGTCCCGAGCAACTTATGTACGCGATTACGCTTCTACAAGAAAAGATTCAGCGCGAGCCGCGCAGCCTGATGAAGACCCTGAACATGGGTTAAAGCGGGTTTACAACGCGAGCGTAGCAGGACAGACATCGCAGGGGCATGCACTTTCTCGGGGGGAGGGAGTGCGTGTGCGATGCAAGAATTTCGGTGCAATAAAGTCCAGTTATGCTAAGCTTAATGTCGTCGAGTCAGTGTCTTCCGGCTCATGTCCAGCTACCCCCTGTAGGTTAAACCGGCAAGCGGTATTGAGCCGCTGCCCACGAACGCACCGTTCGACTGTGGAGGATGATCCGAAATGTATTCTCGAACTTTGAAATCAACGTGCCTCGCCCTTGCCTTGGCGTGCACGGCGCTGGTTCCGGCCGCGCTGAGTGCGCAGGATAGCGCGAAGCCCGCGAAAAAGGCGGCTCCGACGGACTATGCGTCCCGCTGGGACATCTTCGCCGGGTATAGCTATCTGGCACCGAAGGGTACGGTGCAGGTACCGCAGCCGAATGGCACAGTTCAGCCGTTTTCCTACAATGCTGTAAACGTCGGCGGCCTGTTCAGCGGCGCGTACTACTTCAATAAGTACGTTGGCGCGCAGCTGGAGTATGGTCTGCATGAGTGGGGCGGACCGAAGTCGAACACCAACATTGGCCAGCACGGCAACAACGACGGTTTCCAGACCGTTGGCGCCGGCATTATCTTCCGCTATCCGACGGGTGACATCACCCCGTTCGTGCACGCGTTGGTGAACGCGGACCGCATTGGCGGCCCGGACCACAACCCCTACACCTGGGGCCCTGGCGTGACGGCTGGCGGCGGTTTGGATTACGAGACGCCGCTGTTCAACCACCGCCTGGCGATTCGCCTGTTCCAGGCGGACTATGAGTACATGCACGCGGACTTCGGTCCGAACAACACCTATGGCGGCCGCGCAAACATCAACGCTGCCCGCCTGAGCACGGGTGTTGTGTTCCACGTTGGCTCGATTGCGCCGCCGGCTCCGCCGACGATCGCTTGCGTAGCCAGCCCGGCTTCGGTCTTCCCCGGCGAGAAGGTGACCATCACCTCGACGGCGAACGGCCTGAACCCGAAGGAGCACTCGGTTTACACGTGGGCCGGTGACGGCGTGAGCGGGGCTGAGACGACGACGGCCATCGACACGACCAACCAGGCTCCGGGCACCTACACGGTGAAGTGCGGCGTGAAGGAAGGCAAGCCGGGCAAGGAAGGTCTGAAGCCTTGGCAGTCTGCCGACTCGTCGACCACCTACACGGTGAAGGAGTTTGAGCCGCCGACAGTGAGCTGCGCTGCGAACCCCTCGACGATCAAGCCGGGCGATACGGCGACGATCACCTCGACCGGTGTGAGCCCGCAGAACCGTCCGCTGACCTACAGCTACTCGGCCAATGCTGGCTCGGTGAGCGGCACGGGCACGACGGCAACCTACAACTCGACTGGCGCGCCGACTGGCGCGGTGGACATCACCTGCAAGGTGAGCGACGACAAGGGCCACTCGGCCACCTCGAACACTTCACTGACGATCGTGAAGCCTGAGGTTCCGCAGCCGCACACGCAGGCACTCTGCTCGATCTCGTTCGAAAAGGACAAGGCTCGTCCGACCCGTGTGGACAACGAAGCCAAGGCCTGCCTGGACGAAGTTGCGCTGGACCTGCAGAAGCAGGCTGATGCCAAGGCGGTTCTCGTTGGTCAGTCCGACGCCAAGGAAAAGGCGAAGGTAGCCAAGGAAGAGAAGACCGCTGCCAAGCACAAGAAGGCAAAGGTTGAGGATCCGGCCGCACAGCGCGCCGTGAATGCCAAGGCCTACCTGGTGGACGAGAAGGGCATCGATGCCTCCCGCGTGAGCGTGGCGACCTCGGCCGAAGACGGCAAGAAGGTGGAAGACTACCTGGTGCCGGCTGGTGCTGACTTTGCCAGCGACGTGAAGAGCACGACTCCTGCGAACCTTGACCAGACGAAGGTTGAGAAGCGGAAGCCCCTCGGCGTCAAAAAGCACCACAAGAAGTAGCCTGAACCCGGCGGTCTATGCGGCCGCCGGGTTTTTCATTCATGGTTGAGCCTGCGGGCCCCGCGCCCTTGCGGCGCGGAGAAACTCAGCGGTCTCACCACCGATGAAGTTCCAGAGGTTGACCGGCGCGCCGGTCAGCCTTTTTCATTTTGAGAGAGCCTTCCGGGCTCTGGCTTTAAAACCTGGAGTTGCCTTGTTGATCGGTTCTTTCGCGAAGCGTCGTCGTTTCAGCCACAGTGCACAGCTTGCGTGCGCGCTGAGTGCGATCCTGTTTGCCTTTTCTGCGGCGTGTGCAGCAGGTGCACCGGCTGAACCCTGGACTCCGATTGGGCCGAATGGCGGCGATGCGCGCGCGCTGGCGTCAGCGCCAGGGGATGCCAAGCACCTGTACCTGGGCTCGACGACGAGCCTGATCTACGAGTCGCTGGACGGCGGCGCGCACTGGCGCAAGCTGGTGAAGCTGGGCGCTGACGACTCGCTCGTGGTGGACCACATTGTGGTGGACGCGAGCGATGGGCGGACGATCTATGCGGCGGGCTGGACGCTTTCGCACACGGGCGGCGGAATGTGGGTGAGCCACGACGCAGGGCTGACGTGGACGGAGCTCAAGGGGATGCATGAGCATTCGATCCGATCGTTTGCGCAGGCGCCGTCAGACGCTGCGGTGCTGTTTGCGGGCACGCTGGAGGGTGTGTACCGCTCCGCGGATCGCGGCGAGACGTGGACGCTGATCAGCCCGGAGGGGTCGAAGGAGATCCACGAGGTTGAGTCGCTGGCGATTGACCCGAAGAACACGGATGTGGTGTACGCGGGCACGTGGCACCTGCCGTGGAAGACGACGGACGGCGGCAAGAGCTGGCACAACATTAAGAAGGGCGTGATCGACGACTCGGATGTGTTCTCGATCATCATCGATCCGGAGCGGCCACGGACGGTGTACGCAAGCGCGTGCAGCGGCATTTACAAGAGCGATTCGGCGGGCGAATTGTTCCGCAAAGTGCAGGGGATTCCTGCGACGGCGCGGCGGACGCGCGTGCTGAAGCAGGACCCGGAGCATCGTGAGACGGTGTACGCGGGCACGACCGAGGGGCTCTACAAGACGCTCGACGGCGGTCACACGTTCAAGCTGATGACGGACGATGACGTGATTGTGAACGACGTGTGGGTGGACCCGGCGGACACGCGGCACGTGCTGCTGGCGACGGACCGCGCGGGCGTGCTGACCAGCGCGGACGGCGGCGCGCACTTCACGCAGACAAACAGCGGCATCAGCGAGCGCAAGGTGGCAGCCCTGCTGGTGGATCGCACGGACGCGCGGAAGATGTGGGCGGGCGTGGTGAACGACAAGCGCTGGGGCGGCGTGTTTGTGAGCCAGGATGGCGGCACGCAGTGGGCGCAGCTCTCTGACGGGCTGGACGGGCGCGACGTGTTTGCGCTGGCCGAGGCAGCGGACGGCACGGTTATCGCGGGCACGAGCGGCGGCATCTTTGCGCTGGATCCGGGGGCGACGACGTGGAAGCCTCGCTCGACGATTGTGAACACGCTGGTGAAGACGAAAACCGAGACGGTGCGCGGTACGAACGTGAGCGTGGAGAAGCGCGAGCAGCAGAAGCCGTTTGTGATGGACAGCCGCGTGTACGCGCTGGACATCTTTGGCGCGACGTGGCTGGCCTCAACGCAAGGCGGCGTCTACACGAGCCACGACCAGGGCGCGACGTGGCAGGGCTCGCCGGTGCTGGGCGTGACGGGATATCTCTCAGTGGCGGCGCACGACAAGACGATGGCCGCGGCGTTGCCGAACGGCGTGGTGCTTTCACACGATGCGGGCGCGACGTGGTGGCCGATGGGAATTCCAACGGCGTTGACGCGGATTCATCGCGTGGCTTTCTCGCCGGACGGCACACTGTGGATCGGGGCGCGCGAGGGCGTGTACTTTACGCGCGACGCTGGCAAGACGTGGATGTGGGTGCACCGGTTGCCGCTGGTGGATCTGGATGATTTGTATTACGACGCGCGGCTTGAGAAGGTGGTGGTGAGCTCGCGCGGGTCAGACTTTATTTACGCGATTGATGCGAAGACCCTTGCGTGGACGTGGTGGCAGACGGGCTTCCGCATTGCCACGGTGCGCACGGCGGGGTCGCGGCTGGTGGCTGCGTCGCTGGACAACGGCGTGCTGGCGCAGCCAGAGAGCGCGCAAGAGGTGGGACGGCGGTAGGGCCGGCTGGAGCGCCTTGCCACCCACGGCGTGATGAACCTGCGCGATGGATGGGGCACGGAGGGTTTGTGCTGACCCCACCCTAGCGACAAGTACAAGGACGTCGCGAGGGTGGGGCACCCGGAGTTTTGTGTTCGTGCTTGCCCACTCATCGCGCGATGAACCTGCGTGATGGATGGGGCACGGCGGCATCCTTGGGTGATGGGTGCGATTCGTCGCGCGGCGGGCGCTGCGTTCGGCTGTGAATTGCAACCATTGGGGTGCGGGATTCCGCCGTTCGCTGCGGGGGCGGTTGCGGCGGGCGCGGCGTGGTGGTAGAAACAAGTCATTCAAGTTTGCCCCCAAAGGGCAGGCCTGGATTTCATGCAGAGTGGCTGAGGGACGGGCCCTGTGACGCCACGACAACCTGCCTGGGCAACCCAGGAGTATGGTGTCAACTCTCGCTCGCTTCGGCGAGGAACATGAGATTCGGGGGATGGCTCGGCACTCTTTGCCGCGCCGTCTCGCACGGTTTTACGAGTCCATCTTCTGAACTGCTTCTTTTGCGAGGAGCCGTCACGTGCCCGTTGTCCCGCCGTCACTCGTGCGATTGCGAGGGACTGTGACGACTGCGTATGAGTTGCGATGTCGGGAGTGCGGCAAAACCTTCGGGTTGCAGCCGCTGGCGGTGTGCAGTGCGTGCGGAGCGCCGCTTGAGGTGGCGTTTGACCTGGACGTGGCGCGGATGCGGTTTACGCGCGAGGCCGTGGCGAAGGGACCCATGAGCATGGAGCGCTATCGCGCTCTGCTGCCGATCCCCGAGGGCTACGAGCTGGCCACGCCGGCGGGCATGACTCCGCTGATGCAGGCGCCGCGGCTGGGCTCGCACATTGGCGCGCGCAATCTCTGGATCAAGAACGACGCGGTGTGTCTGCCGACACTGAGCTTCAAGGATCGCGTGGTGGCGGTGGCGCTGGTGAACGCGCTGGCCTTCGGGTTTGACACGGTGGGCTGCTCGTCCAGCGGGAACCTGGGGAACGCGGTGGCAGCGCAGGCGGCGCGGCTGGGGCTCAAGTCATACATCCTGGTGCCGGCGGACGTGGAGCCGGAGAAGATTCTGAACACGCAGGTGTATGGCGCTACGCTGGTGCGCGTGCAGGGCAGCTACGACGATGCGAACCGGCTGGCGGCGGAGATTGCCGAGCGCTACCAGTGGGGCATGGTGAACGTGAACCTACGCCCGTTCTACGCCGAGGGGTCAAAGACGGTGGGCTTTGAGATTGCCGAGCAACTGGGCTGGCGGCTGCCGGACAACGTCGTGGTGCCGATGGCGGGCGGATCGCTGATCGCAAAGATCAAGAAGGCGTTCGACGAGCTGATTGCGCTGGGAATCGTGGCTGAGAAGACGGTGCGGTTCTTCGGGGCGCAGGCCACGGGCTGCTGCCCGATTGCACGAGCGGTGAAGCAGGGCACGGAGACGATCACGCCGCAGCGGCCGAACACGATTGCCAAGTCACTGGCGATTGGCGACCCGGCGGACGGTGTGGCGGCGGCGCGGGCGATCCGCACGTCAGGCGGCTGGGCGGAGGATGTGTCGGACGTGGAGATTGTTTCCGCGATCCAGGAACTGGCGGAGACCGAGGGCATTTTCACGGAGACGGCGGGCGGTGTGACGACGGCGGTGACGGCTCGGCTCTACGCGCATGGGCGCATCCAGCCGGACGAGCTGACGGTGGCTTGCATCACGGGCAACGGACTGAAGACGACGGGCGTGCTGCGCGGAGCGTATGACGACTCGGCGGCGATCGGCGCAAGACTGGGTGACTTTGAGGAGTTTGTGGAGGATGAACTGGAGAGCGAGGCATGGAGCTTTTCAGGGGTAGGTGGGGCGCGGTAACTTCGGCCTCCATGTGAGCTGTATCACGCGGGGGCGGGAGTTATCTCCTGTCCCTGCATCACAAAGTGAATAAAGTATTTGCCACGTATTTGCATGCGGTTCACTTTCCTCTTACAATTCCTGCCGGATACTACTCCCGTGACTCCACAGACAGGGAAGATGTCTCCTACGATGTTTTCTGCGGGTTCCGCCGCGCGCGTGGAACTTCCGGCTCCTCCACAATTTTTGTCATTGCCGGCGACACCTGTGCGGCCGCGGATTCACGCCGAGGTGGGCAAGTATCGCGTGCGGCTGGCGGAGACGGTCAACGACCGTGACGCAGTGTGCCGGTTGCGCTTTAAGGTGTTCAACATCGAGATGGGCGAGGGGCTGGAGAGCTCTTACCAGACGGGGCTGGACACGGACCAGTTCGACCTTTTCTGCGAGCACCTGCTGGTGGAAGAGAAGGCGACGGGGCGGATTGTGGGCACGTACCGGATGCAGTCCGGTGAGACTGCGGCGCAGAACCTGGGCTACTACTCCGAGCAAGAGTTTCATTTTGAGCCGTATGAGGCGCTGCGACCGGGGATTCTGGAGCTGGGGCGGGCGTCGATTGACCGCGAGCATCGGACGCCGGAGGTGCTGACGCTGTTGTGGCGCGGCATTGCGCAGTATGCTACGGACATGGGGTTACGCTACCTGATCGGGTGTTCTTCGCTGACGTCGAAGAACCCGTGCGAGGGCTGGCAGGTGTATCAGCAGCTCGAGCACTACCGGGTGCCGCCGGAGTTTGCGACGGAGCCGACGGCCGCGTATGCGTGTCCCCGCGAGCAGGAGGGGGCGAACGCACAGACGACGCCCCGTGCGGCGCAAGCCGCACTGCCGACGCTTCCGAAGGTTCCCAAGCTGCTGCGGACGTATATGGCGATTGGCGCGCGGATCTGCGCGACACCGGCGTGGGACCGGGAGTTCGGCACCATCGACTTTCTGACGCTGCTCGATCTGAAGCTGCTGTCAACGGCAGCACGCAATCGCTTCCTGGCGCCCCTGACTTCATGAGCCTGCGCGCGGTCCGGCGTGCTGTGGCGCTGGCCTTTGCTCTGGTGATGTGCCTGGCAACCTACTGGATGCGGCGGCTGCGCGGGCCGATGACGCTGGTGGATCGCGCGCGCTGGTTGCAGACTGCTGCGCAGCGCGTACTGCGCAGCGTGGGCATCCGCAGCACCGTGGTGGGTGAAGTGCCGGACTCGGGCGTGGTGGTGGCGAACCATCTGAGCTATCTGGACATTGTGATTCTGGCTTCGGCCATGCCGTGCTTCTTTGTGGCCAAGGCGGAGATTGCGCGCTGGCCGTTTTTCGGCAAAGCGGCGCGGGCGGGCGGCACTCTGTTCATCAATCGAGGGAGCCTGATGAGCGCGGAGCGCGTGGCAGGGGCGATCAGCGAGCGGCTGGCGCTGCCGGTGCCGGTGCTGTTCTTCCCTGAGGGCACGAGCACGGACGGCACGGAGGTGCTGCGGTTCCACTCACGGCTGTTTGAGCCGGCGGTGCGGGCGGCGGTGCCGGTGACGACGGCGACGCTGCGCTACGTGATCGAAGACGGATCAGACGAGCGCGAGCTTTGCTGGTACGGCGACGACCCGTTTCTGCCGCACCTGTGGAAGGCGCTGGGCACGGCGGGATTTATGGCCGAGGTGCAGTTTGGCGAGCCGCGCGTTTATCCGCACAGGCGTGTGGCGGCTGACGAGACGCACGCGGAGATCAGCGCGCAGCGCAACGGCGACTCGCTTCTGCAGGCAATCTGAGAGCCTGTCCGCAAACTATGAAGTGGAAATCAGAGGCGGCGGGAAGACGATCCCGCAGGGGCTGAAGCCCCGTTGTCTTTTGGGGGTGTCTTTGGCACGACTGAAGTCGTGCCCTGTTACAAACCCCATCGGCAAAATGGCTTGTCAACAAGCTGACCAAGCCAGCTTCTGCGGGAGGAGGTAGTGCGCAGGGGCTGAAGCCCTTTTATTTCTTTGGCGCGGTGATCGGCACGACTGAAGTCGTGCCCTGTTACAAAGCAGCTCGTCTCGCAGTTTGTGGACAGATTCTGAGCCCTTACAGATTGCTGGGCGGACGTGGTACATCCGCCCGGCTGTTTGTGCATCCTACAGTACACTGCGAGGACAAAGGAGAATTTCATGCCGCTTCCGCAAGATGAGCGCGTGGTCGCTCTTGCCAATGACCTTATCGCACAGTTCGATACGATTTTCGGGGTGCATCCGGGCTTTCGTCCGGCACATGCCAAGGGCGTGCTGCTGAAGGGCGTGTTTACGCCAGCGGCGGAGGCGCAGACGCTGACCAACGCGCCGCACATCACGCGGAGTTCAACGCCGGTGACGGCGCGCTTCTCGAACTCGACTGGACTGCCGGAGATTCCTGACAGCGCGGGCGATGCGAATCCGCGCGGGTTGGGGGTGCGGTTCAACCTGGCCGAGCACGTACACACGGACATTGTGAGCCACACGATTGATGCGTTTCCGACGCGCGATGGCTACGAGTTCCTGGAGTTCTTGAAAGCCGCGGTGGCGAGCGGGGCGGACGTGCCTTCGCCCAAGCCGATTGAGAAGTTTCTGGCTACGCATCCGGCGACGCTTGCGTTTGTGCAGGCTCCAAAGCCGTTCCCGACCAGCTTTGCGCGCGACACCTACTACGGGGTGACGGCGTTTGAGTTTACCAACGCGGCGGGCGAGACGCGGTACGGGCGCTATCGCATTGTGCCGGAGGCGGGGAACGAATACCTTACGGCGGAGCAGGCGGCAGGACTTGCGCCGAACTATCACTACGAGGAAATTGTGGAGCGTGTGGCGAAGAAGCCGGCACGGTTCACGATCCGCGTGCAGGTGGCCGAGCCGGGCGACGTGGTGGACGATGCGACGCAGCACTGGCCGGAGTCGCGGAAGCTGGTGGAGTTTGGCACGCTGGAGCTGACCGGGCCGGTGGAGAATGACGCGGCCGAGCAGAAGCACATTATCTTTGACCCGATTCCGCGCGTGGAGGGCATTGAGGCTTCTGCCGATCCGCTGCTGGAACTGCGGGCGGCAGTCTATCTGCTGAGCGGGCGACGCCGGCGGAAGGCGTGATCCATAGCGGGCCGGGGCGAGAGCGCCGGCCTGCTTCCTTATGCGCTCCTGATTCGTTCTGGGCGGGCGCGGATGGTATGGTCGAACAACTACCCACGCAGGACGGGCACTGCGTGAGGCGTATTGCTCGCTGTCCGTTCGCAAAGCGGTGGAGAGTGAGCGTGAGTCCTGGTTGTGGCTTGAGGCACTTCCGCATCCACGGTTCAAATGAAGTTCTTCCCCCTGCTTGACACCAACCGAAACCGTACGCACACAAGGGAGCGCGGATGACTGACTTCGGAATTGCTTCGGAAGCCAATCGGGTTTTGACGCGGGACGAGATCAAGGGACTGGCGGAGGGCAGCGGCACGCCAGCTGACACGTTGATGAAGCTGGTGGCGCTGATTTCAGCGCGGTTTCGGACGGACGTCTGCTCTGCGTATCTGCTGGAGCCGGACAGGACGCACCTGGTGCTGGCGGCGACGGTGGGGCTGGAGCAGGCGAGTGTTGGCTCGCTGCGCATGCCGCTGAGCGAGGGGCTGGCGGGGCTGGTGGCCGAGCAGGTGCTGCCGGTGGCGGTGGCGGATGCGCCGAATCATCCGCGGTTCAAGTTCTTTGAGGAGTCGGGCGAGGAGGCGTATCACTCGTTTCTGGGCGTTCCGCTGGTGGAGCGCGGCGTGCTGCAGGGCGTGCTGGTGGTGCAGACGAAGGAGTCGCGCATCTTCCGCGAGGACGAGATCCGCATGCTGCAGGCAGCGGCCAACCAGGTGGCTCCAGTGGTGAGCGAGGCGCGCACGCTGGACCGCTTTGTCGCCCCGGTGCAGGAGCGGCTGTGGGAGCTGGCGCGGAACCTGTGGTGGTGTTGGGACCACGAGTGCGTGGCGCTGTTTCGCGACCTGAACCCGGTGCGCTTCAGCCAGTTGAACCAGAACCCGATTGCGCTGCTGAGCGAGATGCCGCTGGGCGAGATTGAGCGGCGGGCGCGTGAGATGTCGCTGCACAGCCGCATTAACTACGTCTACCGGCGTCAGCAGGAGTATCTGAAAGCGGACACGACGTGGGGCGCGGAGAACGCAGGCGTGCTGCGGCCGCGGCCGGTGGCGTACTTCTCGGCGGAGTTCGGGCTGCATGAGTCGCTGCCGATCTACTCGGGCGGGCTGGGCGTGCTGGCTGGAGATCACGTGAAGAGCGCGTCTGACCTGGACATTCCGCTGGTGGGCGTGGGGCTGTTTTACGGGCAGGGGTACTTTCTGCAGCGGCTGGATATGGAGGGCTGGCAGCGCGAGGAGTACGTGACGACGGACGTGAACCGCAGCCCGATACAGCCCGCGATTGGCGCGAATGGCGAGCCGGTGGTGGTGGCGGTGGAGACGCAGAAGGGGACCATCTGCGCGCGGGTGTGGCGGGTGAAGGTGGGCCGCATTGAGCTGCTGCTGCTGGACTCGAACGTGGAGGGCAATGCGCCGGAGGATCGCGAGCTGACGTCGCGGCTCTACGGCGGTGACGGGCGCACGCGCATTCGGCAGGAGCTGCTGCTGGGCGTGGGCGGCTATCGCGCGCTGCGGGCGATGGGGATTACGCCGGGCGTGCTGCACCTGAACGAAGGCCACAGCGGGTTTGCCGTGCTGGAAGCGATCCGGAGCCGCATGCAGGAAGAGGGCATGGACTTTATGACGGCCGCGAGCCAGGTGCCGCGCGAGGTGATCTTTACGACGCACACGCCGGTGCCCGCGGGGCATGACCGCTTTGACGCGGAGCTGATGGAGGAGCACCTGGGACCGCTGCGCGAGCAGCTTGGCCTGTCGCACGAGAACCTGATGGGCTTTGGGCGCGTGCGCACGGACGACCAGAGTGAGACGTTCTGCATGACGGTGCTGGGGCTGAAGCTCTCGCGGCGGGCGAATGCGGTGTCGTCACTGCATGGCGACGTGTCGCGCGCGATGTGGTGGGGGCTCTATCCCAGCAAGCCGGTGGATGCGGTGCCGATTGGGCACATCACGAACGGCGTGCATGTGCCGTCCTGGCTGGCGCCGCAGATGTGCCGCCTTTACGACCGGCACCTGGGCGTGGACTGGCAGAGCAGGTCGGGCTCGGCGAGGACGTGGGAAGGCATTGAGACGGTGGACGACGGCGAGCTGTGGGAGACGCACTTCTCACTGAAGCTGCGGCTGCTGGAGTTTATGCGGCGGCGCGCGCAGGAGCAGGCAACGCGGCGCAGTGAGGACAAGGAGACACTGCAGAAGCTTTCTCGGCTGTTTACGCCGGATGCGCTGACGATTGGCTTTGCGCGGCGGTTTGCCACCTACAAGCGCGCGAACCTGATTCTGGCGGACATTGAGCGGCTGGCGGCGATGGTGAACGATCCGAAGCGGCCGGTGCAGTTTGTGTTTGCGGGCAAGGCGCATCCGCATGACGAGCCGGGCAAGCGCGTGCTGCAACAGATTGCCGAACTGATGCGCAGCAGGGAGTTCTCAGAGAAGTTCGCCTTCATTGAGGACTACGACATGAACGTGGGGCGCTACCTGGTGCAGGGCGTGGATGTGTGGTTGAACAATCCGCGGCGTCCGCTGGAGGCCTCCGGCACAAGCGGGCAGAAGGTGGTGCTGAACGGCGGGCTGAATCTCTCCGTGCTGGACGGCTGGTGGGCCGAGGCCTACGACGGGTTGAACGGCTTTGCAATTGGCAAGGGGCGGACGCACTCCAACATGGACGTGCACGATACGCGCGATGGCGAGGACCTGTACCGCGTGCTGCACGAAGAGGTGATTCCGCTCTACTACGAGCGCGACCACGACGGGCTGCCGCGCGGCTGGATCAAGCGCATGAAGCGGACGATTCGCACGCTGGGCTGGCGGTTCAACGCTGACCGCATGGTGATGGACTACACGCAGAAGTGCTACGTGCCGGCCGCGGGTGGGACGTCGAGCGAGATTCGGCCGTACTGCTGACGCGGTGTGCGGTCGAGCTTGCTGTGGTGGCTTGAGTGGCTTGCTTTCCCCGGTTTCAGAATCGAGACCGGGGGCACCCGGCAATGGATCGGGGCACGCGGCTTATCGATCCCACCCTAGCCGCAAGGACAAAGACGCGCCGAGGGTGGGGCACCCTGAGTTTGTGTTTCGTGCTATCGCAAGTCTCAGAATCGACTCTGGGAGTATCCGCAAGTCAGCGAAAGGCCCGGCATTGCCGGGCCTTTTTGTGTGCAGAAACGGTGCTCGCGCGGCTTCAGTCTTCTGGCGAGGGGGCGGCGGTGGAGCCGCGGAGGACGAGGCTGGTGGAGACGAGGAATTCGCGCTGTATTTTGGGATCGGTGGCCAGCTCGGCCTGCTGGCGGAGCGCCTCAAAGGCGGCGCGGGCCAGGTCAACGCGCGAGAGGCGGATGGTGGTTAGCGGGGGCAGTGTGTAGTCGGCGAAGTCGATGTCGTCGAGGCCGACGACGGACAGGTCGCGCGGGACCTGGAGGCCGGCAAGATAAGCGGCGCGCAGTACGCCGATGGCGGTGGTGTCATTGGAGCAGAGGATGGCCGTGGGCCGGGAGGCAAGCTCCTGCAGGCGCTTGAAGCCGGCGACGCCGCCCTTCATGGTGTGGTCGGCTTCGAGGATCCATTTCGATTCGAGCGGCAGACCGGCCTCGGTCATGGCGGTGCGGAAGTCGTTGAGGCGGGTCATGGCCGAGTGGATCTTATGCGGGCCGGAGAGAAATGCGATGCGGCGGTGGCCGAGCGACTTGAGGTGCGCGATGGCCTCACGGATGCCGGTGGCGTAATCGAGCAGGATGGTGCTGGTTTTGGGGTCTGCAAGCTTGAACTCGGCGAGCACGAGGGGGATGTCGTGGATGGTGAGCTGATCGAGGACCGGCTCTTCTTCACCGAAGGTGAGCATGGCGACGCCGTCGACCTTGCGCTCAATCATGCGGCGGATGCAGGTGGTGAGGATGTTGGGGTCGCTGTTGGAGGAGCTGACGAGGATCTCGTAGCCGTGGGCGACGGCGATCTCCTCAAAGCTCTGGACCAGCTCTGGGAAGAAGGGGTTGGTTATGTTTTCAACGATGATGCCGAGCAGGCGGCTGCGGCCGGAGACCAGTGAGCGAGCGTGCGAGTTAGGAAAGTAATTGAGCTGCTCGATGGCTTGCCAGACACGTTTGGATAGCTTTTCACTGACGACCGGGGCACCGTTGATGGTGCGGGACACAGTGGCAATGGAAACCTTGGCCAGTGCGGCCACGGCGCGGATATCTGGCGTTTTGTCGGCTGGATTGCGGGTGCTTCTTCGTGCCACAGGCCCGTCCTGAAGTTACGGACAATGAAATATGCAACAGGGTACACCACTGGGGCGGTCGGCGTGAATTCGGGGGCGTGATGAGGTGAAGGAAAGAGTGGCGAGGGTGCGGTGCGTGAAGCAGGTTCTTCGCTTCGCCTACCCCGTGAACGGTGAGGCTGTTCATGGGGCCCCTGGAGCGCTCCGCTCAGAATGACACTGTTGTGGTGGGTTGGGAGCAGTGGGCACGGGGGCTGCGTTGTCGTGGCAGGGTTATGGGCGTGCTTCCCCACCCTTCGCGCGATGATGCTGCGCGAAGAATGGGGCACCCGATTGTTGTGGCGCGGTTGGGAGCGCGGAGGTTGTGGCCGGTCAGGCGCGTTCCGAGAGGAGCAGGCGGAGGTCGCGGAGGTTGTGGCCGGTGGGGCCGGTGACGACGGTATCGCCGAGGCCGGTGAACAGCGGGCAGGCGTTGAAGTCACGGAGAGACTCTTCGGGGTTGTAGCCGAAGGCGCGGGCCCGGTCGATGGTGGTGGGGTCGGCGATGGCGCCAGCGGAGCGGGTGTTGCCGTCGATGCCGTCAGAGCCGGCGCTGAGCACGGTGAGCAGTTCGCCGGAGTGGTGGGCGAGCTCAAGTGCACAGGCGAGTGCGAACTGCTGGTTGCGGCCGCCTGCGCCGGGCGTGCGGTCCATGGTCACGGTGACTTCACCCACGGAGATGAGGCAGAAGTGGTCATGCTCCAGGCGGAGCTGGTGGAAGCGCTCGAGCAGGTAGCGCGCGGCATCGGCGTAGTCCCAGTCGTCGCAGGCGTTATCGACGGCGACGAAGAAGCCAGCCTTTTGCGCGAGGGCGCGGGCGTTTTCAACCAGGTCATGCGAGGAGAGAAGGACTTCAAAGACGGAGTCGCGGAAGGCGATGTGCTCGCCACTGAATGCTTCAGCGCGCGTAAAGGAGCGCACGTGGTCTTTACCGGCCCAGGGAAGCTTGGTGAGGAAGCCGGGGCGGGTGGCCTTGTTGCCGGGCGACTCAGGCAGGTCAGCGCGCTCAAAGAAGGCGTTGACGGAGGCGGGGAACTTCGCGGTCAGGCCGTACTTGGAGATCACGGCGCGGACGTCGTCGACGGTGGAGTGGTCGGGCGAGGTGGGGCCGGAAGAGAGCGCGTCGAGGGTGCGGAGGGGCACGTCTGGCAGCAGGATGGAGACCTTGGCAGCCTCACCGGCGGCGAAGGCGAGGCGGCCGCCCTTGACGGCGGAGAAGTGCTTGCGGAGGGTGTTGATCTCGTTGATGGGCGCGCCGGAGGCCAGCAGCACGCGATGGAACTCGATGGTGTCTTCAAGCGTGAGGGCGGGGTCAAGCGGGAGGTCAAACATGGCCGAGCCGCCGCCGGAGATGAGGAAGAAGACGAGCGTATCCTGCTTGGCCTTTTTGAGCAGCGTGAGCGCGGCGCGGGCACCTTCAAAGGACTCGTCATTGGGCAGCGGGTGGCCGCTCTCAAAGTAGCGGAAGCGCCAACTGTGCTTCTTCGGCAGAAGATTCGAGCAGCAGATGCCACGCAGACCTTGACGGCGCTTCATGCGGTCGAGCAGCACGTCGAGCATGGGCGCTGCGGCTTTGCCGAGGGCGATGACGAAGATGCGTTTGTAGTCGCGCAGGTCGATGGTGTCAGGGCCGCTGCCGTCGGGCAGCAGGCGGTGCATCGTGTCGCCTTCAAAGCGGATGCGGCGGTCAAAAGCGGACTCGATGCTGCACGCCTGGATGGCGCCGGTAAAGATCTCAGTGGCTTGCGCGTGGAGTGAGTCGAGCGCCGTATCACTCACAGGGGTCATGGCAACCGTTCCTGAAGCCAGGCGACGAGCTGGTTTTGCATTGCGTCGAGATGGCCGGTGAAAAAGTGATCGGCGCCGGGTAGAAGCACCAACTTTTTGGGTTCGGCCGTGGTGGCGGCCACTTGGACAAGTTCCGATGCGGGCGCGAACTGGTCGCGATCACCGCTCAGGAAGAGTTTTGGGAGGGAACACTGCGTGAGGAAGGGGTAATGGTAGTCGCGGCCTTCAGCGTGGGTGGGCAGGCCGAGCGCTACGAGAGCGCGGACGTGATCAGAGGCTCCGGGGCGACAACAGGCGGCCAGCGCCATGGCTGCGCCGAAGCTGAATCCGACGACGACGATGGGCAGGCTGAATTCGTTTTCAAGCCAGGCAATCGCCGCCTGTACATCTTCACTCTCCGCCGTGCCGTCGTGCGTGCCTTGACTGCGGCCGGTGCCGCGGAAGTTGAACCGCAGCACGGGCCAGCCCAGCCCGAAATCAGGCGCGTTGAGCGCCTTCATGGCGTGGTACACCACCTTGTTGTGGAAGGTGCCGCCGCCGAGGGGGTGGGGATGGCAAACCAGCGCAGCAAAGCGAGCCTGGGGCGCGCCTTCGTTGAGAAGCGCCTCCAGATGACCGGCGGGACCGGCCAGATTGAAGCTGCGCAGCATGGCGCCGCCGGCCGTTGGCGCCGGCGAAACGTGTGCGGAAGGTGAAATCATGCCAGCGTTATTGTACGCGCAGGTTGGTCGCCAGCAAGGTGATCTCTGTCGCAATAAAACAAGGCAGCGGGGCACCGGGGCGCGGGAATCGGTAACCAGCGGGCGGGGGCGGGCGGAACCGTGGAGTATTCTGACTGCATATGTCCCCTTTGCAGCCTATTGATGCCATCCGATTTACGCGCGAACTGGTTGAAATTGACTCGACCACCTACCACGAAGGAGCGGTCGGCGACTTTCTGGAGACGTTTCTGAGCCAGCGCGGCTGGGCCGTGGAGAAGACGCCGGTGCCGCAGCCGAAGGACTCGGGCACGACGAGCGCGCGGTGGAACATCTTTGCCGGAGCGGCGGGCGAGACGCCGGACGTGGTGCTCTCAACGCACATGGACACGGTGCCGCCGTTCATGCCGTTCAGTGAGGATGAGGAGTTCATTTACGGGCGCGGTGTTTGCGACGCGAAGGGGATCATTGCCGCGCAGGTGGTTGCGGCGGAGCGGCTGCGCGCGGACGGGGTGAAGGTCGGGCTGCTGTTCGTTTCCGGCGAGGAGCGCGACTCGGCTGGCGCAAAGGCGGCCAACGAGGCGCCCAAGGCGAGCAAGTTCCTGATCAACGGCGAGCCGACGGACAACCGCATTGCGCTGGCGACGAAGGGCGCGCTGCGGGCCTCGATCCACTGCACGGGAAAGATGGCGCACTCGGCCTACCCAGAGCTGGGAGACAGTGCGGTTCACAAGCTGGCGGCGATTATGAACCGGCTGCTGAAGCTGGAGTTGCCGACTGATCCGGAAGTGGGCGAGACGACGCTGAACATCGGGCAGATTGAGGGCGGGCACGCGCCGAACGTGATTGCAGACAGCGCCAGCGCACAGGTGTTGACGCGGCTGGTGGGGCCTTCGGCGCCGGTGCGCGAGGCGATTATGAAGGCCGTGGGCGACGATGGGACGGTGGAGTTCACGCTGGACCTGGCGTTTGTGCGGCTGGCGGCCGTGGAAGGGCTGCCGACGATGGTGGCACGGTTTGCGACGGACATTCCCGAGCTGACGAACTGGGGAACGCCGGTGCTGCTGGGGCCGGGATCGATCCACGTGGCGCACACGCCGGCCGAGAAGATTGCGAAGCGCGAGCTGCTGGAGTGCATCGAACTCTATGTGCAGGTGGCCAAGCGGCTGCTGGCGCAGTGACAACGAACGAAGAACCCGCAATATTCCCCCCAAGGAGCGAAGTGTGAGCGCGATTTACGAGATTCCTGTGAAGAAGATCAGCGGCGAGGCGGCCTCGCTGGCGGAGTACAAGGGCAAGGTGGTTCTGGTGGTCAACGTGGCGTCAAAGTGCGGGCTGACGCCGCAGTATGAAGGGCTGGAGGCGCTCTACGAACGGTTCCACGGGCAGGGGTTGGTGGTGGCGGGCTTTCCGGCCAACGACTTCAAGCAGCAGGAGCCGGGCAGCGAGGCAGAGATCCAGTCGTTCTGCACGATGAACTACGGCGTGAAGTTCCCGATGTACTCGAAGATCACGGTGGTGGGCGCGGAGAAGCACCCGCTCTACCAGGCGCTGGTGGCGGCGCAGCCCAAGGCGGTGAGCGTGAACGACGTGTCGTGGCGCGAGAAGCTGAAGGGCTATGGCATTGAGCCGAATCCGGAGCCGGAGGTGCTGTGGAACTTTGAGAAGTTCCTGGTGAGCCGGACGGGCGAGGTGGTGAAGCGGTTTGCGCCGGACACGGCCCCCGATGCGCCGGAGCTTGTCGCGGCGATTGAGGCCGAGCTGGCGAAGTAGGCATTGCATGCAGCAGATGCTCGCTCTTCGCTCGCGGGGCTGAGGTGGCTGAGTGGCTATTCCCTCAGGGGCTAAAGCCCGGTCCACTTGATCGGCTTCATCGGCACGGCTGAAGCCGTGCCCTTTCAAAGCAACGTGTGCGTGGAGAACTCTGGATAAGCAGGAGGGCGCGGAGCCGGAAACGGCTGCCGCGCCCTTGCTGTATGCTCAGGCCATGCCGGACCAGACTTTCCCAGAAACGAATCTTTTGGAACAGGCTTCGTCGTCGTATCTGCGCTCCGCACGGCATCAGCCGGTGCACTGGAATGCGTGGGGCGATGCGGCGTTTGCACGCGCTGCGCGCGAGGACAAACCGATCCTGCTGGACATTGGCGCGGTGTGGTGCCACTGGTGCCATGTGATGGACCGCGAGTCCTATGAGGACGCCGAGATTGCGCGCGTGATCAACGAGCACTACGTGGCGGTCAAGGTGGATCGCGACGAGCGGCCGGATGTGGACACGCGGTACCAGTCGGCGGTGTCTGCGATCAGCGGGCGCGGCGGCTGGCCGCTGACGGCGTTTCTCACGCCGGACGGGCGGCCGTTCTTCGGCGGCACGTACTTTCCGCGCGAGGAGCGGTACGGCTCGCCGGGGTTTGGGCGCGTGCTGCTGGCGATGGCGCAGGTGTGGCGCGAGCGGAGAAGCGAGGCGCTGGAGTCGGCGGCGAGCGTGATGTCCGCGATTGAGCAGAACGAGAGCTTCAGCGGGCGTGGCGGGGCGCTGACGCATGGGCTGGCGGAAAAGATTGCAGGCGCAGCGCTGAAGCAATTCGACCGTCGGAATGGCGGGTTTGGCTCGCAGCCGAAGTTTGCCCATCCGTCTGCTCTGGACCTGCTGCTGGAGTTGGCCGAGCGCGGCAACGAGGAGGCGCGCGAAGCGTTTGCAGTGACGCTGGAAAAGATGGCACGCGGCGGTGTCTACGACCAGATCGCGGGCGGCTTCCACCGCTACAGTGTGGACGAGCGCTGGGTGGTGCCGCACTTCGAAAAGATGCTCTACGACAACACGGAGCTGCTGCGGAACTACGTGCACAGCGTTCAGGCGCTGGGCCGCGAGGACTTTCGCACGACGGCGGTGGAGATTGTTGGCTGGCTGGATGCAGTGATGACGGATCGCGCGCGGGGCGGGTTTTATGCCTCGCAGGACGCGGACATCAACCTGGAGGACGACGGCGACTACTTTACGTGGACGCTGGCGGAGGCGCGGGCGGCGTTGACAGCGGAAGAGCTGGACGCGGCGAGCCTCTACTGGGATATTGGCGAACTGGGCGACATGCATCACGATCCCACGCGCAACGTGCTGCATTGCAACTTCACGGTGGACGAGGTTGCGGAGAAAACGGGCAGGAGCGTTGACGAGACGCGGGCTCTGCTGGGGAGCGCAAAGGCAAAGCTGGCAGCGGTGCGGGCCGCGCGGCCCACGCCGTTTGTGGATCGCACGCTCTACACGGGCTGGAATGCGATGGCGGTGACGGCGTATTGCGAGGCGGCGCGTGTGTTGCGGCTGCCGGGCGCGCGGGCGTTTGCGCTGAAGACGCTGGACCGGCTGCTGGCCGAAGCGTGTGACGGGGCGGCGGAGCTACAGCATGTGATTGCATACGCAGATGGAGGCAGGCCCGCGGAGCGCGTGGAGGGGACGCTGGATGACTACGCCTTCACGGTGCATGCGTGCGTGGATGGGTGGCTCGAAAGCGGCGAGATGCGCTACTACCGCGCGGCGGTGCGGCTGGCTGAGGCCATGATTGCGCGGTTCCACGACCGCGTGGCGGGGGCGTTCCACGACACGGCGGCGAAGGAAGACGCAGCGCTGGGGGCGCTGACGGCGCGGCGGAAGCCACTGCAGGACTCGCCGACGCCGGCAGGGAACCCGACGGCTGCTGCGGCGCTGCTGCGGCTGGAAGCACTGAGCGGACGCGCGGAGTTTCGCGAGATTGCCGAGGACACGCTGGAGTCGTTTTCAGGGATTGTGGAGCACTTTGGGCTCTACGCGGGCAGCTACGGGCTGGCGTTGGAGCGGCTGCTGGCAGATCCGGTGCAGGTGGCGATTGTGGGCGAGGGGACGGAGGCAGATGCGCTGGAGGCTGCGGCGGTGGCGGGCTTCGCGGTGGAGAAGACCGTGATTCGGCTCAGGCCGGAGCAACTGACGGCGGACGCGCTGCCGGAGGCGCTGGCTGAAACGCTGGTGCATGTTCCAAGACTGGAAGGCGCGGCGGCGTGGGCGCTGGTGTGTCGCGGAAGGACGTGTTTGCCGCCGATAACGGCGGCGGATGAGTTGCGTGACGCGGTGCATGAGTAGAGGGTTCGCGAGCAAGTGAAATGCCCGGCGTGGCCGGGCATTTCTGTTTGCGGGCTTGCGGCGAGCGGATAAGTAATACGTCTGCTTTCCCGCCCATCACGCGGTACAGGCCAGATCAGTTTTCAGCCTGCTTTTCGCCGAACGGGTTGTCTCCTGGCTGGTTGTGCAGGAGCCATTCAGACCAGGTGATTCCGCCTGTTTGCCCTTGAACCGGGGTGAGAGAAGCAAACGCCTGCAGCAGTCCTGTGCCGTGCTCAGTCACGGTCACGGCCAATGCCTTGCGCGCCTTGCACCAGGCGGTTCCGAGTTGCTCCGCGTTGAGCGTTTCAGGGCCGTGGACGTTGTAGGAGCGCCCCTCGGGCGGAAGCAATGCGAAGGATGCCAACTGCTGCGCAGCAAAGTCAGTGTCAATGGGCTGGAGCGTCATACGGGGAAGCTCCAGTTGCCCGTCCTTTGCCTGATAAGACAGCAGCATGGAGATAAATGGATGGAACTGCGAGATGCGTACGATGGTGTGCGGGATGCCGCTCGCACGCAGCGTCTCTTCATTGCGAAGCTTCATTGCGTAGTATTCCAGCGCCGCCGCAGCCTGCTCTATGCCGCAGATGCTGACATACACCAGATGGAAACCAGACTCTTTGCTGGCCGTGATCAGGTTCTTCAGCGCCTGCACGTCCTCATGCGGGTTCTGCACGCTTGAGGCGCAGTGCACGACGACTTGTACATCCGCGAAACATGCTTTCACTGCATCGGCATCCAACAGATCAGCAGTGCGCCACTCGCCGCTGAAGCGTGCGGGAGCGCTCTTTCTGCTCAGGCCGATCACCGTGCGCTCCGGTCCCTGGAGATGTACGGCTACGCGGGACCCCAGTGGGCCGTTGGCGCCGGTAATGAGGAATTTTCTGCTTCCCATTTCAACCATCCTTCAAGCATTCAATGACTGGCAATCTGCTGCCAGACTTTTTCTATCATACGGGGAGATTTGCCTTTTGTTCTCTTTTTTGCGTGTGGAGAGACGACTTGGATGCGCGCAGCCGAAATTGCGTGGAGTCTCTCATAAGCCGTTGAGAACTGCGGCAGCGAGCTGCTTTTCGGTATCATGGATGCATGCAGGCTGAGACGGGGAATCCCCACCCTACTATTGGATTTCGGACCTATGACGCGCGGCTGGAGCCGATTGCGGCGAAGGTGTTTGCGGGCGAGCGGCTTTCGTTTGACGACGGGCTGGCGCTGTATCGCTCAAGCGACGTGCTGGCTGTGGGCTGGCTGGCCAACTGGGTGCGCGAGAAGTTGCACGGCGACGTGACCTACTTCAACGTGAACCGGCACATCAACCACACGAACGTGTGCGTGGCGGCCTGCAAGCTGTGCGCGTTCGGGCGGAAGAAGGGCGACCCGGCCGGGTACACGATGTCGCTGGAAGAGGCGTGGGCCTCGGCGGGCGAGGGCTACTCGGAGGCGGTGACGGAGTTCCACATCGTCGGCGGGCTGCATCCGGACCTGCCACTCGAATACTTCCTGGACTTGGTGCGCGGGCTGAAGCAGCGCTTCCCGAAGGTGCATGTGAAGGCCTTCACGATGGTCGAGGTCGCGTTCTTTGCCAAGCGCGGAAAGATGACGATTGAGCAGGTGCTGGAGAAGCTGCGCGAGGCTGGTGTGGACTCGATGCCGGGCGGCGGCGCGGAGATTTTTGCCGAGCATGTGCGGGCCATCATCTGCGACCACAAGATTGACGGCAACGAGTGGCTGGACACGGCGCGGCTGGCGCACAAGGCTGGCTTCAAGTCGAACGCGACAATGCTCTACGGGCACATTGAGAGCGACGAGGACCGCGTGGACCACCTGATGAAGCTGCGCGCGCTGCAGGACGAGACGGGCGGATTTCAGGCGTTCATCGGGCTGGCGTTTCACCCGGAGAACACGCCGCTGGATCATCTGCCGGTGACGACGGGCCTGCTGGACATTCGGCAGATTGCCGTGGCGCGGCTGATGCTGGACAACTTTCCGCATGTGAAGGCCTACTGGCAGATGCTGACGCCGAAGATTGCGCAGATTGCGCTGCGCTTTGGCGCGGACGACCTGGACGGCACGGTGGTGGAGGAGAAGATCTACCACGACGCGGGCGCGACCACGCCGCAGGGCATGACGCGGCGCGAGCTTTGCCGGCTGATTACCGAGGCGGGCCGCGTGCCCGTGGAGCGGGACACGCTGTATCACGCGGTGACGCGGGATGAGGCGGGGTTCACCGTGGCGGTTTAGGGAGTCAGTACGCGCTGCGCGCGTGGTAGCTAGTCAGCGAGTTAGCAAGTTAGCAAGTTAGCGAGTCAGCGACGGGCCGGCGATTGCCGGCCCGTTCTGTTTGTTGGTACGGGGTCGTGGCGGGGTGAGGGGTTGTTTTCGCAGGTGCGAACATACGCCCCCGGAGCGCTGCATGTTTGCCACGGAACATAACTAAGATGATCGGGCCACACGTTCTGCCTTTCTAAGTCTGAGAATCCGAACCTAGGAGAACCCGGCGTTGGTTTGTCATCTTCGTTCCCCCGCGACGCTTGCTAGTGCTGCCTTGAGAGCCTGAAAGCAGAGTTTTGCCGTGTGTTCATCTGGCGTAAAACCGGATTGCATCTGCTGGAATGGATGAATGTAATTGCGGAAATCCCGCAATCCATGACTAAATTTCTTCACGTCAGGCTTCAAGAGATCGACCTCGCAAGCAACGTCAATGAGCTGCGCGAGATTCCAGTCATGAAATTGCCTCACAGTTCCAGTACCATTTTTCGGGCTGGCTGAAGCCCGGTTGAAACGCGCTGGCTCCTTCTGCGCCGCTCCGAGCAGAACGGCCTCAAGTACGCTTCCGCAAAGAAATATCACGGAAAGATGCGCGCCCGCCCTCAATGCAATTCTTGCCTCGTCAAGACGGCTTTCAATGACCGGTATCGCTTGCGCTTCGATCGGCAGCTTTTGAATATTCGGGATCGTGAATTCATGGTTCAGGAAATCGTCGGTGGCTTGGGGTGCGTTTGCGGGTTTGGATTTACCCGAGAGCCGCTCAATAATCTCCCGCACTTTTCCAAGTAGTGCAGAATTAAGCGCCTTTCCCTTTAGCTCGCAATCGATAACATATTCATCCACCATGTCGGACATGACCTTGCCGACAACGGAATCGCTTTCGCTGTCCCAGAAGGCGCGCAACTTGTTTGCCTTGGATGTACCGTACTTCTGGTATTTCTGGCCATGAATTTCAATCGAGTGCCCTTTAAAGAAGGCCTTAATAGTCGTGTCCGAATAGTTCAGTACATAGCCGCCACTCATCTCCAAAAAATTCTCAAGATAGCGCCGATCAGACGCCGTAAGGCTGCTCATACTGTCTCCTTTGACTGTTATTGCCGCACGATCTGGCCGTTTTTCATCACGAACTTTACGTGTTCGCAGGTGCTGATGTCGTCCAGGGGGTTGGCGGGGACGGCGATGATGTCGGCGTAGAAGTTCGGAGTTAGCTGGCCGATTTCGTTGGACCAGCCGAGGAGTTTTGCGCCGTTGAGCAGGTCGGCCTGGAGGGCGGCGGCGGGCGTCATGCCGAACTTGACCATGAGGGTGAGCTCGCGGGCCTGCGTGCCGTGCGGGAAGGGGCCCACGTCTGACCCGACGGCGAAGGGGATGCCGGCGGCGAGCTGGCGCTTGAACTCGCGGATCTTGATGTCAAGGAGGGCTTGCTCGCGCGCGGCGGCTTCTGGCGCGGCGTGGCTGGCGAAGTACTCGAAGATGGTGAAGGTGGGGACGGCGTAGATGCCCTTCTCGCGCATGATGCGCATGGTCTCGTCACTGAGCATGGTGGCGTGGTCAATGGAGGCGACGCCCGCCTGCGCGGCGTAGAGGGTGCCGGGCTCGTCTTGCGCGTGGACGCTGACGATGGTGCCGAGGCGGCGCGTTTCCGCGACGGCGGCGCGAAGTTCGTCTGCGGTGTATTGATACGGCGACTGGACGGCATCGCCAACGATGCGGTCTTTGCCGGTCTCGTAAATCTTGGCGAAGTCGGAGCCCTGCTTGTGCTGCTCGCGGAGAACGGCGACCAGCTCGGCGGCGTTGTTGGCGTAGTCGGCGTTGGAGGGGACGTGGGCGGCGGGGTTGTACTTGGTGGCGTCCTCGTGGCCGCCGAGGATGTCAATGGCGTTGCCGGAGACGCGCATGCGGGGGCCGGGGATGAGGCCGCGGTCGATGGCGTTGCGGATGGCGGTGTCGGCCGAGCCTGCGCCTTCGGTGCCCATGTCGCGCTCGGCGGTGTAACCGGCGTTCAGGTCGTCGCGCGCGGCCTGCTCGGCGAGGATCACGCGCCATGGGACGGACTCTTCGACGGTCTGGAGGTCTTCTGCGCCGGGATGCAGAAAGAGATGCACGTGCACGTCAATGAGGCCGGGCATGAGGGTCGAGTCGCCGAGGTCGATGATGCGCGCGTTGGCGGGGCGGTCGACGTGCTGGCCGACGGCGCGTATGTGGTCGCCTTCGACGAGGACTTCGCCGGGAGAGATGACTTTGGCTGCGGAGGCATCGAGCAGGCGCGCGGCGTGGAGGACGATGGGCTGCTGGGGCTGCTGTGCGGAGAGAATGGGCGTGGCGAGGGCGGCGAGGACGACGGCGAGCGTGCGGCGGGTCATGGAGATAAGGGTACAACCGCGCTGTGCTGGTGGGGAGTAGCGAGTCAGCAAGTCAGCGGCTGGGCTAGATCCTGCTCTCTGAAACCCTGCTGGGCGAAGAAGGCATGGAATTTTGTGCCGTAATGGTGGGACTTGCTCAGCTCTGCGGCTGGTGGGCGGGGAGGGAGACGGCGAAGCAGGCGCCGGGGAGGTTGCCGTGGTCGCGTAGCTCAAGGGTGCCGTGGTGGCGTGCGACGATCTCCTGCGAGACCCAGAGGCCGAGGCCGGTGCCGACGTCCTTCTTGGTGGTGAAGAAGGCGTCGAAGATGGCGCTGCGATGGGCGGAGCTGATGCCCGGGCCGTTGTCTTCAACGGTGAGCTCGGCGTGGGGGTCTTCCAGCGAGCCGGAGGAGGCGGTGCGGAGGGCGATGCGGCCGTCGGGCGGCGCGGCGTCAATGGCGTTGGAGAGGAGGTTGGAGACGACCTGGCGGATCTCTCCGGCGTTGGCCCAGACGGGCGGGCAGGGGGCCAGGTCGCGCTCGATGGCGAGGCGCTTGGACTGAATCTTATTGCGATAGAGATTGAGGACGGCGTCGACGACGGCGGCCAGATCGACGGGCTCGGGGTGGTTGGAGTCGCGGTAGAAGCCGAGGGTCTGGCGGGTGATGTGGGCAACGCGGTCCAGCTCCTGCTCGGCGAGAGCGAGGTGCTGGCGGACGGGCTCGGGAACCTCTGGCGCGGAGCCAGCGAGGAAGATGAGGTTGGTGACCGCCTCCAGCGGGTTGTTGATCTCATGCGCGACGGTGGCGGAGAGGCGTGCGGCGGCGGCGAGCTTCTCGGTCTTGCGGAGGACATCCTGCGCGGCGCGGTCGGCGGTGACGTCGTGGAAGACGAGGACGACGCCGACGGTTTCTCCGCGGTCATTGCGGATGGGGGCCGCTGAGTCCTCAATAGGGACGAGACGGCCGGAGGGCTGGTGCAGAGAGGTGTGGTTGGCCAGCGAGGCGGTGCCGTTGCTGCGCATGACGTGGACGACGGGGTTGTCGGCGGGTTCGCCGGTGGCTTCATTCACGATGGGGAAGACTTCTGCGATGTGCCGGCCGCGGGCGTCGTGCTCGTTGAGGCCGATGAGGCCGGCAGCGATGGGATTGATGAAGGTGACGAGTCCGCGGGCGTCAGTGGCGATGACGGCGTCTCCGATGCTGGTGAGGGTCACGCGGAAGCGCTCTTCGCGGTCGCGAATCTGCTCGGCGTGGCGGTCGCGGAGGCGGCGCTCGTGGAAGATGAAGTAAGCCACAAGGGTGAGGCCGAGGACGGAGATGACGGTGGAGGAGTAAAGGCTGATGATGGTGGCGTTGACGCTGGTGTGGTAGGCGGCGTCGCGGCGCTTTTCAACGCTGTCTTCCTCATTGCGCATGCGGTTGATCTCTGCGCGGAAGTCATTCATGATCATCAGCCCGCGGTCAGAGAGAACGAGCGAACGCGCGTCGGCGGTGTGGCCGGCGCGGTAGAAGCTGATGGTGTCAGACATCTCCTGAAGCTTGAGCGCGGCCAGCTCGCCGAGCGCGGCGACGTGCTGCTGCTGGTAGGCGTCGTTGGCGGTGAGCTGACGGAGGCGGTCGATGTGCTGCTCAACCTGGGCGACGGCGTCGTTATAAGGGCGGAGGTACTTGGTATCGCCGGTGTAGAGATAGCCGCGCTGGCCGGCTTCAGCGTGGATGAGCAGCGACTGCGTTTCTTCAATGGCGATCTGGACCTCGCGCGAGCGGACGGCGCGGAGATGGTCCTCAATCTGAAGATGGATCTGGCGGCGGATAAGGAAGGCATTGCCGAGCAGCAGCGCAATGAGCACGGTGAAGGCGAGAACGATGCTGAGACGCTGGAGGCGGGAATCCATGCGGCGGAGAGGGCTCCTGTGGAACGGCCGCGGCGCGGAACGGCAGGCAGGGCCAAGCAGAGCCGGCATGCGGCGGATGGGCACAACACCGGCACAAAATGCAGCTGCGGTGGCCGGGTGTGGGCTCATCGTAGCGCGCTGCCGGAGGGAGGGTCAAGGAGCTGTGTGGCCGGTTTGGCGGCAGATGTGACGGCTTGCGGACGCAGTAACTTACTGTTGGCGGGTTAATTGAGTTACCTGCGATGCGAATTATCAAGTTACTTGGTTTGCCTGCTTGTGAACTGAGGTGCTGAGGCCGTGTGGAAGAAATATCCATAAAGCATGCGGGTTCTGCGTGTGTCTGGTGGTGCGGCTGGATTGTGCCGTGTTTTGCACATGATGTGACCAAGTAATTGGCAGATATTTAGTAAGTGCATGGTAGGATCGCTGCGAGGAAAACTCACAGATGACACTGAACGGTTACGATAGCGCATTCGAGCAGGCGACCAATGAGCGTGCGGAGATCCGCATGGAGATCGAACGGCTGTTGAACCGGGGCGAGATGCTGGATAAGTTGCTGGAGTGCCTCGCACCGTTTGTGTCTAGCCCGCAGGCGGTGGATGCGCCGGTTACGCCGGAAGCGCCGCAGGGCGAAGTGCACCACGAGCACCAGGAACATCAAGGCTAAGCTGCGCGTGACGGGGTTGGGCTGCTTTCCAGCACATTGTGCGGTGGATGGGTGCTTGACGTCGGCTTCCATCCCCGGTCCCCGGAAGCTTGGGACCGGGGGCACCCGGTGGTCCGTGCCTATTGAGCGGGATACAAAAACTAAAAGGCGGCGAGGCCGGTGAGGTGCTGGCCTAGGATGAGCGCGTGGATGTCGTGCGTGCCTTCGTAGGTCTTTACGGACTCGAGATTCATCATGTGGCGCATGATGGGGTAGTCCTCAGTAATCCCATTTGCGCCGAGGATGTCGCGGGCCATGCGCGCGCACTCGAGCGCCATCCAGACGTTGTTGCGTTTGGCCATGGAGATGTGTTCGTGCCCCGCGGCGGCGGCGTCTTTGAGGCGGCCGACGTGGAGCGAGAGCAGTTGGCCCTTTGAGATTTCGCTGGCCATCCAGACGAGTTTTTCCTGCACAAGCTGATGAGAGGCGATGGGTGCGTTGTGGAACTGCGTGCGCATCTTCGCGTACTCGAGCGCGGTGTTGTAGCAGTCCATGGCGGCGCCGAGCGCGCCCCAGCTAATGCCGTAGCGAGCCTGATTGAGGCACATGAGCGGACTCTTGAGGCCGCCTGTGCCGGGCAACAGGTTGGCGGCGGGGATGCGCACGTCCTGCAGGGCGAGTCCTGCGGTGACGGAGGCGCGCAGCGACCACTTGCCGTGGATCGGCGTGGCGGTGAAGCCGGGGCGGTTGGTTTCGACCAGGAAGCCGCGAATGCGGTCGGCGCCACTTTCGATTGCGGGGTCGTCGATCTTGGCCCAGATGATGGCCACGTCGGCGATGGAGCCGGAGGTGATCCACATCTTTTCACCGTTGAGGATGTACTCATCGCCGGACTTGTGCGCGGTGGTGAGCATGCCGCTGGGGTTGGAGCCGAAGTTGGGCTCGGTGAGGCCGAAGCAGCCGAGCTTTTCACCGGAGGCGAGTGCGGGCAGCCAGATGTTTTTCTGCTCGTCGGAGCCAAAGGCGTAAATGGGATACATGACGAGCGCGGACTGCACGCTGACGAAGCTGCGCAGGCCGGAGTCGCCGCGCTCAAGCTCCTGCATCACGAGGCCGTAGGCGACGTTGGAGATGCCTGCGCAGCCGTAGCCCTCCAGGTTGGCGCCGAAGAAGCCGAGCTCGCCCATGAGCGGTACCAGCTCGCGCGGAAAGCGGCCCTCGCGGAAGCAGGACTCGATGATGGGCTCAACGTGATCGCGGACGAAGTCGCGGGCGGTGGAGCGGACGAGGCGCTCCTCCTCAGAGAATTGCGGGTCGAGGTGGAGGAAGTCGAAGCCGGGGAACGGGAAGGACATGAGGCACCCTTGCGTGCGTGATTTTTGCGACGTGCAAGGGTAGCAGAGGGGGCGCGTGAGGCGCAGCGGGAATCTTGCACGCGGTGTGGTGGCGGTCAATGTCCTGCGAGCAGGCTTTCTGCGAGGCGCTCCCGTGCGGCGCGGAGCTGACGGTTGCCATGCTGCTGCGCGAAGCGATGCTCGGCTTCGGCGACGGGGTTGGGCGGCGAGATTGAAATTGAGACGGTGGCACGGTCTTGCGTGGAGGCGGGCTTGCGCTGCTTGAACTGCTCGCTGAGCACGATGCCGTGACGGATACGGTAGCGAGCCGCTTCCAGGTTTTCGTAAATATTGTCGATGTCCCAGAGCATGAGCAACGCTTCAAGCGGACGGCAGTTGTGCGCGAGTGAGCCGTCAGGCTGCGTGTTGTGGAGAGCGGGCATGATCCAGATGGTCTCCATGCCCGGCCTCCAGAACACGCGCGAGATGGCGTAGTCGCCGTCGCGCAGGCTGTGGATTTCGGCCGGAGTGACGCGAGTTTCTGGCGGCGCATTGATCGCGTCGAGATACGTGTTCCATGCGGCTGCGACCTGCTCCTCTGCGATGCCCCGCGCGGGATCGTGCGCAGCGTTGAACTCGGCGCCGGCGAGGTGGTCGAGGAAGCGGCGATCGGTAAATTTGCCTGGCAGCTCGACGGAGAATTCTTCGGCGAAGAGACCGACGAGCGTGTGTGCTTCCTCAGGCGTGTGCAGGTTTCCGGCGAGCGTGTTCATCTGGATGGCGTGCAGACGCTGCGACTGGAACGTGCCGTTGTCGTGCGCGGTCATGTCTGCCGAGACGAAGGCGAGTGGCGTGAAAACGGCGATCAGCGTGGCGAGCTTCCGGATCATGGCGGCTCCCTTGCGGAGAGGCTTGAGCGACGACGCGGACTGCACCTTCAGTATGCGACGGAAAGGTTCATTCTGCATGAGGCTTCCATCCCCGGTCCCCGGAAGCTTGGGACCGGGGGCACCCGATGCTTGCGGCGCGATAAGGAGAGATTGCGTGCTCTAGGCGAGGAAATCGCGGACGAAGGGGTCCTGGCTTGCGAGGAGTTCTTCCAGCGAGCCGTCGAAGATGAGTTTGCCTTCAGCGAGCATGAGGAACGTGGTGCCGGGGTCGATGTCGCCTTTGGGCAGCGGAACCATGCGGCCCGTGTCGGGGTCGAAGCGGTGGGTGCAGAGCGTGAAGGCGTCTTGCAGACGGTGGGTTACGAGCAGAGATGGTGTGTGGTAGACGTCGCGCTGCTTGACGATGAGGCTGATGATGGTGGTGGAGGTGACAGGGTCCAGGCCGCCGGTGGGCGAGTCGTAAAGCAGCAGCTCGGGCTTGCGGATGAGCGCGCGGGCGATGGCGACGCGGCGGCGCATGCCTCCGGAGAGCGAGGCGGGGAAAAGTGCCATGGTCTGCTCCAGCTCGACAAAGCGGAGTGCCTCGCGGACGCGGGCGTCGATTTCTGCGTCGGGTACTTCTTCCTGGATGAGCTGGTAGGCGACGTTGTCGCGGACGGTGAGCGAGTCAAAGAGCGCACCCTCCTGAAAGACCATGCCGGTCCGCGTGCGCAGCGGGAAGAGCGCGTCTTCGCTGGCGTGGGCAATGTCGTGGCTGAACAGCTCGATGGAACCGGAGTCAGGGCGCAGCAGGCCGTTGGCGAGCTTGAGCAGCACGGATTTGCCGACGCCGGCGGGGCCGAGCAGGATGCGGGTTTCACTGGGCGCGACGCGGAAGGTGATGTCCTCAAGCACGGGCGGTCCGTCGAACGAAAGCGTGACGCGATCGAACGCGAGCACGGGGATCTGCGCGGGTTGCTGAGGGGTCACATCCATCCGGCAAAGAGCTCAAGAATCAGGTGGCTGATGAGGAAGTCGACGAAGATGATGAGCACGGAGGAGTTGACGACGGCCCGGATGGTGGAGCGGCCGACGCCCTCAGTGCCGCCCGTGGTGCGGAGGCCGTAGAAGCAGCCGATGGAGCCGAGGATGTAACCGAAGAAGAGCGGCTTGACGAGGCCCTGCACGATGTCAGGGAAGCGGATGTGCTCCCACGCCATGTTGAGGTACTGCGTGCCGTTCTGGTGGTTCATGAAGACGGTGACGAGGCCGCCGCCAACGATGCCGAACGCGTCTGCCACGATGGTGAGGAAGAAGAGCATGGCGATGGACGCGAAGATGCGTGGTGTGACGAGCTTACGGATGGGATCGACACCGAGGGCGCGCATGGCGTCAATCTGCTCGGTGACGACCATGGAGCCTAGCTCGGAGGCCATGGAGGAGGCGTTGCGGCCGGAGACCATGACGCCGGTGAGCACGGGGCCAAGCTCGCGGATCATGGTGAGGGAAACGAACTCGCCGGTGATGGCGGTGGCGCCGAAGTTGGCCAGCGTGGTGGCGGACTGCAGGGCAAGCACGCCGCCGGTGGACATGCCGGAGAGCACCACGATGGAAAGCGAGCCGACGCCGATGATGTCGGACTGGACCAGGAAGTCAGTCCAGTAAATGGGGGGACGAAAGAGGTTGAGGAACGCGCGGGAGGCAAAGACGGAGTAGTCCTGCACGGTGAGGACGATCTGTTTGGCGGTTCTTTCGAGGGTGTCGAGCGCCATGGTTCTCCCGGGGCCGGGCCGTGCGTAATGGCACAAAGCACGCGGCAACCACAGGATAGCGCATGGGCATGGTGAGCGCGGGCCTCTCGGCGGGCCGTGGGCGCATCCAAACATCCAGACCAACGAGACGAGGGCATGAGATGCATTCATTTCGGCTTCGCCTGATTGTGGCGCTGGTGGCGTGTGTGACGGCCGTATCAGTTGCCTCCACATATTTTGAAGTGCTGGCTCACAAACATTTTCTGCGCGCGGATCTGGTGGAGCGCTCGCGGTGGATCGGGTTGAGTCTGCAACCGGGGCTGGAGCAGAGCCTGGCGACGGGACTGACGGACGGGCTGCCGGATTTTCTGCGCGTGGCACGCGGACGAACCGGCGCGCAGGCGTTGGCAGTGTTTGACGCGCAGGGCACGCTGCTGGCGTCCGCGGGGCAGAAGGAGCTGATTGAGAGCCTGAGCCCGGGCGTGGTGGAAAAGACGCTGCACAAGGGCGTGAACTCGAACGCGTTTGGGCACACGGGCGACGCGCAGTGGATGGAACAGGCGTTTCCACTGCACAGTGGCGAGCAACTGGAAGGCGCACTGGTGCTGGTGAGCGACGCGAACTACATCAGCGCCGAAAGCAGCGCGGTGTGGCAGCGGAGCTTTGGGCGAACGGCCACGCTGGCGGTGCTGGTGGTGCTGATCACGTTTGTGATGGTGCGGTGGTTCCTGCTGCGGCCCATGATGCGCGTGGCGGAGCGGCTGCGGCTGTTGCGCACGGGCGACACAGCGCTGCCCTCGGGCAAGGGGCGCGAGGAGCTTGGAATCTTTAAGCCGCTGGTGCGCGAAGTGGAGACGCTGGCGAAGAGCCTGGTGGCAGCGCGCGCGGCGGCGGAGGTTGAGGCGCGGCTGAGAGCGTCCGGCGAGAATCTGTGGACGGCGGAGCGGCTCGCTGTGGAGATGCGCGAGCAGGCGGTGAGCAGCAGGATCTTTGCGGTGTCAAACCGCGAGCCCTACATGCATGTGCGGCAGGGACGCGAAGTGAAATGCATTGTGCCGCCGAGCGGGCTTGTGACGGCGATTGAACCGGTGCTGCGCGCGTGCGATGGCGTGTGGGTGGCGTGCGGCAGCGGCAATGCGGATGCGGAGACGGTGGACGAGCATGACCGGCTGCGCGTGCCTCCGGAAGACCCGCGCTACACGCTGCGGCGCGTGTGGCTCTCAGCAGAAGAAGAGGAGCGCTACTACGACGGGTTTGCGAACGAGGGCATGTGGCCGCTGTGCCATATTGCGCATACGCGGCCCATCTTTCGGCCAGACGACTGGGAGTGCTACCAGCGCATCAATGCGCGGTTTGCCAAGGCGCTGCTGGAGGAGATGGAAGGCGAGACGAACCCGATTGTGTTTGTGCAGGACTACCACTTCACGCTGTTGCCGCGGATGATCAAGAACGCGCGGCCGGATGCGCGTGTGGCAATCTTCTGGCACATTCCGTGGCCGAATCCGGAGGCGTTTGGCATCTGCCCGTGGCAGGCGGAGCTGATTGACGGGCTGCTGGGCGCGGACCTGATCGGCTTCCACATTCCGCTGCACTGCAACAATTTTCTTTCGACCGTGGACCGCGTGTTTGAAGCGCGTACGGATCGCGAACACATGACGGTGAGCCGCTTTGGACATGTGACGGCGGTGCGTCCGTATCCAGTGAGCGTGGCGTTTGACGGTGCCACGCCAAAGCTGCACGGGGTGGAGAGTGTGGATGAGCTACGCACAGATCTGCTGCGCGAGTTCAACGTGCGTGCTGAGACGCTGGCCGTGGGCGTGGACCGGCTGGACTACACGAAGGGCATTGTGGAGCGGCTGCTGGCGATGGAGCATCTCTTGCAGGAGCATCCGTGGCACCGCGAGCGGCTGACGCTGGCGCAGATTGCGGCGCCCAGCCGCACGCGTATCCCTGCGTATGAAGAGCTGCACAGGCGCGTGAATGCGGAGGTGGAGCGGATCAATGCGCGGTTCCAGACGCCGCGCTGGCGGCCGATTGTGCTGATTGAGCGGCAGGCAAATCATGCGGAGATTGACCGCTGGTATCGCGCGGCAGACCTGTGCCTGGTGACATCACTGCATGACGGCATGAACCTTGTTGCGAAGGAGTATGTGGCGGCGCGCGCGGATGAAGACGGCGTGCTGGTCCTGAGCCGGTTCACGGGGGCCGCAGTGGAGTTGCGCGATGCGCTGGTGGTGAATCCCTATGACATTGCGGGCGTGGCAGAGGCTATGCATCGCGGCCTGGATATGGACCGCGAGGAACGGCGCGAGCGCATGCAGCGGATGCGGCGGCAGGTGATGGAACACAACATCTATCGCTGGGCGGCGAGTGTGCTGCGCGATGTGCGCGAGATCCGCATTGAGGACATGCCGGAGCGGCTTGGGCCGGTGTCAGTGACGGCGAGCGAGACGCCGCAACGTAAACTGGCGTAAGAGTGGACACAACGACAGAGAAGAAACTGGACGGATATTTCCGCGCGCTGGCGCAGGCGCGCGCAGCAGTGCTGCTGCTGGATTACGACGGGACGCTGGCGGGGTTTCGCGTGGACCGCTTCAAAGCGCGGCCGTGGGCCGGTGTGGAGGCGCTGCTCAAGCGCATCCAGGCGCAGGGACGCACGCGCATTGCCGTGGTCACGGGACGGCCGCCGGAGGAGATTCCGGCGATGCTGCGGCTGGAGCCCGCAGTTGAAGTGTGGGGATTGCACGGCGCGCTGCGCCTGTATCCCGACGGACGGCGCGAGATGGAGACGCAGGCACCTGCGGTGCGCGAGGCGCTTGAGACGCTGCGCGTAAAGCTGCATCGCGACGCGCTGGGCGGACTCTTTGAAGACAAGCCGAATGCGGCGGTGATGCACTGGCGCGGGCTGAGTACGCAGCAGGCTGAGGCGGTGAAGGCGCGCGTGATGGAGCTGTTTGCGCCGTTGGCGAAGCTGGGCGGATTGCGCCTGTTGGATTTTGACGGCGGCGTTGAGCTGCGCGCGGGACGCGACAAGGGCGGGGCGGTTGAGCAGATCATCGCGGAGAATGAACCGGGCGCTGCTGTTGCTTATCTCGGCGATGATCTTACAGATGAGGCAGCGTTTCGTGAGGTGAATGCCGCGCGCGGGCCGCATCTGAGTGTGCTGATGCGGCGCGTGCGGCGCACAACCGATGCAGATGTTTGGATGAAGCCGCCGGGTGAGTTGCGGGAGTTTCTTGCACGGTGGGAGCAGGCTCGCTAGTTAGCGCGCCGCATACGATAGCTAATTCGCCAGTTAGCGGGCTCGTGGCTAGGTGAGGGGATTGCTTCCCCACCCATTTTTCGTGCAGGGAACGCTACGGAAATGACGACTGTCATTCTTCTGCTTTGTAGATCGCTGATGTGATCCACAAAGCAGAAGAATGACAGTCGTTGTCGGTTGCGCTGAATGCTGAGAGATGAAGGCTGAAACCCCGGCTTAATCGCGGCCGCGTTTGCGGACTTCGATGTTCAGGCGCTTGATCTTCTGGTTGAGCGTGCTGAGCGGGATGCGGAACTGCTCGGCGGCTTCGGTTTGATTGCCGTTGCAGCGCTCCAGTTTCTCAACGATGATGCGGCGCTCGATGTCTTCGAGGATGTCAAAGAGAGACGCGTTGGGATTGTGCTCGAGCAGTGCGTCCTGGAAGCTGCGGCCGGTGATGTGGCCGGGGAGCAGGTCAGAGCCGATGACGGGGCCGGACGAGAGCACGACGCCGCGCTCGATGCAGTTCTCAAGCTCGCGCACGTTGCCCGGCCAGTCGTAGTCGATGAGGGCGCGCATGGCGTCTGACGAGAGGCGGCGCGGGGCCAGGTCGTTCTCGTTGGCGTAGTAGTCGAGGAAGTGCTGGGCCAGGAGCGGAATGTCCTCGCGGCGGGCGCGCAGCGGCGGCAGGTCGACGGTGATGACGTTGAGGCGGTAGAAGAGGTCTTCGCGGAAGCGGCCATCGCGGACGGCCTGGCGGAGATCGACGTTGGTGGCGGCCAGGATGCGGACGTCGACCTGAACTTCCTGCACGCCGCCGAGGTGCATGAAGCGCTTGTCCTGCAGGACGCGCAGAATCTTGGCCTGCGTGTCCATGCCCATCGTCGCGATTTCGTCGAGGAAGAGCGTGCCGCCGTTGGCGACTTCAAACAGGCCCTTCTTGGAGGCGATGGCCGAGGTGAAGGCGCCCTTGACGTGTCCGAAGAGCGTGGACTCAAGCAGTTCAGACGGCATGGCGCCGGTGTTGATGGGGACGAAGGGCTTGTCTTTACGCGGGGAGTTGGCGTGGATGGCCTTCGCGATGACCTCTTTGCCGGTGCCGCTCTCACCCTGAATGAGAACGGTGGAGCGCGAGGGAGCGACCTGCGCGACGAGGTCGAAGATGCGCAGCATGGCGTCTGACTTGCCGACGATGTTGGCGAAGTTATAGCGCTGTTTGAGGGTGCGCTTGAGCTGGAGGTTTTCCTCTTCGGCGCGGTAGCGCGCGATGGCCGAGCGGATATCGGCCATGAGCTTTTCGTTGTCCCACGGCTTCTGCACAAAGTTGTCAGCGCCGGCGCGGATGGCCTCGACGACGTTGTCGACGGTGCCGTAAGCCGTGATCATGATGACCGGCGTTTCGGGCTGGCGCTCCTTGATTTCCGGCAGCAGCTCAAGGCCGCTCTTGCCGGGCAGCGCGAGGTCGAGCAGGATGAGGTCGTAGTTTTCAAGCTCGAGCATGCCCAGGCCCTGCTCGCCGTCAGTGGCGAGGCGGACGTTGTAGCCCTCAAGCGTGAGCAGCACTTCAAGCGATTCGCGAATACCTGCCTCGTCGTCAATGACGAGGATGCTGGCAGCACCGCTGGCAAAGGGTGCAGCGGCAGTGTTGGATGGATGTACTGGACGTTCGACCTCAGACATGTACGGTCTTCCTTAACAGGGGAAACTCAAGATGGAATGTGGTGCCGGCGCCGACCGCGCTCTCAACATGGATCTTGCCGGCGTGCTCCTGAATGATGCCGTAGGAGACGGCAAGTCCGAGGCCCGTGCCGCGGCGCTCGCCGGGCTTGGGCATGGTCTTGGTGGTGAAAAAGGGATCGTAAATGCGCTTGAGGTGCTCGGGCGCAATGCCGGAGCCGGAGTCGGCGACTATGGCCTCAACGTGGCCGTTGGCCACGGTGGCGACGCGCAGGGTGCCGCCGGTGGGCATGGCCTCCTTGGCGTTGAGCAGGAGATTGAGGAAGACCTGCTGAAGCTTACCGGCGTTGCCCTGGATGGTGGGCAGATCGTCGGAGAGCTCGAGGTTGACTGCGATCTGCGCCTTCTTGAACTGGTGCTCAAGCAGTGAGAGCGTGTCGTGAATAACCTGGTTGAGCTGCACCTCGCGGAACTCGGTGGTGGAGGTGCGCGAGAAGTTGAGCAGGCCGTTGGCGATCTCTGAGGCGCGGAAGCTCTGCTGCGTGATCTTCTCCAGGACAGGGCCGATGCGCTGGTCGCCGCGCATTTGCTTGGAGAGCATCTGTGCGTATGAGGAGATGACGGCGAGCGGGGTGTTGATCTCATGCGCGACGCCGGCGGCAAGCAGGCCGATGGAGCTGAGCTTGTCTGCCTGGGCGAGCTGCGTCTCCAGCGAGATGCGCTCGGTGATGTCATCGACAATGACGATGCGGCCGACGACGACGAAGTCGCGCGAGAGAAGCGGGGCGACGGCGATGTTGGCGACGCGCTGCTCACCGGCGCGGGTGGTGAGCGGGAACTTGTAGAGATTGTGAACGCCGGACTCGTTGCGGAAGCTGTCCAGAGCGTCCGCAAACTCGACGGGGAAGACGGAGCGGAGTGACTGGCCGATGGCCTCAGCGCGGGAGAGCGCGTACATGGCCTCCATCTGCGCGTTCCAGCTCTCAATGTGGTCGTCCAGGTCGAGAGCGAGGATGCCGACGTTGATGGATTCGACGATGTTCTCGTTGAACTCCTTGAGGCGCTCGAACTCGGTGATCTTTTCTTCCAGGCGGGCGTAAAGCGACGCGTTCTGGAGAGCGATGCCGATGTAAGAAGCCAGCGACTCGAGCAGCTCGACGTCTTCGCTGGAGAGGAAGTCGCCGCCAATGGTGCGGCCGAGGCCGATGACCGCGATGGTGCGTGTGGCGGGCCCGTCCTGCACGCGGCACGGGAGGTAGTAGTTGAGGTCGAGCAGGGCGGCGGCCTGACGTTGCGGCTCAGTGAGGTGAAGGGCCTGCTCGGCGTTTTCAAGGAAGATGTGGGTGTGGCCCAGGTCGCTGTCGAAGTCGAGGAAACTGAGGTCGAACGAACCGGGCTGGTTGGAGGCGGCGTTGACCTCCGGCGGCAGGCCGTGGGAAGCGGCCAGGCGCATGGGGCCGCGGTCACCGAGGAAAACAGCGACGCGGGCGACAAGCAGGGTGTTTGGCAGGCGCTCGACGATGGACTCGAGCAGGGCGCGGAGGTCGGTCTCAGAGCTAAGCTCGCGGCCGAACTCGACGAGGGCCTTGCGGTAGTCGTAGCGATGGCGATCAAAGGCGCGGTCAACCCAGGCCTGTATGCGGCGCTTGAGGGGATCGAAGATGGCCGCGGTGAGCAGGATGGCGAGGACGAGTGCGCCCTCACGCATGCGGCTCATGGTTTCCGGCACGCGGGTGTGGACCACCTCTGCGATGAGGGCGATGATGCCGAAGTAGCCGCCGAGCAGCAGGGCCGTGGCCAGCGTGTATGCAACGCCGCGCTTGAAGATCAGGTCCGTATCCATGAGCCGGTAACGGACGATGGCCCAGGCGAAGGTGAGCGGCAGGAAGACCAGCGAGAGCCCGGCGAGCTTGGTGAGCAGATCTGGCATGCGCACATCAAGCAGGAAGGGCAGCGCGTACAGCAGCGTGAAGGGCAGGACGGCGAGCAGCGTGCCGCGCGTGAGCCACTTGAGCTGCTGGCGCAGCAGAGGCGTCCGTGCGCGGCGGTAGCTGGACATGAACAGCACTGCGGCCAGCACGTAGAAGGCGGCGTCGTAGGCGGTGGCAATCTGGTCAAGCCGGTGCTTGAGCAGGCCGGTGGCCTCCCAGAAGTTGATGGCGTAGAGCCAGAGACCAAGCAGGGCCGCGCCGGGCGCATAGATGACCGGCAGCAGGAGGCCGCGGCCGCGCCTGACGCGCTCCTCCGGGAAGCTGAAGGCGAAATGGAGGAAGAGGGCCGGCTGGAGTGACTCGGCCAGCACGTTGAGCCAGAAGACGCTCTTGTCGAGAATGTCCCACTCGCCGGTGTACTTGAGGGCGTTGAGCGCAAACGAAACCAGACAGAACAGGTAAAAGTGCGTGGCGCGCGGGGCGGTCCAGCGGCGGAGCAGGACGTAAATGCCGATGGCCAGATAAATGAGGCCAATGAGGCGGAGCGCCTGCTGTACGCTGCGGTCGGGCGGAACCGGGGCAACGTCAATGGGGGCGTCGAGGGCGAGGCCCTGGCGGGTGATGGAGTAGTGCGCGCGGATATAGACGCCGGTGCGGTAGAGCTCACGCTCAAGGTCAGAGAGGTGAACCATGGGCGAGCCGTTGACGGCGGTCAGCAGGTCATTGCGCTGGACTCCGGCACGGCGGGCGGGGCTGTCTGGGAGGACTTTATCGGCGATCAGGCCCTGACCGCCGGGGGCCTCAACCCACCAGACGCCGTCAAAGGGCTGCTGGAACTCGCTCTCCTGGCGAAAATTCAAAACCGCAAGAAAAACCAGACCCAGCGTGGCGACGGCCAGCAGGGTGGCTTGCAGACGGTTGATTAGATTCGTCTCCATCGGGAGAGTCCTTACCTAGCGTAAGCGTAGATGCACGTTGAATGCCATGCTTGGCAATCGGGCCCGGATGACGCAAATTAGCTCGAATACTTTGAGCCACTGAAAGATACAGACGGCAGGCTGACGGGAAAGTGATCTGGGGAAAGGGGCCTGCCTGTGCAAAAATGCGCAAAATCATACCAGCGATACTGATTATGGAATGAGCATACAGAAAACTGGAACCTGTTATGGGGCTCCGCCAGACCTTCTGAGGGCTGAACCCGAAGGTATAGAACGGCCGGTTTTGGGGCGCTTTCAGAGGCTGGCTGTACGCATGAGAATAGAGGATTTTTGGGGAGACGGGGTGAAAAAGATTTTTCAGGGGTGAAGTTCTGGCCGATTTGCGCTGCTTTTGGCACGGGAGAGCAGCCTGTGAAGAGAGAAGAACCTTGCGCCAAGAGGACTGAACCCCATCCCTCAGAGGCTGAAGCCCCTTCGATTCTGTTGGTTGTAGCAGCTGGACTGAAGCTGTGCACTTTCAAAGCTGTTCGCTGGAACGGCTCTTGCAGCGGTCTGTGCGGTCGCGTTCTGACGCGGGACCTGGTCGTGGCTGGGTTCCGGCCGGCATCCCCACCCTGCTGCGGAAACAACGGCGTCGCAAGGGTGGGCATCCGGCATTCTGGGGTGCGTCAGGCCTGGCCGTAGGTGGCCTTGGGGCCGTGCTTGCGCTGGTAGTGGTGGTCGGCAACGTAAGAGGGGATGCCGGCGACGGAGGGGTTGAGGAGCACGGTGCGGAAGGCCATGCGGGCAATGTACTCAAGGCAGTCGGCGTGCTCGACGGCCTCTGCCGCGGACTTGCCCCAGGTGAATGGGGCGTGACCGGCGACGAGGACGCCGGGAACGGCGACCGGGTCGAGCCCGTGCGCGCGGAAGTGGCGGACGATGACGGCTCCGGTGTTGCGGACGTAGGCCTCTTCGACTTCCTCAGCGGTCAGCGGCTCGGTGACCGGGACGGGGCCGTGGAAGTAGTCGGCGTGGGTGGTGCCGAGCGCGGGAATGGCGCGGCCAGCCTGGGCCCAGGAGGTGGCGAACTCGGAATGGGTGTGGACGACGCCGCCGAGCTGGGGAAACTCGCGGTAGAGCAGGGTGTGCGTGTCGAGATCGCTGGAGGGGCGGAGCTTGCCTTCGACGATGACGCCGTCGAGGTCGGTGATGACGAGATCCTCGGGGGTCATGGTGGCGTAGTCGACGCCGGAGGGCTTGATTACCACGAGGGGCTGGGAGCCTGAGCGATCAATGCCGCTGGCGTTGCCAAACGTGTGAGGGGCGAGACCGCGGCGGGAGATTTCCTGGTTGGCGCGGAGGACCTGGGAGCGGAGTTCGGGCAATAGCATGTGCGTGAACCTCTGTGGCCGCGGGGCGGCAGTAAGCGTTTTCCGGATCAGTGTAGCAGCTTTGTGAAGCGGTGGCGCGGGGGAATTCCTGGGGCGGAATTCGGGTTACCGAGGGCGGTTGTGAACTATTTCGGTGCCGAGCCTCGTCGTAAGAGAAAGATGATGACTGTAAACTCAGCGAACAGGCAGGCGTCTACCCAAACGATGGCGACCTGCACGGTAGTGGATTCTCTGATGACGATGGAAGCGGAAGAGAGAGCCGCGCAGGAGTTTGCGCACGTCGTTGCCACGCACAGGCCGCATGTGTACCGGTTTCTGCTGGCGTCGCTGCGCGATGCTGACCTGGCGGAGACGCTGACGCAGGATTGCTTCCTGAAGGCGCACCGGAACTGGGCGAGCTTCCGCGGCGAGTCGAGCGCAATGACGTGGCTGATGCGGATTGCGATCAATCTGCAGAAGGACCACTGGCGCAACCGGCGGGTGCAGTTCTGGCGGCGGACGCAGACGAACGCCGTGGACGTGGACGAGGCGAGCGACTGGCTGCCGAACGGCGAGTCCAGCCAGGAGCAGCGGCTGCTGGCCAAGGAGCGCGTGGCGCAGGTGTGGCAGACGGTGAAGCAACTGAGCGAGCGGCAGCGGACGGTGTTTCTGCTGCGCTACGTGCAGGAGATGGAACTGAGTGAGATTGCCGCGTCCACGGGCTTGAGCGAGGGCACGGTGAAGGCACACCTGTCACGGGCGGTGGGTCGGGTGCGCAGGGAGTTGGGAGGCGGCAGATGAACTGGCTTGGGAAGAAGACCGCAGAGTCTTCACTGGAAGAGCTGGAAGCGATGGACCCGGTGCTGAAGCAGGCACTGGGTGAGTTCCGGGAGAGTGTGCATGCCTGGAGCGAAGCGGAGCTGGCGCGGCCGAGGACGGTGCATATGGCCGAGCACAGGGTGGGGCGAGTAGCGCTGGGCTGGGGTATGGCCGGTGTGCTGCTGGCCGGCGGATTGAGCGCGGGCGTGATGCTGACGCACCAGCGGCAGCAGGCGGCGGCAAATGCCCCGGTGCAGGTGGTGGTGCATCCGCAAGAGCAGACAGCGGCGGTGACAGAACCGGCAGCGGCGAAAGCTGATGAGCCGCGCGTGGCAGTGACCGGCGCGGTGACGCCAACGGAACAGGAAGAACCGTTGCTGGCAAGCGTGGATTCGGCTGTGTCGCGCACGGTTCCAAGCGCGATGGACCCACTGGTGGAATTGTCAAATGAGAACGGCACAGGCAAGTGACCTGGCCGCAAGGGGAGCAGAGGAGAAGGGCATGAAGCTGAGCGCAGGTAGAGTTCTGATTGCAGCAACTGCGATGGCGATGGGGACGCTGGCATGGGGCCAGGGACCGGAGCCGATGGGGCCTCCGGGAATGGGACCGCGCAGGCCGCCGATGGAGCGGTCGTTTGAAGGCCCGGGTGTGGGCGGGCGCTGGTGGAACAACCCGAAGGTGGTGGAGAAGCTGAAGCTGACGGATGACCAGCGGAAGGCGTTCGACCAGATTCTGCTGGAGCACCGGGAGAAGCTGATTGACCTGCGGGCGAACCTGGAGAAGGCCGAGATTCCGATGCAGTCGCTGATGGACGCCGACCAGCCGGACGAGGCGAAGATTCTGGCGCAGATTGACAAGACGGTGCAGGCGCGTGCCGCGCTGGAGAAGGCGAACGCGAGCTTCCTGCTGGCGATCCGGGCGAAGCTGACGCCGGAGCAGTGGAAGCAGATGAAAGAGATGCGCGAAAACCACCCTCCCATGGGCGACGGCGGGTTCCCGGAGCATCCGCGGCAGGACCGCGGAGCCAGCAAGGGACCAAACGGCAGCCAGGCCACGCCTCCAGCGCCCGGTCCGCAGGGCCGGCTGGAAGATGATAACGGCCCGGACGCGGGTCCGAATGTAGCGCTGGAGGCAAGTCCCCGGCGCTAGACAAAGAGTTTGGCAGAGAGCAACTGCGGTTGTAGTTAACACCGGTGGCGGCAGGGGGCGATCCTCCTGTCGCCGTTTTTTGTTTGGGGGAAGCACATCGCCTCATGCCCCTTCAGCGCTAAACGTTGGTTTTGATTTGTACACCTGCTCAGGCTGTTGCAACATCTTTCCTATGTAAAACATCGGGGATCACTTTAACTTATATATAAGTACTATGCTCTATGCGCATGTACACATCTGTCGAAGGACAGTTGCTATAGGTGGATCGAGCGACCTGACAGCTAGCAAACACGGTGAGACTTTCGCGGTAGCAGGGAGAGAAGTGCAAACGACTTTGGACAAAACTTTTAACAGTCGCATTTGGCTTGCAGCGGGACTGTTGCCTTTCATCTGCGTTGTCGGTCTGACAGCACAAACCACAGCAGTTCTTCGCTCGGAGCGAGCCCCTGAGATCCGACTGAGTGGAGATAATGCTGTCCTGCCGATCGTGATGGTTCAAGAGTTCCCGTTTGTGGAGGGAGAAATTTCAGGCGTGAAAGGCAAGTTAATGCTCGACACCGGTATGGAGCAGGCCCTCACGATTAACGATCATCGTGTTCCTCTTACCGGTGGTCATCTCAGCGGGACAGGATACTTCGGCAGCGGGCAAACGTTCCAAACGAGAATGAACGAGGTCGTGCCCAACATAAAGATTGGGGCAATGCAGTACAACCGCGCAACGCAGGTCGCGAGTCAAGACTCCACACTCCTTGAAGAAATTACCCCGGATTTTATTGGCTGGATAGGCTATTACTTCTGGCATGGATACGCTATGAAGCTGGACTATGCGCGCTTGGAAGCGACCTTTTATAAAGGCCCGGCTGAGGAGTATCTAGCGGGAGAAAAGGTCCTCGCGGTCATTCCCTTCGAGACCAGTAAACTACTCAATCACCCACTCGTTCATATCAAAATAGGGAACGTAGACGCCATGGCCGCCTTCGACACAGGCCAATATGGAAGCTTGTTTACCGACGAACAAACGAAGGCTCTCCTGGTCCAGACGGGCTCGTTGAGCAACGAACGGGATAATGACTTCGACCTAAAGGACCTGACGATGGGTGGCAAGTCACTACCGGTTATCCCGAAGATCCATGTCAGTACAAGTGTCTTTCCAGCGGCAGAGCCAATCGGCATCTCGGAAAGGAACATTCTGACGATTGGCTACGGCCTCCTGAGCCAATACAAGACAATATGGGACTGGAAAAGCCACAGAATATACTTCCTCGCGCGTTGAAGGCTGCTGCGTGGTTCCGGCGCGGACGTCGTCTCATCGTTGCTCCTCGTTCCTGCCATCTTAATGGCTGGTTCGGGAGCTGCGTCTCGACTTAACTCGCTGTCCGGATTTCCGAGACCACGTCATTGTCAGAGATCAGTTGTCAGTGGGTTGTTGGCGGGGTTGGGGGCTTGCTTTCCCACTCATCGCGCGGTAGGGCTGCGCGATGAATGGGGCACGGAGGGTTCGTGCAACATGAAGCTTCCATCCCCGGTCCCCAGAAACTAGGGACCGGGGGCTCCCGGGTTTCTGGGACGGGGCTACTTGGGCAGGTTTGCGGTGGTGGTTACGGTGAAGGCGGCTTCCGATTTGGAGGTGGCCTCCTGCGGCTGAGCTCCTGCGACCGAGAGAGTGTATTTGCCAGCGAGGATGGAGCGGTTGCCCTGATCGTCGACGCTGGAGAGCGAGCGGGGATCGATCTTCAGCGTGACTTCCTTGCTGGTTCCGGCGGGGATGCGGACGCGCTCAAAGGCGACGAGCGCGTGGACGGGGCCGCCGGTCTGCGGCGTCTTCACGTAGGCTTCAACGACTTCGTCGCCGTCGATCTTTCCGGTGTTGGAGACGGTGACGATGGCGGTGAGCGGGTCACCGGCCTTGAGCGTTTCAGAGGAGAGCTTCACGTCGCCGTACTTGAAGGTGGTGTAGCTGAGGCCGTAACCGAAGCCCCAGAGGGGCTTGCCGGTGTAGTAGCGGTAGGTGCGGTTCTTGAGCGTGTAGTCCGTGAAGGCGGGCAGGCCGTCCAGTGAGGCATAGAAGGTGACGGGCAAGCGTCCGGCGGGGTTGCTGAGGCCGGCGAGCGTGCGCGCGACGGCTTCACCGCCGGCGGCGCCGGGATACCAGGCGGCGAGGACGGCGTTGGCGTGTTGCGCGGCCCAGTTGAGGGCGACGGCGCTGCCGCTCTGCAGGACGACGACCAGGGGTTTGCCTGTGGCGGCGAGGGCTTCAAGGAGCTTCTGCTGCGCGGCGGGCAGGTCGAGGCTGGTGCGGTCGCCGCCGTCAAAGCCGTCGATCTTGATGGGCATCTCTTCACCTTCAAGATTGGGCGAGAGGCCGACGAAGGCGATGACGGCATCGGCCTGCTTTGCCTGAGAGACGGCTTCATCGAGTTGAGCCTGCGCGGGTGCCTCCCACTTGAGGGTGAGGCCGCCCCCGGCGTGGTCGGCGGAGTGCGCGTACTCGAGCACGAAGGTGTGCGGCCCGGCGTCGGCGAAGTCGTACGGCAGGGTGATTTCTTTGGCGAAATCCATGAGCGGCGGCGCGGTGGGTGAGGCGCCGTTGTCTGCCTTGAAGTTGCCCATGGCGGAGATGTCGACGTGCTGGCGGAGCGAGCCCTCACCGATGACCTTGCCGTCGATCAGCAGGCGATAGGACTCCTTGGGCGAGTAGGGGAAGGTGTCGCCGGGGTCGAGCGAAAAGACGTAATGGCCGGGCGCGGGCGCGGCGATGGTGCCGGACCAGCGGACGGAGTAGTCGTGGGTTTCAAGCTGCGGCACGGGGGCCGCGTTCTCCCAGTCAGACTGGACGGCGGGCGAGGTGAGAACGGCGACGGGGCGGCCGGTGCAGTCAGGCGCGGAGAAGAATTCGGTCTTGAGGCCTTTGTTGAGGCCGAAGGCGGTGCGCGGCACGGGGACGGCGAAGCCTGCGGCGAGCGATGAGCCCTGCGCGTAGAGGATGGGCGAGCTCTTGAATTGCTGCGCTATGCCATCGAGGGGCGTGACGGGGTTGACGGGGGTGCCGACGTAGTTGCCCAGGATGGAGGCGAGCAGGTCTGCGGTGGGGCCGATGACGGCGATCTTGCGCGTGGTGCCTTTGAGCGGAAGTGTGCCGTCGTTCTTGAGCAGCACGATGCTTTCTTCAGCGGCCTTGAGGGACTGGATGCGGTGGACGGGCGAGCCAGCCTCGGAGGAACCGATGGAGTCGAGCGGGCTGGAGCCGGGGGCGTCAAACATGCCGAGCTGGAATCGGGCGGTGTAGAGGCGCTCGGCGGCGGTGGTGACTTCGGCTTCCGTCACAAGGCCGTCGCGGACGGCTTTGGCCAGGGTGTTGAAGCCCGCGGACCAGATGCTGCAGGAGAGGTCGGTGCCGGCTTGCAGGCTCATGGCTGCGGCGTGCTCAATGTCGGTGGTCTTCTTGTGGCCGTTGTAGACATCGACAATGGCGCCGCAGTCAGAGACGACGAAGCCCTTGAAGCCCCAGGCCTGGCGCAGGTGCTGGTCGAGCAGCATCTTGTTGGTGCAGGCGGGGAAGCCGTCAATGGAGTTGTAAGCGCACATGACGGACTGCACCTTGCCCTCAGTGACGGTAGCGCGGAAGGCGGGCAGGTAGGTCTCTTCCAGGTCGCGCGGTGAGACGTCTACGTTGAAGACGTGACGGAGCGACTCCGGGCCGGAGTGCACGGCGAAGTGCTTGCTGGTGGCCACGGCGCGGAGGTGGTTCAGGTCTGCGCCCTGCACGCCGCCGATGAAGGCGATGCCCATGCGGCCGGTGAGGAACGGGTCTTCGCCGTAGGTCTCCTGACCACGGCCCCAGCGCGGGTCGCGGAAGATGTTGATGTTGGGCGACCAGAAGGTGAGGCCGAAGAAGATGCGGCGGTTGCCCTCGCGCTGGGCCTGGTTGAACTTGGCGCGGGCTTCGTCAGAGACGACGGTGCCCATGGTGTGGACGATCTGAGGGTCCCAGGTGGCGGCCATGCCGATGGCCTGCGGGAAGACGGTGGAGTATCCGGCGCGTGCGACGCCGTGGAGAGCTTCGTTCCAGGTCTGGTAGTCAGGCACGCCGAGACGCGGAATGGCAGTGGCGTAATCCTCAAGCTGGGCGGCCTTCTCGTCCAGAGTCATCTGACCGACGAGTGCATGAGCGCGTTCTGCTGCGGGGAGCTTGGGGTCGAGCCAGACTGGCTGCTGGGCGGTGGCGACGATGGCGGCGGAAGCGACGAGAAGCAGGAAAGCGGAACGAAGCGGCGTCACGGAGATCCCTCCCGGGCCGCAGCGTGCCGGGAGCGTACAGACGCCCGGCGGTGCGCGAAACCGGCCCGGAAGAACTCTACAGGGAGCGGGCCGGTTCTGGCTAGATTTATCGCTTTACTTCATGCAAACGTGCGAAGGCCGGTTCCCGGCGAAGCGGGGATTCGGCGTTCAGTGAGGCCTCCATGACGGAGAGCGAGGCCTGCATGCGCAGGAACTCGGGGTGGTCATGGAGGGTGTCAAGACGTGGATCAGCCAGCATCTGGAAGAACCACGGGCAGCGCGCCTCTTCCGCAACCCGCAGTTGCTGGATGGCGCCTTCAGAGTTGCCGAGCTCCACGAAAACGGCCGGGAGCGTGCCGGTGGGCACGTAGCGCTCGCGGCCGAGCCACTGCAGCCGTTCCACCATCTGTGCCGCTTCCTTACGGCGTCCTGCTTTGGCCAGCGCGTAGGCGTGGACCGAGGTGCAGAGATCGCAGTCAGGCAGCGCGCGGGCAAGCCGCTCTGCCAGCGCGACGGCCTCCTCAGCGTGGTCGTTATAGGCAAGGATGGCGACGGCGTAGAGGCCGAAGCCCTCGTCCGGGTCAAACTGTGTGAGAGTGTGCTGAATCTGGGCGAGACTCTTCTCCGGCTGGCGGGCCAGGTGCCAGCACCAAGCGAGCGTGCCGTGGAGCCAGGAAGCATATGGATCCTGGCGCAGTGCGGACTCAAGGATGGAGCCAGCCTGCTGCCACTGCGCGCGGCTCAGGGCGAAGGCAACGCGCCAGCGCGTGGTCCATGCGTCATGCGGCAGATGGGCGCTTTCCTCAAAGGCGTGAACGGCGCCGGAGAGGTTACGGTCCACATGAAAACGGAGCCAGCCGATGGCGGGCAGCACGGAGACAGCAGCCGGATCCGTGCGCGGAATGGCGCGCGAAGCACGGCGGATCTGCTCGGCGGCAATGGCGGGCGAGAGAAATCCGTAGCTGGACTCCTTGAGGCAGAGCTGGATCAGGTCAATCTGCGCCAGAAGGAGTGAGGGATCGAGTTCAGTGGCGCGGAGAAGGTTCTGCAGGCTCTCTTGCAACTGGGTGCGCTGGGCGCTGTAGAGATCCTGATGGCCGCGCTGAAAGCGCTCCCATGCTTCAAGGCGGCTGGCCGGGCCGACAGGGTCAGCAGAGGCTGCCATGCTGAGGCCTGCGGGCTGAAAGACCATGCCGAGGCGGAAAGCGAGACGCTCCGCGAGGCCAAGCTCAAGGCCGGCCCAGTGCGCCTGCGGAATCTGGAAGTCCTCCACCCAGAGCTGAGCCTCGTCGCGCACGCGAATGATCTCAGCGCGGAGACGGTAGTCAGTCATCTGGGCGCGGAGTGTTCCGGTGAGGACGAGATCAGCGTGGACGGCGCGACCGATCTGGACGGCGTTGAGGCCCTGCCGCGCGAGAGTGAAGATGGAGTCGCGCGCGATGAGAGTGAAGGGCGCAGCGCGGCCGGAGTAGTCGCGGCAGAGGTGGACAAGTGTTTCCTCAGCCACGGCGGCTCCAAGGTGCTCTGGCACCATGATGCTGCCGGCAAAGGGCAGAACAGCGAGCCGCGGTGGCACGTCAGACTCGGAGGCAGCTTCCATGCGCACGGGCACGGAGATGCGGTAGCCCTTCTTGTAGACCGTCTGGATCAACTCGTCCGGCAGCAGTGCGTTGCGCAGCGAAGAGACGCAACGGGGAACGCTGTCAGAGGTCACATGCACGTCTCCCCAGAGCGCGGTCCTGAGCTCCTGCGGGGTGACGATCCGGCCGGCGTGCTCCAGCATGAGGCGCAGCGCGGCCAACTCCTTTGGAGGAAGATGGATCTGTTCGTCTTCACGGAATAGCGTGCCATCCGGCTTCAGCCGGAAGCTCGCAAAAACGAATTCAGATTCCTGCAGATCGGGTAATAAAAGCGATGCATGTTTCATTCGAACCTGGCCGTCTTTTGATTGCAGCAGCGTGTTCGCACGTTGCTGTCCGCACATTGAGGCGTGGCAGAACGTGTCTTGTTTTACCGGGAAATGAAAGCGTCCCGGGTATTACAAGGGCCCGTCTCACATTAATTGACGCGAATTGAGAGGAAATTGCGTACGAGAGGGTGGTGAGTGACGGCAGGCAGGGCTCGAGGGTTGCGGGAGCAACTTCGGCCAGGCCTTAGTCGATCAACCATCAACGCGCTTGCACTGTCCTAACCTCGTGGCCCGTGAGTTCCCACTATTATGCTCCAGCATTTGTTCAAAAATGCATGCCGATGACCATTGATTAATGAGTAATCCCTAAGGTGGTTACGGAGTAGTAACAGAAACAGGCAAATAAGAGGGTTTGGAGGCAATTCTGTCTCATATAGAGGCAGATACGAAGCTGATTTTTCCCGGTGGTTACTTTCATGCAGTGCAAAGTCTGGATCGAAGTGCCCTCTCGTCCCGCGCAAGGGAACAGTTCATGGGCGAGCCTGGATGGCATAGCTGAGGCCCATGGTGAACTGGAACGAGTTGCGCTTGGTGGGTGGTTCGGAGGACGGCGGGTTGTTGAGGTAGGAGTCGAGCGTGCCGAGGGAGAAGCTGAGGTTTTTGTAGGCCGGGAAGGCGACGGTGTTGCCCTCTGAGACGGAGTAGGCGTGCATGTTGTTCCAGGCGGGCAGGTAAGAGAGGGTCTGCGTAAAGGTCAGCAGGGGGATGTGAAGCCCGTAGCTGGCCGCAAAGGTGGAGCCGAACAGGTTCTGGTTATCGGCGGAGCCGGAGAGGAAGCTCTGCTTCTCATATTGCGCAGTGGCCTTGAGGTCGGCCACCTGACGCGGAGTTTTCAGAGCAGTCCAGCCAATGCCGCCGCCGTAAATCTGCTGCAGGTCAAGGTCCTGGCTGAAGTTGTGGTCAAATGCGGCCTGCCCCAGGAGGTAGAAGCGCGCGGAGATGTACTCGTCGCGCTCAGCGCCGGCGTGGTAAATGGCAGACTTGGTGGTGATGGCAGCCACGGGTGTGCCGGTGGCGTCGACGTAGGCGGGCTGGGTGATTTTGCCATAGGAGCCGGTGAAGCCGAGCAGGGTGCGGTTGCGGGGGTTGAGCCAGTCCACGGTGGGGATGGCGCGGACGAGGTTGATGCCGCCGGAGAGGGTGTACTGGTGTTGGGTGGCGGAGACGATTGTGCCGCCCGCGGTGGCGGCGCCAGTCCATCCGGCCAGCAGGCCGGGCTGATGGCGAATATCGCGGTCGATCGTCGGCAGGTCAAGGATGAAGCGGGTGTCTTTGACGGGGATGGGCGGCGGCGCGGGGGCGCCTTCGGCCTCAATGCGGACGGCGTGATCGGCGACGGCGATGGTGCCGGAGGGCAGGGCGCCCTCACTGCGGCGGCCATGGAGCTGGGTGTTCTTATCCAGCACGGCGAAACGGCCGGCGGTGTGGAGTTCCTTGACCTGGTCCCAGGAGAGCGAGAGATCGCCGAGAACGTCGGAGTGGAAGACGACTTTGCCCTCCATAGCGCGGACAAAGTGGCCGTGGAGGGTGTCTCCGTTGGCGAGCACGAGCGTATCTGGCGCGGGCGGCGCGGCCGGTTCTGCATACGACGGCGTGAGGGCGGCGGCCAGCAGCAATGCAGCGAGTGGAAGAAACGGGATTCGAGCCAAGGATGGGGATCCTTTCAGGGGGATGGGCGGATCGACAGCGAAAAGGGTGCCCGTTTGCAGCCTATTTTGTCCGATATAGACACGCCATTCAAGACTGCGTTGCGGTCAGTGTCCAGAATTGAGGGAAAACTTCAGGGTTTCTTCCAGGATTCCCGCGCGGGAGCGGCGATACTCCGGGCATGTCCAACCAAAACGAATATGCACGCTGGTCGCTTGAGCCCTACTGCATTGGCATGAAACTGCGCGCGCTGCGCACACGGAAGCGGATGACGCTCTCGCGGCTGGCGCAGGAGACGGGGCTTTCCACGGCGCTGCTGTCAAAGCTGGAAACGGACCGCATGATTCCCACACTGCCGACGCTGACGACGATCTGCCGTGTGTACGGCGTGGGGTTGAGCTACTTTTTCAGCGAGCCGAAGCACCACAGCATGTCCATTACGCGCCGGGCGCAGCTGACGGGCAAGGGCAAGAATGTGGACTCCGTGAAACGCACGCCGCTGCACGCGCCGCCGGACGGCGGTGGGCTGCACGCAGAGACCATTGACCTGGCTCCGGACGGCACGGCGTTTATGCCGAGCGAGTCAGGCACAGTGTGCGAGTTTGTGTTTGTTCTGGAGGGCAAGCTGCGCATGGACTCCGGCGGCATGACGGAGGTGCTGAGTGCGGGCGACTGCGTGTACATCGACAGCCAGGCGCCGCTGGCATGGAGCGCGGAGGGCAAAGAGCATTGCCGCGTGCTGGCGGTGACGCCAGCGTAGGGCGCAGGCATGCGCAGCACGGGCGAGGAGAGCCACATGGTGGGATCGTTTCCACCTGCGCAGAGATTGAGGTTTACCGCGAGCGGCCCGGGTCTGTAGGATGGGTGCGATTCTGAGGACACGGCTGCGATGCGACCGAACGTGAACCTGATGAAAGCGACGCTGACCGGCGCGCTGGGCGGACTGCTGTTTGGCTTTGACACGGTGGTGATTGCGGGCGCCATTGATGCGCTCACCAATCTCTACCAACTGACTCCGGGCAACAAGGGCTTTACGGTCGCCATCGGGCTGGTGGGCACGGTGATCGGCGCACTGGGTGCGGGGCAGATTGGCCAGCGTCTGGGCAGCCGCGAGACGCTGCGGCTGACGGCCGTGCTGTATGTGGTTTCTGCCGTGGGCTGCGCGTTTGCGTGGAGCTGGCCGGTGTTCCTGGTCTTTCGGCTGATTGGCGGGCTGGGCATCGGCGCGTCCAGTGTGCTGGGGCCGGTGTATATCGCAGAGCTGTCTCCAGCGAAGTGGCGCGGGCGGTTTGTGGCGCTGTTCCAGTTCAACGTGGTGTTCGGCATCATGGTGGCGTACATGTCGAACTACGTGATCCGCACCATGCACATGGGCGCGGCGGAGTGGCGCTGGCAGGTGGGCGTGGCGGCGGCGCCGGCGGTGGTGTTCCTGATTTTGCTGTTCGGTATTCCGCGCAGCCCGCGGTGGTCGGCCTCGCGCGATCGCATTGACGAGGCGCTGGAAGTGCTGAAGCTGATGGGCGATCCGGACCCGGAGGCGGAGCTGGCGGACATTCGTTCCGCGCTCAAGCAGGAGCACGCTGCGGCGCATGAGCGCGTGTTTCAGTGGAAGTATCGCTACCCGCTGTTTCTGGCGATCTCAATTGGTGCGTTCAACCAGCTGGCGGGCATCAACGCGATTCTGTACTACATCAACGACATCTTTGCAGCGGCGGGATTCAGCCAGCTCTCCGGCGACCAGAAGGCGATTGCGATTGGCGCGACGAACCTGCTGTTCACCATGGTGGGCATGAGTGTGATCGACAAGCTGGGGCGCAAGACTCTGCTGCTGATTGGCGCGGCGGGTACGGCCACGTGCCTGGCGGGCGTGGCGTGGATCTTCGCCTCGCACACGCACCAGTCGATGCTGGTGTGGATTCTGGTGACGTACATTGCGTTCTTTGCGCTCTCACAGGGCGCGGTCATCTGGGTTTATATCGGCGAGGTGTTCCCGACGTCGGTGCGGTCCAAGGGGCAGGGCGTGGGCTCGGCCAGCCACTGGTTCATGAACGCGATGATCGCGGAGTCGTTCCCGGTGGTGGTGAACCGCATGAGCACGGCGTCACCGTTTGTGCTGTTTGCGATTATGACGGCGGTGCAGTTTGTGACGGTGCTCCTGTTCTATCCAGAGACGAAGGGGCAGACGCTGGAGGCGCTGCAGCGCAAGCTGGTGAAGGCGGACTGAGGCTCCGGAGCAGGGTGATGAAGATACTTCCCGTCAATATCTCGGACGATGAGCTTTGGGAGTTGGAGCAACTGCATCGCGAACATGGAAAGGGATGGCCCCCAGCCTTCAGTTCAAGAACAGGGAAACCTATTTGGCCCAAGACGAATAATGGGCTGACTCCAGAATGCAACCGACTCGATGTAAGTGAAACTTCTGGTAGTTTGCGGCACCTTGCTAGGCTTTGTTCGTATTGCAAGGATAACGGTGGAAGATTCTTTCTGAGTGGCCGAGGTGCATATTTCAAGTCGTCGAAGACGGCTGAGATTATCTACTTCGCCGAGTGGACTTTCCCGGGCGAAGTTGAATCCAAGCGGTTATCCGCATTGCTGAGAGCAGAGGACGAAGTCAACCTTAGCTATTCAGACCTCTGCGCGCAGATCCAAGAGAATAGGCGCAAATTGCGCTTTCAATCGGCCAAGCCTGTGTCCAAAGACAAGAATTGAGTTTCAGGATGCCTCTTTGATGTCGTATACGTGACTGCGGTCACCTGCGCGAACTTTGATTTTGGCCTATACGTTTCGTGTGGGATGCTGGAGACAGTTGTAGCTGGACCCCATTTCCCCCAGGAGCAGCGTCATGACCCAGCCGACGATCTCAATGACAGAGCAGATGAGGGAACTCCCCGAGTGGACGGCAGAAGAGACGGCGCGGTCGGCGGAGGCGTGCCGCGTGCGCGCGGAGATTCTGGAAGTGGGCCGCAAGCTGTGGGAGCGCGGCTACGTGGACGGCAACGGGGGCAACATCAGCGTGCGGGTGGGGCCACGCTATCTGCTGTGCACGCCGACGATGGTTTCAAAGCGCGACATGGAGCCGGAGGACCTGTGCCTGGCGGACCTGGACGGCAGGATCCTGGTGGGTACGCGGCCGCGGACCAGCGAGCTGCTGCTGCACCTGGAGATCTACAAGGCGAATCCGCGTGCGCGCGCCGTGGTGCACTGCCATCCGCCGCATGCCACGGCGTGGGCCGTGGTGGGCCAGGCGCCGCCGAACGGCTACGTGACGGAGTTTGAGCTGATGGTGGGCCCGGTGGCCGTGGCTCCGTATGAGACGCCGGGGACGCAGGCGTTTGCGGAGACGGTGATTCCGTTTGTGGAGAGCCACAACACGATCCTGCTGGAGAACCACGGCATTGTGTGTTGGGCAGACACGGCCACGCACGCCGAGTGGCTGGTGGAGATTGTGGACACCTACTGCAAGACGGTGGGGCTGGCCGAGCAACTGGGGCGGCCAATGAAGCGGATTCCCGAAGAGAAGATTGCCGAGCTGCTGGTAACAAAGCAGAAGCTGGGTTTACCGGATGCTCGGCTGGAACGGCGCGCGCCGGTGGTGGAGATGCCGGTGGCGGGCGCGGAACTGGACCGGCTGGTAACAGAGGAGCTGGATCGGCTGGAAGGGCGCGGCTGAGGCGGGGAACCAGAGATCAGTTGTCAGAGGGTTGTTGCCGGGGTTGGGGGCTTGCTCTCTCCGGTCCCCAAAAGCCGCGACCGGCGGCACCCGGGCCGTGAAAAAACCTGTTCATGCTAGAATGTATTTGCGCTCAGTGATTTGGACGTGAGCGGCGGCGGGAGCTTCCCTGAAAGTGACAGCCTGCCAGCCTTGCACAGTTTTCCCCAAGCCCCTACAGCGTGACCACAATGGCTCCCATGGATTGAGATGGAGCGGCGCAGCACGAGTGTGCAGCGTTCACGTGGTGCCGCGGCGGCAGCGTGTCGCGCGGCGGAACGAGTAGCGTAGGCGAGCTCCGGGTAGGCATTGGCATTCAAGGATGAATGTGGCCTGCCGGTCCGCGAAGGACGATGTGGTTCTTTCTTGCGCATAATTTGTAAGTTGCAGGCGGCGGTGCGCCCAGGTACGGGTGCGCGGTCTGCATGGACCCGGCTCTGACGGCAGGCGCGCGAGGAAACGTGCGCTCCGGAGCCATGACTGAAGGACGATTTTGATCACGTTGTTTACAGAGTTTCAACTTTCCGCTGCGCTTCAGGCGCGGCTTGACGCCAACAAATTCAAGACCCCCACGCCGGTGCAGGCGGGGGCAATTCCTCCCGCGCTGGAGAGCAGCGACGTGCTGGCAACGGCGCAGACGGGCACGGGCAAGACGCTGAGCTACCTGATCCCGATAGTGAACCGGCTGGAGCATGAGGCAGACCGCAAGGGTGCAACGGCGCTGGTGCTGCTGCCCACGCGCGAGCTGGCGATGCAGGTGGAGACGGCGTTCAAGACCATCCGCACGCGGACTGCGCAGAGCTCGGCGCTGGTGGTGGGCGGACTGAGCGAGGGACCGCAACTGGACGCTCTGAAGCGCGGGGCGCGGGTGATTGTGGCCACGCCGGGGCGGCTTGAAGACTTTTTGAAGCGCAAGCTGGTGCGGCTGGACCAGATTGAAGTGCTGGTGCTGGACGAAGTGGACCGCATGCTGGACATGGGCTTTCAGCCGGCCATTGCGCGGATTGCCGCGGCTCTGCCCACGGAACGCCAGACGCTGTGCTACTCGGCCACACTGGAAGGCGCGATCCGCGAGGTGGCGCGCAAGTATCTGAAGAACCCAGTCCGCGTGGAGATTGGCTCGGTGTTGAAGCCGGCGGAGAACGTGGAACTGCGCGCGTTTGAAGTGGAGCGCGAGCAGAAGCAGGAGCTGCTGGAGCACCTTCTGGACGCCGAAGACGGCAGCTTCATCGTGTTTGTGCGGACCAAGCACGGTGCGGACCGCGTGGCGCGGCGACTGGAGCGGGCCGGAGTGCCGGCAACGCGCATCCACGGCGACCGCACGCAGGCGCAGCGGAATTTGGCGCTCCGGAGCTTTTCAGAAGGCAGGTGCCGGGTGCTGGTGGCCACCGACGTGGCAGCGCGCGGCATTGACGTGAAGCACGTGGCGCACGTGGTGAACTTCGACATCCCGAAGGAGCCGGAGGACTTTGTCCACCGCGTTGGACGTACGGGGCGTGCCTCGGCGAAGGGCGTGGCTTCCACCTTTGCAGCGGCGGCTGAGCGCAGCGACCTCAAGAAGATTGAGCGGACGCTGGCGGTGCGGATGAAGCACTACCGCGTGCGGCCGACAGAAGGCGCAGCGGCGTAAGTGCGAGCTGTTCTAAAAGGCTGCGGGCTCCGGCTCGCGGCCTTTTTGTTTAGGCATAGCGTAGACGGCGCAGGCTAGCCAGGCCAGAGGCGTCCAGACAAAGGCCCAGGACTTGATGTCCGCGATGAGGCCGAGCTCAGCCAGTGGAATGGCGGCCAGAGCGAGCACAGGCCAGGCGGCGCGGCCGAGAGCGGGCGCGCGGAAGACGGCAGCGAAGACAGCAGGGAGCAGCACAGCCTCGTCAGTAACCCAGGAGTAAGGCGAGGTGGCGACGGCTGCAGCCAGAACGACCAAGCCTTCGTGGTCCCAGCGCCAGCGGTCGCGGTGCGAGTGAAAGTACCACGCCGCCCAGAGGCAGACGAGAGCTGTGGGGACGAAACGGAGCACGGAAGCCGGTGCGCCGAGAAGCAGCGGCAGGCCGACGCTGAGTGTGGGCGTATAGCGGTTGGCCAGCGAGGCGTGGTGGAGGAAGGCGAAGTACTGCTGCCAGACGGAGGGATCGAGCGCAAACGTGACGGCAGCGGAGATGAGGGAGGCTACCGCAGCTCCGGCGAGGACGCGACCCGCGCGGCGGTGGGCGATCCAGAGCAAAAGCGCGAGGGCGAAGGCGACGAAGAGGTGAGGCTTGAGCGTGAGTGGCAGCAGGGCCACGCCAGCAAGGAACGGGCGCTTGTCGTTCCATGCCAGGAATAGCGTGACAGAGACCAGAAAGAGGATGCCGAGTTGGCCGGCCTCAAGGCAAGCGAGCGCGGGCGCAAAGAGGAAGCCTGCGAGCGGGACGAGGGAGCCGCGCGGGGCAAACTGGAGGCCGAGCAGGCGGAGGCTGAGGGCGAGGACGGCAAGCATGGTCATCGTCCATGCAAAGAGGCCGGCTTTGGCCTCGAGCAGGCCAACAGGCCAGAGCAGGGCGAGGGCGATGGGAGGACTGGGCGTGATGCGCGGCTCGGTGTCTGAGTACCCTTGGGCGTGCTCGAGCGCGAGACAGACAGGTACGTCGTAGGGATTCGCATGGCGGACCAGTTGATGCGCTCCGGCCCAGTAGCCGATGAAGTCCGACTCGGTGGGGTTTTTCGCCTGAAGTGCAAACGCATAAAAGAAGGCGATGACTGCGAAGCCGGCCAGTACGATTCCGGCGGCTGCAAGCGGGACGAGCAGGACGGCCAGACGGCCGTGCTTTCCGGTGGACGGAAGCGGCTGAGACGGCGGGGTTTGCGGCGCGGGCATTGGATTCAATGTACACGGGGCGGGCGGTGGAGGCGAGAAACGCGGGTAACGGGTCCGGGGGCAGGCGGAACCCATGTTGCAGTTCGTTGACTCTGCCCGGAAATTCCAGTATTCTAGAGTCCTTGCGCGGTGTTGTGCCGTGCGCCTAGGTGTGTACACCGTGGCGCAGCCGGAAAGGGCTTCAGGTTGAAGCGTTTTCGGCGACGGCAGCCGGAGCTGGACGGGCGAGCAGTACATCGAAGTCCGGCAGCCGGGAGCGAGCCCCGCAATCCTCACGCGAACAGGTTTGTTTGGCAGTGGGTGAGTTTTTGGCCCGTGTGTTTTGGCATGGGTGTATGCGCCGCGCGCGCAATTTTTGTTTGGACGGCTGGAACCGACAGGGGCGGCCGGCGAGAAGAGGCAGGAGAGAGATGTCGACCTTTGTTCCGAGCGGGAAGACGATTGACCGCAAGTGGTATGTCCTGGATGCCGAGGGGCAGACGCTGGGCCGTCTGGCCACGAAGGCTGCCAGCGTGCTGAGCGGCAAGCTGAACCCCCAGTATGTTCCTTACATCGATACGGGCGATCACGTGATCGTGATCAATGCCGAGAAGGTTCGCCTGACGGGCCTGAAGAGCCAGAAGAAGGTTTACCGCCGCTACACAGGCTTCCTGGGTGGTCTGCGCGAAGAGTCGTTTACGCGACTGATTGCGCGCAAGCCTGAGAAGGTTCTGGAAGAGGCGATCAAGGGCATGCTGCCGAAGAGCAAGATGGGCCGGCAGATGGCCACCAAGCTGAAGGTCTATCGCGACGACAAGCATCCGCACCAGGCGCAGCAGCCGGTGAAGTTGGACGTGGCGTAAGAGCAGGATTTAGCCGCGCTCCGGACGGAGCGGGCGGAGAGAGTCAAGAGAGAATGGCTGATCTGGTTCAATACTACGGGACGGGCCGCCGCAAGTCGGCGATTGCTCGCGTCTTTCTGCGTCCGGGCACGGGCGAGTGGAAGGTGAACGGCAAGGGCTTTGACGAGTACTTCGTCACCGAGCAGCAGCGCGTGGCCGCCAAGAAGAGCCTGGTGGTGGTTGACATGCTGACGAGCTTTGACGTGGTGACGACCGTCTCGTCGGGCGGCGTGGCTGCACAGGCTGATGCTGTGAAGATGGGCATTGCCCGCGCGCTGACCGAGTTCAACCCGGAGCTGCGCAAGGCACTGAAGGCTGAAGGCCTGATGACCCGCGACGCGCGCAAGAAGGAACGCAAGAAGTACGGCCAGAAGGGCGCCCGCGCACGGTTCCAGTTCAGCAAGCGCTAGTTTGCAGCTATCCGCCGTCAGCTATCAGCTTTCAGCTTGGTGCTTTGGCACGAACAAGCTGAGGGCTGAAGGCTGGGGCTGGCAGCTATGGCAGTTCAATCTCCCGCTGCGGCGGGCATAAATCCGGCACACAGTAGGATTGCCCGGATGCAATCCACGAAGGAGACCAATGGCCACGATTACCATGAAGGAGCTGCTCGAAGCAGGTGTTCACTTCGGGCATCAGACCAAGCGCTGGAACCCCAAGATGAAGGAATACATCTTCGGTGAGCGCAATGGAATCTACATCATCGATCTGCAGAAGACGCTGAAGCTGTTCAAGGATGCGTCGAAGTTCGTCACGGACCTGACGTCGACCGGCAAGCTGATCCTGTTTGTCGGGACCAAGCGCCAGGCGCAGGACGCGGTTGCCGAAGAGGCGACGCGGGCAGGGATGCCGTATATCAACCAGCGCTGGCTGGGCGGCCTGCTGACCAACTGGGTGACGGTGCAGAAGTCGGTGAAGCGCCTTCAGGAATTGGATGAGATGGCCGTTGATGGCCGCTACGAGCTGCTGACGAAGAAGGAAGTGATTCGTCTGGAGCGCGAGCGGAAGCACCTGCAGGCGAACCTGGCCGGCATCAAGGCGATGAAGCGTCTGCCCGACGCGCTGTTCGTGATCGACTCCAACAACGAAGCGATTGCCGTGAAGGAAGCCCGCAAGCTGGGCATCCCGGTGGTGGCCGTGGTGGACACGAACTGCGACCCGACGGTTGTGGACTACGTGATTCCGGGCAACGACGACGCGCTGCGCGCCATCCGCCTGTTCGCCTCAAAGATCGCCGACTCGGCGGCCGAGGGCGTGAACCTGATCGGCGACAAGGCCTTCACCGAGGAGCAGCCGGTGGTTGCGGTTGACGGTGAGGTTGCCGAAGTGGTGGCGGTGGAAGCGGCGGCGGCTCCGGCTGAAGAGGCGGAGAACGTTGACCTGGAAGCTGCGCTGGGCGGCGGTATTCGCAAGGCCCCGGCTGCGGTTACGGCGGTTGAGGAACCCAAAGCCGCGGAAGGCTTTTAATCTTTCGTGCGCGCTTGCGCGCGTAGTGTGAGAGAAGCGTGGCCGCAGAGTTGAGCCACGCTTTTCTTCTGTCAGGCAGGGTGCGGCCGCAGACGGCCGCGGGGAAAACAAAGAAGCGAGATGACGACCGTGAGCGAAAAGATTGATGCGAAGCTGGTGAAGGAACTGCGCGACAAGTCGGGCGCCCCGATGGGTGACTGCCTGAAGGCGCTGCAGGAGTCGAAGGGCGACATCGAGGGTGCATTCGTGGTGCTGCGCAAGCGCGGCATGGCGTCGGCCCAGAAGAAGGCCGCGCGCACGACCAACGAGGGCTCGGTGGGTACCTACATCCACGCCGGCGGCAAGATCGGTGTGCTGCTGGAACTAAACTGCGAGTCGGACTTTGTGGCTCTCACGGACGACTTCCAGAATCTTCTGAAGGACATCGCGATGCACATCGCTGCCAGCGATCCTCGCTACGTGAAGCCAGAGGACGTGACGCCTGAGGACCTGGAGCGCGAGAAGGAGATCTATCGCGCGCAGGCAGCGGCGACCGGCAAGCCGGCTCCGGTGATCGAGAAGATCGTCGAAGGCAAGATGGCCAAGTTCTACGAGGAAGTGTGCCTGCTGGAGCAGCCCTTCATCAAGGAGCAGACGGTCAGCATCAAGGAACTGATCGCGCAGAAGGTGGGCAAGCTGGGCGAGAACATCACCGTGCGGCGCTTTGCGCGCTTCAAGGTGGGTGCGCCTGACTGGACCGTTGCGCAGACCAAGGCTGTGGAAACAGAGGCCGAGTAACTTCGGCTGGCACGAAAGATTGAAGGCCCGGAGCGCATGCTCCGGGCCTTCTTGCGTTTGCGTGCGGTGTGCGTCAGGCGGCTGCGGCCTTGCGTACGCGGTCCAGCAGGCTGGCTACGGTCCAGCGGTCGAGGCTCTTCATCACGGCCAGGTCGGCTTCGGCGTAGACGTCTTCAAGCGCGCCGCGGACGTGCTGGCCCACAACGCAATTGGGGCTGGGCTCGTTGCGGTGCATGCGGAAAGCGGCTTCTTCGCCGAGCGCGGCGCGGATCTGGCGCAGCGTGATTTTGCGCGGGTCGCCGCCGAGCTCCCAGCCGCCGCCGCGGGCACCCTTGGACGTGACCAGGCCCGCCTCACGGAGCAGCGCGAGTTGACGCCGCACGACGACGGGGTTGGTCCCCACGCTCGCGGCGATGAGCTCCGAGGGGAGGCGCTCGCCGGGCGCGGAGGCCAGCAGCGTGAGAATGTGCACGGCGGTGGAGAACCGCGAGTTCATACTTAGACAGATACAACAGTGGGGTGCAGGGATGCACGCAGGGGTTCGCGAAATATCGTAACTTTTTTTGTGACGAAAACGGAAACGGGACCATCGAAAGAGACGAAGCAGCAATTCTGCCGGGTGGAGCCGCCCGGTGCCGATCGAATTCCACCACCTGCACGCGAAAGGAAACACACATGAGCACGATTGCCATTACCGGAGCCACGGGCCAGCTGGGCCGCCTGGTTGTTGAAAAACTCAAGGCGAAGACCGCCGCCGCCAACCTGATTGCGCTGGTGCGTACACCGGCAAAGGCCGCTGACCTGGGCATTGCGGCGCGCGCGGCTGACTACAACAAGCCGGAGACGCTGGAAGCGGCGCTGAAGGGCGTGGACACGCTGCTGCTGATCAGCGGCAACGAGCTGGGCAAGCGTGCGGCGCAGCATCGCAACGTGATTGAAGCGGCGAAGAAGGCTGGCGTGAAGCGGCTTGTCTACACGAGCCTGCTGCGCGCGGAGACGTCCCCGATCCGCTCACTGGCTGACGAGCACGTGGCGACGGAGAAGGACCTGAAGAGCTCTGGCGTGGCGTACACGATTCTGCGCAACGGCTGGTACACGGAGAACTACACGGCGTCTGTGCCGGGTGCGGTGAAGGGTGGCGCGTTTCTGGGCGCGGCGGGCGATGCGAAGATCTCGTCTGCGGTGCGCGCGGACTACGCCGAGGCGGCTGCAGTGGCGCTGACCGGCAGCGGCTTTGAGAACAAGACGCTGGAGCTGGCTGGCGACGTAGCTTACACGCTGACCGAGTTGGCGGCGGAGATCTCGCGGCAGACGGGAAAGACCATCCCCTACAAGAATCTGACCGAGGCGGAGTACGCAGCGGTGCTGGAGAGCTTCGGACTGCCGAAGCCGATGGCGGCGGCGTATGCGAACTTCGACACGGGCGCGGCGCAGGGTGGGTTGTTTGACGAGGGCCGAGTCTTGTCGAAGCTGATTGGCCGCCCGACGACGCCACTGGCGGAGTCGGTCGCAGCAGCGCTCAAGTCGCTGTAAGCCCAGCACCGGGCAGAACTGCAAACGCCGCTGAGGAAGCCTGCTCAGCGGCGTTTCTGCATTCACGTCTGCGCACGCGGATCGGGTGCGGCAAATCGCCCGCTCCCCGTTACCATAGGAGGACGCCAGCGCTTGTGGGACGGTCCGGCGCGGTGCGACGAGGAGACAAGCAGATGCGAAGGTTCGCGATGGCCGCACTGATGCTGGGCCTGGCGGCCGCCCCGGCGCTGCGCGCGCAGGAAGCGGCAGTGACGCCGGGAGAGGTGGCCCTGCTTCGGCAGGCGCTGGAGCAGACGCAGGCGATGCTGCGTGAGCAGCAGGAGACGCTCAAGCTGATGCGCCGACAAATGGACGAGCAGTCGCGGGAGCTTGAGGCGCTTCGTTCCGGTCAGCCGCCGGCGACCGAGGCGACGACGCATGGCACAGCGGCTGACTTGCAGACCTCCGTGGCGGAGTTGCGCGCGCCGGAGCCGGGTGCGGCGGTGATGCGGAGTGTTGCGAAGCCAGCAGCACCGCAGTCGGCGGGCTCGGCTCCGGCTCGGCCGGGCGAGCTTTACTTCAAGCTGGGCAGTGCAACCTTCACGCCCAGCGGCTGGGTGGACTTTACGGCCTACTACCGGACGACGGACGTGGGCAGCGGACTGGGCACGAGCTTCCAGTTGATCCCTTATAACAACACGGTGCAGGGCGGGCAGAGTGAGGTGCGGCTGAGCGCGCAGTCGTCGCGCATCGGGATGCGCGTGGACCAGGCGCTGGGCACGATGAAGGCCTACGGATATCTGGAGGCGGACTTCAACGGCTATCTGCCGGGCAATGGGTACGTGAGCACGAACCCGAACTCGCTGCGCATGCGCGTCTACTACCTGGACCTGACGCGGGGCAAGTGGGAGCTGCTGGGCGGGCAGGGGTGGTCACTGCTGACGCCGACGCGGCGGGCGCTGTCACCATTTCTGGCGGACGTGTTCAACACTTTCCACTTGGACACGAACTACCAGGTGGGCCTGCCGTATGCGCGGCAGACGCAGTTCCGCGCGGTGTATCACGCCACGCCGTCGGTGGCGATGGGGCTATCCGTGGAGAACCCTGAGCAGTTCAGCGGCAGCGCGGTGACGTTTCCGGCGCTGTTCAGCACGGCGGAGACAGACATCAATTCAAGCTCGGGCTCGGGCGGCTCCACGGCCACACCAAACGTGCATCCCGACGTGATTGCGAAGGTGACACTGGACCGCAAGCTGAACGACCGCACGTTGCACGTGGGACTGGCGGGGCTGCTGACGGCGGCGCGCGTGTACACGCCGGCTTCCGTGACCAAGGCTGCTGCGGCGACCGACGAGCGCGAGGGCGGGGCGGTGATGATGAATACCAGCCTGGAGCTGCTGCGCGGCTTCCGGCTGATTGCGCTGGGCTACTGGAGTGATGGCGGCGGGCGCTACCTGAACGGCACCGGGCCCGGGTTCGTGGTGCTGCAGACGGGCTCGAAGCAGGCTCCGTTTGCGGCGGCGCTGATCCACTCGGGCGCGGGCATTGGCGGCTTTGAGTGGCTGCCGAACCGGCGCACAACGATCTCAGCGTACGCGAGCGCAGTGTACTTCCAACGGCGCTATGGGCTGGACCCCAGCGCGACGACAGCAACGTATGTGGGGTATGGATTCCCGGGTAGCGCGAACACGAACAATCGCGCGATCGAGGAGTTGTCGCTGGCGAGTATTTCCACGCTGTGGCAGAGGCCGAACCTTGGCGCGCTCCAGATGGTGACGCAGAGCTCTTACGTGCGGCGGGCGCCGTGGTACGTGACGGTGGGCGCGCCCAAGGATGCGCACTTGTTCATGGAGTACGTGAACCTGCGCTACGTGCTGCCTTAGAACGACAGGTGAAGCGAGACGGAGGCCGAGGGCTGGCTCTGGCTTGAGCCGGGGCCGTGGCCTCCGCCGGGTCCGTGGCCGCCGGGGCCACCCCCCATGCCGCCTGAACCCATGCCGCCGGAGCCGCCTGATGCGCCGCCCGAGCCCATGCCCATCAGCGCCGAGGCAGAGAAATCGAAGCGCCCGGAGCGGGCGTGCGGGCTGTCGTAAGCCGCGGCGCCGGAGCCGTAGCCGCGCATCATGAGCGTGGAGCCGTTCATGCCGCTGAGCGTGAACGGGCTCTGGTAAGAGAAGCGGAAGTTTCCCGCCGAAGAGGACATGGGCAGGCTGAGGCCGCCGCGCGTGAGCTGGCCGAGCGAGGGCAGCACGCCGAGAGCCGTGCCCAGGCCGGTGTGGCCGCTGCTGTCGAGTCCGCGGCCAAGGTCGCCTGCAAGCTGAAAGAGCGAGCCGAAGTTGAGCGCCGAGCCGCCACGCGCGCCGCCTGGGCCGCGACCACCGCCCGGACCGTCACTGCCGCTGCGCATGCCGCCGGATTGCATCGGGCCAGATTGCATTGGGCCGCCGAAACCTCCGGCAGAGGGGCCGCCGGCGCCTGTGAATCGCGATCCGGAGAAGCTGTTGGGTGCCTCGTCTCCGCGCCCTTCTGGGGGACCACCTGCGCGGCCGCCTCGCGACATCGCGGAGTCACGGTCCTGCGCGCCTTGCATCCCCGAGCCGGAAGCACCGGGCATGGGAGCATCCAGCGGGCTCGATGCGGAGCTGGAGGGCGCTTCCGAATCTGCGGCACGCATGCCCATCCGCGCCACGTCGCGCAGCAGGTCATTCCAGGCGCTCAGGGCGTCAGGCTGGGCTGTGGGAGCGGCAGGCAGGGAAGTGGCGTCAGGTGCATCGGCCAGCGCGCCGGTCTGGCCAGTGGCGGCCAGCGGCTGCTGTGCGTGCGCTGCGCAGGGCACGGCAAGAGACAGCGTGAACAGCGCGGAAAAGAAACGAGGAAGATGGCGGGAACGGAATCTGATAGGCATCAGCTGATCCAGGGGCGTTACAACTCAGCAATGGCCACCCCTATCGAGTCAGACGGCAGTTCCCGGCGTGAGTTGACGCGGTTCCCAAGGTGTTTTGATGCGATGGAAGATGCCGGACGGAGACAGGCCGACTGTGCTATGCCAGAAAGTATGAGAGGCCGTTCTCCGCTGATGTTCCGGAGCGGCCGGGCGCTGCTGCTTGTGCTCGTGACCGCGATGTGGATGGCTGTTCAGGCGGCCGGCGCACAAGTGAGCCGCGTACCGTGGCGCTGGCACCGGCCGCTGGTGGTGGGCTACTTTCTGGGCAGCGGCGTGCGCAATCCGCAGCCTTTCACGGCTGAGTCTCTGGTGAAGAGCGGTGCGGCGGCAAAACTGGACCAGCTGAACTACTCAGAGGGCTCTGTGGCGGGCGGACGTTGCTCACTGGCAGACCCGGCGAGCGAGTTGCGGCTGGTGTTCCGCGCGGCGCAGAGCGTGAACGGGCGGGCGGACGATCCGCGGGCACCGTTGCGTGGCACGTTTCACCAGTTCGAACTGCTCAAGCGGCGCTATCCGAAGATGAAGATCCTGGTTTCGCTTGAGGGGCGGGCAGAGGACTTTGCGCTGGGCGCGCAGCCGCGCAACCGGCGCGCGTTTGTGGCCTCCTGCGTGGACACGTTCCTCCGGGGGCGGTTTGCGCCGGGCGTGACAGAGCCGGGGATCTTCGACGGCATTGATGTGGATTGGGAGTCGCCGGGCGCGCACGACGCGGGCAACTACCTGGCGCTGCTGGCGGAGTTCCGGCGGCAGATGGATGCGGTGCGGCCGGGGCTGCGTCTGGCCGTGGCAGTGGGCGACTCGCCGCTGGCAATGCCGGGGACAAACTTCGCCTCTGTGGCGCGGATTGTGGACCAGGTGGGCGTGATGAACTACGACTACGCCGGGCCGTGGAACGCGCACACAGGCTTTGTGGCGCCGCTGTTCTCAAGCGCACAGCGGCCGCATGACCACGAGAGCATTGAGCAGAGCATAGCGGCCTACCGGCAGTTGGGCGTGCCGCTCAAAAAGATGCTGATGGGCGTGCCTTTCTACGGCTACAGCTGGACGCGCGTGGAAGAAGCCAACCACGGGCTGTTCCAGGAGGGCGACAGCGTGCGCGAGGACGCGCCGTATCACAAGATCCGCACATTGTCGGAGCCGTTCCAGGCGTTTCGCGATCCGCGATCGAAAGCGCCGTGGCGGTTTGATGGCGACACGTTCTGGACCTACGACGACCCGGTTTCCGTCCGCTACAAGGTGAGCTACGCGGCGCGGCAGCGGCTGGCGGGAATCATGATCTGGGAGCTGAGCGGCGACACGCACGACGGAGAACTGTTCCACGCGGCTTATCAGGCGCTTCGCCACCCGTTGAATAAGCGTGCTTTCAGTGAGGCGCTGCTTGCCCGGGCGGGCGCCATTGAGGAGCCGGACAGCGAAGACCGCTGAAGGCGAATCCCACGTGCAGAGGCCGGGCGGCCCGGCTGTGTGCGATACTCGAAAAGGCATGTATAAGCGGATTATCCTCAAGCTTTCGGGCGAAGCGCTGGCCGGGAACAAGGGCTTCGGGCTGGACTCGGAGAAGGTAGCGGGCATCACTGCCGAACTGGCCGAGGTGCACTCGCTGGGCGTCGAGGTCGGCATCGTTGTCGGCGGCGGAAACTTCTTCCGTGGCGTGGCGGCGCAAGCCAAGTCAATGGACCGCGTGGCGGCCGACAACATGGGTATGCTGTCGACGGTGATCAACGCCATTGCACTGCAGGACGCGCTGGAAGCTCAGGGCGTGCAGTGCCGCGTGATGACGGCGGTTTCCATGAACCAGATCGCCGAGCCTTACATTCGGCGGCGGGCCGTGCGGCACCTGGAAAAGGGCCGCGTGGTGATCTTTGCCGCGGGCACGGGCAATCCGTACTTTTCCACAGACACGGCTGCCAGCCTGCGTGCCATGGAGATCAAGGCCGAGGTGCTGCTGAAAGGCACCAAGGTCGAGGGCGTGTACAACGCCGATCCCGTGCTGGTGAAGGATGCCGTGAAGTATGACGAGATCACCTACATGGAGATCCTGAAGCAGGGGCTGAAGGTGATGGACCTGACGGCGGTGAGCCTGTGCAAGGACAATAACCTGCCGATGGTGATCTTCAACATGAACCAGCCGGGCAATATCCGCCGCGTGGTTGAGGGCGAGAAGGTCGGGTCTCTGGTCACCGCCTGAGGGCGGTTTCTGTCTGCTATGGCGGCGGGCGCGCGCAGCCCAGCCGTGGGCCTTGGGCCCGGAGTCGTCTAACTTTTCGTGGAACAACGCAAGCCAGCCCCGCTGAAGGCCCTGACCGGACTCCGCTGTTTTGCGGCAGTCAACATCGTCCTCTTTCACTTCTCGAACGCCTCGTGGTTCGGGTTCATGGCTCCGGTCGTGAACTCGGGCTATATCTCGGTGAGCTACTTCATCCTGCTCTCGGGGTTCGTGCTCGGTTACAACTACAACGAGCGGGCGCGCGCGGGTGAACTGGAGCGGGTGCGCTTCTGGAAAGCGCGCTTCACGCGCATCTATCCCATCTATCTGCTGAGCATCCTGCTGGCGATTCCGAACCTGCACCGCGAGTGGGGAAGCCACACGCACGGCATGTTCTGGGCGGGCGTGGTGCTGACGCCGCTGCTGCTGCAGGGCTGGATTCCGGCGATTGCGACGTTCATGAACACGCCGGCGTGGACCATGTCTGCCGAGGCGTTCTACTACTTCATCTTCCCCTGGTTGGCGAAGATGAAGAAGCCGGAGCGGATTGGGCCGTACCTGTGGAAGATGGCCGGTGTCTGGGCGCTGGGCATCTTGCCGGGCGCGCTCTACGTGGCCTTCAACCCCGATGGCATTTCTCACCCTGACCGCTACAGCTACGGCATCTGGCTCTGGGCGCTGAAGTACACGCCCTACGCACACATCGCCAGCTTCCTGTTCGGCGTAATGCTGGCGAACCTGAACGTGATGATTCCGCGCAATGCGGGTATTCGGCTGTGGATGGGGATCGCGGGCTTCGGCGGCATTTACGCAATGCTGACGCTGGGCGCAGGCATTCCCTATGCGCTGATTCACGACGGCCTGCTGATGCCGCTGTTCGGCTTCATCGTGTTGGGCCTTGCCGGTGAGAACCCGCTGGCTCACGGGCTGGGCGTGCGCCCGCTCGTGTTCATCGGTGAGAGCAGCTACTGCCTCTACCTGCTGCACTTCAACATGTGGCAGGCCCTGCATGACACAGGCCTTCTGCGGCGGCTGGGGCTCATGCGGTTCGATCCCTGGATCAGCTACGTGCTGCTGATTTGCATGGCGCTGCTGGCGCTGCACTTCATTGAGAAGCCCGCGCAGAAGAAGCTGCGGGCGCTGATGAACCGGGAGTAGGACGCAGCAGCGCGGTGCAGCGAGTGACCATCTCACAGGGAACAGGGAACAGGGAACAGGGAACAGGGAACAGGGAACAGGGAAGGACTCGTCGGAAAAGTAAAACGCCCAGCCCCGAGGGGGCTGGGCGTTGGTGTCTGCGGCCGGGTTCCTAGTAGGAGTTGACGGCCTGGACTGAGTGGTTGCCGTGCGGCACGACGGCGAGCGCTGTCGGCTGCGAGTCCGTAGGATACGGCGTGGACTGCGTGGCCGAGATGGTGCCTGCGGTCGGGTCAAGGCGGAAGCCAGAAACCGAGCTGCCGAGGTAGTTCGCCGTGTAGACAAAGCGGCCGAGCGCCGGGTCGACTGCGATGGCTACCGGCTGCGTGTCCGTGGTGTTGGTGGAGCTGCCGCTGGTGCTTACGGCTGCGCTCGGAACGCCGGTGGCAAGCGTGATGACGTAGGCCGAGACGGAGGAGCTGAGGCCGTTGGCCACGTAAAGGAACTTGCCGCGCGGATCGACGGCCACGGCGGTGGGCTGGCTGCCCGTGGTGAACGGGCCGCTGAGCATGTAGTTCAGCGTTGTCGTGTTGGTGATCGAGTAGCCGATGAGCTGGTTCGAGGCGTAGTCGGTCACATAAACGAAGCGGTTGGTGGGATCGACGGCCACGGCGCTGGGCTTGACGCCAGCCTGATAAGGGCTGCCGGAAGCTGCGGTAAGCGTGCCACTGGAGGCGGCGAAGCCGAAGACCCAGCCGGGATGCTCAGTGCTGCTGGTGGTGCCACCGGGGTTGTAGGACGACTTGTCATACGCCGTGGCGTAAACGCCCTTGCCACTGGCCAGAACAGCGAGGCCGGTGGGAACCATCTGGTCGCCCTCTGCGCCGGAGACCACCAGCGAGTCAGACGAGGCCAGAGCACCGATGGTGCCGGAGGACAGCGAGTAGACGTTGAGCGTGGCCGAGGTGCTGCCCGCCAGCACGTAGAGGTACGCACCGTCAGGGCTGACGGCCAGGGCCGCCGGAGGCACGCTCAGCGTGATGGTGTCCTTGTTGGTCAGCGTGCCGTTGGTGGCGACGGCGAAATGCACCACAGTGTTGTCACCGGAGTGAGCCACGTAGAGGTTGCTGTAGTCGGCTGAAACCGCCATGGCAACCGGGGTGGCACCACCAGAGGAGACCGTGGTTGCGCCGGAGCGCAGTGCGCCGGACTGCGAATCGACGGCAAAGATGTTGATCTGGCCGTCGGCGTTTGTGCCAGAGGTGGCAGCGGAACTGGCCACATAGACGTAGTCGATCGTCACCAGCTGGCAGGCGGAGAGGAGAGTGGCCACTAGAAGGCCGACTGTAGAGACCAGAAAGAGCTGGCTCAATTTGCTGAACTTCATGCGCTTCCTTCGTCGTGGGCCGTGCACTGCGAGCCCCGGAGATTGCGGTTTCAGTTGCCCGGCCGGAGCTGCAGGCCGGGGAGGTGCAAAGAACAATGCCGGAGCTGATGGCCCCGGGAAAAGCTACTTCGTCGAGGTGGAGCCGTGCGGAATGGCCGCGACGGCCGTTGGCTCGGCGTTGGTGCCATAGGGCGAGCTCTGTGAGGTCACAAGCTGACCGGTGGAGCTGTTGACCTGGAACCCGGATACCGTGGAACCGAGGAAATTGACGGTGAACAGGTACTGGTTCAGGTGCGGATCAATTCCGATGGCCACCGGCTGGCTGCCGGTGGAGTAAGCCCCGAGCAGGGTCAGCACGCCATTGGAGGCGGTGTAGGCGCTCAGGTTGGAGTCCGTGGCGTTGGTGACGTAAACGAACTTGCCGGTGGAGTCGACAGCGACCGCCGAGGGGCCATTGCCGGCTTCGTAGGTGCCGACCAGAGCGAGTGTGCCGCTCGAGATCGAATAGGACCGCACGCTGGCGGCGGAGGAGTCCGCTACGTAAAGGTGGCCGTCTGAGGAGGCGGCGAGGCTGGAGGGCTTGGTGCCAGCGGCCCAGGGCGAGCCGGCAAGAGCCGTCAGGGTGCCGTCAGAGCCGACTGCGAAACCGAAGACGTATCCCACAGGGTTGGTCGTTGAGGCATCGTAGGCGGTGACGTAAACATAGGCGCCGTTGGAAGCCGTGGTGATGGCGGTCGGCGTGATGATGTCCGTGGAGCCGGAGATGGTCAGCGGCCAGTAGTAGCCGCTCACTGCGCTGTTCGCCACGTTTGTGCCGAGCGCGTCACCGGAGCCGATGGGAAACACGCCGACGGAGCCGGAGCAGGGCGCGGCATTGGAGCAGGAGGCCAGCGGCTGGTACAGGTCTGCAACGAACAGGAACGATCCGGCGGTTGCAACGCCCATCGGATAGATGCCGGGGGTGTTCACGGTCTGGTTGGAGTAGAGCTTGCCGTCAGAGCCGATGACGAACCGGACGATGGTGTTGTCGTCTTGATTGACGACGAAGAGATTGGCGTAGTCGGGTGCGGCGGCAATGGCGACGGGATTACGGCCTTCAGAGGGGAACGGCGAAGTGGGAATCTGGCGCATGCGGCCGGACTCAGAGTTGATCTCGAAGACGTTGATCTCGCCGTAGCTGTTGGACCCGGCGGCCTTGGCGCTGGTCACATAAACAAAGTCGGTCGTGAGGGTGCCGCAGGCACTGAGGAGCGAGGCCGCCAGCAGGCTGACCGCGGAGACCAGCCCGAGCTGGCTTGATCTATTGAACGTCATGCGCATCTTTCGTTTTCGGCCCGTGACCGCGGCCGGGAACCCCGGTTTGAAGAACGAAGGTGGAAGCGGCCCAGGCCGCCGAAGCCTGTACGCCCCGGAACAACCCGGAGCGGGGAACGGAAGCCGGCCACCCGGGCCGGCTTCCGTGAGGGTTAAGGGCGCGCTAGCTGGTGCGCCCTGAGACGATGCACCAGGTGGCGGGGCCATCAAGCGCATAGGTCTTGTTGGCGTTGCCCGTCAGGTCCGTCAACACACCAGCCTCAACGTTCAGCGCGTGGCCGGTCACCGTGGAGTCGGTGGCGTTGGCGGTGTAGAAGAACTGGTACGACGGATCTTCCAGAATGCAGGCAGGGCCGGAACCGGTGCCCCACGGGCTGGTGGAGATCTCCGGCGTCAGGCGATGGGTGTTCTTGTCGATCACCCAGCCGGCGATGCCGCTTTCCTGCGTACCCGTGCTGGTGCTGCTGGTGTCGCCGCGATAGGCCACGTAAGCCCAGTTGCCCTTGCTCTCAAGCACCAGCCAGATGGGGTTGGTGAGAGTGCTGTCACCGGGGATCACGCCGTCCGACAGGAGAGACAGTGCGCCGCCCGTGCCGGTGGTGTAGATCCGGATGCCGCTGGGAGCCGTGGTGGTGGTGCCGTCCACGGTGGCCGAGGTCGAGGCGGCGTTAAGGATATAGACGTAGGACGACGTGGGAACGATGGCGGTGGCCGCCTGGATACCCAGCGACTGCGAGCCATTTGAGTTGACCGTGAGCTGGCCGCTTGCCGACGAGTAGGTGTACGGGAAGACCGAGGCCATGGCGGTCGTCGCGTCAGCCGAGCTGCCGTACATGGTCAGCACGTTGCCCGAGGACAGGGCGAAGTCGATTGGATTGGCCGGAACCGGGAAGTAAGCCAACTGCGAACCGGAGGCCGAGGTGACCTGCGCGTTGAGCACCAGGCTCAGGCGGCCGGTGTTCGAGTCGATCTTGAACACGGTGACGTCGCCGCAAGTCTGAACGCCGGAACCGAGGGCCAGCGTGCAGCCGTTGGTCTGGGCGTTGTACGTGGTGGCGTAGTTGTCCGGCGAGTCGTGATCGAGCACGAACAGGTAGGAGCCCGTGCTGTCAGTGAACATGCGCATCGGGTTCTTGCCCTGGGTCGAATACGTCGTGCCCTGCGGGCTCAGCACACCATTGCCGCCGACGGCGAACAGAGTGATGTTCGAGCCGGAGCAGGGTTCGGTGGTGGAGCAGGCGGTACCCGCGGAGTTGGAGCCCTGGTTCAGCACATAGACAAAACGGCTGCCAGACAGCAGAACGGCGCGAATGGGGTTGGAGCCGCCGGAGGAGATAGGCAGACCGCTGATGGCCGACAGCTTGCCCCGGTTGTGATCGATCTTGAAGCCGCTGATGATGCCGTTATTGCCGCTGGTGGTGGCGGAATTGGTGCCCGTCACATACAGGAAACCGACTGTATAGCTCTGGATGCAAGACGTGACCCCAAAGACAACGCCAGCAGAGAGGGCAGTCATCAGGAGTGTCTTGCCGAATTTCGTAAACCTCATGCGATTCCTTCATCCTGGTCAGGCGTTTGCCGCCAAGTGTGTGCATTCCGCAGCAGGGCTGGGTTGGGATGAGTCCCTGCTGCATTGTAAAAGGCGAGGGCTGGTTGTGCCTAGCTTGGTGAGTTAATCCTTTCCGCCATCCCGGGCCACTCCTCGCCCGCGGCCGGGCCGGGACCCGGCAGTCGCGCAGATGGCGGTGGTTGCAGGGTTTTCCGGAAACGGATGCCGATTGGACGGAGGGGCGCGGTGAAGGTCAACGACAGAGTTCAGAGATCAGGGGACACAGAACAGCGGAGCAGGGTGTTGCGGCTGTGGCAGCATCTGGAGCCGCCTCAAACGGGGAAGGGGCCAGAGATCGCGGGAGCCGAAGCCCCGTTGATCCCTGACCCCTGATCTCTGCCCCTGTTTTTCCCTACCAGACGCGGCAGGACTTCTCCGGCATCATGGGCTGGCCCTTCTTGCAGCCAAAGGCTTTGCCGAACTCGTCGAAGTTCTGCACAGAGCCGTTGACGCGCCACCGGCCGGGCGAGTGCGGATCGACCAGCGCAAGCTGGCGGGAGAGCTGCTCAGTCTGGTTCTGGCACCACACCTGGGCAAAGCCGAGGAAGTAGCGCTGTGCCTCCGTGTAGCCGTCGATCTTCGTGTCGAGCGACTTGCCTTCGGCCTTCAGCGTGTCTTCAAGGGCCATGTAGGCGATGCGCAGGCCGCCGTTGTCAGCCGTGTTTTCACCCAGCGTCAGGCGGCCGTTCAGCTTCTGCTGGGGCAGGGCGTCGTGGGCCGGGGCGGCCTCAAAGCCGGAGTACTCGTCGGCCACGCAGCCGGTGCGCTCCTCAAAGGCCTTGCGGTCGTCGGCGGTCTGCCACTCGTGCAGGTTGCCCTTGCCGTCGTACTTGGAGCCCTGGTCGTCAAAGCCGTGGGTCATCTCATGGCCGATGACGACGCCGATGCCGCCGAAGTTGACGGCCGGGTCAATGGAGAAGTCAAAGAACGGCGGCTGCAGAATGCCCGCCGGGAAGTTGATGTCGTTCATTGACGGGTTGTAGTACGCGTTAACGGTGGGCGGCGTCATGCCCCACTCCTTCTCGTCGACCGGCTTGCCCAGGTGGCCCAGGTTCCAGTCGCGCTCGAAGATGCCGGAGCGGCGCAGGTTCCCGATCAGGTCGTCGCTCTTGATGTCGAGCCCAGCGTAGCTGCGCCACTTTTCGGGGTAGCCGATCTTGTTACGGAACAGGGCGAGCTTGGCTTCGGCGGCCTTTTTGGTTTCCTCGCTCATCCAGGGCAGGGTCTGGATGTCGTCGGCGAGGGACTTGTCGAGCGCGGCGACGAGCTTATCCATGCTGGCCTTGGCTTCAGGCGGAAAGTTCTCCTTCACCCAGTCCTGGCCCACGGCTTCACCCAGTGCGCGGTCGGTCATGGACGTGCACTGCTTCCAGCGCGGGGTGGGTTCCTTTTGCCCGGCCAGCGTCTTGCCAAAGAAGGCGAAGTTTTCGTCGAAGAATGCCTTGGGCAGGTTGCTGGCGGCGCCGTGCAGCGTGTGCCAGCGGAAGTAGGACTGCCAGGCAGAAATGGGCTGCGCGGCGATGATGGTGCTGAGCGCCTTGAAAAACTCCGGCTGCGCCACGTTGAGTGACTCGAACTTGCCGATCTTGATGGCCTTGAAGTAGGCGGTGAAGTCAAAGTCCGGCGTGAGCTGCTCAAAGTCGGCGAGCTTGTAGATGTGGTAGACGTTCTTGGGGTCGCGCATGTCCACGCGCGGCATTGAGACCTTGGCGAGCGCGGTTTCAATGGTCATCACCGCGTCGGCTTCCTTGGCGGCCTGCTCGGGCGTATCGCCGGCCAGCGTGAACATCTTCGTCACGTGCTCCACGTACTGCTTGCGGACGGCGGCGAAGTGATCGACGAGGTAGTAATCGCGGTCAGGCAGTGAGAGGCCGCTCTGGCCGATCTGCGCAATCTGCTTCGAGGAGTCCTTATCGTCCTGCTCCACTCCGAAGCGGAACAGTGGCGCGGGCGCGCCCAGGGCGGCAAGTTCGGACTCAAGCTGACCCACCTTCTTCGCGCTGCTGAGCGCGGCAATCTTGTCCAGCGCGGGCTTCAGCGGCGCGGTGCCCTTCTGCTCAACCAGGTCCGTGTTCATGCAGGCGGCGTAGAAGCTGCCGTATTGCTTCTGCAGGGGCGTCTTGGGGTCCTTTGCAGCGGCGTCGAGTTCCTTCCAGAGCAGGTAGCGGTTGCGCTCGGCAATGACGGAGAAGGAGCGCGCCCAGCGCACCTGGTCGTTGGGAATGGGGTTGGCCTTGTCCCAGTTGCCGCACGCGTACTGGTAGAAGTCCGTGCAAGGATCGGCGCTGGTGTCCATGGCCGAGGCGTCAAAGCTCTTTGACGGAGGAGGCGCGGAGGGCGCGGCCTGTGCCTGCGCGAAGGCCGCGGCGGAGGCAAGCATGAAAACAGAAAGAACGCGGAAAGGCTTCATCAGGAATCCTCTTTTTATGGGCCGGTTGATGATGCTTCAGAAGGCGCATGCCGGGCGTGTAACTGACGGCGGACGCACGGCTTGCGCTGCCTAGCAGCCTAACATGCGCACGGGGACTGCTTTTCGCTGGAGATTCATGCGCAGAGTGGAGTAAGCTGCGCGCCGTGCCGCCCGCCGGCCTTACGGCGGTCTCCGGCGCGGAGGTGCGCGATGCGCATGATGATGAGGGTCAAACTCCCCGTGGATACCTTCAACACGCTTGTCCGGAAGGGAACGATTGAGGTGATGCTGCAGAAAGTAATGGCCGCAACCAGGCCGGAAGCAGCCTATTTCACGGCCATCGAGGGCCACCGCGGCGGCTTCCTGGTGGTGGAAATGGCCAGCACGTCAGAGATTCCGCGGCTGGCCGAGCCATGGTTCCTGACGTTCAATGCTGAAGTCAGCTTTGAGCCGGTGATGACGCCGGAAGATCTGGCAAAGGCGCAGCTGAATACGATTGGGCCTGCGTGGTCCTGATGCCGTAGACGCGGTCCTCCCCCAGCCGCGCAGATTTGAGCCTCTGGTAGACTCACACTCACTTCCCGTTCCAATCTCTGGAGGCTCCTTGAAGATGAAGTGGTTGCGTTTTGTTCCCGCTTTTGCGGCTGTGGTGGTGTGCGCCGCGCTGGCCGCGCAGGCTGCGCCGAAGCGCACGCTGGTGCGTGCTGGCCATGTTGTGGATGTGAAGACGGGCCACGTCTCCGACGCGCAGACGATCATCGTGGTCGGCGACAAGATTCAGACAATTGTGCCCACAGCGGAAACGCCCGTGCAGGCTGGCGACGCTGTGGTGGACGTGAGCGGGTTGACGCTGCTGCCCGGCCTCATTGACGTGCATACGCACGTCACAATGGATACGAACTTTGATCCGTATCACGAGCTGACGAGCACCGATGCGAAGGAAGCGATCACGGGCGTGGTGAACGCGAAGACCACGCTGCTGGCCGGTATCACTTCTGTGCGCAATGTGGGAGCGGGCGGCTACACGGATGTGGACCTGCGCGACGCCATTGACGCGGGGCAGGTGCCGGGGCCGCACATGCAGGTGAGCGGCCCGGCGCTGGGCATCACCGGCGGCCACTGCGACAACAACCTGCTGCCCATCAGCTATCACTCGACCGGCGATGGTGTGGCGGACGGCATCGCGGCCGTGCAGCAGAAGGTGCGGCAGAATATCAAGTACGGCGCCGACGTGATCAAGATTTGCGCCACGGGCGGCGTGCTGAGCAAGGGCGACAATCCGCAGGCCTCGCAGTACACGCGCGAAGAGATGCAGGCGATTGTGGCCGACGCGCACCGGCTGGGGCGCAAGGTGGCCGCGCATGCGCATGGCGCGCAGGGCATCCTGTGGGCCAGTGAGGCGGGCGTGGACTCCATCGAGCACGGCAGCTACATTGACGACGCGGGCATTGCGGCGATGAAGCAGCACGGCACGTATCTGGTGCCGACGCTCTATCTGGAAGACTGGATGATCGAGTCCGGTCAACTGCCCGCAATCTACCAGCAGAAGATGAAGGACGTGAGCGCCGTGGCGAAGAGCAACATCAAGCGCGCACTGGCTGCGGGCGTGAAGATTGCGATGGGCACTGACGCGGCTGTGTATCCGCACGGGCTCAACGCGCACGAGCTGGATGTCTACGTGAACCAGCTGGGCATGACGCCGCTGGCGGCGCTGCAGACGGCGACGCTGAACGCGGCGGAGCTGATGGGATGGACGGCGCAAACCGGAACGCTGGAGCCGGGCAAGTGGGCCGATATTATCGGCGTCGTGAAGAGCCCGTTGGGCGACATCCGCACGCTTGAGGATGTGAAGTTCGTGATGAAGTCCGGCGTGGTCTACAAAGGCGGACTATAACTACTAGCGCGAGCGGCGCTGCCGGGCCGCGTCCATGGCGGCGCGAAAACGTGCCGCGTCGCTGGCAGCATGAGCACGTGCGAGCCGCGGCAGGCCGTTTTCGTCATAGTTTCCTGAGGCAATCCACTGTGCCGGGGTCTTCTTTGCGGACCCCGTGCGCAGTGCAAGAAACAGCCTCATGAAGACGAGAAACAGCAGAGGGGTAAGGATAAGAAACATGCCCGTGTGGGGCAAGTGAGCGAACAGCGCGGTGGTGTTGCTGAAGCTGTCGAAGTTCATGGTCGTCAGCCTTTCTGCCGCATCGAGCCGCGTGCCTGAGACGTTCGGAAGCGGAACGCATCCGGGACGTACATGGCGTGCTCTGCCAGCTCCACCTCTGACGGTACTGCGCGTCAGGCTGAGGCACAATGCAGCTTTCGTGCATTCGACTACCCGTTCGGTGTGCACCGCATCACCTGCGAGTAACATTGCGCGATGTTACTCGCAGGTGATGTGAGCAGAGTGTCAGTCTGTTGCGTTCAGATCCTGCGCCCACTGCATGGCTGCGGAGTAAGAGGCGGCCACGTTCACTTCACTGAGGCCGAGCTTGTGGCAGAGCCGAACCACCGGCCCCCAGGCTCCGCGCTCAATCTCCTGCAGCAGCTCATAGTAGGACTCAAGCGGACCGGTGTTTTCCAGCAGAAGCTCACGCGATGAGACGTCCAGGGGCAGGCCCTCAAGCACGGCACTCATGGGGATCTCAAGGATTGAGTCCATCATGGAGAGCAGGCCGACGAGGAACAGATCCGCGTTTCCGTGTTCCACGTGCGGACCGATCAGCTCACCGAAGCGGCCGCGCACCAGCGCGGAGAGCATCAGGTCAGAGGGGCGACTCTTTGACATCTCAAAGGCGCCAGCCATGCGGCACCAGCGCCGCAGGTCCTTTTCGCCCATCAGCGTGAGCGCCTGAGTGATGGACCGAACCTCATTGCGCACGCCCATAACGGGACTGTTGATGTAGCGCATCAAGCGAAAATAGATGGCCGCATCGCGCTTGATCAGGTCCTCGACCTCTGACCAGTTCAGCTCTGGACGTAAGACGGCCTGCAGCAGCCGGAGGTAGGTGGTCTGGTGTGCGTTGGCCACGCGGGTGCGCATGGTCTCTGGCCGGCGGAAGAAGAAGCCCTGGAAGTAGTGGAAGCCAGCGCGGCGAACGTGATCGAAGTCCTCCCACGTTTCCACCTTTTCTGCGATCAGGCCGAAGGTGTGGTTGCCGTGGGTGTGGGCAATGCGCTGAATCTCCTCCCACGGGCGAGCCTTGATGTCCACCTTCAGGAAGTCGGCGAAATGGGTAAGCGGCTCGCGGGGATCGTTGAAGGAGAAGTCAGCCAGGGCGATCTTGAAGCCAGCATTCTTGAGTCCGCGCAGCGCATCCTGCACGGCCTCGTCGGGCGGCACGTCTGCGGCGACTTCGGCAACGACCATATCTGCGGGCAGCGAGCGCAGAGAGTCCTCCAGCAGCACGTCGCGCGTGCAGCCGATGAAGGCGAGCCGGTTGTCGCAGAGGGCTTTCAGGCCCAGCAGGCCTGAAGCGTCAATGGCGGTGCGGCTGGACCGGCTCGTCTCGCTCGTGGAAAAGTGGTCGATCACGTCGGTGCGAAAAAGGAGTTCGTAGCCGATGACAGTTTCGTCGTTAGCGAGAATCGGCTGACGGGCCGCGTAACGGATCGGTCTCTCTTCAGAGTCGATGACTGAGTCGACCATGGTGTTCCTTCCTGGTGAAGATGTCCCTGGCGGCGGGCGCGCAAGTCAAACCGCCGCTGAGCTGCACGCGAGCGCAGGGGCGTTGTCCGGAGAGCAAACGCCTCGGTTCGGTATGACAACTCAACGACATCATCGGCAGGATCAGCGACTTCTCCACTGCGTATATGCGCTCAGCCTGTGCGAAACCGTGCAGAGTGTTTCAGGAGCGGACAGTTAGACCGGATTGGGAGAGGGCGCTGGCGCGATGCGGCGCGGCCGCGAGAGAAGACGCTTGCATTTCGATTCGTTTATAGACGAAAATAAAGAGTGATCGAGATTCGCCACTACCTGACCTCGGAAGGCCGTGATCTGTTTGCCGACTGGCAGCGTAGCTTGCGGGACACGCGTGCACGGATTGCAGTCGACCGCCGCTTGAACCGGATGGAACAGGGGAACTTTGGCGATCACAAGTTCTGCCGCGACGGGGTGTGGGAGTTGCGGGTCGACGTGGGGCCTGGCTACCGCGTGTACTACGCACAGGCAGGCGAGCGGCTTGTGTTGCTGCTCGTCGGCGGCGACAAACGGACGCAGAGTGCGGATATCGACCGCGCCTGCACTTGCTGGCAAGATTGGCAGCAAAGGAGCGACGGATGAGAGACCGGGGGCACGATGAAGCAATGGCCGAGCAATTCCGCGAGGACCCAGCCTATGCCGTGGAACTGGTGAACAGCATCCTTGAGGATGGTGATCAGGCGGAGCTGCTGATTGTCTTGCGGCAGATGGCGAAGGCCTTCGGGGGCGTGCAGGCAGTGGCGGAGCGTGCCAACCTGAATCCGACGCAGATGTATCGCACGCTGTCAGAGAATGGGAATCCCGCGCTGAGCAGTCTGGCTGCGATTCTGAAAGCCATGGGCCTGCGGCTTGCGGTGGAGCGCGTGCGAGCGGCGTGATTTGCTGAGTCTTTACAGCCCGGCGTGCGGGCTGACACACTGAAGCGTGGACACCCAAACCATTGTCATTCTTGACTTCGGCTCGCAGTACACGCAGCTGATTGCACGGCGTACGCGTGAGCAGAACGTCTTTTCGGTGGTGCTGCCCTGTACAGCGCCGCTGAGTGAAATCCAAAGCTACAAGCCGATCGGCATCATCCTGTCGGGCGGCCCGTCGTCGGTTTACGACGCGGATGCGCCTGCAGCCGATCCCGGCGTGCTGGAACTGGGCGCGCCCGTGCTGGGCATCTGCTATGGATTGCAGTTCATTGTGCACAACCTGGGCGGCAAAGTGCGTTCAGCGCCCAAGCGCGAGTACGGCCACGCCGAAGTGACGCTGGAAGACCGCTCGACGCCGCTGTTTGCCGAGCTGCCCAGCCGCATGCACGTCTGGATGAGCCACGGCGACGAGGCGCTGGAGCTGCCCGCAGGTTTCCGGCGCGTGGCGGTAACGTCCAACGCGCTGGCCGGTATTGCCAACAAGGAGCGGCGCATCTGGGCCGTGCAGTTCCATCCGGAGGTGCATCACACCCCGCTGGGGCCGCAACTGCTGAAGAATTTTGTCTTCTCCATCTGCGGCGCGCGCGGTGACTGGACGCCTGCGCACTTTATTGAGACGACGGTGGCCGCGATCCGCGCCAAAGTGGGCACGGGGCACGTAATCTGCGGACTCTCCGGCGGCGTGGACTCGTCTGTGGCTGCCGTGCTGGTCCACAAGGCCATTGGCTCGCAGCTCACCTGCATCTTTGTGAACAATGGTGTCCTTCGCAAGAACGAGTTCCAGAGCGTGCAGAAGAACCTGCGCGACAAGCTGGGCCTGAACATCGTCGCGGTGGACGCGAGCGAGCGGTTCCTCTCCAAGCTTGCCGGGGTGACGGAGCCGGAGAAGAAGCGCAAGATCATCGGCGCGGAATTCATCGCGGTGTTCGACGACGAGGCCAACCGCATTGCGCGCGAGACCGGCGGCCCCGATGGAAAATTGGACTGGCTGGTGCAGGGCACGCTCTATCCCGACGTGATTGAGTCCAGCAGCGTGAAAGGCCCGAGCCAGACCATCAAGAGCCACCACAACGTGGGCGGGCTGCCGGAGCACATGAAGCTGAAGCTTATTGAGCCGCTGCGCGACCTGTTCAAGGACGAAGTGCGGCGCATCGGGCGCGACATGGACATGCCGGACGACGTGCTGGGACGTCAGCCGTTCCCCGGCCCCGGACTCGCCGTGCGCATTCTGGGTGAGGTGACGCCGGAGCGCGTGGCGCTGCTGCAGGAGGCCGACGAGATCGTTGTCAGCGAGATCAAGGCCGCCGGGCTCTACTCGAAGATCTGGCAGTCGTTTGCCGTGCTGCTGCCAGTGATGAGCGTGGGCGTGATGGGTGACCAGCGTACTTATGCGTACACCTGCGCGGTGCGCGCCGTGCACTCAGAAGACGGCATGACGGCAGACTGGGTGCCGCTGCCGCCGGAGGTGCTGAAGCGCATTTCCAGCAGGATTGTGAACGAAGTCCGCGGCATCAATCGCGTGGTATATGACATCACCAGCAAGCCGCCGGGCACCATCGAGTGGGAGTAACCACCTGCCACCTGCGGTGGGGCCAACTGCGCCTTCGGCGCCATTCGTGCTGAAGCGGGTAGTTGAGATGGAAGTGAAGAGCAACGGCGGGGAGAGATCCTCGCCGTTGCTGTTTTGCGGAAGAGAAACAAACCGCGCTACTGAGCGGCGGGCGTGAGCACCGGGGCGCGCAGGGGAGTGGTTTCAATCTCGATGCGCGTGTCTTTGGGGAAGACGACGTCGCGGCCGTTGTGCAGGAAGTTTTCGTAGAAAGAGAGCGCGGCGGCGTAACCGCCCAGGCCTGCGGCCAGATTGCGGTTGGCGGCGGTGATGCCCACAATGCGGCCAACGAGGCCAAAGCCGTTGGAGGCGACTGTGTTGTTGGCGTAGACGTTGCCGTCCTCGTCAAGCGCACGCGAGGCCAGCAGGGAAAGCAGCAGCGGCGCGATGGCGCTGGCCTGATTCCGGGGCGTGATGGTTCCTTCAGCGTCCAGTGAGAGGTTCTGCGTCTGCTGGGTGGCGGCTCCGGCCAGTGAGCCCTGCACCGGCTGGTTGTAGCCCTCAGGAAACTGCACCTGCTGGAACGTGAAACGGAGCCTGCCATTGCGGCCCAGGGAACGCGCGGCCCGGGAGGCGGTGACTTTGCCCACAAGCGTGGCTCCCTGGGGCACCACGAGCTTGCGGTCGCGGTCATAAACAGGCTCGACGACGAGGGCGTGGACGGGATCGCCGGGGTGGGCGCGTGCGGAGGTCAGTTCGCTGAGCAGCAGCGCGTGAACGGACCACGTTTCCGCGCTACCAGTGAGCGGAGCGGGCGCTGGCGGCGGTGTGGTAGCGGCTTCCGCGCCGGGCAACTCCAGCGGCGCGGTGAGCTCGAACGACCACGCGGTGTGAGCCGCAATGCGTTCCGGGTGCCAGGGAAGCTGGCGATAGAGCAACTGGAGCATGCGCTCGCCCTTGCCCGGCGCGGTGAAGAAGGCGAACTGATCCAGCGCGCGGCCACGTGCCTGCGCCCACTGCCGCGCAATGAGTGACCGATGGGGCGCTGCGCCGGGAGTGGTGAGGTGGAGAACCGGCGCTCCGTCGGCGACGGCAGAGGTGGCGATGGATTGAGCGCCGCCGGGTAGCTCGAGCTGGTCAAAGCGCACGCGGGGAGTGTGAAAAGGCGTGAAGTCTCCGTGAAGCCGTGAACGCCAGCGGAGCCCGGAGTCCGGCTCAAGCTCGACCACAGTGCCGTGAAGCTGGGTGCCCTCCGCCACAACGAGCTTGCCGTTGGCGTAGAGCGGGTGCATGAGCCGCCCCTCAATGGATTCGCCCGCGCGCATGGGATAGCGGCGAAGGGTTTCCACCTGCAGGCTGGTGCCAGATGGCAGTGCGAGCGCTGCGGAGGGGCTCTGCTGCGGCGCGGCCAGGGGCTGCGCAGGCACAGCGGGTGGGCGTTGCTGGAGCTGTTGCGCCGTGCAGGGCACGGTAAGCGCGAGCAGAGTGAGACCGAGGATGCGGTGCGGGGAAGACAGCATCAGTAAGGGCTCCTAAGAAAAGGATGGCACAGCCTGAGACGCGCTGCTCGCGGAAAAGAGAGCGTGACGTCAGTCGCCGGAGGGCTGTGCGCGCAATGTGGCCACTTCGCGGGTGAGCGCGTCCAGCCGCGCCAGCAACTCCTTGTGGTGCGTGTCGGCAATGGAGGGATCGAAGGGCTCAACGTAGAAGGTGCCGTCAGGTTCGAGCTCGCAGCGCTTCACGTCATGGACGTGCTGGAAACCCTGGCGATGGAGCGCCTCGATCAGCTCGGTGTGCGTCAGCGATTCGCGCTCAATGGCCTTGCGGTCGATCTGGCCGTCGCGAATGAGCACGGCGGCGCGTCCCTCAAGCACGCGCGTCAGGCGTGGCGAGCGGAAGAGCAGGCGGGCCACAATCCAGTTGATGCCCAGCAGGCCAATGGCTCCAATGATGCCGCCGGAGACGGAGTTGTCGTCACCGATGATGGCGTTCTGCACTGTGTTGGAGAGCGAGAGCAGAACGACGAGATCGAACGGGTTGAGCTGGGCCAGCTCACGCTTGCCGAAGATGCGCAGCAGCGCGACGAGCACGAGGTAGACGATGACGGGGCGCAGCAGCTTTTCAAGCAGCGGCAGCGGCAGGTGGAACATGTGGTCGAGGATGGCGGTGAGTTCCATGCCCCGAGGATAGCGCGAACTACTTCGACAGGCGGATGACCACGTTGACGTCGTGGCTCTGCGGGTCGGCGGTGACGTTGAAGCGCGTAGCCACGCCCGCGAGCGTGCGTTGCAGCATCGGATCGTGCGCCTGCACGCTGCCGATGAAGTTGGCGGCATAGCTCTCGTCGAACGGATCACCGGGCATCATCTGCCAGTTCTTGATCAGCATGGCGCGGAGCTGGTCGCTGACGCCTTCAAATTTGACAAAGGCAAGGTGATACACGGGGCCGGTTTCAATGGTGACCGAGTAGTCGACCTTGGCAGCGGCCTCGTCAAAGCGCGGTGTGGGTGTGACCTTCACGTCCAGGTAGCCCTTCGCTTTGAGGCGCTCGGCAATGAGCTGCCAGAGTGCGCGCAGGCGAACGCCCGGCTCCGGCGGACCGAATTTGCTGTTGAGTGTCTTGTCCACTTCGGGTTGCGTGATGGGTGCGCCCGGCGGCAGCTCGATTGCACCGATGGCGTAGGGGTGGCCTTCGTCGACGGTGATGGCAAACGGCACGTGGATGCCTTTGTCATCGAGCGTGGCATCGCCGCTGCGCACGGCTTTCACGCGGACGGCCGCGTAACCGCGGTCCCTGTAGAACTGCTCAAGCGGGTGGGCCACGTTGGCGGCGGAGTTCTCTGCATCGTAGGGCAGCGTGGCTGCGGCTGCGGCCAGGTCGTTCACCTTGCCCACCCACTGCTCTGTCGCACCCTGCACGGTCACCGGCCCGGGAAACACCTTCGGCGCGGTGATGGCGTAGCTCATCATGGTGGCCGGGCCGCGGTGGCTTGGGTCTCCGGCGGGTACGGCGGTGACGGTCGACTGCAGCCCACGCGCGGCCAGCATCTGCTCAAGCGCAGCGCGGACGCCGTCAGCGTAGCCGTTTTCCGTGGGCACCTGTCCGTGGAACAGCGGAAATTGCGTGTGCAGTGCGGCGACGATCTCGTCGGCGCTGCCGAGGGGGATGTTGTCGAAACGTGCCTTCAGCAGCCCGTCGGCAGGCGTGATGGAGAAGATCAGATCCACGCCGTCGAACTTGAAGGCGAGCGTTGCGAACATGCCGGTGTCCATGAGCTTCTTGGAGTGGTCATTCATGTCGGCGTAGTTGAGCACCACGCCCTTCTTCAACTCCGCGGCAGCCAGCAGTTCTTCGGTGGAGTAATCGGGAGCACCCTTGAACTGGATGGTCTTGGGCTGGAACTTCTGGCCGCGGACAGCGAGCGGCGCAGCAAGGCAGAGCATGATGCCGAGCAGGACAGCAGCCTTTGTGCGCATGGTAGGGAAAGCGTAGCAGAGATGGGCTGGACGCCGCCGGGGAGTTATCCGCACATATTAACTCTGAAGTTAATGTGGCCGATGCGGCGAGCGCTGTGGCCGGTTGTACCACGATGTGACGGGTGGTCGATAGCACGGGAAAATGAGGGATTCCGGCCTGGGCGGCGGGTGCGGCGCTGTCTGCTATGGTGGGAACTGACCGGCCCCGGGGGCAATCCGCGTGCGGCACGGAAGATGAATTCACACGCAGGATGGCAGGATTGGGATTGTTTTGCAGGCAGGCGGCGCGTTCCAGCCCGTCGAAGGGAGACGCAGTGTTTGCAGTGCTGTCACCGTTTCGCATTGAACCGTATTTTGACCACCGCCCGTGGGGCTACGCCGATCTGCGGCCCTGGTTTGACCGCAGTGCCGAGCCGGGGGGTGAACCGCTGGGCGAGGCATGGCTGACCGGCGACAAGTGCCGGATTGCAACCGGCGAGCACGCGGGCAAAACGCTGGGTGCGCTGTTTGCTGAGTCGCCTGCGGCGCTGCTGGGTGAGAGCGTGCCGGCTGCCGGTTCTCCGCTGCTGCTGAAGGTGATTTTTGCGCGGCAGAAGCTGAGCGTGCAGGTGCATCCAGACGACGCGATGGCGCAGAAGTATGGTGAGCCGCGCGGCAAAACCGAGTGCTGGTTTGCGCTGGCGGCTGAGCCGGACGCGAAGGTGGCAGCCGGGATCAAGCCGGGCGTGACCATCGACGAAGTGCGCAAGGGCATTGCCGAGGGAACGCTGGAGCAGAGCCTGGACGTGCTGGACGTGGCCGCCGGAGACATGATCTTTGTGGACGCGGGTACGGTGCACGCCATCTGGCCGGGCGCCATCCTGATGGAGACGCAGCAGTATTCCGACACCACGTATCGGCTGTACGACTACGGGCGTCCGCGTGAACTGCACATTGAAAAGGGACTGGAGGCGACACGCCTGACGACGCGCGCGGGCAAGGTGAAGGCGCGCGAGCTGGCTGACCGCACCGTGCTGATCGACGAGGCATATTTCTGCGTGGAACGCATCAAGGTGGATGCCAGCCGATCGAGTGCGACACTGCCCGGAGCAGACGAGCGCGTGCCGGGGCTTTCGTATTTATTCGCGGCAGCGGGCTCAGGCCGGCTGACGAGCGCGAGCTTCAACTCGATTGAGCTGCCGGCGCGGGGCGTCATCGCTGTGCCTGCGGCTTCACCGCAGTTCGCCGTGCAGAACATGGGCGGACTGGACCTGATCCGCATTTCTCCGCGCTGGCCGTAAAGCAGCGCGCTGCGGGCGCGGTCTTTGGCCGCTCTACGCGCAACAATTTCCAGAAACCAACCTGGCTGAGGGACAATTACTACTGCTATGAGCTTCCGATTCGAAATTCCCGCTGAACTTCGCGGTGCGCTGGATGCGGCGGCCGCTGACTGGCAATCAAACGACAAAGTGGCCCGCTTCTGGAAGAAGGACTCCTCGCTCTGGACGCAGGACGGCGAAGAGAAGTGGCTGGGCTGGACGAACATCGTCGAGCGGCAGCAGGCCGATCTGGCGGCGTTTGAGGCGCTGGCTGCCGATGTGAAGGCCACGGGCTTCAAGTCCGCACTGCTGCTGGGCATGGGCGGCTCAAGCCTCTGCCCAGAGGTGCTGGCGGTCACGTTCGGCACGCAGCCGGGCTTCCCGGTGATGCACATTGTGGACTCCACCGACCCGGCGCAGGTGAAGGCCGCGCGCGACGCCGTGAAACTGGAGGAGACGCTGGTCGTGGTGGCGTCCAAGTCCGGCTCCACGCTTGAGCCCAACGTGCTGAAGCAGTACTTCTACGAGGAGATGGTGAAGGCGGTCGGCGCAGACAAGGCCGGCAGCCACTTTATCGCCATCACTGACCCCGGCTCCAAGATGGAGCAGGTGGCCAAGGCGGACAAGTTCCGCACCATCTTCTACGGTGATCCGCAGATCGGCGGCCGCTACTCGGCGCTCTCGAACTTCGGCGTGGTGGCCGCTACGGTGGCGGGCCTGAACACCGCAAAGCTGATTGCCGAGGCTGCCAAGGCCGTGGCGTCAGCCAAGAACGCGCCGGAGCGCAACCCTGCCGTGCAGCTCGGCCTGCTGATGGGGCTGGCCCACAACACCGGCCGCGACAAGATCACCATCTTCACTTCGCCGGAGATCTATGACCTGGGCGCGTGGATGGAGCAGCTGATCGCCGAGTCGACCGGCAAGCTGGGCAAGGGCATTACGCCGGTGGACCGCGAGGCCATCGCGCCCGTGGCTGTCTACGGCAAGGACCGCATCTTTGCCTACGTGCGCTACGCGGGCACGGCAGACAAGGCCCTGGACGCCAAGGTGGCCGCGATTGAAGCCGCCGGGCATCCGGTGGTGCACTTTGAGATCGCGGACCTCTACGAGATCTTCGGCCAGTTCTTCACGTGGGAAGTGGCGACGGCCGTCGCTGGCTCGGTGATGGGCATCAACCCGTTCAACCAGCCGGACGTGGAGTCGGCCAAGATTGAGACGCGCGCGCTCACGTCAGAGTACGAGAAGACGGGCAAGCTGCCCGAGCGCACGGCGTTCCTCACGGAGAGCGGCATTGAGCTCTACGCAACCGATGAATATGCGGCGAAGATCAAGGGCGCAACGCTGATTGAGACTCTCAAAGCGCACTTTGCGCAGATTCACGCGGGCGACTACTTTGCGGCGCTGGCGTTTCTGCCCATGTTCGCCGAGCATGAAGAGGCGATTCAGAAGCTGCGGCACAAGGTGCGCGACACCAAGCACGTGGCAACGTGCCTCGGCTTTGGCCCGCGCTTCCTGCACTCCACCGGCCAGGACTACAAGGGCGGCCCGAACACCGGCGTCTTCCTGCAGATCACCGCGGAGCACGCCGTCGACGTTGCTATCCCGGACCAGAAGTACAGCTTCGGCGTGGTGATTGCGGCCCAGGCCGCGGGCGATCTGGCGGTGCTGGAAAGCCGCGGCCGCCGTGCGCTGCGCGTGCATCTGGGCAAGGATGTGGCCGCCGGGCTGAAGACGCTGGTGGCTGCTGCAGATGTGGCGCTGAAATAAACACCCGCGTGGAGATCCAATCCGCGCTTACGCAAACGGGCTGCGTCCATGACGCGGCCCGTTTTATTTGTGCGCACGATGTGGCACTCGCCGCGAAACTGCGCGTACTACGTGAGCGCAGCTGAACGCTCACACGCGCGGCGGCTTGCCTGCCTGCGGCCACCGCGCCAACGCACAGAATTGGCTTGCAGCCAGCAAGCGAACTGTGGTTCCATCGGCCCTGTCCGCATCCGGCGGACTGATTTCCCCACTCTGCACGAGGTGAATATGGCTCAAGTGACGCGCACGGCGCAGGTGACGCCGTTTCTGTGGTTTGACGGCCGGGCAGAGGAGGCCGCTGACTTCTACGCGAGCGTCTTTCCGGGCGCGCGCAAGGGGAGCGCGATGCGCAGCTCCGGGACAGGTCCGTGGCCGGCGGGCGGCGTTGTGATGGTGGACCTGGAACTGGGCGGAACGAGCTACAAGCTCTTCAACGGCGGCCCCGGATTTCCCTTCACGCAGTCGGTCTCGCTGGTGGTGCATTGCGCAGACCAGGCTGAAATTGACTACTATTGGGAGCGGCTTGCGGAGGGCGGCGCGGAGATCCAGTGCGGATGGCTCAAAGACAGGTTCGGTTTCCACTGGCAGGTGGTGCCGCAGAACATCTTTAACCTGATCAGCAAGCCCAAGGCGATGCAGGCGCTGATGGGGATGGTCAAGCTGGATCTGGCCGCGCTGGAGCGGGCCGCGGCAGAATAAGGCTGTGGACCGCCCGGAACGTGCAGGCCTTGACAGCTTCCCGGCCACGGCAGAGACTGCCGCACATAATGCAGTGGTAGCATCAAAGATGACCCAATGCATACGAAAAAACTGAAAATTATCCCTCTCGGCGGGCTGGGCGAGTTCGGCATGAACTGCATGGCGATCCGCTGGGAAGACGACATCATTGTGATTGACGCCGGCCTGATGTTCCCTGAGTCGGAGCTGCTGGGCGTCGACATTGTCGTTCCCGACATCTCCTACCTGGTGGAGAACAAGGCGCACGTGCGCGGCATCATCCTCTCGCACGGCCATCAGGACCACATCGGCGGCCTCTCCTGGCTGCTGAATGAGCTCAAGGTGCCGGTCTATGCCACTGAGTTCACGCTGGCTTACGTCGAGGGCAACCTCGAAGAGAACCAGTTGCTCGACGAGACTGAGCTGATTGAGATTGCGCCCAAGGAAAAGTTCACCATCGGGCCGTTCACCATTGAGCCGATCCGCGTGACGCACTCGCTGGTGGATTGCGTCGCCCTGGCCATCGACACGCCCGTCGGCGTCATCATCCACACCGGCGACTTCAAGATCGATCTCTCGCCGCTGGACGATAAGCCGTTCGACCTGCACACTTTTGCCGAGTACGGCAAGCGCGGCGTTCTTGCGCTGCTGCAGGACTCGACCAACGTGGAGCGGCCCGGCTATACGCCTAGCGAGTCGGCCGTGATTCCGCGTCTCGACGAGATTTTTGCACGCACCAAGAAGAAGCTGTTCTTCAGCTGCTTCTCGTCGTCCATCTATCGCATCCGCATCGCCATGGATCTGGCGCGCAAGCACGGCCGCAAGGTTGCCATCTTTGGCCGCTCCATGGTGGAGAGCTCAGAGATTGCGCAGGACCTTGGCTATCTTGATCTGCCGCCGGGGCTGGTGATCAATCCCGGCCAGATGCGCGACTATCCGCCGGAGCAGCTGATGCTGCTGCTGAGCGGCACGCAGGGTGAGCCCATGAGCGCGCTGAGCCGCGCCGCGGTGGACAACCACAAGCACGCCAAGATCGACCGGGGCGACACGGTCGTGCTCAGCTCGCGCATCATTCCGGGCAACGAGAAGGGCATCTTCCGCGTGATCGACCACCTGTTCCGCCGCGACGCGGAAGTGGTCTACGACGACGGCCGGCACGGGCTGATCCACGTCAGCGGCCACGGCAGCCAGGAAGAGCTGCGCCTGCTCATCAACCTGGTGCGGCCCAAGTACTTCATCCCCGTGCACGGCGACTACCGCTACCTGCGCCATCACGCGCAGATTGCGCTGGAAACCGGCGCCGTGGAGCATGCCATCGTGCTTGAAGACGGTGACGTGCTGGAACTGGACAAGACCGACGCGCGCAAGAAGGACAAGGTTACCGCGGGCCGCGTGCTCATCGACTCCGGTTCGACCACCGATGTGGTGGAAGACCTCGTCATCCGCGACCGTCGCATCCTGAGTGAAGACGGGCTGGTGCTTGCCGCTGTGGCCATCAACAAGCGCACGGGCAAGGTGGAGCTGGCTCCGGATCTGGTCATGCGCGGCTTTGGCGGCGCGGACGTGAGCGAAGAAGCCATCGCCGCGGTCCACAAGGCGATTGACAGTCTCACGCACGAGGAGCGCGCCGATTACGGTCTGGTGAAGGAGAAGGTGCGCGTCGAACTCAAGCGCCTGATCCAGAAGACCACCGGGCGGCGCCCGATGATTCTGCCGGTCGTGCTGGAGATCTGACGCGCGGCCGCAGCGTTCAACGGTAAGTGGAGGAAAGCGATGCGCCGATTTGTGCGGATGGTTGCACTCTTCGCGATGGCCGCCCCGGCCTTTGTGCATGCGCAGGAGAAGTCTGCCTGTCCCTCCACTGCCACACTCGATGAGATGGTAACGGCTCTGGACGCAGCGATCAGCGGCCCGGCAGACAAGGACCGCGCCTGCCTGCGAGAGGTGCTGCTGCCGGAGGCGCGCCTGTCGCCGGTGGGGCAAACGCACGCGGGCAACTTTGCGCCGCACCTGCTCACGGTGGACGACTGGATTGCAGCCGTTGCGAAGCGCGGCCCCGCGCCTTTTTACGAGGTGCAGGTCAAAGTGGAGCGGCTCACCTCTGAGCACATGGCGCACCTGTGGTGCCACTACGAAATCCGCGCCACGCCGGACGGCCCGGCGAGTGTCACCGGCATCAATAGTATTCAGGCGGTCTTCGACGGCACGCGCTGGCGCGTGCTCTCCGTGCTGTGGGAGCCAACCACCCGTTAATCCGGTTTCTGCTTGCTATTGTGGCGGCTCAGCCGCACCATCTGCATTATCTGCCTCGAATGTGTGCAAGCTTTCAACCGTCGGGAACTCAAACTCCTGACCGTCCGAAAGGATAATGGCCTCGTCCAGTGAGTATGCTTCGAGTACAGAGAGTTTTCCTCCTGCCTGAAACAGCAGGAGCCCCGTTAATTCCCCCTTGGGCGTATTCCCAATCTGGTGGCAAAGGATGCGTGATCGATCAACTCCCAACGGAGCGGTGTCAGACACTGTCAAACGAATTGATGGGCAGCCGCACGTGCATGACCGAACAGCCTTAATGCCATCGAGTTGCGGCAAATAGGAGCGTGTTTCTTCAGACGTGGATTCAAGCAGCCAGCGCAGGAGCGACATTGCCGTTGCGGTGAGAGGCCGCGGAGGCAGGTCTAGTTCAGAATCGAGTTCCTGCCTCCGTGGCGAGCTCTCCCAGCGCTTTTGCGCACGTGAGGCTTTCCAACGTGTTCGATATCCAGCAAGGATCGCTTTAAGTCCCATGTCATTGACCAGAATCGCAAGTCTACACTGTAGTTGAAAGAGAAATTGTGCGGGGGCCGAGCCGGAGTGGCACACGAAGCGAAGAAATTGATTTCCATCGAAGATATTCATGCGGCAGCAAAACGCATTGCAGGTGTTGCCGTTCGCACACCGCTGCTGCGTGCGCCGTTTGCCGGTGTGGCGGGCGAAGTGTGGCTGAAGGCCGAGAGCCTGCAACCCATTGGCGCTTTCAAGATTCGCGGCGCGGCGAACAAGGTTCTGCAACTGACGCCGGAGGAGTTGAAGCGCGGTGTCATTACCTATTCCAGCGGCAATCACGCGCAGGGCGTGGCCTATGCAGCGCGCGCGGTCGGCGCCAAGGCTGTGATCGTGATGCCGTCGAACGCGCCGAAGATCAAGCGCGACGCGACGCTGGCACTGGGCGCGGAGGTGGTCGACGTCGGCGTGGCCTCAACCGAGCGGCTGGCGAAGGCCGAGGAACTTGTCCGCGCGCACGGTTACGTCGTGGTGCCGCCCTATGACGACGACGCCATCATCGCGGGGCAGGCCACCTGCGGGCTGGAGATTGTAGAAGACCTGCCGGACGTGGATCTGGTGCTCTCGCCGGTGTCCGGCGGAGGCTTGCTCAGCGGCGTGGCCGCGGCGGTCAAGCAGCTGAGGCCCACTGCAAAGGTCTTCGGCGTGGAGCCGGAGCTGGCCGGGGACGCAGCAGAGAGCTTCCGCAAGCGCGAGATTGTGGAGTGGCCCGCGGAGCTGACCAGCCGCACCATCGCCGACGGGCTGCGGACGCAGAGCGTGGGCAAGAAGAACTTCGCGCACATCCAGGCGTTTGTTGACGGCATTGTGACGGTGACCGAGGCGGAGATTCGCGCGGCCATGCGGGCGATTGTCGCCGCCACGCGGCTGGTTCCCGAGCCGAGCGGCGCGGTGGCTGCGGCGGCACTGCTGTTCCACGCAAACGAGCTGCCCGCGTACCGGAAAGCGGCGGCGATCGTGAGCGGCGGCAACGTGGCCCCGGCGCTGCTGGCCGAGGTGCTCACGGAAGCTGGCGCGTAGCGTCGTTGGAATATGATCGCTGGTGAGATGAAACTCCCGCTTCCCCTCCGTGCCGCATTCCGTGCCGTTGTCGCGTGCCTTGCGCTGGCCCTTGCCGCCAGCGCGCACGCTGAAAAGAAGCCGCAGCTGGTCAAGCCCATGGCCGGGCCGCGTGCCACGGCGCTGCGTGTGACGTGGCTTTACATCGGGCCAGACAAGCAGGGGCAGAAGGTGGATCGCGTGCAGCCGGGGCGCGAGCTGGTGGTGGCCGAGCGCAGCGGCCCGTGGATCCGCGTCTACGCCAACACTGACATTGAGGAAGAGCACTCGAGCGATCAGCCCATCTTCGGCTCCGATGAAGTGCCGCCGCCCATCTCTGGCTGGATGGAGTCGAAGGGCGTTATTGTGGAGAGCACGCCGAACGACGACGTGATCCTGATGGGCGCAGCGGCCAGCATGGAAGAGTCCGCAAGCGACCCGCGCGGCCCCGCGAATGCCGCGCACGCAGCGCACCTGCTCTATCGGCGGCTGGTGGAGATGTATCCAAACTCGCCGCTGGCGGCCGAGGCCGCATGGCGCGCTGCTGACATCCTGTGGCAGCTGCAGAAGAGCGACTTTGCCAACCTGCCTTCGTCGAAAGAGCGCGACCCGTACATGCGCCAGCAGATGGACGAGGACGGGCTGAAGAAGGTCATCAAGTATTACGGCGGCACGCGGCAGGCGGACATGGCCGCGTTTGATCTGCTGGACAACAAGCTCTGCGGTGACTGGCAGGGCTCGCCGAAGTGCCCTGCGAAGGAGTCCGAGCTTTACGAGAAATATGCAGACGAGCACCCCGAGAGCCCGCGTGCGGCGCGTGCGCTGTTTGAGGCGGTGTATCGCCAGGCCGTGCTGGTGGATATGTACGGCGCCGACGAGAATGAGGGCAAGCAAAAGGAAGCGATTGCACGCGCGCACACGCTTGCCGCGAGATTAAAAGACAAGTACCCCCAGACGGATTATGCGCCGCGAGCCGCTGCGCTCGTGTTCAAATTGGAGCAGGGCGTTCCTGTCTACGGCATCGACCGTCCGTGAAATCCCGCACGTTTTCTTATTTTTGATGAACCGGCTGCTGCGCTGCCGGACGCGGCCTTTCGCTGTCGAGCGCGGTCCCTGCACCCCTTTGAAGGAGTTTTCTTGAACGTCTACATTCAGTCTGTTTTGCTGGGCATTGTCGAGGGCCTGACGGAGTTTCTGCCTGTCAGCTCAACGGCGCATCTGCGCATTACTGAGGCGCTGATGCACCTGCCCATGGACGATGCTTACTGGAAGATGTACACGATCGTGATCCAGGCCGGCGCAATCCTGGCGCTGATGCTGCTGTATCTTGGCCGCATCTCGGAGTTTGTCCACTCGTTTCCCCGCGGTGAGAGCGGTGATCGCAACCTGTTCACGCATCCCATCTCGATGACGTTCTTCGCCTTTGTCTGCACGTCGATTCCCGCGCTGGCGCTGAAGAAGTGGACAGACCACAATCTCGGCAGCCTGACGGTGATTGCGCTGGCGCTGCTGATCGGCGGCATTGCCATGTGGGTCATTGACTGGTGGGCCTCGCGCTTTGAGCCGAACACCACGCACGTGGAAGATATGTCGTTGCTGCAGTCCATCTGGATTGGCCTCTGCCAGTCGCTTTCAGCCATCTTCCCCGGTGTGTCGCGCTCCATGTCCACGATTGCCGCCGGGCAGATGGCTGGCCTCGACCGGCCCGCTGCGCTCGAATTCAGCTTCCTGCTTTCGATTCCAACCATGCTGGCTGCCACCGGCTACGACCTGGTGAAGTCGCTTCACCCCGGCTCGCACGCGCTGGCTGAGGGAGCCGTGCCGGTGTCGCACGTTGCCATGACCGGCGAGCGCTGGATCGTGCTCGCCATCGGCTTCGGCATTTCATTTGTAGTGGCTTACGGCGTAGTGGAGTGGTTCCTGGCCTGGGTGCGTCGGCGCGGCTTCACCATCTTCGCCGTCTACCGCATCATCGTGGGCATCCTGCTGCTGATTCTGGGCAGCCGCTTTATTGGCGTGTAGTTTTCAGCTTGCGCGGTTCCGGGGCGTCGCTTTTGGGCGGCGCCTTTCGCGTTTGCGGCACGTAATGCCGAAGATTCCCCCGCCGCGGATTTGGCCGGACTGGCCGCCGCGCGCCCGCGATAATAGAACTGCTCTGGGATTCACCGGTCTGTCGCGGCAGCGCGCGCATGCGTGGTGTTGCGGCGGAGGCGTCCCCACATGAAACCGATCCCGATTGCCCTGTCGCCGACGCGAAACCGCGCCATGAACCTGTTTCTGGGGCTGGTGCTGGCGCTTGTCTCGGTTCTCCTTTTCCTCTCACTGGCCACGTATCACCCCACTGACCCCTCGCTGAACACAGCTTCAGCGGAGGCGCTGCCCAAGGCCGTGCACAACTGGGTCGGCCTGTTTGGCGCCTGGCTCAGTGACCTGATGCTGCAGACGCTGGGCCTCTCCGCGTTTCTGCTGCCGCTCTGGCTGGGCGCGCTTGGCTGGGGCTGGATGCGCTCGCGGCCGGGCGGCTCCGCATGGCTGCGCTGGATGGGCGCGGTGCTGGCGCTGGTGTTTGTTCCGGCCATCTTTGGCCTGCTGCCGTGGCATTGGCACTGGCTCCATTCAGTGCCGGTTGAAGGCGTGATCGGGCGGCTGGTTTCTGGCGCGCTGGTGCTCTACCTCAACACGCAGGGCGCGTGGGTGGTGGCAGGTGTGCTGGCTGTCGTGGGAGTTTACTTCGCCTCCGTGGTCAGCTTCTGGGCGTTCAAGCAGGGCATTGAAGATCGCTGGCTGCAGGCGCGTTCGCTGAGTGAGCGCTGGAGTAACTGGCGCGCAGACCGCGCCGAGCGCCGTGCCGAAGCGGAAGAGGCGCTGGCCGAGCAGAACGAGCCCGGGCCGGATCAGCAACTGTTTTCCGCCACGATGGACCAGGCCGCGACCGCCGAACCGCCCGAGCCGAAGCGCTCGTTCAGCCTTGCGAGCCTGTTCCGCCGCAAAGACCGCTCTGCGGAGATCGATCCGCTGGACGACATTCCGGCGTTCCAGCGTGCGGCCGCAGCTGAGGCCGTCGCGGAAGCCGCTCCCGCTGTGCCTGTCCCATCCGCTGTGTCGGCGCGCCGCAGCATCTGGGAGCGCGAAGAGGCTGCCGCGCCAGCTGCACCCGTGCCGGTTCCGGCTGCGCCTGCCGCTGCTATTCCCATCACCACGCCTCCGGCTACCGTGCCGATGACGGCGGCCGCCGCAGCCATGCCCGCGGCTCCGCGTCCGGTTGCGCCAGTCGTCGAGATTCGTCCGCCGCAGCCTGTTGCTGCGCCCGTTGCTCCGCCTGCTTCTGTGCCCATGCCTGCACCTGCGCCCGTTGCGGCCGCGCCTGCCGCTCCTGCGCCAGCAGCGCCTGCGCAGCCGGGCGACATTGCCATCCACGAGCGCGCTGACGCTGAGGAACGCACGGCAACAGTTGCGCCGCGCCATGTGAGTGGCTTCAAGCTGCCGCCCAGCACGCTGCTCAACCCCGGCGGCGGCGTGCAGACCGTGCACACGGAGGAGTTGCGCGAGGCTGCGCACGTGCTCGTAGAAAAGTGCGCCGAGTTCGACGTGCGCGGGCAGGTGGTGCAGATCAACACCGGCCCCATGGTCACCACCTTCGAGTTCAAGCCGGAGGCGGGCATCAAGTACTCGCGCGTGACGGGTCTGGCTGAGGATCTGTGCCTCGCCATGCGCGCGGAAAACATTCTCGTCGAGCGCATCGCGGGCAAAAGCACCGTCGGCATCCAGGTGCCGAACCGCGAGCGCGAGACGATCCACCTGCGCGACGTGCTGGAGTCGGAGACCTTCGCGAAGGACCGCTCAAAGCTGACGCTGGCGATGGGCAAGGACCTGAACGGCCGCATCAAGACGACCGATCTGGCGTCGATGCCGCACCTGCTGATCGCAGGCTCCACCGGATCAGGCAAGTCGGTGGCCATCAACGCCATGATCATGAGCCTGCTGTTCCGCGCCACTCCGGCGCAGGTGCGGCTCATCCTGGTCGATCCCAAGCGTGTGGAACTCGGCATGTATGAGGGGATTCCGCACCTGTTCACGCCCATCATCACGGAGCCCAAGCTGGCGGCCAACGCGCTGCGCAACGCCGTGCGCGAGATGGAGCGGCGGCTCAAGCTGCTTGCCAGCCGCAGCGTGCGCAATATCGACCAGTACAACAAGCTCTTTGAGGATGCGAGCCTCTCGCTGTTTGAGGCCGATGAGGAGCCACTGCCATACATCGTCATCATCATTGACGAGTTGGCCGACCTGATGATGCTGGACCGGGCCAACGTTGAGGAGTCCGTGACGCGGCTGGCGCAGATGGCGCGCGCCGTCGGCATTCACCTGATCCTCGCCACGCAGCGGCCCAGCGTAGACGTGATCACCGGTCTCATCAAGGCCAACATTCCCGCGCGCATCAGCTTCCGGCTGGCCACCAAGGTGGACTCGCGCACCATTATCGACACCAACGGCGCTGAGTCTCTGCTGGGCCGTGGCGACATGCTCTATCTGCCTCCGGGCACCAGCCGCACGCAGCGGCTGCACGCGCCTTACGTGAGTGAGAAGGAGACGGCCGCGGTTGTCTCGTTCTGGAAGGAACAGGGCGAGGCGCAGTACGCCGAGGGCTTCCTGGACGCGCCGCATGACGAGCGTGCAGCGGAGGCAGGCGGCTCCGATGGCGACGACGACGATCCGCTGTTTGACGATGCGGTGCGGCTGGTCTTCGAGTTCGGCAAGGCCTCAACCTCGCTGCTGCAGCGGCGTCTGCGCATTGGCTACGGCCGCGCCGCGCACCTCATCGATATGATGGAGCGCGACGGTCTGGTGGGCCCGGCAGACGGCTCGCGCCCGCGCGAACTGCTGAAGGCGCCGGGCTGGCTCCACGAAGTTTCCATGTCCGACGAGTAAGCGCACCGTTGACCGGAGAAAGACGACGATGCTGGGCATTGGCGGTAATAAGATTTATCCAACCGTTCTGCTGATTGACGACGACATGATCGCGCGCGAGGTCATCGCGACGATCCTCACGCTGAACGGCTACACGCTGCACACAGCGGAGAACGGCGACGAGGCCGTGGCGATGCTGGACCGTGGCGAATGTGTGCCACAGGTGGTGCTGGTGGACGTGCAGATGCCGGGGCTGAACGGCGTGGCGCTGGTGGCCGCACTGCGCGCGCGGACCCATGCGGCGCTGTATGCTATCAGCGGCAGCGAACCCCCGGCAGCACTGAGCGCGGCCGTGGACGGCTTTCTGATGAAGCCCTTCAGTCCCCAGAGCCTGCAACGGCTGCTGGATGAGCACAGCAAAGAGGCCGAGCGTCCCCGGGTGAGCGACGACACGCCGGTCATCGATCCGAAAATCCTGAAACAGTTCCGCGATATGATGCCGCTCGCGGCTGTGCGTGACGTCTACAACGCGGTCACGACCGACCTGCGGCGGCGCATCGTCGCGCTGGACGAGGCGATTGCCCAGGCCGACGCAGCCACCGTCCGGCGGATCGGGCACACCATCAAGGGGGGCTGCGGCATGGCCGGGGCGCAGCAGGCGGCGCGGCTGGGCGCGCAACTGGAGGCTGAGGGTGACGATCTGGGCAACTCCCGCGAACTGCTGGCCGCACTCACGCAAGCTGCTGAAAACCTTGAGAGTATGCTTAATGTAGAATTTCCAGCGTAGCGACAGGGATTTTTTCCCATGGGTGAACAGGCGCCCAGACCCTGATGGTGTAGCCCGGCAGTTGCGCCAGTTCGCATCCGTGATCGAGGGATCGGAGGTTTGGCTGTCGTGGAAGGCTTGACTCGAATCGTATTGGCAGATGACCACCCGGTGGTCCGCATCGGTGTGCGCAATATGCTCACCCCGGACGAAGGCTTCGACGTGGTCGGCGAGGCCGACGACGGAGACGAGGCGATCACGCAGACACTGGAGTTGCAGCCGGACATTCTCCTGCTTGACGTGGCCATGCCGCGCCTGCCGGGACTTGAGGCCATGCGCGCCATCATGAAGGGCTCGCCCTCGGTCAAGATCCTGCTGCTGACTTCCACCATCACCACGCAGCAGATCATTGAGGCGCTGCACATCGGCGCGCGCGGCATTGTGCTCAAAGATGCGCTCGCCGGGCACCTCAAGACGGCCATCCGCACCGTGACCGCCGGCGACTACTGGATCGGCGGCAAGCGCGTGGTGAACCTGATGACCGCGCTGCACGACCTGATGCAGCAGGCCACGCCCCCGCAGCAAAAGACCTACGGCCTGACGCCGCGCGAGCTTGAAGTGGTGGGCTGCATCGTTGAGGGCTGCAGCAACCGCGACATCGCCAAGCAGTTCTCGCTCAGTGAGGAGACGGTGAAGCGCCACCTCTCAAACATCTTCGACAAGACCGGCGTCTCGACGCGCCTTGAGCTGGCGCTGTTCGCCATCGCGCACCACCTGGTGACGCCGCAGCAGCAGTAGCTTCAGCTTTCCTCAATATTTCCGCCCGGCCTGCACGCGACCCTCATCGCTTCTGCAGGGCCGGGCGCGTGTGTTTGTGCTTCCATCGCGCGGCCGCCGCATCGAATGGAGAGACGCGGACTCCGCGCAGGGAGCAGGGATGAAGATTGCGTTTCTCGGGTTGGGCGCGATGGGGACGCCCATGGTGCGGCATCTGGTAAAAGCTGGGCACGACGTTACAGTGTGGAATCGCAGTCGCGCGCGAGCTGAAGCGATCACTGGGATCGCCATCGCGGACACGCCCGCCGATGCCGTGCGCAACGCGGAAGCCGTGCTCACCTCGCTGTTTGACGACGCGGCGCATGAGGCCGTGCTGTTCGGCGCAGGCGTGCTGGATGCGATGGCGCCCAGAGCGCTCCACATCGCGCTCAGCACCATCAGCGTTCCGCTGAGCGAGCGGCTAGAGGCAGAGCACGCGCGCCGCGGTCAGCGCTACGTTGCCGCGCCCGTCTTCGGACGGCCCAACGTTGCCGAAGCCGCCAAGCTGTGGATTGTGGCGGCCGGCAGTGACGAGGACGTAGCCCGTGCCCGGCCGCTGCTGGAGCCGCTTTCGCGCGGCATCTCGGTCGTCGGCACAAAGCCGCGCCAGGCGCACGCGCTCAAGATCGGCGGCAACTTCCTCATCAGCACCATGATCGACTCGCTCTCCACGGCGTTCGTGTTTGCTGAGGCGCAGGGCATCGCGCCGGACGCGTTTCTAGCAGCCGTCAACAGTGCGCTGTTCCAGTCGCCGTTTTACGCGGCCTATTCAAATGTGATGCTGCATCCGCCGGAGGTGAAGGGGGCAACAATCGCCTTGGGAATCAAGGATCTGAGCCTGTTTCGCACGGCCGCAGCCGAGCGCGGAGTGCGGCTGGAGCTGGCCGAGCATCTGAACGCGGTGCTGAACTCCGCGCAGCAGTCCGGCTGGGCCAGTGAGGACTGGGCAGCGGGCATCTACAAGGCCGTGCGGAAGCAGGCAGGGCAGGGCGAGTGAGCCGCTTTCGTGGCGGCCATCACCTTGCAGCGTTTCCAGTGTTGGGTAGGATAGGGCTATGAGTCTCAAAGGGAAGATTGTCTTTGTGACCGGCGCCAGCTCGGGCATTGGAGCGGCAACGGCCTGGGCCTTCGCGGCTGAGGGTGCGCGGTTGCTGCTGGCAGCCCGCCGCGCAGGCAAGCTGGCGCAGGTGGCTTCACGCGCGTTAGAGCTTGGCGCTCCCGCCGTGCACTCGCTCAACCTGGACGTGCGCGACTACCGCGCCGTGCAGCAGACCATTGACGACCTGCCGCCGGAGTGGGCAGAGATCGACATCCTGGTGAACAACGCGGGTCTGAGCCGTGGCCTTGAAAAGCTCTACACGGGCCGCATCCAGGACTGGGAAGAGATGATTGACACCAACGTGAAGGGCCTGCTCTACGTGACCCGCGCGGTGGTGCCGGGCATGGTGGTACGCGGCCGCGGACACGTCATCAACCTGGGCTCCACCGCCGGTGAAGTGACCTATCCGAATGGTGCAGTCTATTGCGCCACCAAGGCGGCCGAGCGGGCCATCAATGACGGCCTGCGGCAGGACGTGTTGGGCACACCCGTGCGCGTCACCACGGTCGACCCGGGCATGGTGGAGACGGACTTCAGCCTGGTGCGGTTCCGCGGCGACGCCGACCGCGCAGCCAAGGTTTACAAGGGTGTGGAACCCCTGACCGGCGCCGATGTGGCGGACGCGATTGTGTGGGCGGCCAGCCGTCCGGCGCACGTCAATATTGCACGCATTCTGTTGACGCCGGTACAGCAGGCCAATTCGTTGTTATTTCATCGAACGGAGTAGAGCACTCCGCTGTCCGGGCTAGTTGAGGGTTTCGAGCTGAGCTTCGATTTGCTTGAGCGCCGATTCCAGAGCCTCGCGGCGCCCCGGATTTGAGGTGCGCTGCGATAGGATGTTTTCGCGTTCCAGATTCAGCTGCTGACGGCGGCGGGCACGCTTTGCCTGCTGCTGAAACGCCAGCCGTTTCTGTTCCTCGGTTGTAACGCCGGATGCGGATGCAGGCTCAGGGGCCTGCGCGGCATTTGCCATTTGCTCCTCCACGGATTTACTTTCCCAACCACGGGCCATAAGTTCATTGTAGGGCGGTTGTCCAGTCCTCGTCCCAGAACCGGGCTTGTGGGTTGGCGCGTTCCGGTGCGGCAGAGCGAGGCTTTTCTGCGATAAACACTGAGGGAGAAGCACGATGCGAGCCTGGCAGGTGTCGTCTTTCGGTTTGGATGGGCTGGAGGGCGTGCAGCGGCCTGATTGCATGCCGGGGCCCGGTGAAGTGTTGATCCGCGTCCGCGCCGTCTCGCTCAATTATCGCGATCTGCTCGTCGCCAAAGGCCTCTACAACCCCAAGATGCAGTTGCCGCGCATCCCCTGCTCAGACGGCGCGGGTGAGGTGGAAGCCGTGGGCGCAGGCGTCACCGCCTGGAAGCCCGGCGACCGCGTGGCGGGCATCTTTATGCAGAACTGGTTGGAGGGGCCGCCCATGCCCGCCAAGGTGGCCGGGGCGCTCGGCGGCGACATCGATGGCATGCTGGCCGAGCGCGTGGTGCTGCCGCAGTCCGGGCTGGTGGCCGTGCCAGAGCACCTTACGCTGGAGGAGGCCGCCACGCTGCCCTGCGCGGCCGTCACAGCGTGGAACGCTTTACAGACCGGAGCACTCAAGCCCGGCATGACGGTACTCGTCCAGGGAACCGGCGGCGTGTCCATCTTTGCGCTGCAACTGGCGCGGCTGATGGGCGTGCGCGTGCTCGGCATCTCTTCCAGCCAGGAGAAGCTGGAACGCGCGCAGAGCCTTGGCCTGGACGCTGCCGTGAACCGCCGCATTCAGCCTGACTGGGAGCGCTGGGTGCTGGACCAGACGGGCGGTGTGGGCGTGGATCTCGTCATTGAAGTGGGCGGCGTGGGCACGCTGCCGCGCTCGCTGCGCGCCGTGCGCATGGGCGGCGTGATCGCGCAGATCGGCGTGCTGGATACCAAGGCCGACCCGTTGCCGCTGCCGTTGATTCTGCACAAGCAGGTGCACATCCAGGGCATCTACGTGGGTTCCCGCCGCGACTTCGAGGAGATGAACCGCGCCATCACCCTGGCCGCCCTGCGCCCCGTCTTTGAGACCGCCCCCTGGCGCAAGGCCCCCGAGGTCTTCCGCCGCATGGAAGCAGCCAGCCACTTCGGCAAGCTGGTCCTCTCCATCGATTAGTGCCCTGCCTCAAAAGTTCGCAGCTGAATATGCCTGTCATCCCAAGTGGGGTCGAAAGACCTGCGGTTGCTTTTCCCCGCATCCAAGGCACAGACCTTCCGTGCCCCATCCTTTCCGCGTTCTATGCGGAAAGGGTGGGAAAGCAAGCCCGCAACCCCGCCACAACCAAGCCCACACGCAGCACGACCCTGGGTGCATCTCCGCAGCGAAGCGAAGGAAGGGCACCCGGGAAAGCAAGCCCCTCACCCCGCCAGAATCAATCCCGCCCCCGGCACGAACCTCCGGGTGCCCCATTCTTTCGGCGTTCTGTGCCGAAAGGGTGGGAAAGCAAGCCCCATCCCCGCCACAAACCGCTAACCCCGCCGCCTTGCAAAGAATTTTCCCCATTCGGAGCACAATCGAAACATGCAGGCCGTGTGCCTGCCCGCAGCCGGGGCGCGGAAAAGAATACCCCCCCCACCCCCCGGGGTGTTTTAACAATTCACGCACCAGAGCTGGTGCAAATCTGCCGCGTCCGCGCGTCCCCGGTGCGCGCCTTCAACTCAATCCGCCGCCCGCGCTCAGCAGTTGCTCGTAGATCGCAAGCGTCTCCGCGCCAAAGCAGACAAACTCGACGCGCTCCACGCCGCTCGCGGCAACGTGCTCTCGCACGGTGGCCAGCGCAATCTGCGCCGCGCGCTCGGCGGGGAAGCAGTAAACGCCAGTGGAGATGGCAGGGAAAGCAATGGAGCGGACATCGTGTTCGCGCGCCAGCTCCAGGCAGCGGCGATAACAGCGTGCCAGCAGCTCATCTTCGCCATGCCCACCGCCATGCCACACAGGGCCAACGGCGTGGAAGACCCACTTGGCAGGCAGGCGGAAGCCCGGCGTGGCCTTGGCGTCGCCCGTAGCGCAGCCACCCAGCGGACGGCAGGCCGCCAGCAGCTCCGGCCCCGCCGCGCGGTGGATGGCTCCATCCACGCCGCCACCACCCAGCAGCGACGAGTTTGCCGCGTTCACAATCGCGTCCACTTTGAGCCGCGTAATGTCGCCTGCAACTGCGATCAGTTCCGCCATGGGCCTCTCCTTTGCCCTCGAGCATACAACCGTCGCGCCATCCGGGATGGGGGCGCGGGGAATCGGCTACGCTCTAGCCCAGGTGGTCGCGCCGACCGGAGAGCATCGCTTCCGGTATATGCCGAGACTGGTTTTACTTGAGCTGCATCTAATAGCTATGTCAGAAAAGTTCGCGGTTTCAGTGCTCGACCTTGTGGCGATGCGCCCGGGGGAATCCCCGGCTTCAGCGGTCGCGCGCTCAGTGGACCTGGCGCAGCACGCCGAGCAGTGGGGCTTTCGCCGCTTCTGGCTCGCTGAGCACCACTCCATTGAGGGGCTGGTCTGCTCTGCAACGGCGGTGCTCATTGGCCACGTGGCCGGGGCCACGAAAACGATTCGCGTAGGCTCTGGCGGCGTGATGCTGCCCAACCACGCGCCGCTCATCATCGCCGAGCAGTTCGGCACGCTGGAGGCGCTGTATCCGGGCCGCATCGATCTGGGTCTGGGCCGCGCGCCGGGCGGCGACTTCGGCACCATGCGCGCGCTGCGCCGCGGGCTCGGGCAGTCGGGTGATGACTTCGCGGAGCTGCTGGAAGAGCTGGGCGGCTACTTGGAGCCAGCCAGCCCGGGGCAGGCCGTGAAGGCCGTGCCGGGGCAGGGCAGCCGCGTGCCCATCACGCTGCTCGGCTCCAGCGGCCACTCGGCGGAACTGGCCGCGCGGCTGGGGCTGCCGTTTGCCTTCGCCGCACACTTTGCGCCGGAGTACCTTTACGCCGCTGCGGATCTGTATCGCCGGAACTTCAAGCCCAGCGCCGAGCTGGCTGAGCCGTATTTCATGGCGGCGGTTCAGGTGGTGGCTGCGGAGACAGACGCTGCCGCGCGCCGCCTGTTCACCACCGCGCAGCAGCGCTTTCTGCGGCTGATTCGCAACCAGCCAGTGGAACTGCTGCCGCCCGTGGACTCAATGGACGCGCTCTGGACTGACTGGGAGCGCGGGGCGGTGGAAGGCAAGCTCGGCGCGGCAATCGTCGGTTCAGATGACACCGTGCGCGCGGGCCTTGAGCGGCTTGTGGGTGCGACCGGGGCAAACGAGGTCATTGTCGTCACCGACACCTGGGACCACGCTGACCGGCTCGACTCCTATCGGCGCGTGGCTGCACTCGCAGGGTGACTGCGGTGAGTGCGGCTTTTCCGGCTGCCATGGCACAGCGCGCGCCCGCGCGATGGGGGCGATGAAGTCAAATGGCCGAACCGCGAATGAAAAGGCGATAATCAGAGCGGATTGGCAGCATCTTTCCCTGGTCCATCGAGTGCGTGCTGGAGGTGCAGAGCCACCACAGCCGCGCTTTGCGGCTGTGAACCAGACAGTTTGATGGCAATCGAACAGACCGCTCCTTCAGGTGCCCACGTACGCAATGGACTTACGCTCTCCTAAATCAGTCACATCGGTTCGCGCACGGCGAGGAATGGGGCTGGCGGTGGGGGCTGTGCTGCTCGCAGTGTCTGGATGCGGAGGCCGCATGCTGACTCCGCATCCGTCCAATGCAACGTTCTCCATCACTCCGGCGGAAACGGCGATTGATACAAACTGCAGCGGCTGCAACGCAGCCGACGCGCACGGCGCTTCTGCCCAGCAGTTCCGCGCCACGCTGCACAGGGGCGGAGCAGCAGCTGTGGTCTGGAGCGTTGCCGGTGGTGACGCGCAGGCCGGGCCGGGGGCCATCACGCCCGAAGGGTTGTACACGCCGCCCGCATTCGTCACGGCAGACCGCGTGCAGGTGGCTGTCACGGCTGCGCTGCGCAGCGATCCGGCGGTGCGTGCCACGGCGCTGCTGACGCTCACGCCCGGCTTTCAGCAGCCGCTCACGCCGCAGAACGTTGCTGTCGCGCCCGGTGGCTCGGCCCGCTTCACGGCCACCCTGGCGGAGGCAGGCGGCGGCGCTACGGTGCGTTTTCGCCTGGCGGCGACGGCTGCCGGTGCGGGCTCGGGGTTGGGCGCGCTGAGCCCCGTCAACTGTCAGCGCAATGGCCAGTCGTTTACGGCGTGCGTAGTGGATTACACGGCTCCAGCGCGGCCGCCCGCCGGAGCCGTCACGTACCTGATTGCCGAGGCGGGTCAGCCGCAGGCGCGCATGGAGGCTGCGATTCTGCTGGACGCAGGCGGAGTGGCAAGCACGCCCGCCATGCACCAGTCCGCTCTGGCTGCGCCCGCCGCGCTGGGCAGTTCCGGCGGCAACGCGGGCGACTTTGACGCGCGCGAGGGGGCCGTGGTGGATTGCTGCTCCGGCACGCTTGGCGCGCTGGTGGAGGATGCCGCCGGGCGTCGTTTCATTCTCAGCAATAATCACGTTCTGGCGCGCAGTGACCAGGCTCGCGCGGGCGACGCGATTGTGCAGCCGGGCCTGATTGATTCAAGCTGCACGCCCGGCGCTGGAACACGCGTTGCAACGCTCTCTTCCTGGCTGCCGCTCTCGTCCGCTGCAACCAACGCCGACGTTGCGCTGGCCGCTCCGGAGCCACGCTCTGTTGATCTGGCAGGCAGCATTCTTGAGCTGGGCGCGCGGCGTGCAGATGGTTCGCTGGCTTCCGCGCCTCCCGGCGTCTCGTCCACGGCGGGCCGCGGAGAAGCCGCGCGGCTGGACCTGCGCGTGGCCAAGAGCGGGCGCACCACAGGGTTGACCTGCGGAGGCATTGCGGCACTGGACGTAGATGTGAGTGTTGATTACTTTCGCGATTGCGCAGAAACGCAACCTTATCTCACCAGGATGTTTACGCATCAGCTCGGAGTTGCTGGCAACCGCTTTGCCGATGCGGGCGACTCCGGTGCGTTGATCGTGGACGCGGCCAATGCAGAGCCGGTCGGGCTCTACTTTGCAGGCGGCCGTGATGCAGCGGGGGTGGCGCAGGGCATGGCGACGCCGTCGGCCGAGCTGCTGGCGGCGCTTGGGGCGCATCAGGGCTCGAGCTTTACGTTTGTCGGCGGTGCGGATCACGCGGTGCACTGCCTTGACTACGGCGACGCGACCGTGGATGCCGCGCAGGCCCGCGCACTGGGCCGCGTTGAGATTGCACGGGTCCGTCACGCGCTGGAGTCAGCACACGCACTGATGAATCCCTCCGCCGGAGTGCTGGGCGTTGCGCTGGGCAAGAGTAGTGACCGGCCGGGTGAGGCCGCGCTGATTGTCTACATCACAGCGAACGCGAGCGCGTCCGTTCCCGCTGCGATTGCGGGCGTTCGCACCATGGTGATCGTTACAGATGCACAGGCAGTGGCTTCAGGCAACGCGCCACTGGCCAACACGGCGAGCGTTCCCGCTGCACTTGCATCTGCTGTGGTGGAGCGCGCCCTTGCGGCGAAGCGCCAGGCTGTACGCGCTCTCATGCAGCGCACGCCTGCGATCTTCGGTGTGGGCGTGGGCCGCAGTCTGGACGATCCGCGCGAGGCCGCACTGGTGCTGTATGTCGATCGCCGCCATGTCCCCGCCGAGCTTCCGCAGACCATTGGCGGCGTGCGCACGCGCGTCATTGTGATGGACAGGTTGCACGTCACGCGCTCGTTTGCAACTGCTGCGCCTGCCACGCGTTGTTCGCCGCCGTCAGATTCTTTGCGGCCTGCGGCGGCTTCGCCCGTCCAATAGAGCGTGAAGATTTTTCTGGTTTGTTTTCTCGCTGTTGCGTCTTTTGCTGTGCCGGCGCGGGCCGTGAGGCCGCATGCTGCCGAGCCTGTGATTGGCGCGTACGTCTTTCCACACGGGCAGCTTGACGCGGCGCACATCGACGCGCAGCACCTCACGCGGATCTACTACTCGTTCGCACTCATCAAAGATGGCACGCTGGTTCCCACCACGCCCGCCGATCTCGACAACCTTTCACTTCTTACCGCGCTACGCGGGAAAAATCCAAAGCTGCAGGTGCTGATTTCCGTAGGCGGATGGATGGGCGGCGCAGGCTTTTCTGACGCTGCGCTCACCGCAGAAAGTCGCACGCACTTTGCGCAGAGTGCCGCAGCGTTTGTTGAAAAGTACAATCTCGACGGGCTCGACGTGGACTGGGAGTATCCCGGCCAGGCTGGTGCGGGCAATGTCTTTCGCCCTGAAGACAAGCAGGACTTCACGCTCTTTCTGGACGAACTGCGGCACCAGTTTGATGCGGCGGGCCACAGAATGCATCGCCATCTTCTGCTAACCATCGCGGCAGGCGGTGCGCAGGATTTTCTGGTCCACACGGAGATGGACAAGGTGTCGCGCATCGTCGATCAGGTCAACCTGATGACCTATGACTTTTGCGAGCCTGACCCGAGCGGCACGCCCACCTGCCATCACACGGCGCTGTTCACCGATCCTGCTGACCCGAACCACGACTCCGTGGATGCGTCCGTGCGCGACATGATCTCTGCCGGAGTTCCTGCGGAGAAGATCGTCATTGGTGCGGCTTTCTACGGTCACGCGTGGACGTCTGTCTCCCCGCAGAATCACGGGCTCTATCAACCCGGAAAGCCAGCGAAGGATTTTCGCGGAGCCTACGACAACATCCGCACGCTGGTGGATAACCGTGGCTACACGCGCTACTGGGACGCGGCGGCGCAAGCTCCCTGGCTCTACAGCGAAACTGAGAGCACGTTCATTTCATACGACGATCCGCAGTCGATCGGCGCGAAATGCGCGTATGTCCGCAAGCAGCAACTGGGCGGCATCATGTTCTGGAGTTACTTTGACGACTCGACGGGCGAGCTGCTTGGCACAATCAACCACGCGCTGAACGCGGCGCGTTAGCCTATTCACCGGGCAAGTGCACACCCAGGGCACGCCGTGCGCGCTCCAGCAGCCTGGCCATGCCGAGCGACAAGGCGTGCGTGATTACGGGACTTTCACGCAGCCCCGCGCGGACGAGTTTGCAGAAGTGTGCCGTCTCGTAGTTGAAGCCGCCTGCCTCAAATGGCTCGTCGAGCTCCACAACGCGGCCGTCGGCGTAGCGCACCGTGGCGTGCTCGGGGTTCCACCAGTTGGCGCGGATCAGCACGCAGCCGCGCGGTCCGCTTAGCAGCGCATCGCCATAGCTCTCCAGATCGATGCCCGTGTGCAACTGCGCCATGCCGTGCTCGTGCTCACTCTGGAAGACCGCAAAGGCATCCACGCCGCGCGGACTCAGCCGGCCCATTGTCTGCACTCGCTTGAGCGGACCCAGCCAGTCCAGTGCGAGAAACGCTTCGTAGGGGCCGATGCCGAGGATGCCGCCGCCTCCGAGTTCCGCAAAGTGCAGCGGGTAGTCGGCGGGAAGTTGGCCGTAGGAGTGGCCCGCACGAACAAAGCCCACGGGGCCGATGGGGTCGGCGAGAAGATGCGCGCGCAGCCGCTGATAGAGCGGAAAGAAGGGAGGCTTCATCGCCTCCATGAAGAGACGGTCATGTCTGCGTGCGGTGCGCAGCAACTGCTTTACCTGCCGCTCATTCAGTGCGGCGGGCTTCTCACAGAAGACGTGTTTGCCTGCAGCCAGAGCGGCGGAAACAAGCTCTGCGTGTGAGTCCGGATGGGTTGCGATGTAGACCGCGTCGATGCTGGGAAGCGCAAGCAGTTCGTCGAGCGATGCGCAGACGCGCGGCACGGCAAACTCCCGCGCGAACGACTCGGCGCGCGCAGACGTACGGCCCCAGACCGCGCCGATCTCTGCGCCCGGTACGGCTGCTAGGCCGCGCGCAAAGCGATGCGCGGCGCGGCCTGGACCGATGACGCCAAAGCGAACCGGTGAGATGCCCGTTGCAGGCTCCATGACGTTTACCGCAGCAGGTCTTCGAGCGTGGTGCTCAGGTCGGTCTTCTCGTCGCGGTACTTCACAATCACGGGAGCATACAGGCTCAGGCCCCACTCCGCACCTTTTCCGCGCGTGATGGCGCGCGAGCCGGGAACCACCACGGCGTTGGCCGGGATAATGAGCGGCGTCTCCGCAGTCGCGCGCAGCGTTGTGCCGTTCACGAGGTCGAAGACCGGAGTGCCGCGCGTGAGAATGGTGCCTGCCGCCAGCACGGCGCCCGAGCGGACGATGGTGCCTTCATACACGCCTGCATTGCCGCCGACGAGCACGTCGTCTTCAAGCACCACGGGGCTTGCGTTCACCGGCTCCAGCACGCCGCCAACCTGTGCCGCAGCACTCAGATGTACGCGCTTGCCGATTTGAGCGCAGGAGCCGACCAGCGCATGCGAGTCGACCATTGTGCCCTCATCCACATACGCGCCCACGTTCACATACATGGGCGGCATGCAGACGACCGACTTGGCCAGATACGCGCCTGCCCGAACGGACGAGCCGCCGGGGACCACGCGCACGCCGTCGGCCGCCGTGAATGAGCGGACCGGATAAGTGTGCTTGTCCACGAAGGTTAGCGTGCCGGCGGCGGAGTCATGCAGCGCCCCGAGCCGGAAACCCAGCAGAATGCCTCGCTTGACCCACGGATTCACGCGCCAGCCTGTGGGCGCTTCAGCATCTGGAGAGGCTGCGCGGGTTTCTCCCGCTTCCAGAGCGGTGCGCAGTGTGAGGAATGTTTCCATGGCCGCAGCGTCACCTACGGCTGCCTGGCCGGCGGCGAAGTGACGCTCGACGGCGGATTCCAGTTCGTGAAGGTTCATGCCTTCCCGAGTCTATCAATCGTCGCCGGATGATGGGGAGGCATGCTGGTGCCGCCGCGCTCCAGCCGGGTGTAGCGGACGAGGCGCATTGCGCTGCAGTTCCACGCGGAAGCAGGCCTCACCGGCCGCAGTCAGGTTCAGCGTGATGCACGCGCCGCGCTGGCTGCCGCGACACTGCGACTCGAGCCAGTCGGCCAGACGCGGATCGAAAACTGAAGGTTCGTCTTTCCAGAAGGAGGGGGCGAGATCGCAGTGGATGTGAAGATGGCCCAGAAGTAGCTCGATGCTGGACCAGGCGGCCGGAAAGTGGCGGCGAACATTGTCCTGACCTATATGAAGTCCAATGAAGCGGCCGTCTCGTGAGCGTGTATGGATTAGCATGGCTCGCACTCTCTCGATGCAGTCTGCCGCAGACGCTGGTCGCGGCTGGTCTCGCAAGGCAGGAAAACTGAGAGCAATGATCGCGAGGCAGGAGCGGCACCGGGTTTGCGACTCAAGATGGTGCTACGCGGGAATGTAGCTTGTCAAGGCGCGGACTTATCGAATCAGGTACACGTCTTGTACGCGCGGGTACACGAGAACGCCCCGTTTCTTGCCCTCGCCAGGAAGATACGTAAGAACTTACGCCGCCGGTGTGGCAGTCACGCGGACGCGCGCAGCGCTCGCGTGTTGCGCGGTGGTGAGCCGGAAGGCGTTCTTGCCAGACGGGATAAGAGAAAGTGTCGCTGTGGAGCCGCAGCGCGGGTGCAGGTTCTTTGACTCCAGCCATGCGCACAGCCGCGGATCGTAAATCTCCGGCGAGCCGCCCCAGAACTCCGGAGCCAGATCGCACTGGATCCTAAGATGCCCCAGATCCAGTTCGACGAAAGCGATATCGCGTGAGAAGTAGCGCTGTACGTTGGCGGAACCGACGTGCAGCCCAGTGACACCTGGACCCTTGCTTTGTGTCTTGACGACCATAGCGATCCCTGCCTTGTTGCGATTCGATGAGTGTAGGAAGACAAATCTTGCGTGGAAACGTGAATCTTGAACGCCACGTTTCACAGTTCCGAAATCAAAAATGAACGGAGCACACAGGTGCTGATCTGGCTTAGTCGTGCAACGGATCTTGTTGGGGGTTGAACAATACCGATGATTGGAGGAGTGGCGCGACTAACTTAAGTATAGACTCCAGGAGCTTCTGAGCGTAAGCAAAAAGTGCTTGAATTCCGCGAGAAGATGGTATGAAAACGCGTGAAGTGTGCTGTAACTGTTTTCACATACTGCTCGCGGCGTGGCACGCGTGCCCTCCAGGGCATTGCATGGTCAGTGACGCAGGGCGTGGACCAGAGCGGCGGCAACGCGCTCCTGCTGGCTCCGCGCGATACGCGTAAAGAAGGGCAGCGCGAGTGTGCGCCGGGCTACGGATTCAGTCACGGGCAGGTGTGTCTGTGCGCTCGGGTGCGCGCGCCAGGCGGGTTGCCGGTGGATGGGTGGAAAGTAGAGCCCGGTGGCAATGCCTTCCGCCGCAAGCTCGGCTTGCACGTGAGCGCGGTCGGTTCCATCAGGCAGACGGACGACGTAGACAAACCAGCTCAGTGTGCGGCGTGCGAGCTTGAGAGCTGGTCGCTCCAGCCCAGGTAACTCGCGGAGTAAATCGTCGTAGCTTGCGGCGGCTGCGGCACGCGCCACCAGGATTTCTTCCAGCCGCGCAAGCTGCACACGCCCCAGCGCGCACGCCAGCTCAGAGAGGCGGTAGTTATAGCCCGGCTCTGCGTGGTCCAGCCAGCCTGCACTCGCGTCGCGGCCCTGGTTGCGAAGCAGCCGCAGCCGTGCTGCCAGTGCAGCATCCCGCACCAGAAGGGCGCCACCCTCCCCCGTCGTGATCTGTTTGTTCGGATAGAAGGCCAGAGCGGCTACGCGTCCAAAGCTGCCTACCGGCTGCCCGGCAAATTGAGCACCGATGGCCTCGCACGCATCTTCAATCACGATGAGGCCGTGGCGCTCGGCGAGGCTGGCAAGTGCATCCATTTCCGCAGGGACACCGAAAGTATGTACCACGATAAGCGCCCGCGTGTTGGGCGTGATCGCGCGTTCAACTGCTGCGGGATCCAGATTCAGAGTCAGTGCGTCAATCTCTGCGAAGACCGGAGTCGCGCCCGCCTGCGCCACTGCATTTGCGACAGCGACGAACGTGAATGACGGCACGATCACCTCGTCGCCGGGGCCGATGCCGAGTGCTACGAGTGCAAGATGAAGCGCAGCAGTACCGGAGCTGACGGCGACCGCATCAGAGACGGCGTGTGCGCGGGCAAGGGCCTGCTCGAAGGCGTTGAGCTCTGGGCCAAGGCTGAGCCGCCCGGAGCGCAAGACGGCGGTGACTGCGGCAATTTCTGCTTCGGTTATGTCAGGTGCGGAAAGCGGAACTGGAGTCATCGCGTGGCTGGTTCCTCACGAAGCGGCGCGGGTGCCTTGATCAGCAGATTGTCCAGCTCCGCCGTTGCCAGTACGCTGGCGATTACCTCCGCCGCAGTGCCGTCGCCGTACGGGTTCCGCATGCCATGCAACTGTGCGCAGAATTCCGGCGAAAGCGCGCGCTCAAGCGCAGCGAGAATCGAAGCTGTGTTGGCAGTAGCGTCGAGCGTGTTTGCTGCGCGCTCGCGTCCCTGTTGGCGCATGCCGACGTTGACGACAGGCAGCGCGAAGGACGCGGCTTCCATGATGCCGCTCGATGAATTGCCGATCATCGCGTCCACCTGCGCGAGTAAGCTCCAGTAGGTCACCGCGTCCAGATTGACAAAGATATGCGTTGAGGGCCGTGATGCGGCAAGTGCGCGCGTGCGCTGGATGAGCGCGTAACTGCCGGCGTCTGTGTTGGGGTAGACGAAGATGAGTTGGCCATTGGTTTGCTCGAGCGCGGCGAAGAATGCGTCGGCTTCGGCATTTGTGTCGTTCAGGATCGTGACCGGGTGCCATGCGGCAAGCAGCGTAGGCGCAGTGAATGTGAGCCCGAGTTCAGCCTCGAGTGTGGCGCGGCTCTTGAGTGTGGACTTGCGCAGATGATCGAGCGAGGGCGCACCGGCGCGATGGACGCGCCACGGCTCTTCACCCATGGAGATGACGCGCTGTCGCGCCGTCTCGGTTGACGTGAAGTGGATGTGTGCCATCTTTGTGAGCGCGTTCCGCACCTGGTCGTCGATTGCGCCCTGGCTTACTTCGCCGCCCTCAATGTGCGCCATGGGGATGCGCAGCGCAAGCGCGACGGACGCGGGGGCCAGCATCTCGTAGCGGTCTGCGATGAGCAGAAGGATGTCGGGTCGCCATGCGGTCAGCGCGTCGGCGAGGCTCAGTATGGCCACACCGATTGTCTTTGCCATGCCGGTGTCAGTGTCTGAACTGAGCAGGCACTCAATGCGCGCGCGGAGAGGGAAGCCGTCACGCTCAATCTCGCTGAGAGTGTTGCCGAACTCTGGCGAGAGGTGCGGTCCAAGTGCAAAGACGCCGAGTTCTACGTCGTCGTGTGCGGCAAGTGCGCGCAGAGGCCAGTAGAGATGGCTGTAGTCGGCGCGCGAGGTGGTTACGACGCCGATGCGTCGCTTGCGTGTACCGGTCATCGCACGGCCTCAGAAGAGTGCTGTTGGGCGAGCGCGCAGAGCATAGGGCTCGGTGTGAAGTCCGGTACCAGCCGCGCCAACTCGGCTAGCGCTGATGCCGTGTTGCGTGCGGCGAGCGCCGCGTGCAGTGCGTCGAGTGCGGCATCGAGTTGCCCAGGCCGTGGTGAGTCGATTGCGAGAAGCCCGGCCGTCTGTGCGGGGCGCGCCGATTCGCGTGATGACCAGAACTGCTCGGTCTCCTTGTCGCCGCTGCGCAGGTGCGAGAACTCGATTGCAACTTTGCGAGTGGGTGCGAGCCGCGCGGCGAGAAAGCGGGCAAGGTCGGCGATATAGTGCGACTCTTTGAGGTCTGCGGCAAAAAGGCCGGGACCTTCAAGTGCGGCGGCGAGCAGCAGGTTCACCGCCTCATCAAGAGTGAGGAAGTAGCGACGCGCTGCGGGGTCAGTGACCGTGAGTGGCCGGCCCGCTGCCAGTTCCGCAGCAAACACTTCTGCGACGCTGTCGCGCGAGGCGAGTACATTGCCGAGCCGCAGCGCTGTACCGCCGTTCGCCAGCATGATCTGTTCGGCGATGCGCTTGGTTGCGCCCATGACGCTGGCTGGTGCTACGGCTTTATCGGTGGAGAGCAGCACGAGCCGCGCGCTGTGCCGTGCTGCGGCCCCAGCGAGTGTGCGTGTGCCAAAGACATTGTTGGCGATGGCGGCGAGCGGCTGCTCTTCAAGCAGAGGCACATGCTTGAAGGCGGCCGCGTGCATCACGAGCTGCGGCGCGTGCCGGTCAAACAGCTCGTCGATGAGAGCGGCGTCGGCAATGCCGCCGAGCGCGAATGCTACGGGAACCTGTGAGGCGTGCAATGCGAAGGCATTTTGCAGCGCGAAGAGATGGCTTTCAGAAGCTTCAAGCAGGATGAGCCGTGCCGGTGCGAGAGCGGCCAGCCGCAGCGCCAGTGCGGCGCCGATGGAGCCGCCCGCACCAGTGATGAGGATGCGTGTTCCAGCGAGTCTGCGCAGTGCTTCATGCGATGGCTCAGGCGCATGCGGACGCGCCAGAAAGCTGTGCCAGTCCAATGTTTCAAGCGATGCAGTCACGCGAGAAGTATACAAAGCAGGCGCTGCTCTGCGCTCAGGGCGCTTCGTCGGGAAAGCCCTCATCGCATGCGGCGATACGGAACCACGCCACGTGCAGGTTGCCGCGATGGGCCTCAATGCAGACGCTGTCTCCGATGCTGACGCGGCCGTAGGTTGTGGCCGAGACACCGACGCTTTCAGGCTGCTGACGTGCTCCCCATGGCTCGAGCGTGAGCGAGTAGGATGTGGAGCGGCCGTGGCTGACGTGCTTGGCGAGAACCGCTGGCCGATATGTGGATGCGATTGCCGAGTCGCCCAGCGTGTCAGTCACCATGGCCAGCGCGAAACCGTAGAGGCAGGAGAAGAAGACGAGCGCGAGCCACGTGCCGGGGCGTCCGCTGCCGGTGCGCGACGCACCAGCGAAGCCTGCGAAACATGCCAGCGCCACGGGCACTGCCACAAGCAGCAGCGGCTGAACGCGGATCAGATGCAGCCCGCTGGCGTGAAACAGCAGTCCGAAGGCGGTGATGAATAGTACGTAACTGAGTTCGGCGCGTGGGTCAGCTTTCTGCTTGAAGACTGCGTACAGCAGCGGCGCGCGATGCAGCAGCATGGCAGCCACCAGCGGTGCGATGACAAGCACGGACGCTGCCAGCGCGCGAAGCGACGGCGGAGCGAACGCGAGCCCAACAGCGGCTACCACTGCGACGATGGCGAGGAACACGGCCCACGTGCGCGCGGTCGGCAGCGCGGCAAGACGTTCTTCACGCGTTGCACCCAGGCTCTGTTCCTCGGAGATCTCACCAAGAATTGCATCGCGGTCCTGCTCATCGAGGTTGGGGAGTTGACGCAGCCAGGCGCGAAAATCTTCGTCCACGTCAAAGGTGTAGGGAATGGTGATGGAGCCGCGCCCTTCGCGCAGCTTCAGCCAGATGTAGTTTCCATTGCGCGAGCGGATGGTGCGGAAGCCAGCGATTTCGCTCACCTCGGCGCTGCGCTCGCGGAACGCGGTGTGCACTTCGATGCGCGAGCCGTCGATCACCAGCCGCGAACGCGTGACAGTTGCGAGCATGTAAATGCCGAACCCCAGAAGAAACAGGCCGGGCAGTGCAGCCGCGAGCCCACGCGCTGGCGCGTGCAGAAGCACTGGCCCCAACACGAGGCCGAATGCCAGAAATCCCATACCGGCCAGCAGGTAGATCATGCGGAGCCAGGTTTTGACTCCGTACACACGCCGGCCCGGAACGTACCGCGGGATCGCGTCCATTGAGGTTCTCCGTGTAGGGCCTTTGTATCACAGGGGCACGTCCCGCGGGGCGCTGAAGCGTGCGGTCGTGCGGCTCGCATACACTGGATGGTTCCGCGTATTTCTTGCCGGGCCGCGCGGCTTCCGGCTGCAGGAGTGAGGATGTTGGGGACGACAATGATGCGCGGTTGCGCGCAGGCGATGCTGGTGATCATGCTGGGTGCAGCGGGGGCCGCGGCTGAAACGCGTTACGACGCGGAGGCGATCAAGCTGAACAACCGCGGCGTGGCTTTCATGGGCCAGCAGTTCACGGACCGCGCCGCAACGGCTTTTGCCGACGCATTTGCGCGCGACCCGAAGATGGCGCAGGCGGCCATCAATGACGGCATTGCGCTGATGGCGCTGCAGAAGCTTGAAGAGGCGAAGAAGTCGCTTGAGGCTGGCATTGCGCTCGATCCCAACAACCCGCAGGCGTGGTACAACCTGGGGCTTGCGCAGCATGCTGACAACGACCTTGAACCTGCGCTGGCCAGTTTTGAAAAGGCTTCGGCACTCGATCCGCGCGATGTTGACTCTCTCTATTTTGCGGGCGTGTGCCTCAGCGAGATGAAGCGCTTCGACGAGGCGATTGGCATGTTCAAGCGCGCGCTGGCCATCACGCCGCTACATGCTTCGTCGGAGTTTGCGATGGCGCGTGCGCTGCAGCGCTCTGGCCGCACGGCGGAAGCGAAGGAACACTTCAAGCTCTTCCAGCACATGACGGGCACCAAGATCTCTGCTGCGATTGGGCTGGCGTATGGCGAGCAAGGACATTATTCGACTGTTACGCCGGTGGAGGAGCCGCAGGAGCATCAGCAGACAATGATCCCCGTCAAGCTTGAAGCGCAGCCGATGACGGGGGCGCTTGCCAACGCAACCGGCGGCGCTTGCATGATCGACGCGACCGGCTCGGGTGCGATGGACCTGGTGCTGATGGCTACGGGCGAGCAGGCGATTCGTGTGTTGCATCGTGGGGCAGATGGGAAGTATGTCGAGCTTGATGCGGTTGCTGCCGGACTCAAGGCGTCAGGCCATGCAGTTGCGTGCACTGTGGGCGATTTCGATGCGGACTCGCTGAACGATCTTGCCGTGGCTTTCGACGACAAGGTTTTGCTGTTCAAGAATCTTGGTCATGGCAAGTTTCAGGATGTGACGGAAGGAACGGGCATCGTTGCACGTAATCGACCGACCGGTATCACGTTTCTTGATTACGATCACGACGCTGACCTTGACCTCTATATCACAGGCTCTCCGCTCAAGGCTGGCGAGCCCGCGAATGTGCTCTGGCGCAATAACGGCAACAAGACGTTTACGGACGTGACCGAGCCAACGGGGCTGGGCGCAAGCGGAACGACGGCGTCGGCGATACTTACGGACTTCAACAACGATCGTGCTGTCGACATTGCCGTGACCGGGGACGGTCCTGCGCCGGTGCTGTTTGTGAATCCGCGTGAAGGCAAGTATCCGCGGCAGCCGCTCTACGATGCAAAGCTGCCCGCGACGCGCGGCATTGCCGTGCTGGACTACAACAAGGACGGCTGGATGGACATTGCCGTTACGCACGCCGGTGCACCGGGACTTACGCTGTGGCGCAATGTTGCTGGTCCGCAAAATGTTGGCCGGCGCTTTGAGCGCGTGGCACTGCCGCTCAGCGGCGCAACGGCTGGCTGGGGCGTTACGGCAGTTGATATTGATAACGATGGCTGGGTGGATCTTGCTGCAATCGTTGAGACTGCTGCGGGGCCGCGCGTGAAGGTTTTTCGTAACCGCGGCGACGGCACGTTTGAAGATGTGTCGCGCGCGCTGGGGCTGGATCGCGTGAAGCTCACCGCGCCGCGCGGTCTTATTGCGGCGGACATTGACGGCGATGGCGCTGCCGACCTGCTCGTCACACAGAAGAATGCCGCGCCAGTTCTGCTGCGTAACGTGGGCGCAAACAGAAACCACTTTGTACGGCTTGATCTGATTGGCTACGCGGACAACAAGACGGCGATTGGCGCGAAGGTGGAAATCTTCGCGAACGGCCAGTGGCAGAAGTGGGAACTAGCCGGAGCATCGGGGTTCGCTACGCAGGCACCGCCGCAGTTGCTTGTTGGCCTGGGCAAAGCGGAGAGCATTGACCTGCTCCGCATCCTCTGGCCCACGGGCGTGCTGCAGGACGAGATCGATCTTGCGAAGGCTCCTGTGATTGCGATGAAGGAAGCCGACCGCCGTGGCAGCTCGTGCCCGGTTTTGTTTGCATGGAATGGACACAAGTACAAACTCGTAACCGACGTGATTGGTGCGGCGGTAGTAGGGCACTGGTTCACGCCCACGCGTAGGAATACGCCGCGGCCGGCCGAGTGGATCAAGGTGGACGGCTCGCAGTTGAAAGATGTGGACGGCAAGCTGAGCCTGCGTTTTATTGAGCCGATGGAAGAGGTCAACTATATTGACCAGCTCCGTTTGGTGGCTATCGATCATCCTGCGAACGTTGAGGTCAATCCCGACGAGCGCTTCCTCGACGATCCGCCGTTTGCTTCGGGCCGCGTTGTTGCTTCAGCCAGCGCGCGTCTGCCGCTGGGTGCATGGGATGGCACGGGCCGCGACGCACTTGCCGCGATCAGCCGCGCGGATCACGAGTTTGCGAGCGGCTTTACGCCCACTCCCTATGACGGTTTTGCGAACGAGCACACGCTGACGCTCGACCTGGGCAGTGTGGACACGGCGCAGCCGCTGCGTCTGCTGATGACGGGCTACGTCAACTACTTCAGCGCCACCTCGCTTTACTCCGCATGGCAGGCGGGCATCAAGCCCATCTCGCCGTACGTGGAAGCGGAGCGCGCGGACGGTACGTGGCAGCGCATTCCCGGCGACGCGGGCTTCCCGGCGGGGCTTGAGCGCACCATCGTGGTGGACCTCACAGGCAAGCTGCCCGCGGGCACGCGCCGTATCCGTCTGGTCACCAACCTCGAGATTTATTGGGACCAGGTGCTGATCGACAACCACGCCGAGGCTGAGTCGCGCTCGACGGACGTTCCACTTGTCAGCGCCACGGAACATTTCCGCGGCTACCCGACACAGATTGAAGGCAAGAGCTCGGGCGACCTGGACTACGACTACGACCGCATCAGCCTGACCGGGCCCTTCCAGCATCAGCGCGGCAGTTACACACGTTACGGCGACGTGACTGCGCTGGTATCTGGCATTGACGACCGCTACGCAATATTCGGCTCGGGTGAGGAGATCGCCACCGAATTTAACGCGCGTGCACTGCCGCCGCTGCCTGCGGGCTGGCATCGCGATTACTTCTTCTATGCCAACGGCTACGTGAAGGATATGGACTGGTGGGACGCCTCGCCTTACACCGTCTCGCAGCTTCCTTATCACGGCATGAGCCAGTATCCATATCGTGCGCCGGAGCAGTTTCCGGATGACGCTGCTGCAATGGATTATCAACTCAACTGGAACGATCGCTTCGACACGGGCGAGCCTGCGCGCAGCTATCGCTTTGACTTCAAGCTGCTGCCGTCTTCACCGCTGGACGACCGCTCGACCTGCATCGGCGCAGGGTGCGCGACCGGGAAAGCTGTGCGCCCGTGAACAACGTTGTACTGGAGCCTGCGGCGCGGCAGCTTGCGCTGTTGCGTGGGGGCGAGCTTTCAATTCCCGAACTTGCCGAAGCGCACCTTGCGCAGATTGAACGCCTGAACCCGCAGCTCAATGTCTTTGCCGACTTCGATGTTGAGCGCGTTCGGCGTGAAGCTGAGCGTCTTGACGCCGAGCCCGTGCGTGGCCAGTTGTGCGGCCTGCCTGTGACGGTCAAGTCATCGATTGCGACGGCGGGCCTGAAATGCGAAACTGGCAGCCTGATTAACGAAGGCAACATTCCGCGCGAAGATGCATTAGTTGTTGCGCGTCTCCGCGCTGCGGGCGCACTGATCCTTGGCACGACGAATTGCCCCGAGTTTCTGATGGCCTACGAGTCGGCCAACATTCTTCATGGGCGCGTCGCGAACCCGTGGGATCTTGCGCGTACTCCGGGCGGGTCAAGCGGCGGCGAGTCGGCTGGCATTGCCGCGGGACTCTCAGCCGCAGGACTCGGATCGGACTCCGGCGGCTCGGTTCGCGTGCCTGCGCACTTCACCGGCATCTGCTCGCTGAAGCCCACGCCGGGTCGCGTGCCAGGCATCGGCCACCTGCCGCCGTGCGTTGGGCCGTTCGCAGTGCTCGGCGCCATTGGGCCCATGGCACGCACGGTGGAGGACGTGTCGCTGCTCTTCCAGGTGCTGGCTGGACAGGATCCTTGCGATCCGGTGAGCCCGCCGCTGGTGCAACGGGCGGCCAGTCTCGACGAACTGCGCACGCAGACGGTTGGCTACTTTGAAGACGATGAACTTGTGCCGGTGACGCAGGAGACGCGTGCTGCTGTGTGCGCTGCCGCCGATGCTCTGCGCTCGGCTGGCTTCCGTGTCGAGCCTTTCCGCCCGCGCACGCTTGAGCAGTTGCGTAAGCTCTGGTGGACTTTCTTCGTGCAGTGTGGCGCCATGTTCTACGCGCCCACCATTGCAGGCAAACGCGACAGCCTCAGCCCGGTCTTTGCAGAGTTTCTGTCCATTGCAGAGTCTGTTCCGCCGCTTACGGCGACGGAGCTTCTCAATGCCTGGGCGGAGTTGGACCTGGTGCGTGCAAAGACGCTTGAGCTGCTTCGCGACGTGCCGGTGCTGCTGTGCCCGGTGGCCAGTGTGCCCGCATGGCGCCACGGTGAGCGGTCATGGACGATCGACGGCTGCCGTGTTGACTATCTGGATGCGGTGCGGCACACGCAGTGGTTCAACGCGCTGGCTGCGCCGGCTGCAGTGGTCCCCGTTGGCCGCTCGCCAGAGGGGCTGCCGATTGGCGTGCAGATTGTGGCGCGGCCTTTTGAAGACGAGATGGCGCTGGCCGTTGCCGCCGTTGTGGACGCGGCTTTTGGCTATCGCCCTCCTCCGCTTGCGGTCGCCGCGCAGGCCTGAGTGCAGTCAAGTTCATCCGTCACAGACAAGTGTTCATTGCGTCGCTAGAAACGAAGGGTCGGTGCGCCCCTGAACAGGGCTCCGCACCTCAACCTTTAGGTGGAGGCGACACGCGGATGATCGCGGTAGTCTGACGCTTCCCCGGATTGGAGCGCAGCGGGTGCGCGTAAGTTGGCAGGAGCGGTTTGCTGAAACGCCGGACGTTCTGAAGACTGCGGAACGCCAGCAGACGATCATCCCTATTCTGGATTTCACGATTGGCGGCGACGATTTTGTCACCATGGCCGGGCCGTGCTCTGTTGAGAACGAAGCCCAGCTCATTGAAACTGCGCTCCACGTCCGCGAGCGCGGTGCACGCATTTTGCGCGGCGGCGCGTTCAAGCCGCGTAGCTCGCCATATGCTTTCCAGGGCCACGGCCTTGAAGGCCTCAAGATGCTGGCCCATGCTCGTGAGGCCTCAGGCCTTGCCATTGTCACCGAGGTGATGAGCGAGGTTGATGTGCCGCTTGTTGCCGAGTACGCGGATATCCTGCAGATTGGCTCGCGCAACATGGAGAACTTCGCGCTGATTGAGGCAGCGGCGCGCTCTGGCCGGCCCATTCTGCTGAAGCGCGGCATGGTCGCCACGGTGGCCGATTTCATGCGTTCTGCACAACTCGCGCTCGACTGCGGTAACCCGAACGTCATGCTGTGCGAGCGCGGTATTCGCACCTTTGAGACTGCCACGCGCAACACGTTCGACATTGCGGCGATTGTGCTGCTCAAGCAGATTTCACATCTGCCCGTGATTGCAGACCCGAGCCATGCATCGGGGCATCGCGATCTGGTTCCTGCCTTCGCGCGCATTGCTGTCGCCGCCGAATCTGACGGCCTCATCGTCGAGGTGCACCCCAATCCAGACAAGGCGTGGAGCGACGGCGATCAGTCGCTGGACTTCGCGAGTTTTGACGCCATGATGAGATCGATGGAGCCGTATCTTGCACTGCGCCCCACTGCGCACGAATCCCGTCCGATGGAGTTGGTCGGATGAAGCTGGGTTTACGGATTCTGTCGTTCGCCGCGTCGGGCGTGCTCCTTGTTCTTGCATGCGGTTCAACATCGCATCCCGCGGCCCCGACCCAGGCGGACATTCTTGTCACTGCTGCAGCCGCGTATGAGCCGCTTGCCGCGCTTGCAGGTGGCGAACGTTTTCCGCAGGGCGCGCAGATTGAGCGCATCCACGCGGGGCATGCCGAGCCGCTGGTGGCAGCCTTTGCTGCCACCGCTGATGCCAATGTTTCGTATGACGCGAAGACAGTTTTGTTTGCAGGAAAGAAGACCGCGGGCGATGCCTGGCAGATTTGGGAACTCACGCTTGCCGATGGCGCACTGCGCCAGTTGACGCACGTTTCTGGCGGCGCGATTCATCCTCTTTATCTGCCTGCCGGACGCTTCGTCTACTCTGAACGTGGCACGCACGGCTTTGTGCTTAAAAGCGCGCGGCTCAACGACGAGGACAAGTATCTTGATCCGGCGCTGGCTGCTGAAGTCACGCTTACCTCATTGCAGTCGAGTGCGGTTGCTGACGATGTGCTTGCCGACGGACGCATTCTCTTTGAGGCTGGATTCCCGCTGGGTACGGCGGGGACGCCTGAGCTCTACCTTGTCTACTCCGACGGCTCCGGGGTTGAGTCTTACCGTTGCGATCATGGCGCGGCGCGTTGGGCTGGTAGGCAGCTTGCTTCGGGTGACGTTGTGTTTACGCACGGCGCCTCGCTCGCGCGCTTCAGTTCGCCGCTTGCGCAGGAGCAGAATGTTGCTGCGCCGAAGGCTGAATACGCTGGCGCCGCTGCCGAGCTTGGTGACCATACATGGCTCGTGAGCGCACGCGCGACAAATGCGGATGCGTTTGCGCTGAAGCTGTGGAAGCCTGGTTCGGCTGCGCTCACGCCGGCCTTTGCGGAGCGGGCCGTGAACCTGGTTGAGCCTGTCGTTGTTGCACCGCGTATGCGGCCCAATCATCATCCATCGGCGCTGCATCCGTGGAACTATGCAAACCTTCTCGCACTGGACTCGCGTCTCTCGCGCGATGGCATGCTGAGTGTCGCGCCCGCGACGGTGCAGGTTGAAACACAGAATGCGGATGGAAGCGCGCATGTGATGGGCACGGTTCCTGTCGAGTCAGATGGCTCCTTCTTCGTTCGTGTCCCCGGCGACACGCCCGTGCGCTTTTCGCTGCTCGACGCAAAGGGCAACGTGTTGCGCGCTGAGCATGGCTGGTTCTGGTCGCGCGGGGGTGAGCAGCGCATCTGCACTGGCTGCCACACGGGCCCAGAGCGCGGCGCGGAAAACAAAGTTCCTGCGGTGCTGTTGCGCACCACAATTCCCGCCGACATGACCGGCGTTGACGGAGGCCATTCGAAATGACGCCGCGTTCGTTCTTTATCTCCGCTCTCCTGCTGGCTGTCGCGCCTTTTGCCGCATGCGCGCAGGCTGCGCCTGCATCTGCGCCGAAGGCGCCAGCCATTCAGTTTGAAGATGCTTCAGCCAAGGCCCACATCGACTTCACGCATAGCTTCGGCTCAGCTCAGCTCGGCTCGCTGCTGGAGGGCACGGGCGCGGGCTGCGTCTGGATTGACTACAACAATGACGGCAACCCTGACCTCTACGTGGTGAATGGCCGTCCTCTCGACGACTCGATGCATCCGCATCCGCTGAAGGTGAAGCCCGATCCGTTACCGCACAATCATCTCTATCGCAATAACGGCAATGGAACCTTTACAGATGTTACGGATCAGGCCGGCCTCAATCCGGATATGTACGGCATAGCTGTCACTGCTGCTGATTACGATAACGATGGCTTTGTCGATCTTCTCATCACCGGTTACGGCCGAACCATTCTTTACCACAATGACGGCAATGGCCACTTTACCGATGTCACCGAGAAGGCTGGCATCAAGGTGGAGGGCTGGGGCATCGCTTCCACCTGGCTCGACTATGACAAGGATGGCTGCGTTGACTTATTCGTCGGCCGCTACGTCAAGTTCGATCCCAAGTACCGCGCTTACTATGCCGCCGATAACTATCCAGGCCCGCTGGACTACGAAGGCGAGACGAACAAGCTCTTCCACAACAACTGCAACGGAACGTTTACTGATGTGTCAGAAAAGTCCGGGATTGCTAACTACGTTGGCCGCACAATGGGCGTGACCGCAGCCGATTTCGACGGCGATGGATGGGACGATATTTACGTTGCCAACGACAGGACCGAGAACTTCCTCTTCCACAACAAGCACGACGGCACGTTTGAAGAGATCGGCAATGACTCCGGAACGGCTTTCGGCCAGAACGGCGAATCCACGTCGTCCATGGGCCCGGTTTTTGCTGACTTCGATGGCCGCGGCATGCTGGATCTCTGGGTGACTGACGGGCACTACAATCGCATGCTCCACAACACGGGCAAGATGACCTTCGACGATATCGGCGCGGGTAATGGCGTTTCGCAGGCCAATGCGCAATACGTCAGTTGGGGCACGGGCGTTTACGACTACGATAACGACGGCACGCTCGACGTGCTGATTTTTCACGGTGGCTTGATTCACCTCATCCCGCAGGAACACACGCTGTTTCATGGCTTGGGACAGGACCGCTACGAGGACACCTCACGCGATGCGGGCACGGTGCTCAATGACCGCACCGTGGCGCGCGGTGCCTGCTTTGCCGACTACGACAACGACGGCAAGATGGATGCGTTCCTCGTCAGCCTCGGTGATCGCGGCAAGCTGGTGCACAACATCTCGCAGAATACCGGGCACTGGTCCGCGATTCTGCTTAAAGGCACGAAGAGCAACCGCGACGGCATTGGCGCGAAGGTCGAAATCTTTGCCGGCGCCAAGCATGAGTTGCAGGAGCGCGTAGCTGGCTCTGGCTACCTCTCACAGAACGATGCGCGCCTGCACTTTGGCCTTGGCAAAGCCATGACGATTGACAAGATCGTTGTGCGCTGGCCGAGCGGCGCGGTGCAGACGCTTACGCAGCAGCCCGTAGATCGCGTGCTCACAGTGGAGGAGCCCAAGTGAGCGTGCGCTTCCAATCCCGGTTGCGCGTTGGGGTAGTGGCTGCGTGCCTCGTTGCTGCTGCCGCATGCTTTGTGGTCGCGCTGTTTCGCGGCAAGCCAGCACGCGCCGCTGCACGTCCCTACGTTACAGACGCTCTGGCGTACGTCTCGCCGGTCGAAATGCTGCTCTCACCCGATGGCGCGCGGCTCTATGTGCTCTGCCAGGGAACCGATGAAGTGCGTGTGCTGAACACCACGACCTACGCCGAGATCAAGCGCGTTCATGTCGGTCACATTCCGCGTGGCTTCTCCTTCTCGCCGGATGGTGCGCGTCTGTTCGTAGCCAATACGTGGGACGACACCGTTTCCGTGATCGACACGAAGACGTTGGCTGTTGCTGCCACTTGGCCTGTTTCGGCGGAGCCTGCGGGTGTTGTCGAAGATCGCGCGGGCAAATATCTGTTTGTTGCCAATCGCATCTCGAATGACGTGGCAGTGCTCGATGCAAAGACTGGCGAAGAGCTGAAGCGTCTTGCGGCCGGACGTGGCGCCAGTTACATCACGCCTTCGCCTGACGGTGCGCGGCTTTACGTCACGCACATCTATCCCAATCCAACACCGCATCGCACAGCACCTGAGTCTGAGATCACCGTCATTGACACGGCGCGCGCGGTCGTCGTCGAACGTATTCCGCTCCACGGCATCGCACACGGATTCCATGTAGCGTTCTCTGGCGATGGGCGTCTTGGCGTCGCTGCTGAGCTGCATCCGAAGAACCTTGTGCCGCTTGCGCATCTTGAGCACGGCGGCGCTTTCATTGACACGCTGATGCTCTTCGGCGAGGACGTAGGTCCAAGGCCGGTCGAAGTGCCGCTAGACGAACTCGAGCGCTACTTTCCGCGTCCGTTCGGCGTGGCCATTTCGCAAGACAAGTCGCGGATTTATGTCTCGCATGGCGGGTCAGAGAATGTAACGGTCATCGATGTGGCGCGCCTGCTGCGCTTCATCCATGCGCATCCTGACTCTTTCGCAGAGGATCTTTCTGCGAGCGCGAATTACGTTATCGCTCGCATTGCTGTGGGGCGCGACCCGCGCGGCGTGCTGCTTTCACGCGATGGCCGGCGCGTACTTGTTGCCAATCGCCTTGACGACTCGATCAGCGTGATTGATGTTGCAACGCGCCGCACAACAACTGTGCCGCTGGCCGGGCCGAAGCAGATCTCGATTCTCCGCCACGGCGAGCAGACGTTCTACACGGCGCGCTACTCGTTCCAGGGGCAGATTGGTTGCGCCAACTGCCACATCGACTCAACCTTCGACGGACTCACGTGGGACCTGGAGCCGGACGGCTTTGGCGTGGACATTGTTGACAACCGGCCTATTGAAGACCTGCGCGGCACTGAGCCCTACAAGTGGAACGGCGGCAATCCAGACCTGCCCACGGAGTGTGGCCCGCGTACGGAAAAATATTTCTGGCGCTCAGAGAACTATGACGATCTCACGCTTACCGATCTTGTTACGTACGTACGGTCTCTGCCTTCGCGTCCGAACCGCTGGCGGCTTCCGCACGGCGAGTTGACGCCGGCGCAGGATCGCGGCAAGGCTCTGTTTGAGCGCGCGGTAGACAAATTTGGCAATCCGATTCCGGAGTCGAATCGCTGCAGCTTCTGCCATAGCGGACCGAAGGGCACGAATCAGAAATCGTTCGACGTGGGCACGGGGCGCGTCACGGATCGTACAGGCAAACTCGACACGCCGCAGCTTTCAAACATCGCGCTCTCGGCACCTTATCTGCATGATGGCTCGGCAGCAACGCTGGAGCAGATATGGACCATTTACAACCCCGATGACAAGCACGGCCGCACCAACGACCTGACCAAAGACGAACTTAACGACCTGATTGAATATCTGAGGACGCGATGATGAACGGTGCATGGAATCGAATCGCGAAAACTGCCGCTGCCGCGTGCCTGGTGCTGGGCGCACTTGCTTGCGTGGCGGCACCCGTCATGCCCAAGTTTCGCTTCGAGAACTTCACGACCGCGAATGGTCTGCCAGACAACCACGTCTACTCCGTACTAGTGGACGGAGACCGCATCTGGGCGGGCACGGACAATGGGCTTGGCCTCTACGAGAACGGCACGTGGAAGACCTATAACACCAAAGACGGCCTTGCACATCGCGCTGTGCTTTCACTTGCGCTCGACAAGCGCACTGGGGACGTGTGGGCTGGGACGATGGCAGGTCTGAGCCGCATTTCCAGCGGCCGCATCGATACCTTCACTCAGCTCAACTCCGGCTTGAGCAACGATGTTGTCTATGGCGTCGCCGTTGAGGGCGAGCACGTTTGGGTGGCAACGGCCGCAGGCGGCTGCATGCTTAACCTCAAGACCAACCAGTGGACGCTCTACAACGAGCGCAACACGCCCATGTTCGAGATTTGGGTATATGGTGTTGCGGCCGCACCGGACAAGGTCTACTACGCGGTGTGGGGCAGTGGTCTGCTTGAGCTCAACCAGAAGACCGGACGGTGGGACAAGTACGACGACCCCGACGGCGAAAACGAGATGGTGCTTTTCAAGGATCAGGGTTTGATCCATGAGATCACCACCTCGGTGAGTTATGTCGACAAGGTTGCATGGGTTGCCACTTACTTTGGCGACAGCCGCTACGACGGCCGCTACTGGCACAACTTTCTGACGAAGGACAGCGGTTTGCCTTCGAACTTCACCAACGTCGTCAAGGGCGTTGATGCCAACCGCGCCTGGTTTGGCACGGACAGGGGATTGGCCTACTATGACGGAACGAACTGGTCCGTTTATCGGCCATCGCTCACAGACGGAAAGCCCGAGATGACAGTGCGCGACGCGCAGGGCAATGTTACGGCGGAACCGGTTACGACCGCGCCCGCGCATCACTACATTCTCAACATCGATCTCCAGGGCGATGACATCTGGGTGGCCACGGCCCACGGATTAAGCCACGGAATTCGCGAAAAGTAAAACACAAGGAGCCACATCATGATTGACTTTGCAGATGCTTTGGAGGCCATTGGTCACGGACCGGTCAAGAAGCGCGCCATGACCAATTTGGACACACTCAACGAAGCGTATGACTACGCAAAGCCCAGCTCGTTCTCGCGCGGCATGCGCATTGACCTCAACGGTCTGACGATCCTGCTGATCTCCGGCACGGCGTCCATCGATGAGGAAGGCAAGAGCGTGCACATCGGCGACTTTCGCGCGCAGATGCGTCGCACCTACGCGAACATCACCAAGCTGCTGCAGAGCGAAGGCTGCACCTGGCACGACATTGTCCGCACCAGCTGCTACCTGCGTGACATTGACCGCGACTACGATGCCTTCAACGAAGAGCGCACGACGTTCTTCAAGGAGCAGGGGCTCGATCCGCTGCCTGCCTCCACCGGCATCCAGGCGCACCTGTGCCGGCCAGAGTTGTTGATTGAGATTGAGGCCATCGCCATGTTCCGCACGGAAAAGAAGTGCTGCAGCCACGGCAAGGAGTAGCGCGATGAGAACCGGATCGGTGTGGAGTTGCGTGTGCCTGCTCACGGCGGGCACGGCGCTTGCTGCTGCGCAGGCGCCGGCTCGTACGCCGTCGCCTGCCGAGTTGCGCGTCTGCGAGTGCGGTAAAAATCCGCCGCCTCCGCCGCGTGACCGTGAGGTGGCGCCCTATGCTGGCGAGCCTACGGACATGAGTCCGTATGAAAAGTTCGCCAAGCCGTATGCGCTGAACTACACGCACCCGAACATCTTCACGGGCGCGGGACGCGACTTGCCCGATCCGAAAAATCTCACGGAGGTGCGCATCGGTTTCTTCGGGCCCATCGAGCATACGCCTGACCAAGCCTTCGGGCAGAGGATGCTGCACGGCGCACAACTCGCGATTGAGGAAGCTAACGCCCATGGTGGCTACGGCGGCATCCCTTACAAACTGATGCTGCATAACGACTACGATAACTGGCAGGCCAAGGCCGTCTACGGCGATGACAGGCCGACCGATCCAACCATCTGGGGATCGCCTTCGAACGAGACCATCAAGATGGTTTACGACGACGAGGACTGGGCCATCTTCGGCTCCATCAGCTCGGAGTCCACGCACATTGTTTTGCGCGTTGCGCTGAAGGCAGAGATTCCCATTGTCAACTCTGCCTCGACCGATCCGACAATTCCTGAAACTTATATTCCGTGGTACTTCACGGATCTTCAGGACGATCGCGTGCAGTCACTCACGCTGGCGCGGCGGATCTTTACTGAGCTTGGCTTGAAGCGTGTGGCTTTGTTGCGCGTCAACAATCGCTACGGTCGTTTCGGCGTACTCAAGTTTCGCGATGCCGCACGTCGTCTCGGCCACCCGCTCGCCATCGAGCAGAAGTTCATGCCAGGTGACACTGATTTTACGCGTGCGCTGAAGATTATCCAGTCCTCGCGCACAGACGCGATTGTCATCTGGGGCGACGAAGCCGATACCGCAGGCATCCTCAAGCAGATGCGCGCGCTTGGTATGAAGCAACGCGTCTTCGGTGCTTATCGCACCATCGGCCCCAATCTGCTGGCGCAGGCTGGGGCAGCAGCTGAGGGATTTGAAGCTGTGTTTCCTTATGACCCGACGCGCAACGATCCGCGCTGGGCTGCCTTCAATCAACGTTTTGAAGCGCGCTTTCACGAGAAGGCCGAGCAGTTTGCAGCGCTGGCTTACGATGCGATGAACGCGCTGCTTGATTCGATCTGCAAGGCCGGGCTCAATCGTGCCCGCATTCACGATGCGCTCGCGAACATCGAAGCGTACGAGGGCGTGACCGGTCACATGGTCTTCGATCCGAACCAGAAAAATGTTGCGCCCATGTATCTTGCAACGGTGCACAATGGCACGATCAGTTATCGTGTGCAGAGCATGGAGAAGGACGCGCCGTCTGCGCCGCTTGCAGCAGCAAAACCCGAAGATAAGTCTGAGAACAAACCGGCAGTAAAGCCCTACGCGCGTGTTGGCGATGAGGATGTGAGTTATGCAGGCCCTTCGCGGCCTGACTCTCCCGCTGGTCCACTCAACGTCGTTTTCTTTGGCCCTGGTGCAGCGAAAGCAGCAGCCTCGGAACCCGTGGTGAAGGCGCTAGGCGCGGACTCCACGCGCACATGGAAGGTCATTCCGGTTGACAGTGACCCTAACTGGCACGGTGCCGACTGGAAAGTTTGGGCAGGTTCTGATGCGCTTGTGCGTGCACTTTGGGATGAGCATGCAGTCGCTATTGTTGCGCTCAACCGCGATGCTGCGCACCTGGCCGAGCAGCTTTCACTCAAGGCGTTTGTGCCGGTCATTGCGCTAGCTGACGACGCCACGCTGACCACAACCAATGTGCCGTGGATCTTCCGTATGCCTGCCAGGACCGCGCCGGTTGAAGCGCTTGCCGTGCTGCAGGCGGCCGAGGCTACAGGCGGACCGAACCCTGAGCGCATGCGGAACGCTCTTGCTTCTGGACGCCAGCTTGCCGGAACGGCGTTTCATTCCACGGGCGAGCCGCGCATCGACTGACGCGCACAGTATTCGCATAAAGCAGAAGGGCAGCCCGCGTGGGCTGCCCTTCTGCTTCGTCCTGCACTGCTGGTTTACGGCAGATAGTAGCGGAAGCTCGTCCAGAACATATTCTCGATGCCCTTGGGAGCCACGCCTGTCTTGTCGGCCCAGATGTCGCGGAACGCATAGCTGTACTGGATGCCCTGACGCAGGCGGCCTTTCGGTCCCTTGTAGAAGTCATACCAGTAACCCAGCGTTCCTTCCTGCACATCGCGGTTCACACCGGAGCAGCTGCTCGGTGCGGCCGGGGTCGACGAATTGGTCGGCAGGGGCTCAGTGCCGCAGCCCGAGTTGCTCTCGTTCCAGCCGTAGCCGTCCTTCTTGCCTGCGGCGTTCAGCCAGATTGATTTGCCAACGTAATCAACGCCGTAGTTGGCGTAGATGTCGAGCCGCGGGGTCGCGTGCAGTTCCATCGTTCCCAAGCCGGAGATGGTGTGCAGCGGTGCAAGCGTGCCATCAGGGCGAACCGTTACGTCAGCAATTGTCGAGTTGCCGTAGCGGCCCAGACCCGTGCCCCACAGACCCTTCGCGCCAACGTCGAGCTTCTTGGCGAACAGCGGTACGCGGAAGCTGCCACCCACGCCGCCACCCACTTCGGTGTCGTTATAGGGCTTGGCCGTCACGGTGCTGGTGCCGGGGTAGATGCGGTCGCGGAACCAGCGGCCGATGCCGATGATTTCATAGTGACCGAAGCCAGGATCGAACGCGGCCTTCACGATAAGGTCAGGAGCCAGGTTGATCGAGTAAGTTGTCAGGTAGCTCGGAATGCAGGTGGTTGAGTAAGTCGTCGTACCGCTCGTCGTGGTCGAGGTCGTGGTGCAGCTTGCGTTGGACGTGCCGGCAGCGCCGTTATAGTTGCCGCCGCTCGCGCCCGGAATGCCCCACAGGTAGCTCACGCCCGTGTTCACGTTGAACGTGCCAGCCGGTCCAAGCGTCTGCGGGTTCTCAAAGCCGATGCCGAAGCCAGCCTTGGAGCTCAGAGCCTTGGTTACGCGGAAGCCGTACTGACGCGTCCAGACGAAGCCCGCGTTGTAGTTCGGGTCGATGGTCTGCGGCGTTGCGACGTCGCCCGACAGCGTCGAAAAGCCCTTCTTGGTTTCTGTTGCCAGCGACCACATCTGGCCGCCTGAGAACGTCCAGCCGCTGTTCAGAGCGGCCTGCGCCCACACCACGCGTTGACGCATGACGTAGCTGTTCGACTGGTTGTTGTTCGAGTTCGTGCCTGCCGAAAGGAAGTCGGCTTCCACGTATCCGCGAATCGTGCCCCAGTCCACCTTGCCCTCAGCCATCAACGAAACGCGCGACTGCCGGCCCGAACCGTAGAACTCGCTGAGCTTCGACGCATCGGCCGAGCCAAAAGGCATGGCAGTGAATGGCGTCGGAATATCAGCGCCGGTCGCGTGGGAACGCCACACGGTTTCCGCCGCCATGAAGCCGCCCGGCGTGATCGTGATGCCCTTGTAGTGGAGCTGATCCGGGTTGTTCACGGCCTTCTTGATCGCCTGGTTCTCGTCAGAGATCGTCGCAGCAATCGAAACCGCGTTTGCCTTCAGGTCGGTCACCGTTGACTGCAGCGTTGAAACCGCTGCGGCGTTGTCCGTGGCGGCCTGCTGCTGCGCCGTTGCGTCAGCCTCAGCCTTCTGCGCGGCGGCTTGTGCATCGGCGGCCTGCTGCTGTGCCTGCTTCAGCTGCGAGTCCTTGGTGGCCAGATCGTCCTTCAGTCCATCGATCTTGCCCTGGAATTCCTTGCGCAGCGCGTCGATCTGCTCTTCCACTGTGGGCTTGGCGGGCTTCTTGGCGGTAGCGTGTTTCTTCGCCGGCGCCGGCGGTTCGCCAGCGTGCGCGGCTGCGCCGACAAAACTGGCTGCCAGCAGTGCCGCCGCAGCTGTACGGAGCGTGAGATTCATTGGGCCTCTCTTTTCCTTCGCGGAAACGGTTTGATTCTGATTGCGCCCGCATTGCGTGCGGACGTTCTGCGGTTCGCTGCCTGCAACAATCGAACCGGATAAGTGCAGGAACTTCTCCTGCGGCAGCGAAGCAGAGAGAAGCCGCCGCAAAACAGGAACGCGTTACACGTTCCCGCGCGCGGTTGCTTCCAGAAACAAGGCTCGCAGAATCAGATGAATATTTAACGAATTTACAGGCTTTTAATAAGGACGAGTGGCCAGTTACACGATATGTGAAAGAACGATGAATTTAACGCCTTGTTCATAATTGGATTTCACCAATGATGATCGCGTCAAATGCACGTCGTTCTAAAATGGCACAACTTACTCGTGTTTACCTGCACTGAGTAAGTTAGCCAGGATGCAGTAAGATCCAGGAACTAACTCTGGGAGCTGACGATGCAGAGCGTAGGCGACATAAATATAGGTGCCTTTTCCCGGATGCGCCACCAGGAGTCCCCCGCGCTGAGGATCCTGTCCTGCGTCGGCCGTCTCCGTCAGTGCGGTGAACCCGGTGTCCCAAGTTGATGCGAATCCGTGGCCGCGTTCTTCCACCCAGTCCTTGAAGTCAGCAGAGGATAGCTTGTTGGGCCAGACCATCAGCCGGTCCTGCGGCGCAATCACCCGCACAGGGGCTGCCTCGTCCACTACGCGCTCAGCCGCCCGCCCCAGCGTGAGCTCCAGCGGAGCGGGGAAGTCTGCGCTCTGATACTCCACAATGAGAGTGCCGCCCGCCCGCACCCATGCGGCCAGTCGCGCTTCCGCTGCGGCCAGCTCAGGCCGCACCGAATACGCGCGAATGCCGACGACGATCACATTCCATTGCGAGAGATCTGCCGCTGCCACTTCGCTTGCAGAGAGCAGGTGTACCGCCGCGCCCAACTCTTCGATTGCTTCGGGCACAGTGTCGCCAGTGCCCATTACATAGCCGATGCGCAACCCTGTCGCCAGCCTGGCGTCCACCTTGCGCGTGCGCAGTGCGGCCAGCGTGTATTGGTTGTAAGGCTGTAGGCCTGCATAGCCCACACTCTGCCAGCCGCTCGTGTAGTTGTGTTCGCTCGCGTGCGCCACGGCCTGAATCGTGAACGATCCGGGCAGCGCACCAGCGGCCGGTGTCACAGAGAATTGCAGCGGCTCTGTGTCGCCCGCGCGTGTACGCTTGAACGCCACTTGCGTGGGTTCAGCCTTCCAGCCAGTGGGCAGCTTCAGCGTCACAGTGCCTTCCGCCGCACCCTCTGTATGCACGGTTACGTTTACGGGCAACGCTGTGCCATCCAGTGGAAGAATCCGCGCCTGCTGCGTCACTTGCACGCCAATCGCGGGTGCGACAATCAACGGCTCATAGATGCCCCCCGGTCCTGTCACACGAGCCAGTGTCTGAACCACCTCGCCCACGCGAATCGGCACACCGTCATACTCGAACTCCGCCCATGCTTCCAGCGGCCACGGCGCAAACGAGCGCTCGCGCCATCTCGCATTCTCTACGTCGTAGTATGGTTGCTCGATCGTTGGCCGCGTGAAGTAGGGTTGTGTAGGCTCTGCGTTCCCGGCTGCCTGCACGGTAAACAGTGGATCGGACACGGGCGAGGACGTATCCACCTTGCCTGCGGTCAACGCGGCTTTCCATGTATCGCCTGTGCGGCTCTCCAGCCACACGTTTTTCAACGTTGCGCCTTCGCCATGCGCTGCGTGAACCCGCACGCGGAATTCCTCACCCGGTGCAACGGAACGAGGCGTTTCGTCCGCAGTTGCTCCGCGAAACCCAGTTACTTGCGGGCCAGTCTCGTTTGTCCGGAATGCGGCCACGTCGAGTCCTAGTAACTCGCTCAGTGCATCCTGAAACTCAGTGAGCTTTGTGTCCAGTTCGAATAGCACACTCTCCTTCGCGCTGAGCGTATGCGCCGCAACGCGTCCACGAAGTGCCAGCGTCTCCTTGTATGCCTCTGCAATGCTGAGTGCCGTCTCCGCATTCGCGGTGCATGGGCAGGCTTGCGTTACGCGCTCCACGTCGCTCTGAATCTTGTTCAGCCCGTCGGCGAGCCACGATGGCGCGTTCGGCTCCAGACGCGCAATCCCCGCAATGCTTGTGTCGATGGCCGCCTTGCTGTTGTGAAACAGGCTGCCATTCACGGCTTTCGCGTTGGTCGGGTGCGCCGCTTCAGCAACGGCCCACAGATGATAACTCGTCGAAGCTGGGCCGCTCAGCGTGGGGTTTGCGCCGCCGTATTGCGACTTCTGCATGCCCCAGCCTTCGCGCGCAATCTGCAGGTAGCTGCGGCCGAGCGTCGTGTCGCGCGCGCCGACCTCGATGGTTACGTCGCGCGAGAGCGCACCCTCGGTCCATGAGTTTGTCACGTAGTTGTGGAACCGTGCCGGAGCCCACTTGCCGGTTGCGTAGTCAAACATGCCCTTGTCTGTGACCGGCGCAAACGGCGTCATTGAGTAGACGGCCAGCGGCTGCCACGGCGTGAGGCCATCCTTCAGTTGTTCGGGGAAGACCTTCGGATCGCCTGCAACCTTGAATGCCTCCTGCGCGATCTCGCCCGAAACCTGGTGCTGCCCGTGCCCATCTGTAACGCCGCCCACAAACGTGGACACGATCACCTGCGGCCGCGTCTTGCGCACCGCCAGCACCGCGTCGAAGAGCACGCGCTCGTGCTTCCAGCGCGCAAAGGACTCCTCCTGCGTCTTTGAGAAGCCGAAGTCCGCTTCGGTGCCCCAGAGTTGCTCTGAGCCGTAATATTCGTCGGCCTTCAGCAGTTCACTTGTGCGGATCAGGCCCAGCGCGTCATAGGTCTCGCCGCCCATCGCGTTCTGCCCGCCTTCGCCGCGTGTGAGCGTGAAGAGCGTGCAGCGCGCGCCAAGCCCGCGCGAGAGATACGCGAGCAGCGCGCCGTCTTCGTCGTCCGGGTGTGCCACGATCATCAGCACGCTCGCCGTGGTGCCCAGTTGCTTGAGTGTGCGCTCCAGCTTGGCCGTGCCGCGATCCTCCGCAAGCGGAAGAGCGACCGACGAAGGCTCTGACGGCGGCACTTCGAGCTTCTGCGCCTGAAGTGCGAGCGCGCTCCAACCCGCGCAAAAGGGGCCTGCAAGTGTGGCAACAAGGGCAACGTGAGCAAGTCGGCGAGCAGATGGCATCATTCTCGCCAGTGTACAATCCGTGAAGCGAACACGCTGAATCGCCTTGTCCATCGCATCCACAAATCAAGCCCTCGAACGCCGCATTGGCCTGCGCTCTGCCGTGCTCTTCAACATGCTGGAGATGATCGGCGTGGGGCCGTTCATCACGCTGCCGCTGGTCATTGCTGCTGCGGGCTACCGGCTCAGCGTCACAGCGTGGCTGCTGGGAGCGCTCATCGCCGTTGCCGATGGCCTTGTCTGGGCCGAGTTGGGCGCGGCCTTTCCACGCGCTGGCGGCTCTTACGCCTTTCTGCGCGAAATTTACGGTGAGCGCGGTCCCGGCAACTGGATCGGCTTCCTCTATGTCTGGCAGCTTGGCTTCTCCGCGCCGCTTTCGATTGCCTCAGGCTGTATCGGACTTGCAAGCTTCCTCGGCTGGTTCTGGCCCGGACTCGACGCCGCTCCGTTCGCGGCATTGCCTGCATTTCACTATGGGAATTTCGTTGCTGCTGCCGCGTGCGTGCTGGTCACCATTCTTCTGTATCGAAACCTGAGCTCGGTCACACGGCTCGCATGGGTGCTGTTCGCAGGGGTTCTGGCAGCGCTGGCCGGTGTCATTGTGTCGGGCTTCGCGCACGCCGCACAGCTTGGCGGATGGCACATGCCGCCCTCGCCCGCGCTCTCGCTCGGCGTCGCGGCGGGCGGTCTTGCCCAGGCCACGCTCATTGCCACTTACGACTACTGGGGCTACTACAACATCACGTTTCTCGGCTCAGAGGTGCGGCACCCGGAGCGCACCATCCCGCGCGCCATCCTGATCTCCGTCGCGCTGGTCGCATCGTTTTATGTGCTGATGAACCTGGCTGCGCTGCCCGCCGTGCACGAGGCCGCAAGCCACGCCGTGCAATCGGCCGGACAATCAGCAACGCAGGCTGCTCCCAAGTTGCAACTCGTAGCCGACATTGCTTCGTCTGCTTTCGGCCACTGGGCAGGCGCGCTCATCGCTGCGCTGGTCATGTGGACAGCCTTCGCGTCCGTCTTCTCGCTGCTGCTTGGTTACTCGCGCGTGCCGTACGCTGCTGCGCGCGACGGCAACTACTTCCGCTTTCTGGCAGCCGTGCATCCGCGCCACGGTATTCCGCACCGCTCGCTGGTGGCGCTGGGCGCTGTTGCCACGGTGTTCTGCTTCTTCTCACTGCAGCAGGTCATCACCATGTTGGTCATCACGCGCATCCTGCTGCAATTTCTGCTGCAGCACGCGGGCGTCATCCTGCTGCGCGTGCGGCAGCCCGAACTCCGGCGGCCCTTCCGCATGCCGCTGTTCCCACTGCCACCACTTCTCGCCATGGCGGGCTTCGTGTTCATCCTCGTGAATCGCGACCGCGCTTGGGAGGGGCTGCTGGTAGCAGCGGCCATTGCCGTCAGCGGCACATTGCTCTATCTGTGGCGGGCAAAAGAACTGGGTGAGTGGCCGTTCGCAGCGTCTGATGACGGGGGTACGAACTGAAGGCGCGGTGCTACCGCGATGCCGGAACCAACCAGCATCACAGCGTGTTTCCAATCCCATGAAAAACGGCGCGCCCGCAATCGCAGGCGCGCCGTTCTTCATCGGCATAAGAAAGCGCTACTTGGATTTCTTGCCGCCCTTGTATTCAATCTCAGTCGAGATCCAGTCGGAGAGCGCGCGGTTCTTCAGTTCGTCCGGCCCTGCAGAAGAGCTGATGGACGAGCGCGTCAGCAGCGCCTGCACCTTCACCTTGCCCTTTACGCCGTAGATGTTGAAGAGTTGCGCAAGGCCCTTGTCGGCCAGGCTGATGTATTCGTCGCTGAGCTGTCCGTCGGCGCCCTTCATGTCAGTGGCGCCCAGAATCACCTGGTCCACCACGAGGTTGTTGCTTTTTACGCCTGACGAGTCGTAGCGCACCACCAGCACCGCACGCGTTTCCAGTGCCTCGGGGTTTGCCGTGAACTTGATCCCCGGCAGCGTCACGCCGGATGCGTCCGGCTTCGGTGCCTTGGTGTCCCACGCCAGCCGGTAGGCCGGTCCCTTCCACTTCGGGCCGACCGGAATGCCCGCATCCTTCTTGGTGTCGCAGCCGGCCAGCAGCAACACAGCACCCATCGCCAACAGCATGGCCTTCTTCACGCCTGTTTCCTCCCACGTCTAAAACGACGCGCCAGCATACCATCCGCCGCCCCCGGCTGGCATGTGATCTTGCTCACCTGCGCATGAGTGCAAAAAGCCCGCGCAATGCGCGGGCTTTTGTGTCGAGCCAGATTTCGCTGCTTAGTTCAAGAACATCGTCCGATAGAGCGTGTCGCGCTGGACGGGCTTGAACCCGGCGTCGCGGATGATACGGCGCAACTCCTCTTCCGTGGTGCAGTTGGAGGTGCCCGCGGCCTTGACCACGTTCTCCTCCAGCATGACGGAACCCACGTCGTTGCCGCCGAAGTGGAGGCCCATCTCCAGCACCTTCAGGCCCTGTGTGACCCAGCTCGCCTGCACGTTCTCAATGTTGTCCAGATAGAGCCGCGAGATGGCCAGCGTCTTCAGGTATTCCACGCTTGTGGCCTCGTCCCATCCGCGGCCACCAAGCGCCGTGTGCTTGGGCTGGAAGCTCCAGGGGATGAAGGCTGTGAAGCCGCCCGTTTCCTCCTGCAACTGGCGCACCACCTCAAAGTGGTTGATGCGCTGCTCGAAGGTTTCGCCTACGCCGAACATCATGGTGGCCGTGGTGCGCATGCCCAGCTCGTGCGCCGTGCGGTGCACTGCAACCCAATCCGCTGTGCGGCACTTCAGGCGCGCAATCCGCTCACGTACGTCGTCATCCAGAATCTCCGCGCCGCCGCCGGGGATCGAGTCCAGCCCTGCGTCGCGCAGGCGCGCAATGGTGGTGCGCAGGTCCAGCTCAGAGTATTCGGCGATGGCAAGAATCTCCGACGCGGACAGGCAGTGCAGCCACACCTGCGGAAAGCGCTGCTTGATGCCCGTGAACAGCCGCTCAAACCAGTCGATCTTCAGGTCCGGATGAATACCACCCTGCATCAGCACACCCGTGCCGCCCATCTCCACCGTCTCGCGGATCTTCTCGTAGATGGTCTCGAAGTCGAGGATGTAGCCTTCGGCGGCCTGCGGTCCCTTCAGCGGCCGATAGAACGCGCAGAAGGTGCAGTACTCCGTGCAGAAGTTGGTGTAGTTGATGTTGCGATCGATGATGTAGGTGACTACTTCCTCCGGGTGCAGGCGACGCCGCACCTGGTCGGCTTCCATGCCGAGGCCGATGAGGTCAGAGGAGTTGAAGTAGTCGAGAGCCTGGGGACGGGTCAGCGGCATGTTTCCATTTTACAGTCCGGCTCGGCTTACCGCCTCGGTGGCCGGAAGAGAAACAGTCCACGCGCCAGCACCGGCTCCTTGCGCGTGCGTGAGAGGTTGGATGCGGTGGAGATGCCGCTGAAGAGAATTAGCCAGTCCCAGAACGCGCGCCAGCGGCTTCTGGCCGTGTTTGCTGAGGGTTCTGCCATGTGGCGTGCCTCTTCTACTTCGGTGCGCCGCTGCGCGGGTCAGGCGCACCGTTCCGCACAGGCTTCTGCTTTTTGTCCGGACTGGACACGCCGAGACTCATCAGCAGAAATCGCAGTCCGGTGCGCAATGACTCGGCCAGACTCACGGTGTTCTCCCTATTTTCCGCCGCTGTCCGCTGGTTTGTCGGTCGGCGCTGTCGCCTTCGCCGCGGGTGCTGGTTCGCCGTGCAGAATTGCAAGCGCGTCCGGGGGCAGAGGCTTGTCGGCGTTGGCCAGCAGTACGCTTACCTGCCACATCTCCTGGTCAGAAAGCAGCGTGCGGAACTCGGGCATTCCGGTCAGCCGGATGCCGTTGGCTACCTTCCAGTAGGTTTCGCCGGGCTGGTCATCGCTCACGCCCACCACCGGGCTGTTGCGGTGCTTTTCCCACAACTGAGGCGCAGTGGGAAACATCCGCTGCCCGATCGCAGCGGGTCTGCCGTGATATCCGTGACACACCGCGCAGCGCTGCGCGTAGATGTGCGCGCCAGCCACGTAAGTCTCCTCGCCCGGCTGCACTGCGGGCATCAGAATCAGCTCCTTGGCGATCCGCTTCTGGAGCGGAACGTGCGTCAACTGGGCTTCGAACGGAAGCGTTGGGTCATCGACGGCCACAGGAACCTTGCCGTGCGAGAGCCAAATGTATGCGGCGGCGGGAACAATCAAAACTCCAAGCAGCACTCCGAGCAGGACACGACCCATGCGAACACGGCCTCCGAGCATCATCCTAGAGCATTTCCGGCGGGCGTGATACCGGCAAATGCTTCTCAAGTTGCGATTTGAGAAGCGGCTCCGGCTCTGCCTGCAGGGTTTTGCCCGGTAGGACGGCGTGCCGGAAGGGAGCGTTGCCGGGTAGCCAACCGCGCCGCCGCGCGTCCAATCAGCAGCGGTCCACCCACAACGCTGGCTCCAGATGGTTTAATACCAGATGGGGGAGCGCTTCATTCCGGGTGCTTCCGTAACGTGGTGGAGGTATCCCGAAAGCGATGGTAGCGATTCGCCGTATTGCCCTGACGCTGGCGCTTGCTGTGCCAGCACTGCCTGCAACCTGGGCCCAGGAAACCAGTTCCAGCAGCGCCGCGCCGGCCGCACAGACGCAGCCCGCCGAGCCCGGCTCCCAGAGCGTTCAGGCGCGCATCCGCGCCCGCCGCGAACAGCGCCAGCAGCAGGCCATCCATGACACCTATGGGCACCCCTATGAGGTTTTCGTCGGCGGCGGCTACCTGCGCTTCAAGCCCGGCCCGAACCTGCAGAAGGTCACCATGTATTCGTGGGACGTTGCGGTCACGCGCTACTTCGATCAGAAGCTCGGCGTCACTGCCGACGCGCGCGGCTACTACGGAACGCCGTTCGTGGGCCTGAATGACTTCTCAATCACCCGGCCGGCCATCAGCACCTACGGCTTCCTGGTTGGACCGACCTACCGGCTTTACAAGCGGCCCAAGTACTCCGTCTCCGCGCGTGCGCTGGGCGGCGTTGCCGTGGGCAACTTCTCCGGTGACACCAACGGCTTCAAGCCCTCCACGCTCGGACTTTATGACGACTCCAACACCTATGCCATCTCGGGTGGCGTGGTGGGTGAAGCCAACATCAGTCCGAACCTTTCGCTGCGCCTGTCGGGCGATTACTACGGCACCGGCTTCGGGTCGGATCTGCAGAATAGCGTTGGGTTTACCTACGGCTTTGTCTATCGCTTTGGAAAGCAGTAAACCGGGCGGGAATGGCTGTGGATAACGAAATGGTCCGCGTGGAACATTTCGGTGAAATCAATTGACCCTGCTTGAACGATTGACGCAGGCTATAAAGCGCGCGGAGCTTTCCGCGCGCTTTATGTTTTGGGGCAACGCCGGTCAGGGCGATTCCGGGAGAGCGCCGTGCTGCCCTCCCGAGGCGCTTGCCGCTGCTAGGACAGGATGGGGATGCCGGCGATGCGCTGCTGCCACTCTTCCGGGCCGGTCTGGTGCACGCTGGTTCCCTTGGAGTCAACGGCGACCGTGACGGGCATGTCCTTGACCTCAAACTCGTAGATCGCCTCCATGCCCAGGTCTTCAAACGCCAGCAGGCGCGAGCTGCGGATCGCCTTGGCGACGAGGTATGCCGCGCCGCCGACGGCCATCAGGTAGACCGCGCCAAACTCCTTGATGGCTTCGATGGCGACTGGGCCGCGCTCGGCCTTGCCCACCATGCCGAGCAGGCCAGTTGTGGCCAGCATCTGCCGGGTGAACTTATCCATGCGTGTCGCTGTCGTCGGTCCAGCAGGCCCAACCACCTCGTCGCGGACTGGGTCGACCGGGCCAACGTAGTAGATGAAGCGATTCTTGAAGTCGACGGGCAGCTTCTCACCGCGATTCAACATGTCCGTCATGCGCTTGTGAGCAGCGTCGCGGCCGGTGAGCAGCTTGCCGTTGAGCAGCAGGACTTCGCTGGGCTTCCACGAGGCAGCTTCCTCGCGTGTAACGGTGTCGAGATTGACGCGGCGTGCGCCGCTCACGTCGTAGGTCAGCTTGGGCCAGAGGTCCAGGTTGGGCGGATCGAGGAAGACGGGGCCGGAGCCGTCGAGGACCACGTGCGCGTGCCGGGTAGCGGCGCAGTTGGGGATCATCGCTACCGGCAGGTTGGCAGCGTGGCAAGGGGTGTCGAGCACCTTCACGTCAAGGACCGTGGTGAGGCCGCCGAGGCCCTGTGCGCCGATGCCGAGACGGTTCACTTTGTCGTAGAGCTCCACGCGCAGCTTCTCAGCCGTGGTTTGCGCGCCACGGGCGATGAGGTCCTGGATGTCGATGGGGTCCATGAGCGCCTGCTTGGCCAGCAGCATGGCCTTTTCTGCCGTGCCGCCGATGCCGATGCCGAGCATGCCGGGCGGGCACCATCCAGCGCCCATGGTGGGCACGGTCTTGAGCACCCACTCGACGATGGAATCCGACGGGTTGAGCATGATGAACTTCGACTTGGCTTCAGAGCCGCCGCCCTTGGCTGCGACGGTGATCTCGCAGGTGGAGCCGAGGACGAGCTCGACCTCAACGACGGCTGGGGTGTTGTCGCGGGTGTTCTTGCGGGCGCCGGCGGGGTCGGAGAGGATCGAGGCGCGGAGCTTGTTGTCGGGGTCGAGATAGGCGCGGCGCACACCCTCGTCGGCCATCTGCTGCAGGTCCATGGTGGGCATGCCGCCGTCGGGGCCGGAGAAGCGCACGTCCATGCCGAGGCGCACGAAGACGTTGACCACGCCGGTGTCCTGGCAGATGGGGCGGTGGCCTTCAGCGCACATACGGCTGTTGATGAGGATCTGCGCCATGGCGTCGCGCGCGGCGGGGGACTGCTCGCGCTCGTAGGCGCGGGCCAGCGAGGTGATGAAGTCGGCGGGATGGTAATAGCTGATGTATTGCAGCGCGCCGGCGACCGACGCGACGAAGTCGTCCTGGCGAATGACGGTGGTCATGGGGAAAGCTCCTCGCAACGAACGCAACTAGGGTAACGGATCAGGCGGCTGGCTGGCAGGGAGCAGAAGCGTGTTCCGGCTGTGCGGTGCGTGCGGCCAGGGCGATCATGACGCCGGAGGCGAGGATGAGAATGCCGCCGAGGATGACGTTGAGGCTGGGACGGTCATGCCAGACGAGCCAGGAGACGAAGGTGCCGGTGATGAGCTGCGTGTAGTGATAGGGCGCGACGTTTCCGGCTGAGGTGTACTTGACGGCGATGTAGAAGCAGAGGGTTCCGCAGGCGCAGAAGACGCCCATGGCGACGACGACGCCGGCGAGCGAGGGCGTGAGCGGCTGGAGATGGCGGCCGCTGATGGCCAGTCCCGCGATGGAGGTGACCACGCCGGAGAAGAAGGCGAGGCTCTCTGGCGGCTCAGTGCGCGTGAGCACGCGGGACCAGATCATGTTGACGGAGAAGCAGGCGACGCAGACCATGCAGGCGGCAACGCCGATCAGGTCGATGCGTTCGGTGTGGTTCCAGGGCGCGACGGCGACGATGACGCCGGCAAAGCCGAGCAGGAGCGCGACGGCCTTGCGCGGGCTGACCTTCTCTCGCAGGGTGAAGCGCGAGAGCACGGCGATGGTGATGGGCGAGAGGAAGACGAGGACGTAGAACATGGTGAGCGAGAGGTGGCGCAGGGCGATGACCACGCAGACGTTGTTGGCCATGTCGAGCATGGAACGGAGGAGCTGGCGCGGGAGCGAGCGCGGGCGCAGGCTGCCGAGGTCGCGGCGCAGCGCGGCCTGCACGGCCAGCGTGATGGCCATGAAGAAGCCCATGAAGGCGACGACCTCGTAAGGCGGAAAGCCAAACTGGCCGACCCACTTGACGCAACTGTCGCCGAGGACCCAGCAGGTGAAGCCGGTGATGGCGAAGGCGATGGCGCGGAGGTCGGAGACGCGCCGCTTCATTGGGCGACGCGGCGGCGCGCGGGAGAAAACGTTTTTGCAGCGGGGGAGAACATGCTGCTTCTAGGTTAGCGGAGAGGCCGTTTGCGCCACGATGCGGGATGAAAGTGGCTGTTTTGCACTGAGGGTGGTGCAAGAAATTGTTAAAACCCCCAGGGGGGTGGGGGGTATGTGTTTTTGCCCTTACGCGGGGCCGGGTGGTTCTTCCCCTGGATGTATTGTGCGCTGGTTGGGGGTAATTCTTTGCAGGGAACAGGGAACAGGGAACAGGGAACAGGGAACAGGGAACAGGGAACAGGGAGCAGGGAACAGGGGCGGGGTTAGGGGCTTGCTTTCCCAGGTGCCCATCCTGCGCTGCGCTCCGGAGCTGCACCTGGGGCACCCATTTTCGTGCTTGGGATGCTGTGCATTTTGTTGCGGCGGTCTTTGGGGGCTTGCTTTCCCATCCATCGCGCGGTGAGGCTGTGCGATGGATGGGGCACGGTGGGTTTGTGCGGGGGTAAGGTGCGGGGCTTCGCTGCCTTGCTGGCTTATCCGTTCTCAACGCGGGACTTGATGTGCGCATAGGCGGCAGCGATGAGCTGGTTCAGGGCGGCGGGGTCGATGCTGGTGCCTGGTTTCAGCTTGATGTGGCGCATGTTTTTGCCTGTGCCTTCAAGCAGATGGCTGGGGTCGGGCAGTTCCGAACCGCGGAAGAAGCCCACGTTGACGTGGGCCGTGAAGGCGTTGACGTAGGCGAAGGGTACGTTGCCGAGGCAGGCGACGGGGCAGCCGTCATGCAGCAGCTCGCGCACTTCATCTCCGCATGCGCGCATCACGTTGAACCAGTGGCGTGCCATGTCTCCCAGCTCGCCGGCGTGGTCTTTCATCCACGCATCGATGGCGGGGTCGTGTGCGGATGTGTTGTCGAATTGCAGGAGGTCGTCGTTGTGCATTGGTTGGCCCCGGTGCTTGCTTACGGAGAACTCTACACGGAAGGGGTGTTGAGTTGGTCGCGGGGGCGGCGGCTTGCTTTCCCCGGGTCCGTGCTATCGCCGTGGCCTATTTCCGAGGGAATCCGACAGTTGCTCTACGAAACTTCTTGCTATTTCCCTCGAAGTTGAACTTCATTCCCTCGGTTGCGGCTCGCGATGGAATCAGGATCTTTTCATCTATGCCTACCAATTTGGTGTTGGGCTTCGACAGGTAGTTCTCCAAATCGGATCTAAATATCCTAGCGTCGAGTCGCTCTCTCGGAAACTGGAGCTTCTCCATAAAATATTGAAACCCCAAGGATGGCTTTCCATGTTGCATCGCGGTCTGGAATACGGAATACGCATAAAGATCGGCTGCCTGACATGCAGTGTGTGCCTTGGAAACTGATGCAGGTGGTTTGACTCTATCGCGGTCAAGTAGGCAGTCCATCATGTCTCCCCTATGTAGCGTTCCGTCTTCCACGAAGTACAACAAGGGAGAACGGCGCCCAACCACCTTCTGCCAAAGCTCGACGTTTTCGTAGATCGCCTTAGTGATTATGGCGTAGGGAGTGCCACACATCTCCTCTAGTCTCAGTTCCCTATTGAAGCTTTTATAGGCGTTCACGTCGATTACAACAGAGAAAGATGCTTCCACGTAATTTGTTATTACTCTGACTAAGTCAGCCACTATATGTTTCAGCTTCGGATCGCGTTTATGCTCCGCAAAGAAGTCGGTAGCATGGAAAGGAAAGTCGATCTGGCGTACGCGCAACACTTGCCTCCATGGTTCTTCGAAGGCCGTCCATCTTTCTTCACGTGCAATAAATCCGCCCAGGACAAGATATGGTTGATCTTCAGGGTGGCCAGAATCGTCGAGGTATACGGAATACCCGGTCATTGTTTCGAACAATTCTACGCGGGGACTCAAGTTCCCGCGTGGTCTTTTTGGGGGGGGGAGAATGTCGGCACGGCTAAAGCCATGCCCTGTTACAAAGCCTTTTGTGGTGGAGCTAGTGGCTTGCTTCCCCACCCTTCGCGTACAGAACGCGCGAAGAATGGGGTACCCAGTGAGTTGTGGCAGGGATGCTGCGGTGAAAGCAACTGCGGGTCTTTCGGCATGCGCTCCCCGGTCCCCGAAAGCGAGGGACCGGGGGCACCCGCTGTTACCAAGATGGATTGAGGCTGCCGATGTCCTAAGCTAGGGGTATGAGTGAGATTTCTGGGAATGGGCTGCCGGCGGAGGAGCCGCACACGTTGGGTGAGGCGGTGGCGGGGAATGTGACGTTTGACCTGCTGGTGGTGGGGGCCGGGCCTACGGGGCTTTCGTGCGCGATTGAGGCTGGGAAGGCCGGGTTGCGCGCGGTGGTGGTGGACAAGGGCTGCGTGTGCAACTCGCTGTTTCACTATCCACAGCACATGACGTTCTTTACGACCTCTGAACTGCTGGAGATTGGCGACATTCCGTTTCCCAGTCCGCATGCGAAGCCGACGCGGAATGAGGCGCTGGAGTACTACCGGCAGGTGGCGGCGTACTACAAGCTGGACGTGCGCCAGTACACGCGGGTGGAGCAGGTGACGGGCGCGGACGGCGGCTTTGCGGTGGCGACGGTGGACCGGTTTGGGCGCAAGGGCGTGCTGCGGGCGCGGAAGCTGGCGATTGCGACGGGCTACTATGACCGGCCGAACCTGCTGAAGGTGCCGGGAGAGGAACTGCCCAAGGTGGTGCACTACTACGACGATCCGCACCCTTATTTCGGGCTGGATGTGGTGGTGGTGGGCGGCAAGAACTCGGCGGCGATTGCGGCGCTGGAGCTGTGGCGGCATGGGGCGCGGGTGACGCTGGTGCATCGCGGCAAGGCGATCCACAACCACGTGAAGTACTGGATCAAGCCGGACATTGAGAACCGCATCAAGAATGGCGAGATTACGGCGTATTTCGGCTCGACGGTGAAGGAGATTACGCCGGACACGGTGGTGCTGGAGACGCCGGAGGGCGAGCGCGTGGTGAAGAACGACTTCGTGTTTGCGATGACGGGGTATCACCCGGACTTCGGGTTTCTGGAGGCGATGGGGGTGCGGTTCGACGGGCCGGACCGGCTGCCGGTGTTTGACGCGGAGACGCTGGAGAGCAATGTGAAGGGCGTGCACCTGGCCGGGGTGATTGTGGCCGGGGCGCGGACGAACGAGATCTTTATTGAAAACGGGCGTTTCCACGGACGGCAGATTGCGCGGGCTTTGGCCGGGGCCTGAGCGGAAGATGCGGACGCGGCGGAACTTTTGGCTATGGGCGGGGTTTGGAGATGTAGAACGCCGGGGCCGGTTGTGCGTCTGATGAGGTAAGGCCGGATGCGGCGCGAGGTGAGATGGGGAGTATGGAAATGAATCGGTCCTTGTGGAAACGAATTGTGGCGCGTGCCGCCGTGTGGGTGGGCGTGGCCGCAGTGTGCAGCGTGGTGGCGCTGGCCCAAAGCACGGTTCAGGACACGGCTCAGGCGGGGGCGGCGCGCACCGATGGGCAGATTGAAATGGACGTGGTGCATGCGCTGGACGGCTCGCAGGCGCTGAAGAGCGACCTGATAACGGCGGCCACGATTGAGGGCAAGGTTACGCTGTCAGGCACGGTTACGAGCGAGGACTCGAAGCGGCTGGCCGAGTCGCTGGTGAAGGGCGTACCGGGCGTGACGGGTGTGGAAAACAACCTGAAGGTGGGCAACCCGGCGAACGATCCGAATGCCATGGGCGGCAACCCGGCAGACGAGGAGCAGGCTCCGGTGGCAGATGCCCAGACTGCGCAGCAGGGCCAGTACCCGGACCAGCAGCCGCAGATGGCAGAGGCGACGCCGCAACAGAGCACGCAGCCGTATGCGAATCCTCCGCAGGATGCGCAGCAGTATCCGGCACAGCCACAGTATCCAGCGCAGCCGCAGTATCCGCAGCAGGCTCCGCAGGCGTATCCGCCGCAGTATCCGCAATACCCGCAGGACGCGCAGGGCTATCCGCAGCCGGCGACGCCTCCACCGCCGGTCTATGGGCAGCAGCCGGGCTACGGCCAGCGGCCGGGCTATGGGCAGACGCCTCAGGCGCCACCCTACCAGTACGCCACGCAGCCGGTGCCGGTGCCGGCGGGAACGCAGTTGCAGGTGCGGACGAACCAGCCGGTGGAGAGCAAGCACGCGCAAGAAGGCCAGCCGGTTGACTTTACGGTGATTCAGGACGTGACGTTTGGCGGCGTGCTGGCGATTCCGCGCGGAGCTACGGTGCACGGTGTGCTGGTGGGCGTGAAGAACGTGGGCTCGGGCACGCTGACGGGGTCGTCTGAACTGGCGCTGCAGCTGACCTCGCTGGACCTGGGCGGGCAGACGTATCCGCTGCAGAGCGACCAGTTCCGGGTGAAGAGCCCGGGCAAGGGTGAACGCACGGCAGGCAACATTATTGCCGGAACGCTGCTGGGCGCGGTGATTGGCGGCGCGGCGGGTGGCGGCGGTGGCGCGGCCATTGGCGCGGTGGCAGGCGGCACGGTGGGCACGGCGGCTTCGGCAGCCAGCGGCGGGCCGAATGCGTGGATTCCGGCCGAGGCGCTGGTGAGCTTCAGGCTGACGCAGCCGGTGACGGTGGCTCCGGTGAGCCAGCAGGAGGCGATGCGGCTTTCACAGGGACTCTACCCGGGCGGGCCGACGCTCTACCGGCGGTCGTATTATGGCGGGCCGTATGCACAGCCTGCGCCGTATCCGAATTACTACGCGCCGGTGTACTACCGGCCCTACTACATGGTGAGCGGTGCGTACTACTGGCGGTAAGTGCTGGATGTGAAGGGACGCCCGGGGGCTTCGGTCTCCGGGCGTTTTTTGTTTGCACAAGGGGTGGTTCGGATGCGGAGCCCCGGAGGCCAGACGCTCGTCTATAATGCTAGAGAATCGCGTCCAGCGAGAAATGCGTGGGGCGGGAGCGTGCGGCGGGGCAGCCGGAGGTTGGGATTGCCGCGGGCACGGTCTTTCGCGAGAAGCGCGTAGAGAGTTGAAGGCTCAAGTCCATCCATGATTCGTTTCCTGCAGAAAGAAAGCCGCCTGACGAGGGCGCTGTTTATCGTGATCATCGCAGCGGCATCGGTGTCGATGGTCGTTTACCTGATCCCCGGCCTGACCGGACAGAGTGCGTCGGCTGCGGACACGTACGCGGTGGTCTATCCGCACTGGTACAGCCGATTCCTTTCGGCTGGCGAGGTGATCAGCCAGACCAAGGTGACACAGCAGGCTGAGCGGCAGGTGCAGCAGCAGTATCCGCAGTACGCCGGCAACCCGATGGTCATGTCGATGATTGAGCCGCAGGTGGCGCAGCGGATGGTGCAGCAGCAGATTCTGCTGAATGAGTCCGAGCGGCTGGGCATCCACGCGACGGACCAGGACGTGCGGAACTATCTGCAGACGGGCGCGCCGGCACAGGTGCTGTTTCCGGGCGGCAAGTTCATCGGGCAGGAGCAGTACGCGGCGCTGATTCAGGGCCGGTTCCAGATCTCTGTGGCCGAGTTTGAAGACAGCGTGAAGAAGGACATCGCGATCCAGCGGCTGCGCGCGCTGGTGACGGCCGGCGTGACGGTGAGCGACAAGGACGTCCGCGAGGAGTATCGCAAGGAGAACATCAAGGTGAAGTTCGACTATGCGGTGATCTCGGTGGACGACATCCGCAAGTCGATCAACCCGTCCGACAGCGACCTGGAATCGTTCTTCAAGAAGAACGCGGCGCGGTATGCGACGGCGGTGCCGGAGCAGCGCACGATTCAGTACTTCGCCTTCACGGCGGACCAGGTGCCGGGCGGCGTGCAGCAGCCCTCGCAGAACGACATCCAGCAGTACTACAACACGCACAAGAGCGAGTACGAGGCGCCGGAGCAGGCCAAGGCGCGGCACATCCTGATCAAGGTGGCGGCGGGCGCGGACGCGAAGACGGACGCGGCGGCGAAGGCGAAGGCTGACGCGCTGCTGAAGCAGATCAAGGGCGGCGCGAACTTTGCCGACCTGGCGAAGAAGAACTCGGACGACCCGGGCAGCAAGGACGCGGGCGGCGAGCTTGGTTTTGCGCAGCGCGGCCGCATGGTGCCGGAGTTCGACAAGGCGATCTTCTCGCAGAAGATTGGCGATACGGCGATTGTGAAGACGCAGTTCGGCTACCACGTGGTGCAGGTGGAAGAGCGGCAGACGGCGCACACGCAGTCGCTGGCCGAGGTGCTGCCGACGATCCAGGCGGCGCTGATCCGGCAGAAGTCGGCTGGCGCGCAGCAGGCCTACGCGCAGGCGCTGACGACCGAAGCGGCGAAGAACGGCCTGGACAAGACGGCTGCGGCGCATCACCTGCAGGTGGTGACCACGCCGGCGGTGGGCGCGCAGGGCATGATTGCCTCGCTGCCGGACTCGTCGGGAGTGATTGCGAAGGCGTTCAGCATGAAGCCGAATGAGGCTCCGCAGTCTGCGCCCACGGGCGAAGGCTACGCGATCCTGAAGGTGGCGAGCATTGCTGCGGCGCACGCGCCGTCATTCGCAGACTGGAAGAGCCACGTGCTGGACGACTTCCGCGCGGACCAGACGCCGGTTCTGCTGCGGCAGAAGACGCAACAGCTGAGTGACGCGGCACGCGCGGCCAACGACCTGGCGAAGGCGGCCAAGGCGGCGGGTGCGACGGTGAAGCAGAGCGAACTGGTGGGTCAGACGGACCAGGTGCCGGATCTGGGCGCGGTGGGCCAGCTGGCTCCGCAGCTGTTCGGGATGCTGCCGGGCAACATCAGCGGACCAATCCTGACCGGGCGCACGGGTGTGGTGGCGAAGATCACCATGAAGACCGAGCCGAGCCCGGACGAAATCGCCAAGAACAAGGACCGCATGCGTGACCAGATGCTGAGCGCCAAGCAGGACGAGGCCTTCGCGGTGTTCGCAAGCAACTTGTTCAACGAGTACAAGACAAAGAAGCGCGTGGTGTTCAATTCCAAGGGCCAGAAGTCGCCGCTGGGCGGCGATCAGGACTCGGGGCAGTAAGCACGCGTTGGTTGGCAGGAACGGCGGCCCGCATCCGGTGGATGCGGGCCGTTTTGTTTTTGCTCGCGGGGGTGAAGGGATTGCTTTCCCAGGTGCCCATTTCCGTGCTGGGGGGAGGTTGGCTGGTGAGGGTTTGTGCTTTTCCCACCCTAGCCGCAAGGACAAAAACGCGGCGAGGGTGGGGCACCCGGAGTACGCGGCGGGGAAGTATCCCTCAGGGGCTGAAGCCCCCGCGTTTTAGGTGGATTCTTGTGGCACGACTGAAGTCGTGCCCTGACACAAAGCGTGGTTGTGGTGGTGGGAAGAGGCTTGCTTTTCC